>Ga0207708_10001460_pt1 | contig 17685 bp, 10 predicted proteins | sample KBSK5101metaG_FD_184340 | JGI IMG/M metagenome (GOLD analysis project Ga0207708, IMG submission 184340) | Corn, switchgrass and miscanthus rhizosphere microbial communities from Kellogg Biological Station, Michigan, USA - KBS K5-10-1 metaG... | ecosystem: Host-associated > Plants > Roots >...
CGTCGCTCGGATCGTGGAGGAGTTGTGCCGCATCGCCTTCTGTGACCCGGGCGAGATTGTGGACGATGCCGGCAATCTATTGCCGCTGCAGCAGATGCCGCCGCACGTGCGCGCAGCCATCTCTTCGGTGAAGGTCAGGACTGAGGTGGACAAGGACGGCAACGTCAGCCGGATCAGCGAGGTACGCTTCTGGAACAAGAATGCGGCGCTGGACAGCCTGGCCAAGTACCGCCGCATGTTCGCGCAATTGATGGAAAAGAGTAATCCGGGCGAATTCGATCAGCTGTCGCGCGATGAGATATGCGCCGACATCGAAACGTTGTTGGCCATCAAGAAAGCGCGAGACGCCGCAAGGCTTGAGGGCAAGACGCCCTCACCGGCTTGGTAGGCCATGCGTGCGTTCTACTGCCCGCAGTGCGCCGAAACAGCGTGCGGCTGCTTGGAGCAAGGCGAATCGCGAAGCGTACAACGCTCGGCAGCGCACGCTCATGAAGGAGCGGCGCGCAGCCGCGACGGCCAAGCGTGATTGAGCGAACGAAGGCAGAGGAGCTCTCGGACGAGCAGCTCGACAGAGAATTGCAGAAGCGCCTGCGCGATCTCCTGTACCGCGACCAGCGGGAGAGCTTTGAGAAGTACTGCGAGGACGGTGACCTCTTCCCAGACGAACCCCCGGCTAAGCACCACGCATTCATGTGCGCGGCGCTGCAGCTGGTCGAGCAGGGCGAGGTCAAGCGCTTGATGGTGCTGATGCCGCCGGGCCACGGCAAGAGCGTGTACTGCTCGGTGCGCTTCCCATCGTGGTATCTGGGAAAACATCCGAAGCACCACCTGGTTCACGCCACGTACGGCGGCGAGCTTGCGAAGCTCAACGGGCGCAAGGTGCGCAACCTGCTGCTCAGTGCGAACTATCAGGAGGTGTTCCGCAACGTGACGATCGCGGAGGACTTCAAGGGTCGCGGCGACTGGGCGACGAACCAGGGCGGCCAGTATTACGCCATCGGCGTAGGCGGTGGCGTCACTGGCCGGCGCGCGCACGGCGCCCTGCTCGACGACCTGGTCAAGGACCGCAAAGAGGCCGACAGCCAGCTGATCCGGGACAACATCTGGGACTGGTACAAGACTGCGCTGCGCACGCGCTTGCGCAAAGACGGCTGGATCGTGTTCGTGAACACGCGCTGGCACGAAGACGATCCGGCGGGCCGCATCCTTCCAGAGAACTGGAACGGGCAGAGCGGCTGGGTCACCGCGCGCGACGGTGAACAAGGGCGGGCTCCCGGTCAAGGCCGTGCTCCCCGACCGCAGCAAGAAATCACGCGCGCATCCGGCTGAGATTGCGTTCGAGCAGGGCTGCATATCGCATGATGGCCGGAGCAGTGTTCGCCAATTACGCACGTGTGCTCATGCCGGGCCTGGAGGACGGGTATCGCTTCCAGTACGCCAAGGACGTGACGCCGAGCGTGAAGTTTGTGCTAGTGACGCTCGCGGTCGGCGTCAATGACCATGCGCATTGCACGCCACGCGTCACGCGCGTCCCGCTTCCATGATGAGTAGCGCAATCGCATGAGCACCCTGGACCTCAAGCAAGCGGCCATGCTGCTGAAGATGCATCCCGCCACGCTGCAACAAAAGGCGCGTGCCGGGCTCATCCCAGGTGCCAAACTCGGCAAGTGCTGGATATTCGTCGAAGTTGATTTAATCGAGTACGTGCGGTCACAATATCGCCCGCGGGCGTTGCAGGGTGACAGCAAGGAGATAATGGAATGTCACTCTACAAGCGCAAGGACTCGCCGAACTGGTGGGTCAAAATCCACCACAGCGGCGGATGCCTACAGCAAAGCACTGGGACTACCGAACGCAAACGGGCCCAGGAGTACCACGATAAGCTGAAGGCCTCGCTGTGGGAGCAGGAGAAACTGGGTGCAAAGCCCAAGTACTCCTGGAATGAAGCGGTCGTGCGTTATCTGGCTGAAACATCGCACAAAGCAAGCCATGCCGACGACAAGTCGCATTTGCGTTGGCTGCATCCGTTCTTGGACGGTGTGGCGCTGGAGCGTATCGATCGCGATCGGCTGGATGTGATCGCACAGGCGCGCAAAGCGGAGGGAGCGTCGAACGCCACGGTCAACCGCACGCTGGAAGTGCTGCGGGCGATCTTGCGTAAAGCGGCGCTGGAATGGGACTGGATTGCTAAGCCGCCTGCGATTCGGATGCTGCCGGAGCCTACTCGTCGTATCCGCTGGCTAACCCACAAGGAGGCAGACCACTTGCTGCAGGAGTTACCGCCTCACCTGGCCGCGATGGCGAAGTTCAGTTTGGAGACCGGGCTTCGTCAGGCCAACGTGACGGGATTGCAGTGGTCGCAGGTAGATTTGGTGCGCCGCTGCGCCTGGGTCCATCCCGACCAGGCCAAAGCGCGCAAGGCTATCGCAGTGCCGCTATCGGCTGCCGCGGTGCTGGTGCTACGTGCGCAAGTGGCACTCCACCTGGAATACGTATTTGCGTTTCGCGACAAGCCGGTTAAGCAGGTGAACACTAAAGCGTGGCGGCAAGCATTGAAACGTGCCGGCATTAACAATTTCCGCTGGCATGACTTGCGGCACACCTGGGCGAGTTGGCATGTCCAGGCAGGCACTCCATTGCATGTTTTGCAGGAGCTGGGCGGCTGGGAGTCGGTGGAGATGGTACGGCGCTATGCGCATCTGTCCACTACGCACCTGGCCGAGTATGTCGATCGCATGTCTGGAACGCTTGAACTGGTGAACGGCGATGCGAGAGGGAAGAAAGTGGCTACGATCTAGCTACGTTGCCATCGATGAAAGAGGCCAGCTCTACTGCAAGTCCTTGAGTCGATGGCGCGCCCGGCAGGATTCGAACCCACGACCCCCTGGTTCGTAGCCAGGTACTCTATCCAACTGAGCTACGGGCGCAAGGCGCGAATTCTAACACGGTGACATTGTCGGTTTCGCGAGCCCACCCGGCCCGGGCACGCGGTGGATTCCGCCGCCGTCGCACCCGAACCCGACGACGCTGGACATCCGGTTACGCGCCGCTCGCGCCCTCAGCCCTGACCGGCACGCATAGTTCGGTAACATCGCGTCATGTCGACCTACGAGATCCTGACGTTGAACCCGATCGCGGGCATCGGATTGCGCCGCTTCCCTGAGGCGCGCTATCGCGTGGGCAACGCCGTCGAGCGACCGGACGCGATTCTGGTGCGGTCGCGCGACATGCACGCGATGACGATCCCGCCGACCGTACTTGCGATCAGTCGGGCCGGCGCCGGCACCAACAACATCCCGATTCCCGCGATGTCCATGCGCGGCGCGCCGGTATTCAACGCGCCCGGCGCGAACGCGAACGCCGTGAAGGAGCTCGTGCTGACGGCGTTGCTACTCGCCGCGCGCAACATCGTGCCGGCGATCGGTTACGTCGCTTCGCTGGACAACAGCGCGCCGGATCTCGACGAGCGCGTCGAGAGCGGCAAGAAGCAGTTTGCCGGCGTCGAACTGCCCGGACGGACGCTGGGCATCGTCGGCTTGGGCGCCATCGGCAGTCTCGTCGCGGACACGGCCATCAAGCTGGGCATGAACGTCGTCGGGTTCGATCCCGAAATCACCGTTGACGCGGCGTGGCGGCTGCCCTCGAGCGTACGCAAGGCGCACAGCATCGAGGAGGTCCTGAAGCAATCCGACTTCGTCACGCTGCACGTGCCATTGCTGGACGTGACGCGCCACCTCGTCAGCGCTGAACGGCTCGCCATCATGAAACCGGGCGCATCGCTGTTGAATTTCGCACGTGACGCGGTCGTTGACGAGGACGCTGTCATGGCCGCGCTGCGCGCACGCCGGCTCAAGTACTACCTGTGCGATTTTCCTGGCGCGAACCTGCTGCGCGAACCCAACGTGGTCATGCTGCCGCATCTCGGCGCATCGACGGAAGAGGCGGAGCAGAACTGCGCGATCATTGCCGTCGACCAGCTGCGCGCGTTCCTGGAGGACGGAGCGATCGCCAATGCCGTGAACTTTCCGAACGTCGACATGCCCCGCGAATCGCCGTTTCGCGTCGCGATCGCCAACGCGAACGTCCCGAACATGTTGGGTCAGATCTCGACGGCGATGGCGCGCGGAGGCCTCAACATTCACAACATGGTAAACAAGTCGCGTGGCGAAATGGCCTACACGCTTGTCGACGTCGACAGCGCAATTCCCGATGCGCTGATCGAGTCGATCGCCGCGATCGAAGGCGTGCTGTCGGTGCGCGCGATTCCCGCAGAGGGTTATGCGTGATCCGGCGCGCCCAACTGCGCCGCTAAACGCCGCCCCACACGTCGCGCGCCGTTTCGACGACGAGGCGCAGCTTCGCTGCCTGCGATTCGACCGCGATGTCGTTCCCGTGCACGGTGCTGGAGAAGCCGCACTGCGGCGACAGGCATAGCTGATCGAGCGGCACGAGCTTCGCCGCCGCGTCGATGCGCCGCTTCAAGTCGTCCTTCGATTCGAGCGTTCCAACCTTGGTGCTCACGAGTCCCAGGACGACCGTCTTGCCTTTCGGCACGTGACGAAGGGGTGCGAAGTCGCCCGACCGCGCGTCGTCGTACTCGAGAAAGTAGCCGTCGACGGCAAGCTCGTTGAACAGCACTTCGGCGACGGGCTCGTAGCCGCCCTCCGCCGCCCATGCGCTCTTGAAGTTGCCGCGACAGAGGTGGATGCAGACTGCCATGCCCTTCGGCCGGTCCTTGATCGCGGCATTGATGAGCTTCGCATAGCGGCGTGGCAACTCGTTCGGATCGTCCCCGCGCTGCCGCGCGCCTTCGCGCATCTTCTCGTCACACAGATACGCAAGGTTCGTGTCGTCGAACTGGACGTACGTGCAGCCTGCAGCACCGAGGCTCTGCAACTCATCCGCATAGCCGGCGGCGACATCGGCATAGAACGATTCGAGATCCGGATATGCTTCGCGGCTGATCGCATTGCGACCTCCGCGAAAATGCAGCATCGTCGGCGACGGAATCGTCACCTTCGCCGTGCGCGACGTCACGGAGCGCAGGAATTCGAAGTCGGCGCGCTGGATCGGCTTGTCGTGACGAACCTTGTCCGTCACCTGCATCACGGGTGGTTCGAAATCGACCTCGCCTTTCGCACTGTGGAAGCGAACGTGAATGCCGCCTTTCGTCGTAACGCCGCCCAACTGTGTGAGGAAGTCGATGTGAAAGTACGTGCGCCGGTATTCACCATCGGTGATGCCGCGCAGCCCCAGCTCTTCCTGGAATTTGACGATGCCGCGGATGGCGTCGTCCTCGACGCGCCGCAACTGCGCCAGGTCGATCGCGCCCGTGCGAAACTGCTCGCGCGCGTCGAGCAGGATCTTGGGTCGCAGGAAGCTGCCGACATGATCGGCACGAAACGGCGGCGTTGCTCGAACGCGGGACGCGTCTGCAACAGTGGCGGTATTCATTCGATGTCCTCCAACGAACTCGACGAGCATCATCGCACAGCGCGGCGCTGAAGCCCGAGGCTTCGCGATCGAGCCGGGTCAGGCCACGCGGTCGTGCGGAATGGTCGTCTCGACACCGGGTGTCGACACCGGCGCAGCGGGTGCCTCCACCTTGTCAGGCGTCGAGTCGCGGTTGCCCGCCAGCTCGTCGTTCAGCTGCTCGACACGCGGCCCGCCGCGGCGGCCGCGCCGCAACGAGACTCCCTTTGCCGCCCAGGCGATACCGGACCACATCGCGACGAGCGCAATGGGCCACGCCAGTGCGCGCGGCCACAGGGCGGCCAATACGCCGATGACGATCGACACGCCGGCCATCAGAAACAGCAGGCCGGCTTCCGCAGGCCCGAGGATGCGCCGGTCGGTCAGCGCCGCGCCCAGGGCGCTGCCCACGCTGAACGCACCCGCGGCAGCGCGACCCGCGCTACCGGAGACCGCGCGTCGCGACGTCCGGCGCGCCTCGGCGGTCGTCGTGCCGTCGGGCGGTGTTGCGCGCCGCACGCGATTGCGCCGCGTGAGAACGATCTCCGTGGAGCGCGTCAGGTCCTCCTCGTACTGCGTTGCCATCTGTTCCGAGAACACTGGGTCCTCGATGGCGACGTCGAGCTCGTAATTCGACATCCAGCTTGCGAGGTTGAGGTTAGTCGAGCCCACGCGCGACCAGCGGCGATCGGCCACGGCCGTCTTCGCGTGCAACATCGTGCCGGACCACTCGAACACGCGTACCCCGGCTTCGAGCAATGGCCGGTATTGCGCGCGCGACAGTGGCGACAGCGCCGGGATGTCGCTCGATCCCGGCACGAGCAGCCGCACGTCCACGCCGTCGCGGGCGGCAGCTCGCAACGCCTGCACGTACGGCGACGTCGCCACGAAGTACGCATCGGTCAGCCACAGGTGCCGGCGCGCGATCGACGCGACGATGAGGTCCATCCGGAAGGTGCCTGCAACGGTCGGCTCGTTGGCGATGACGTGCAGTCGCATCGTGCCCGCCGGCTTGATCGCTTCCGGTGGCGTGAGGATCGTCGCGTCGAGCGGGTTGCCGCAGACTGCGAACACGGCGACGAACGCCTGCTCGAGCGACGCGACGGCCGGCCCCCTGATCTCGATGCCGGTGTCGCGCCAGGGTTCGAGACGCCGCCGAGGGTCGCCCAGCCAGCGCTCGCTGACGCAAAGGCCGCTGACGAAGCCGACGTCACCGTCGACGACGATCGTCTTCCGATGGTCGCGCGACAGCCAACCGAGCGGGCTCGACAGCCGCGGCGGGTTGAACACGCGCACGTCCGCACCGGCGTCGCGCGCGTCCTTCCACAGCGACAGCGAGCGCCAGCACCCGAGCCAGTCGATGATGATGTGGACGACGACACCGGCCCGCGCCCGCTCGGCAAGCAGTGCTGCGAACTCACGGCCGATCGCGTCGTCCTCGACGATGTACGACTCGAACAGGATGTAGCGCTTCGCCGCGGCGATCGCCTCGCGCCACGCCGGATAATTGTCGCGCGCGTCGCAAAGCAGGCGCACGGCGTTGCCCTCGCTCGCGGGCGATCCCGCGGCGCGCGCAAAGGCTCGCTCGGCAAGCTCGGCAAGCGTTGCCGGAGCAAACGCGGAATAGCGGATCGATCGCGGCACAGCAGCGGACGGCGGCGGCGCGGTCACGTCCCCGTGCCTGCCGCGGGGGCAACCCGGGCACTGCCGCGCGAACTTTCGCGTAACAACCGCAGCGAGCCGATCAGGCTGGCGAGCGCCGCCGGATCGATGGGCTTGACCACGTGATAGTCGAACCCGACGCTCTTCGAGCGCGCGCGGTCCTGTTCCTGCCCGTATCCCGAGACGGCAACGATCATCGTACCGTCGTTGTCGGGTTGCGCGCGGATGTGCTCGGCCACGAGGTAACCGTCGAACGTCGGCAGGCCGATGTCGAGCAGAACCGCGTCGGGCTTCAAGCGTTGCACCGATTCGATCGCCGCCTTGCCATCGTACGCAACGTGGACGTCGCAGCCGTTCATCCGCATCACGCTTGCCGTGCTGTCGGCCACGTCACGATTGTCATCGACGACGAGCACGCGCAGTCCGGCCGGCGAAGGCGGTTCGAGCGACGTGCTGACATCCGCATCGGCTGGGACCAGGGCAGCCAGCGGCAGCCGCACGGTGAACTCGCTGCCGCGATTGCGCCCTTCGCTGCGCGCGACAACGGTGCCGCCCTGCATCTCGACGAGCCTGCGTACGAGCGTGAGACCGATGCCCAGTCCGCCGTTCGACCGCGCAAGCGATCGATCCACCTGCGTGAACGGCTCGAAGATCGTCACGAGGTACTCCGGCGGAATGCCGACACCGGAATCGCGGATGCGGAAGACAACCGCATCGTCGTCGCGGGCAGCGGACAACGAGATTCGGCCACCGCGCGGCGTGTACTTGGCCGCGTTGTTGATCAGGTTGGAGAGGATCTGCGAAACGCGTGCGAAGTCGCCGCGCAAGTGCAGCGTCTCCGCCGGGAGCTGGATCGACAGCGTGTGCCGGTGTCCATCTATGTTCGGCTTGCTCGTCTCGATCGCCGCCTCCACGACCTGCTGGACGTCAACGACGTCGATCTTGAGCTCGATCTTGCCGCGGGTGATCCGCGACACATCAAGCAGGTCGTCCACCAGCCGCACGAGCTGCTTCAGCTGGCGCGCGATGACGTCGCGTGCCCAGGCGATCTTCGCCGGCTCGTCGGCGCTGACGCGAATGATGTGCACGGCGTTGCTGATCGGTGCAAGTGGATTGCGCAACTCGTGCGCGAGCATCGCCAGGAACTCGTTCTTTCGCTTATCCTCGTCCTGGATCTTGCGGAACAGCAGCGCGTTGTCGACGGCGGTGGCGGCGCGCGTCGCGAGCTCGGCAACCATCGGGAGCGCGTCGGCATCGAAGTGCCGCGTGGGCGACTCGATCCCGAGCGTCAGGACGCCCAGCGCACGGCCCCGCACGAGCAGCGGTGCGAGCAGCACGCTGTGCGCCGTCAGGCCTCGCGGCAATACAATCCGCAGCGCCTCCGGTCCCCCGATGCCGCGCTCGATCACCTCCGGGCGGCCGGCGGTGCGCACGCGCGCGATCGCATCGCGCAGTTCCGCGTCGTCGATCTCGAGAATCGATCCGTTGAGCAGCGGATGCTCGGGATCGGGTGTGGCCCACGCCATCTCGTGGCGCTCGGCTTGCCCTTCGCCCGACGGGAGCGACACGAGACAAGCGTCGGCGAAGCGCGGCACGAGCAGCCGCGCCAACTCGCGCAGCGTTGCCTCCAGATCGAGCGAGCTCGCTAGCGTGGCGCTGGCCTCGGCGAGCAGCGCGAGCCTTCGCGACGCGCGTTCTGCGGCTTCGCGTGCGGCCTTTTCCTCGACGAGGGCGATGCGTTCCTGCGCCTGCCGTTTCGCCTGCTCGGCCAGCAGGAACAATTCGACGAACACACGGACCTTCGCCCGCAGAATCTCCGGCACCACCGGCGACGCGATGTAATCGACTGCGCCCAGGGAATACGCCTTCGTCATCCGCAGCTCGTCGCCGTAATCGGCGGTCACGAGGATGATCGGTGTATGCGCGGACTTCTTGCGGCTGCGAATCAGCGACGCCGTCTCGAGGCCGTCGAGCCCTGGCATGTTGACGTCGAGCAGGATCAGCGCGAAATCGCGCTCCAGTACCTGGCGCAGCGCCTCGTCACCGGACGACGCCGTGTACAGGTTCTGGTCGAGTTCCTCGAGCAGCGTCCGGTAGACAAGCAGCTTGTCCGGCCGGTCGTCGACGATGAGGATGTTGGCGCGGTCGGCTCCCTGCGGAACAGGTGGCGCGGAACCACTCGGCGATGCGTTTGGAGCGTTCAAGTCTTGGCGATCATCGCGACAGCCATCCGCGCAGGCATCCCAGCATAAGCTCGGTGTCGACCGGCTTGGACAGATAATCCCACGCGCCGGCTTCCATGCACTTCTCGCGATCGCCTTTCATCGCCTTTGCCGTGACGGCAATGATCGGCGTATCACGGCAGGCGGGGATCTGACGGATCTCGCGGATCGTGTCAATGCCGTCCATTTCCGGCATCATGATGTCCATCAGGATCGCCCCGACGTCCGGCTGCGCATGCAGCGCAGTGACGGCATCGCGCCCGTTGTCGTGCGAGACGATCACCATGCCGCGATCCTCGAGCAGCGACGTCAGCGCGAATATGTTGCGCATGTCGTCATCGACGATCATCACAGTCTTGCCCTGCAGCACTTCGTTGGCGTCGCGCAGGCCCTTGAGTGCCGTTCGGTGCGCCTCGGGCATCGACGCAAGGTCGCGATGGAGGCAGAAGCTCGCTTGCTCGAGCAACCGCTCGGGAGTCCGAACCTCGCGCACGCCGGCGCGCTTGGCAAACGCACCCCAGTGATCGAACTCGTTGACGTCCTTGCCCTCGCCGTAGAGCAGAATCGGCGGGCCATCCGGCGTCGCGGTGCCACTACCCTCGTGCAGGTAGAACCCATCCGGCGGCGCCGCGAGCGCGCCGTCGAACACGACGCAATCGACCGGCTCGCGCGCAGTCACCGCGGACGCCGCCCTGTAATCGTCGACTGCGGTGACCTTGACATCGCTGGCCGCGAGCGTTTGCTCGTACCACGCGCGCTTGTTCGCGTCGGCCGACACGGCAAGCAAATGCCGGCGCGAGCGTTTCAAGAAGGCAACCAGCGCGTCGAGCAACCCGTCGACCACTTCCTTGCTTTGCATCGGCTTGGCAGCGAACTGGAACGCTCCCGACTTGAGCGCGCGCTCACGCGCCTCGTCGGTGGAAATGACCGTCACCGGAATGTGCCGCGTCAGGTCGTCGTTCTTCAACCGGTCGAGCACGCGCCAGCCGTCGATGTCGGGCAGGAATATGTCGAGCGTCACCGCTGAAGGCGTGTATTCAACCGCGAGCGCGAGCGCCGAAACGCCGGACGACGTCACCACCCCCTTGAAGCCTTTCTCTCGCGCGGCGTCCAGCAACAGTTGCGCGAATGCCTTGTCATTCTCGACGATGAGCAGCACGGGGTCACCTGACGCAATGGCACGCCGGTCGTCCTTGGCGTCATCGACGTCCGGATCGGGCTCAGCCGTCGGCTCGGGAGTCGCCGCTCGCAGTGCGATATCCGGCACAACCGGCGCATCGACAGTGCGGGCCGCCGGCGCCGCGGTGGCCGGCCCAGCAGTACGCGCCGACGAATCGGCAAGTGCGCGCTCGATGACCTGTTTGCGCAGCGACCGCGGTGGCATGTAGGTAACCGGCAGGAACAGCGTGAACGTGCTGCCACTGCGCGGTGCACTGACGAGGCGGATCTCACCGCCGAGCAGTCGCGTCAGCTCGCGGCTGATCGCGAGTCCCAGGCCCGTGCCACCGTACTTGCGGCTCGTGCTGCCATCGGCCTGCTGGAACGCTTCGAAGATGATCTGCTGCTTGTCGGGTGAAATTCCGATACCCGTGTCGCGCACCGATATTGCGATCACGTCGGAGGCGCGGTTCAGCGTCTCGTTCTGCGGATCCCAGCCGGACGCTACCGAATCCATCATCAGCGTCACGCTGCCCTGGTGGGTGAACTTGAACGCGTTGGACAGCAGGTTCTTCAGCACCTGCTGCAGGCGCTTCAAGTCCGCGAACATCGTCGGCGGCAGCTGCGGATCGACGCGCAGGAAGAAGTCGACGCCCTTCGCTTCGGCAACGTGGCGGAACGTGCGCTCGACGTAGCGCTGCAGCTCGTCCAGCCGCACGTCGGACGGGTCCATCACGACGGTGCCGGACTCGATCTTCGACAGGTCGAGGATGTCGTTGATCAGCGTCAGGAGATCGTTGCCCGACGCATGAATGGTCTTCGCGAACTCGACCTGCTTCGGCATCAGGTTGCCCGCCGGATTCTTGCACAGCTGATCGGACAGGATCAGCAGGCTGTTGAGCGGCGTGCGCAACTCGTGAGACATGTTCGCGAGAAACTCGGACTTGTACTTGGAGGTGAGCGCGAGCTGTTCGGCCTTTTCCTCCAGCGCCTGGCGCGCCTGCTCCACTTCCATGTTCTTGCGTTCGACCTCCTGGTTCTGGTGCGCAAGCAGCCCGGCCTTCTCCTCGAGCTCCTGATTCGTCTGCTGCAGCTCCTGCTGCCGACTTTGCAGCTCGTGCGCGAGCGACTGCGACTGCGCGAGCAGGTCCTCGGTCCGCATGTTGGCTTCGATCGTGTTGATGACGATGCCGATCGATTCCGTCAGCTGATCGAGGAATTGCTCATGCGTCGGGCTGAATCGCTCGAACGACGCGAGCTCGAGCACCCCTTTCACCTGACCTTCGAAGATGATCGGCAGCACGAAGATATTCTGCGGCGGCGACGCGCCGAGACCCGAGAAAATCCGCACGTAGTCCTGCGGGACGTTCGCGAGCAGGATCTTCGAGCGCTCGATCGCGCATTGCCCGACGAGGCCTTCGCCGAGATCGAGCTGACCGCCCAGCGCACCCTGCCCTTTCGATCCATAGCTCGCGACCAGCGTCAGCCGCGGCACCGCCGCCGTGTCGAGCACGTAGAACAGCGCGTGCTGTGCCGCAACGACAGGTGCGAGCTCGGACAGGATGAGCCGTGCAACCGTGGTCAGGTCCTTCTGCCCCTGCAGCATGCGGCTGAACTTGGCGAGATTCGTCTTGAGCCAGTCCTGCTCGGTGTTCTTGCGCGTCGTGTCGCGCAGGTTGCGGATCATCTCGTTCGTCGTATCCTTCAGCGCCGCGACTTCGCCGCGCGCCTCGACGGTGATCGACCGCGTCAGGTCGCCCTGCGTCACCGCAGTCGCCACTTCGGCAATCGCGCGCACCTGTGTCGTCAGGTTCGCCGCGAGCTGATTGACGTTTTCCGTCAGATCCTTCCACGTGCCCGCCGCGCCCGGCACCTTCGCCTGGCCACCGAGCTTGCCTTCGACGCCGACTTCGCGCGCAACGGTCGTCACCTGGTCGGCGAACGTCGCGAGCGTGTCGATCATGCTGTTGATTGTCTCCGTCAGCGTCGCGATCTCGCCCTTCGCCTCGACGGTCAGTTTCTGCTGCAGGTCACCGTTGGCCACGGCGGTGACGACCTTAGCGAAGCCGCGCACCTGGCTCGTCAGGTTGCCCGCCATGAAGTTGACGCTGTCGGTCAGGTCCTTCCACGTACCGGCCACGCCCTTCACGTTCGCCTGGCCGCCGAGAATCCCTTCCGTGCCCACCTCGCGGGCGACGCGCGTCACTTCCGCGGCGAACGACGACAGCTGGTCCACCATCGTGTTGATGGTGTTCTTGAGCTCGGAGATCTCGCCCTTCACGTCGACGGTGATCTTCTTCGACAGGTCACCGCTCGCGACCGCTTTCGTCACGTCGGCGATGTTGCGCACCTGACCGGTTAGGTTGCTCGCCATCGAGTTCACGGAATCGGTGAGGTCCTTCCACGTTCCCGCGACGCCCTGCACGTCCGCCTGGCCGCCGAGACGCCCGTCGGTGCCGACCTCGCGCGCGACCCGCGTCACTTCGGACGCGAACGAGCGCAGCTGATCGACCATCGTGTTGATCGTGTTCTTGAGCTCGAGGATCTCGCCCTTGACGTCGACGGTGATCTTCTTCGACAGGTCGCCCGTTGCGACGGCAGTCGTCACGTCGGCGATGTTGCGCACCTGCGCCGTCAGGTTGCTCGCCATGAAGTTGACGCTGTCGGTCAGGTCCTTCCACGTGCCCGCCACACCTTGCACGTCCGCCTGGCCGCCGAGCTTGCCTTCGGTGCCGACCTCACGCGCGACGCGCGTCACCTCGGCCGCGAACGAGCGCAGCTGGTCGACCATCGTATTGATCGTGTTCTTGAGCTCGAGGATCTCGCCCTTCACGTCGACGGTGATCTTCTTGGAGAGGTCACCGCTCGCCACCGCCTTCGTCACGTCGGCGATGTTGCGCACCTGACCGGTCAGGTTGCTCGCCATCGAGTTCACCGAATCGGTCAGATCCTTCCACGTGCCGGCCACACCGCGCACATCCGCCTGGCCACCGAGGCTTCCCTCGGTGCCGACCTCGCGCGCCACGCGCGTCACTTCGGACGCGAACGACGACAACTGATCGACCATCGTGTTGATCGTGTTCTTGAGCTCGAGGATCTCGCCCTTGACGTCGACGGTGATCTTCTTCGATAGGTCGCCGCTCGCCACCGCCGTCGTCACATCCGCGATGTTGCGGACCTGACCGGTCAGGTTGCTCGCCATGAAGTTCACGCTGTCGGTCAGGTCTTTCCACGTGCCGGCGACACCCTGCACGTCCGCTTGCCCACCGAGCTTGCCTTCCGTGCCGACCTCGCGCGCGACCCGCGTCACTTCGGACGCGAACGAGCGCAGCTGATCGACCATGGTGTTGATCGTGTTCTTGAGCTCGAGGATCTCGCCCTTCACGTCGACGGTGATCTTCTTCGACAGGTCGCCGCCCGCCACCGCCTTCGTCACGTCGGCGATGTTGCGCACCTGGCCCGTCAGGTTGCTCGCCATCGAATTGACGGAGTCGGTCAGGTCCTTCCACGTGCCGGCCACGCCGCGCACATCCGCCTGACCGCCAAGGCTTCCCTCGGTGCCCACCTCGCGCGCGACGCGTGTGACTTCCGACGCGAACGACGACAGCTGGTCGACCATCGTGTTGATCGTATTCTTCAGCTCGAGGATCTCGCCCTTGACGTCGACGGTGATCTTCTTCGACAGGTCACCGCTCGCCACCGCTGTGGTCACGTCGGCGATATTGCGCACCTGGCCGGTCAGGTTGCTCGCCATGAAGTTCACGCTGTCGGTCAGGTCCTTCCACGTGCCCGCCACACCCTGCACGTCGGCCTGCCCGCCAAGGCGACCTTCCGTGCCGACTTCGCGCGCGACCCGCGTCACTTCCGACGCGAACGAGCGCAACTGGTCGACCATCGTGTTGATCGTGTTCTTGAGCTCGAGGATCTCGCCCTTCACGTCGACGGTGATCTTCTTCGACAGGTCGCCGTTCGCCACCGCTGTGGTCACGTCCGCGATGTTGCGCACCTGGCCCGTCAAATTGCTGGCCATCGAATTGACGGACAGCGTCAAGTCCTTCCACGTGCCGGCGACACCCTGCACGTCCGCCTGCCCGCCGAGCTGGCCTTCCGTGCCCACTTCGCGCGCGACGCGCGTGACTTCCGACGCGAACGAGCCGAGCTGGTCCACCATCGTATTGATCGTGTTCTTGAGCTCGAGGATCTCGCCCTTCACGTCGACGGTGATCTTCTTCGACAGGTCGCCGCTCGCCACGGCCTTCGTCACGTCGGCGATGTTGCGCACCTGGCCGGTCAGGTTGCCCGCCATGAAGTTCACGCTGTCGGTCAGGTCCTTCCACGTGCCCGACACGCCTTCGACGCGCGCCTGGCCACCGAGCTTGCCTTCGGTGCCCACTTCGCGTGCGACGCGCGTGACTTCCGACGCGAACGAGCGCAACTGGTCGACCATCGTGTTGATCGTGTTCTTGAGCTCGAGGAACTCGCCCTTGACGTCGACGGCGATCTTCTTCGACAGGTCGCCGGTTGCAACGGCCGTGGTCACGTCGGCGATGTTGCGCACCTGCGCCGTCAGGTTGCCCGCCATCGAGTTCACGCTGTCGGTGAGGTCCTTCCACGTCCCGGCAACGCCCTTGACCTTCGCCTGTCCGCCGAGCTTGCCTTCCGTGCCCACTTCACGCGCAACGCGCGTCACCTCGGCGGCGAACGCACCGAGCTGATCGACCATCTTGTTGACGGTCTTCGCCGTTCGCAGGAATTCACCCTGCAGCGGCTGGCCGTCGACTTCCATTGCCATCGTCTGGGCAAGGTCGCCCTGCGCGACCGCGCCAATGACGCGCGCCGTTTCGCTGGTCGGATGGACGAGGTCGTCGATCAGCTGGTTGACCGAGTCGATCGACGTTGCCCAGAAGCCGGTGACGTCACCGAGGCTTCCGCGTTTGCCGAGCTTGCCCTGCTTGCCGACGATCGTCGACAGCCGCTCGAGCTCCTGCGTCATGCGCTGGTTGCGCTCGACGACGTCATTGAAGACGTCCGCGACGCGCCCGAGCACGCCGTGCCATTCGGCCGGCAGCCGCACCGTTGCATCGCCGCGCTTCAGCGCCGACAGCGCGCCCAGGATCACGGTGATCTCGTCGGTGGACGTGGGGTGACGTTCGACAACCTGCATGGCTAATGCTCCTGGGCTAGAGGATTAGGGCAACGGCGATTACGTGAATTGAACGCGTTGATTTCGAGCGACCAGCGATGGGAGTGCCGCCACCGTTCGGCAGAGCAACCCACCCCTTTCAAGACGCGCATGGCGGCCTTTTTCCTGGCGCAACGGCGATGGCTCGCGCCCGCGCACAGCGATCACTGGCTGCGAATCGAAAGATTGTCCCATGGGAAAGCGCGTTTGACACTCGACAGCAGCGCGCCGGTTATTTGCATATTCGTACAAAATTGGCGCCCGCCTCCGAAAGCGGTATATTTTCGTAACTTTTGCGGCTGCCGCCGGAGTTTCCGATGCCCAATTCCGTGAAACGTTCGCACGCAAGCACCCACGGTGCGCATGTCCTCGTCGTCGACGACGATGCCGACGGCGCCGAAGCAGCGGGAAAACTGCTCGAAACGTTTGGATGCACGGTATCGCTGGTCGCGTCGGCGGGCGAAGCGCTCGAGCGGATCGAGGAAGGCGCGGACATCGACCTCGTGTTCTCGGACGTCGTCATGCCCGACATCGACGGGCTCGAATTCGCTGAGCGGCTGCACGAGCTGCGGCCGGGATTGCCGGTGATCTTCTGCACGGGCTACACGAGCGCCGTCGAGGCGCTGACCGACTGCGGCGCGATGGCGCTGATGAAACCGTACTCGGCCGACGTGCTGGAACGCGTGATCGCGGAACGGCTGCAGCTTGCGCGCGAGTACGCGCGCCCGCGAGCGGGCGGCACCTAGCGCTGCACGTCGTCGAGCGCCTCGCTCTCCAGCATTTTCAGCTGCCACACGTCCTTGCTGCTGCCGTGCAGCAGCGGCACGACGGCGAGCCTTCCGGTCTTGCCGACGCTGCGCTCGAGGTAGCGCATCTCCACGAACTTGTCGCGCGTCGCAGCGTCGATCGCGGCATCGAAACCGTTCTCGCGCATCATCAGGATCCCCTTGGCGCGCAGCGCAAGCTCGGTATGCAGGCGCAGATAACACAAGAGGTCAGCGACGACGGCGCCCTTGAACCTGTCGCGCAGCGACGCGAGGTACTGGCCGCCGGGAGAATCGGGAAAGTGGCCGGACGTGATGGATTCGAGCATTTTCGTGTCGGCATCGAAACCATGTCCAAGCCAGTCTGCGACCGCGCGCTCGCTGCGCTCGAACACGACGTACAGCACCGGCGGCAGCACCAGGATGACGGCGAGCGTGGCGAGTCGCGGTGACCCGGTCAGGTGGTTGAACGCGGAGTGCAGCAATACCGCCAGCGCGAACCCGGGCACGAACGCGGCGAGCGACGGGCCCCGGGCGCGCTCGATGAGCGACAGGCTCAGCACCGCGAAGATCGCCGTCGTGCCGCCGTGCATGATCGCCGTGCCGAATCCGCGCACGATCCACGTGCCGAGTCCCGCACTCGACGCGAGCTGCTGATAGAGCAGGTTCTCGATGATCGCAAAGCCGGTGCCGACGGCAAAGCCGGCGATCGCGGCATCGACCAGAAAGCCGATGCGATTCGAGCGTATCAGCGCGACGATGACGAGCGCTTTGGCGAACTCCTCGACGGCGGGTCCGACATAGCGGCTGTACGTCGTGAAATCGATCGCGACTGCGCCCAGCAGGTAGCCATTGACGAAGTAGCAGACGTACGCGACGGCCACGCCCGCCGCAACGATCGCGATGACGATGCGCAGTCTGACGAGCTTGTAGCTGTCGAGGTAGAGCAGCGCGGCGAGGAACGCCAGCACCGGCAGCAATCCGATTGCCGCGTGCAGGACGATCGGGGGCACCGCCACTACAGGATCTTCAGCGAAACCATGACCTCGTCTCCGCGCCGATGCATGCCCTGGAAGCCCACGGCGTACCCAACGGAAAGCGTCATCTCGTACCAGTGCAGCATGCTGAACCGCAGATCGGCTTGCGCGCCCACGCTCTGGTAATTGTTGCGCCGCGCCGAATTGCGTGGATCCGTCCACAGTCCGGTGACGAATACCGCAGGACG
>Ga0207708_10001464_pt1 | contig 17649 bp, 20 predicted proteins | sample KBSK5101metaG_FD_184340 | JGI IMG/M metagenome (GOLD analysis project Ga0207708, IMG submission 184340) | Corn, switchgrass and miscanthus rhizosphere microbial communities from Kellogg Biological Station, Michigan, USA - KBS K5-10-1 metaG... | ecosystem: Host-associated > Plants > Roots >...
CGGATGACCTTGCCCCACTTTTCGTTTTCAGCCGCGATGAATGTTCCAAACTCGACCGGAGAAGTCGCAAAGGCGGTTTCACCCCAATCGGCAATCGTCTGCTTGATTTTGGGATCGGCAAGGCCAGCATTGATAGCCTTGTTGAGCATCTCGATGATCGCCGGGGGCGTGTCCTTCGGGGCCGCAACACCTAACCAGCCGACGGCTTCATAGCTTGGTAAAAATTCGGCGATTGCCGGAACGTCGGGCAACACAGGCACGCGCGTTGCGGTGGTTACCCCAAGCGCCCGTATTCTGCCCGCTTTGATGTGTTCCATCGCATCAGCTAGCGTGGAGAAAAAGAGCTGTACCTGTTGGCCCAGTAAGTCCGTCATAGCCGGCCCACCGCCCCGATAAGGAACGTGCAATATGCGGACACCCGTCATGCTCCTGAACAGTTCCCAGGAAATGTGTGGCGACGAGCCGACGCCCGCAGAGGCGACTGTCAAGCTATCAGGATTGGCTTTTGCGGTGGCGATTAGCTCGGGCACCGAACGCGCCGAGAATGAGGGGTGCACGACGAGCACCTGCGGACCAAGCATCACGCCTGCAACTGGCGCCAAGTCACGCGTGAAACTAAACTTCAGGTCGCTGTAGAGTATTTCATTCCGTAATTCGGTCGATCCGCAGAGACTTAAGGTGTAACCGTCCGCCGTCGCTCGAACGACGGCTTCTATCCCGATGTTGCCGGCAGCTCCTGCCCGGTTTTCGACAATGAAGGACCGACCGAAGTGTTTGGTGAGCCATTCAGCAATTAGGCGAGCATGAAGGTCGTTCGTGCCGCCGGCTGGGAATCCCACAACGAGGCGCACCGGCCGGGTCGGATACCCTTGCGCCCTTGCGATCCGCGGCAGGGCCGGCAGCGCGGCAGCGCTCGCGGCCAGACTCAGAAATCGACGGCGGGGAAATTTCATCGCCGTACCTCTGTCTCGCGTTGCCTCACTCGATCACCTCGCGCCGTCCCCGGCTGGGAGACTTCGTCAAATCTGCAAGTTGCACTGCGCCGTAAGTTGCTGACATTAGCGAGAGAGTGGATGCACGCCGCAATGCATCAACAGGGCGCGGAGATACAGCAAGAGAGTACCGAACCGATGGACGCAAACTCAGGTCCATGGTCCGAGATGGACATCAGCGACCTTACGAACGAACTCGCCCACGGTCGGACGATGGCGGAAACAGCCAGCTTCCTTTGCCGAGATGAGGATGAGGATGAGGTGCGGCAGAAGGCGAAGGAGCTGGGGTTGCTGCGGAGTCCCGTCCGATAGCCTCACGGACCCTGCTCTGGGCAATCAACAGGGTATTGACCACCCCTATTTACATCTACGGCTGTCGGACCCTTGTCCGATGTGACACCCCAAGTGACGAGACCCCCGGCGTGGCGATGCACCGGGGGTCTTCTTTTTATGGAGGGCTTTCAGCGTGACAGCCGGGCGGCTCAATCATTTGGAAATCCGTCGCGTTGTTGTGTGTGGTTTTTGCAACGTTCTAGGTTTTTCATGCGCTAGCCAAAGCCGAAGGTTAATTTTTCGTGTATGTTGCAAATCTACTGCAATGGGGGGACGTGTTCGATGAAATCACCAGTTGTTAAGCGCTCAATCATCCTCGCGGGTCGCAAGACAAGCGTGAGCCTTGAGGATGCATTCTGGACAGGGCTGAAGGAGATCGCCAGCGGTCGCCACATGACGATGTCCGATTTGGCCGGCTCGATCGATGCGCAACGCCAGCAAGGCAATCTCTCATCGGCGCTTCGGCTTTTTGTGCTCAATAACTATCGCGCCCGGGTATGCGACATGGAAGCCCGCTATGGCATTCATGAAGTGCTGTCTCATCCCGCGAGTTTGCACTCCTGAGCCACTAAATTGGGGCCGCTCGGGTGGCAGCATCCGGGCGGCCTTAATTCACTCTACCTCCTCCAACTTTGCCCACGCCTTCCAGGCGTCCCAGCTTTTCTGAAACTGCGCCTTCGCCTCCTCCAAGGTCGCCACGCGATCCGAGCGCGTCATCGGGCCGTTGACGGTCATCGACCAGAACCAGCGCAGATTGTCGGGACCGCCGCGCGTTTCATAGACGCGGCCGACCTCCCACTCGCCGGTAACGACGGTGTAGTCAGGCCGGTCCTTGTCGATCCCGGAGCCGAGACCCGTCGGGCGGAGCTTGAGGGCCATTAGTTAGGGCGGGTACTCATTAAATGCGTGGTCGTCCAAAAAATGACAGCCTGCAACGAATTGACAATGGAACTCTCCAAGCCATGCTGGTGGCGGCTCGGGCAGAAATCGCTGAGCCTTCAGTTGGCGTGAGGGGGTCTCGAAACGGGCGAGAAACCGGCTAGGCCAGATGAGTCCTCGGCGCGCCGACTGCGCGCGCTTATAGAGGTCCTCGGTTTTGAAGGTCTTGGCGCTCAGGTTCGGTTCGCCGAAGAAATAGGTGTGGGCCGCAAACGCCTGAACAACGTCCTGGTCGGTTATCCGCTGAGCCAGAAGCTCGCCCAGAAAATTATTGGCCGCTATCCGCAAGTTTCGACGGACTTCCTCTTGCTGGGCAGGTCTGGAGGCAACCTAGATCGAAAGCTAGAGCGGCGATTATCGGACTATCAGAGGAGGACTGGGATTTCAGTTTTTACCTCCCCGGCCTGATATTGGCGAGCGGTGGTGATGCTAATCGGCGTAGCTTTCCGTGCTTTTGATCTCGCCGGTGAGCACCTGCTTCCGTTTTAAAAATTTTTTGAACCAGTCAGTGGCCGTCAGCGTCGGTGAAAGATTGCGAAGACCTCCGTCAAATTTGGTGTGTTGCAAATCGGCAACCTCCGACTGCAAGCGTTCAATCTCAGCAAGGGCACCGCGCATCGCGTGGGATGTCTCGCGGTGCAGGTCGGCTTCGAATCGGAGACGCTCAATCTCAGAGAGGGCTTGGTTCAGCGCGTCGGATGCCTCGCGATATAGAGCAACGTTGATCGGATCGCCTTCCATGAGTTCGAGTATCGTCCCTAACTCGTCTAGCCTCACACAAAGGTCCTTGATGGTCCTGATGTCCATTCCGTCCCCCCTCGCCCTCTCAAGGACGACCAACCTCACCCAAGTTAGCGCTGGCGCGAACCTGTGCCAACATCTTGGCGTTCGGAAGGCGTCCACTTTATCAGCCGGATGCCCACGGGGTCACGACGCGCCATGAGCCGAAAGCCATCGTGTGTGCACCAATGCGCCCTACGTGACGTGAGATTTTACCGTTGATAATCGCACCTTATGCGAGCCTATTGGCGGGGCTTTTTGGTCCAACAGGAGAACTCGATCATGGCACGACCTGAGACCCCGCCAAGCGCCGAACACGCCAACGAGCATGCCAGCGTGCCGGAGAGCATCCCCAACCACGAACTGCCGCAGGCCGCGCTCGATCATATGAATGAGTTTCTTCCCGCCCCAGCATCCTGAGCAACCGGCCGAGCATCACGGCCCATCGGCCACCGGCTTCGACCACATGGCGGACGCCGCGCGCGAACAGCTGCAGGTGCATCACCCCGACTGGTTCGTGATCTGATGCTTTTAGCCCCGCTACTTGGCGGGGCTTTTTCTGTTGATCTCCCACGCGCTGTGCAAACCAACCGGCCAGCCACCCCGTTGATTGAGCGGGCTTGCTGGTCACCTTCGCGGAAGCAACCGCGACGGCATGGCCCAATCGGCCGGCAAGCCCACCCTAGGATGCCCCGCCGTCACTCGCTGGGGCCTAGCGAGCGTCGGAACCGATTACAGATTATGTGCATTGTTTGGATGTTCAGGACGACGACGAGCTCAGTCTACCCGGCATGGTTCACCAAGCTCATTTTAGAGCGACGACGAGCCCCGGCGAGGGCCTCCAAGACGTTTGGGGGCCTTTGCCTTTTCAGCATCCACCACAGAATGCCCCGCTGTGACTCAGTGGAGGCCGTGGATTCGATTTCATGGATGGGGCGCTACACCCCTAAGCTGCCGGCGCGGATTCGCAAAAAGGCCCCGAGGAGGTGTTGCATCGCCGGGGCCCTAGTGTCCGTCCCGGCAGGTGTATTGGATAGACCGGAGCGATCACCGGTTATTATAGGCCAATGACGCGGCTTTGGTTCCGTTATCGACGGCATTGAACCGATTTCTTCTGGCGTGAGACGAACAGGTATTGCTCACCTTCCGGAGCCAGCTGGACGCAAACATTGCCGCGTCTGGCTGGCGCCACTCTTCATAAAGGGGTGCAGAGACTGAGCGGAGCCCGTGGGTGCGTTTCCCCTACCTGCACCGCCCTCCACGGGCCGTCGATCTCGGGAAATCCTCGCTGTCGAGCTAGTCGAGCAGACCAGGTGTTGCTCCGCATAACGCCTAGCTTTTCGGAACGTGGGGCTGCAGTATTGGGCTGTCGAGCAGCGAGAGCGGAAATGCTCTCCGCACTGGCTGCATGCAATGTCCGTCATGCTCACTTAGTCCGATGCTTGTTCGGAAAGACCCGGAGTCGGCACCCCTGTGCCCCCAATGCGGGGATGCGATGCGCCCGCAAGCTCCCGCCAGTGCGGCCGCTGTCTGGGCTGGTCGTCCACTTATGCGGAGGCTGCGGATACGTCGGAGCCGCCGAACGCGAGCCCGATCCCACACCACCGAAGTGGCTTCGACCGACGCGCGGCGTACGATATTCCCTGTTTCGTGCCGGCACTCGCGAACGCCAATAATCAGGCATGGACGACCAGCCAAAGACGAGGCTGACCTGTCGTCGTTGCGCGGCGCGCATGAAGCTCGTAGGCAACTGCCCGGGCTCGACCACAGACTCCCAGCGATCCTGCTGTTTCAGTGCATCGGCTGCGGGCATCCCCTGCGACGAGCGGGGTTAAAGCCGCGTCCCTTCGTACCCCGCATAACCTGCAATGGTGCGGCCCAAGTCCTCCATTGGAACCGGGACCAGCAGTATTCGCAATACGCGGCGCATGCTGGGCCAAGCTTTGATGGCACCGATTGCGATGCCAAAGCCTGTGGCCAGAGCTGCGATCCAAACATAGATAACGCCGAGCGACCAATCGCTCTCTTGCTCAACCAGCTTGCCGACGAGCTGTGTATCAACCTTCTTGAGACCGACCTGAAAGTAGTATTCCCATTCGGCTTCCGTGAGCGCATTCAGGTCTACCCGCAGCGCGTCGTTCTGACTGCTGGCCTCATCCTCTCTTAGCAACTCTTCAATTGTATCAGCGGCCGGCGCAGGTGCGCCCGTTGCCAACATGATCAAGAGCGCCAGCGCGCCTAAGTTACGCTTTTTGCTAGACCCAGATCTTAAGGATCTCAATGTTGCTTGCATCGTGCTGAGGTCCCCCATCTGGTCTGCGACTTCCGATTGGCAGAGCAGACACAGCGCTTCCATCCGTAGTCACGTTTGAAGACCGAACTCCCAACGTCAATGGTCGCAATCGGGCCATGGTTACTGATTGATTAAAATTTGCGTGCCCAGCTCGAAAAGTCTTCGACTTGCGGATTAAGTGGCGGCAGAGCCCGTCGCGCTCGGCCACGCGCGAGAGAGAGACGTACGAGCACGCGCGTGGCATGGAAATCGTGCGCGACGGAAGCCTCAATTGCGGTGATGAAATTGTGTGCGCCTGAGGCATTCCCCACAACGTCATTCGGTTCACGAAGGCATCGGCGTTAGGCTACGATGCGCCGATTCCCTTGCCCCATCGGTCGAATCAAGAGAGTTTTGCGCAATGACTCGCATTGCGCGCTTGTTTTTCATCATCGCAGTTATGTCGGCCGCAGGAAGCTGTTCCATCGAACTTGCGGAAAAGGAGGCGGACACGAAGGCGATGGGCCGGCAACTGACCGACGCCTACTATTCCTGTGTGCGCACATCGTTCGCGTCGCAGCGACCAACAATGGTCGACCGCAATATGGCTATAGATCAGGCTTTTATGGTCTGCAAAACCGAGGAATCGAAGCTTCAAGCATTTGAAAAGACTCCTTCAGTTTCGGCCCACCGCGATACGCTGAGAGAAGAACTCTTGCGGCGATAGACGACGAGGACCGCGCGCCGACCCACGGCCACGAGACGTCGCACGAAGCTGCCATGGCGGCATCACCAAGAGCTTGCGGCATAAGCGCCACGCCGATCTGCGCAAGCCTCGCCTGGTCTGTGGGTCACGCCGTTTTTCGGCCCGGTCTTTTTTCGGTGCTTAATGGCAATGTCGGCGCAACCCTCACCCGAATGCGTTGCGCTTATCCGGGAATGCAAGGCCAACGACTACCACGTTATGGCCGATGGCATCATCGTCGGCCTTATCATCATGTACGCCGACCCACGGCTCCTACGCGATGTGGCCCTCGGCGAGCCGGCGGGCGGCTCGAATCGCGCTCGGGAACCACTGCTTGCTGTTACCCGCTGGGTTACCCCCACCGCCTTTGGGCTTGAGGCTGCACCGAATAAGCTTTTGATTTCATTGGCGCGCTCGGAGGGATTCGAACCCCCGACCCCCAGATTCGAAGTCTGGTGCTCTATCCAGCTGAGCTACGAGCGCCCACGCGTCTCTTAGCGAAGACACCGCCCAATTCCAAATGGCTTTCCACGATCGGGCCGCCACCGGCCACGACGACCGCGAACCCCACACACGCGCCCGTTGAACCTCTCACCCGGCCACGCCCGCTCCAGGCGCGCACCGCGGGCAGCCGCGCGCTGGCGCCCGGCACCTGCCGTGCTATGGACCGGCATCGCAAGCAGCAGAGGAACCCCAATGGCCCTCCCCGACGTTCCACCCTTTACCAAGCTCCTCGGCGTGAACGTGCTCCACCGCACGGCGGAACGCACCGAAGCCGAGCTCACCGTGCGCGAGGAGCTGTGCAACCGTCGCGGCGTGCTGCATGGCGGAGCGGTCATGGCCCTGGGCGACACGCTCGGCGGCCTGACCGCGAGCGTGAGCCTGCCCAACAACGGGCGCACCGCCACGATCGAGAGCAAGACCAATTTCTTCGCCGCCGTGCCCAAAGGCGATACCGCGCGCGCCGTATGCATGCCGCTGCATCGCGGCCGCACCACCATCGTGCTGGAGACCCGCATCACCCGCGGCGACGGCAAGCTCGCGGCCATCGTCACGCAGACGCAATTGATCTTCGAGCAGAAAGAGTGAGACCTCCGCACTAGTCCTCCGCCACGTTGTGACTTCTTTCCTATGGATATCAGCCATGGGAACTCGCCGCGCAGGAACCAGGGAATTGCGCGCGGGTTATCCGTGTACGCAGATCAGGCAGGGAGATTGTCATGACCGACCCCCGCGACTTTGACCGCCGCATGGACATGGGCGGAATGGACCGCCCGCTCGAGATGGAGCACCGGATGGGCTCGCCCACGCCGTGGGGCTGGATCGCCGGGGCCGTGTTCGTCATCGTCATGCTGGCGCTGGTGTTCACCAGCAGCGAGAGCACGCGCACGGCCAACAACGACGCAAGTCCGCCGGCCGCCACCAGCACCGCGCCGCCGGCCATTACAGTTCCGCCGCCCGAGACCACGGGCCAAGGCGGACAGCGCGGCCAATAACCGCGATCCATAACAATAGAGAGTAGTCGCACGCTGCGCCCCGGCTTCGGCCGGGGCGTTTTGTCGGCGCGCGACCATGCGATTCCTGTTAGACGAGCTAACTATTCGACCGCGGAAGGCTCGCGGGCGATGTCGAGCTCAGCGCGGGTCACCGCGACGGCCCCGGCGGCGCCCAGGCGAACCACATTGACGGTGCCGGCATATTCCGGCGAGCCGGAGTAATAGGCGGCAACATTGCCCACCTTGACCGCCCGATTCCAGTGCCCGAGCGCGATGTAATCGGAGCCGGTGGCCGCCAGTTCGTCGTCGCCGATCAGCCACGACGGACGCAGGCGGATCGTGCGGTCGGGAACCGGGACGTAGTGCCCGTGCCCGACCGCGACCTGCCAGCGGGTCGAGCGCGGACGCAGGCGTTCGAACGGGATCATGTCGCCGTAGTCGCGGTGGGGACGACCCCACACCTCTAGGCCGAGGCTGGGAAACAGCACGGCTTCGTCGTGGGTGACCCCGAGGACGTGCAGGTTTTCGACCTCGGCCAGCGCGCCGTGGCGATAGACCGCGTCGGGCACCGCGGGATCGTGGTTGCCGGGCAGAATGACCACGGGCAGCGGCGCCGCGGCGATGACGGCAGCGGCGCGCTCGAGCAGATGATCCGGCAAGCGGTGGCAGTCGAAGGTGTCGCCGGCGAGGACGACGACGTCGGCGCTCGCGCTGCGGGCCGCGGCCAGGACCCCGACGAGACCGGCGGTGCCGTCACCGCCGTGCAGCCGCGCGGTGTAGTCGTGATCCAGGTGCAGGTCGGAGCTGTGAACGACCACGATATCGCGGGTCGGCGCGGGAACGGCATCGGGCATGGCATCGCAACATAGCCGTTCGAGGCCGATTGGCAATCAAGGCCGGGTTGACGAAATCGCATGGCACGCGGGCCTTGCATCAGCCGCGATGCACCCGCTCGCTGCGGCGGCTGGCCGATCGGTCGTCAAATTCGAGCCATTCAAGTCAGCGTTCCGCGCATTACGCAGAACCGACAGTCAGACCTTCACCCTGGATTGATGTCGCCGCGACAGATACCAGGCCACAGCGGCGGGCACGCCGAAGATCGGAACGAATGCGCCGATCTCGTTGAGCACCGGAATGCCGGCCTGCACCACGCCGACTACGCCATTGGCAATGGAGATGAGCAGCCACACCCAGATGAACGGACGCGCGCCGTCCACCGTGTTGCCGCCGCGGTTGATCAGACCGGCAGCCAGAACGAATGCCGCGAGCACGAGATGGCCGAGCACGATCAGCATCAGAATGTGCACGTCAGTTCGCCTTTCAATCCACCTTGGCGCCCGACGCCTTCACGATCGCCGCCCATTTGGGAATTTCCGACTTGATGTAGGCGCGGAACTCCGCGGGCGTGTTGCCGACGACATCGACGCCGAGGTCAGTCAAGGCCTTGCGCACCTCGGGATCGTTCACGGCGGCGACCGCGGCGCGATGGAGCGTGGCGACCACTTCCGCGGGCGTCCCGGCCGGCGCGACGATGCCGTGCCACGTGGTGGCCTCGAAGCCGGGAAAGCCGGATTCGGCGATGGTCGGCACCTCGGGCAAGGCGGCGGTGCGCTGGAGCGTCGTGATCGCGAGCGCGCGGATGGTGCCGCTCTGGAGATGCGGCAGCAACGGCGGCGGCGGATTGTAGGCCATCGGGACATGGCCGCCGATGACGGCCTGCAACGCCGGCCCGGTGCCGCGGAACGGCACATGCGTCATCTCCAGCTTGGCCTCCATCTTGAGCAGCTCGCCGGCGAGATGGGCCGGGGTGCCGATGCCACCGGACCCAAACGTCAGCTTGCCGGGATTCGCCCTGGCATAGTCGATCAGCTCGCCCAGCGATTTCGCCGGCACCGAGGGATGGGTGTAGAGCACGTTGGTCTGGGTTCCGATCACCGTGATGGGCTCGAAATCCTTCTCCGGGTCGTAGCCAAGATTCTTGTAGAGGCTCACGTTGATCGCGAGCAGGCTGCCGGTGGCGAGCAGCACGGTGTAGCCGTCCGGCGTCGCGCGCGCGACCGCCGCACCGGCGATGCCGCCGCCGGCGCCGGCGCGATTCTCGATCACCAGCGGCTGCTTGAGGAGTTCCTCCATCTTGCGGGTGAGGATGCGCGCCATCACATCGCTTGGTCCGCCCGGCGCGAATCCGATCATGAAGGTGATCGGCTTGGTCGGATAGTCGGCTGCGCGCGCCGCGGGGGCCAGGCAAACGAGCGCGGCGCTCGCCACAAGGGCAATCGCTTTCATGATCGTCTCCTCCGTGCCTGCCTTGTTGGATGAGCAGGTTCCTTCGGCATCTTCGCGCAGGGCGCATCCGCCGTCAAAGCGGCCTGAAAGCGCGGCTTGTCCGCTGCGAGTTCCATCGGAACGTCTCCGCGCCTGTGGCATTAGCGTAGGGACCAGGGAGCGACGACATGGACTCGAAGATGTTTCATCAACGTGCGCGGGATTGCCTCCGGCTCGCCGACGAGTGTCCCGATCTGTACGCCAGAGAGGCGTTGATGGAGCTGGCGGACGAGTTCAAGCACATGGCGACGCAACTCGACGCGGATGCGCGTACGCGCACACGCTCCCGGCGACAGCGGCGGGCGCGCGAAGACGTCGCCGCCCATCGGCAACCTTCTCCAAGGTGAAGTGAAGACTTAGTTCTCCGGCGTGAATCCCGAGGCCTTCACGATCGGCTCCCAGCGGGCGATGTCCGCTCTCACGATGTCGGCGAATTGCTCCGGGCTGGTGCCACCGGCCTCGAAGGACAGCTTGATCAATCCGGCTTTCACCTCGGCGGTGTCGAGCGCATCGCGCACGGAACGATTGAGTGCGTGAACAACCGGCGGCGGCGTCTTGGCCGGCACGAACAGTCCTTGCCATTCCGTGATCTCGAGCCCGGGAAAGCCGGCCTCCGTGAGCGTGGGAACGTCGGGCAGGAAGGACGAACGCGTCGCTCCGGTCATCGCCAGCGCCCGCAGGTTCCCGGCCTGGATGTGCGGCAGCGCGATGCCGAGAACGCCCACTGTCGACGCGACCTGGCCACCCAGGAGATCCTGCAGAGCCGGCGACGCGCCCTTGTAGGGCACGTGGGTGAAATCGAAATTCGCGGCGCGCGCCAGCATCATGCCGGCGAAATGCAGCATCGATCCCGCGCCCGACGTTCCATACGACGCGAGCTTCGGATTGGCTTTGCACCACTGGATGAAATCCGCGAGCGTCCTGACGTCCCGCGGCACCAGCGGGCCGACGCTGAGCACGAACGGGAAGGCGCACACCGTGGTGACCGCGATGAGGTCCTGCACCGGGTCGTAACCGAGCGGCTTATAGAGGTGCGGGTAAAGCACGATCATGGACGCCGGGCTGAGCAGCAGGACCGACCCGTCGGGCGCGCCCGCCTTGGCGCTCTCCACCGCGATGCGGCCCCCTGCCCCCGGCCGGTTGTCGATGATGATGGTCGAGGCGTATCCCCGCATCTGATCGACCAGCAGCCGCGCCGTGACGTCGGACGATCCGCCGGGCGCGAAGCCCACGATGATGCGCGTGAGCTTGCCGACCACCTGGCTGTGCGCCCGCCGTGGGGCGGCGATCGACGCGCCGGCGCCGGCAGCGGCGGCGACGAACCGGCGACGGCTGAGCATGCTCTCCTCCGGGCGTTGCTGGCCCGGCGAGGATAGCTTTATTCGATGCGCAGGTCTCTCTCACCTCATGGTGAGGAGCGCCGCAGGCACGTCTCGAACCATCAGGGCACGCAGGGGCTGCTTCGCAGCCTCCTCAGGATGAGGTCGGAACTCGCACTCTGCACAGGAGCACGAGTCTATCCGAAAAACGTGGCGTGCAACCCGAAACCGATCGACGCGCTCAAGACCGCCTGGATGGTGTCGAACTCCAGGCCGCTCACGACCGTGTCGACGAACGGAAAGACCATCCGGCCGAGCGGCAGCATGATGCTGGCGACCAAAGCGACGCACAGGACTTTGGTGAGGACCGGATGATTTGCCATGTTTTCCCCTGGTTGCACGACCCGGCCGGCGAAATACCAGTCAATGGCCGCAGCTTCAAGGGCGGCGCATCAGCGCGGCACCGCCACGCCGACGGCGACTGGCCGCACCGGCGATCCCGAGGCGCCCTGGCTGCGCAACGGTAGGATGATGGTGCAGGAGAGCCAGACCTTGTCGGCCGCCAGCGCGCCGAGATTGGCGTTCTGGATGTTGTGGATGCCGGCCTGCGTGAGGTTCTGGTGATGGATGACGAACGGCAGGCCGGGCGGGGTTCCCGCCGGCGGCGGCGCCTTCCCTTCCAGGAACCCTTCGGCCACGGGATCGGTGAAGGGATTGTCGAGCGCCACCAGCACCACGGCCTTGCCCGCGAGGTATTGGGCCGCGTCGTAGGAGAGGCCGGGACCTTTGGTGTAGTAGAACTTCTCGGTGTCGGGATCTTTCCAGTTATCGCCCCAGCCGGTGTAGATGTAGAGGACGTCGCCGGCGAGGAGACCGCGGCTCTCGAGACCCTGCGCCTTGAGCATCGCCTCGATGTCCTGCGCGGTGACCAATTGCCCCGGCTGCATCGCGCTGCCGCGCCCGACATGCGCCTTGGCGTCGAGCAGCACCGCGCTGGTGATGATCGGCGGCGCCTTGTCGATGCCGAGCTTCCTCAGCGGCGAGTCCGGCGTGGGCTTCACGTCGCTTTGGGCGTAGCCGCCATAATAGGTCGCGCGGCCGGAGGGAAACTCGCCCTTGCCGTCCCACGCCTCCGGCAGCACCGCGAAATGCCCGAGCGCATCCATCTGCGTGCCCTGCTGGCCGGGATCGCCGCTCGCCACCTCGTCGGTGTTGAAGGCGTGACGGGTGCCGGGAATCCCCACCGTGGGCTTGGCATTCTCGCGCAGCGGCACCGTGAACGGCGATTGCGGCATGGTGTTCGAGCGCGGGAACGACAGCTCGTAGGACTTCGCCGCGGGATTGGCGAGATAGGTCGCGCAGCGCTGCCAGGTGGTCGGGCCAAGCGTGTTCGCCATCCCGATCTCGTCGCCCGCCGGCCAGGGCGGACGATTCTGCGCCTGCGCCGGGAGCGCACAGGCCAACAGCGCGAAGGCAATCCCAAGGGGTCGAAGGACGCGATCCATGATGTCCTCCTTGCGCCGGTGAACCGCGGGCGCCGCGGTGGCGCCCTCCCCGATCACAGCGGCAGATTATCGTGCTTGCGCGCCGGCATCTCCAGCCGTTTCTCCCGCAGCATCGCCAGCGCACGGGCGACGCGGGCGCGGGTGGCGTGCGGCATGATCACGTCGTCGATGTAGCCGCGCTCGGCGGCAACGAACGGCGAGAGGAAGCGGTCCTCGTACTCCCTGGTGCGGGAGGCGATCTTGCCGGCGTCGCCGATGTCGGCGCGAAAGATGATCTCCACCGCGCCCTTCGCGCCCATCACCGCGATCTGCGCGGTCGGCCAGGCATAGTTGACGTCGCCGCCGATGTGCTTCGACGCCATCACGTCGTAGGCGCCGCCGAAGGCCTTGCGGGTGATCACGGTGACGAGCGGAACCGTGGCCTGCGAATAGGCGAACAGGAGCTTGGCGCCGTGCTTGATCAGCGCGCCGTATTCCTGGTTGGTGCCGGGCAGGAACCCCGGCACGTCGACGAACGTGACGATGGGAATGCCGAACGCGTCGCAGAAGCGCACGAAGCGCGCGGCCTTGCGCGACGCGTCGATGTCGAGCACGCCGGCGAGCACCATCGGCTGGTTGGCGACGAAGCCCACGCTGCGCCCGGCGATGCGGCCGAAGCCGGTGACGATGTTGCGCGCGAACGCGCCTTGCAGCTCGAAGAAATCGCCCTCGTCCACCGTCTTGAGGATGAGCTCCTTGATGTCGTAGGGCTTGTTCGGATTGTCGGGGATCAGCGTATCGAGCGATTTCTCCGCGCGCTCGACATCGTCGAACGAGGGCCACTCGGGCACGCCGGCCTGGTTGTTGGCGGGCAGGAAGTCGAGCAGCCGGCGGATCTGCAGCAGGCACTCGACGTCGTTGTCGTAGGAGCCGTCCGCGATGCCCGATTTGGTGGTGTGAACCAACGCGCCGCCGAGCTCTTCCGCCGTCACCACCTCGTTGGTCACGGTCTTCACCACGTCGGGCCCGGTGACGAACATGTAGCTGGTGTCGCGCACCATGAAGACGAAGTCGGTCATCGCGGGCGAATAGACATCGCCGCCCGCGCACGGGCCCATGATGACTGAGATCTGCGGGATCACGCCGGACGCGATGACGTTGCGCTTGAACACCTCGCCGTAGCCGCCCAGCGCGGCGACGCCTTCCTGGATGCGCGCGCCGCCGGCATCGAACAGGCCGATGATGGGCGCGCGCGCCTTCATCGCCATGTCCTGGATCTTGACGATCTTCTGCGCGTGCGCCTCGGACAGCGAGCCGCCGAACACGGTGAAATCCTTGGCGAAGGCGAACACGGTGCGGCCGTTGACGGTGCCCCAGCCGGTGACGACGCCGTCGCCGGGAATCCGGCTGTTCTCCATGCCGAAGTCGGCCGAGCGGTGCTCGACGAACATGTCGAACTCCTCGAACGAGCCCCTGTCCATCAGCAGCTCGAGGCGCTCGCGCGCGGTCAGCTTGCCGCGCTTGTGCTGCGCGTCGATTCGCGTCTGGCCGCCGCCGGCGCGGGCGCGCGCCCGACGTTCTTCGAGCTTTTCCAAGATGTCTTTCATGGCCCCCTGCCTTCGGGTCCGGCGCAAAATCCATAGCATGTCTCGGTATTTGAGGGTAAGCTTCGATGTGGACCCTTTCCTCCGTGTGAGAGTGTTCGAGGGGAGCAAAGCATGCCCATGACGACCCGCACCAAAGCCCTCTGCGCCTGCGCCGCCACGCTGATCCTCGCCATGGTCGCCGCGGTGGCGCCGGCGATCGCGCAATTTCCCGCCGCGCCCGACGACGCGGCCGCCGGCGGCAAGAAGGGCGCCGCAGGCGCCGCCCCCACCATCAACGGCAACTGGGCCGGCGAACTCACGCAGGTCGGTAGTCAAACACCTTACAAGTTCGAAATCGCGATCAGCGCGAAGGGGGCGGAGGCGAAATACCCCGACCTCGACTGCATCGGGAAGCTCACCCGCGTCGGCTCATCGAAAACCTACGTGTTCTTCGTCGAAGTCATCACCAAGGGCTCGGCGGACAAAGGCGGGCGCTGCCCCGACGGCACCATGACCGTGGCGCGGCAAGGCGACAATCTCGCGCTCGGCTGGTTCGGCAGCGTTCAGGGCACCACCGTGGTCGCCTATGGCACGCTGAAGAAGAAGTAACTGAACAGCGGGACACGCCAAGCCGACGTGCGCACATCAGGCCGTTTGCAATACGGTGGCGGCGGCCTGCATCTCGGCGAAACGCGACGCGCGGCGCTCGAGCGCAAGCTCGTCGCGGCCCCAGAAATCCATATTCCAGTCTTCGTCGACATGGGCCGCCGCCCAGGCCACATCGACCGAGAGGACGCCGCGCGCGAGCGCAAGCGCGATCAATGCCGAGCCGGTGAGCGTGGTGACCGAGTGGACGGCACCCAGCCGCCATGGATCGCGCGGAATGGCTTCGTCCGCGGCGGCAAGCGCGGGCGCGGGCTGTGCGACGAAGACGATTCCTTCGGCCAGCACGAAGCGCGCGCCCAGCGCATCGCGCGCCCAGGCGAGCACGGGGTCCCACGCCGCGCTTTGCCGCGCGACCAGGCCGGCGGGACCCGGCGCGCGATAGAACACGAGATCGCAGGCGAGGTATCGCTCCACTTCCGCTACCACGGGACCGGGCGCCTCGACGACGCCATCGATGATGCTGTTGGCGAGCCGCGTCAGCGGCATCCGGGCGGGATCGATGACGTCGCGCTGCGCCTCCCATTCGGCTGCGAGCGCCTGCGCCAACGCCGACGTCGGCGCGGCCAGCGCGTGACGGGCGGGTGTCCTGATGGGACGGCCGTCGAGAGCAATGCGAAAGGCGTTGTCGGAAGCCTCGACCTCGACCCGCTGATAGAACCGTCGCCGCAACTGCGGCCGCATGGAGCGGCGCGCCGTCTCGGTCGGATCGAGCGGCTGGTTCTTGGAAATGTCGTCGAACAGATCGCGCATGTCAGCAAGATGGGCCGCAACGATGAAACATTCAACGTGGCCATTTCCACATCTCTGGCGTCCCTCCGCGCCGACCTTGTTGGAGCATGCGCTTTCAACGATGATGGCCGACCACAGCCAGACAGAAACGAGCGCGAGGGCGAATGAAATTCGGCGTTTTCGACCACCTCGATCGGAACGATCTTCCCCTGCAAGCTTTCTACGCGGAGCGGCTGAAAATCGTCGAGGCCTACGATCGTCGCGGCTTTCACGCCTACCATACCGCCGAGCATCACGCGACGCCGCTCGGCCTCGCGGCTTCGCCCAGCGTGTTTCTCGCCGCCGTCGCCCAGCGCACACAAAAACTGCGCTTCGGTCCCCTGGTCTATACGCTTCCCCTCCACCACCCGCTGCGCCTGGTGGAGGAGATCTGCATGCTCGACCAGCTCAGCAAGGGACGCTTCGAGCTCGGTGTCGGGCGCGGCATCTCGCCGATCGAAACCGCGTATTACGGGGTCGATCCTGCACACCGGCAGAAGATCTATCTCGAAACGCTGCAGATCCTGCGCCAGGCATTGACCAGCCGCACGCTGACCTTTCACGGCGAGTTCTACGACTATGCCGACATCCCGATGGAGCTCGAGCCGTTCCAGAAGCCGCATCCGCCGTTCTGGTCGGGCGTGGGCACGCCCGACGGCGGCGAGAGTGCGGGCCGCATCGGCTTCAACATGGTGGCGAACGCGCCGACGGCGCAGGTGCGCGCGATCACCGATCGCTATCGCGCGGCATTCGCGGGCACGCACAGTCCGCTGCTCGGCCTCGCCCGCTTCGTCATCATGGGGGAGACCGACGACGAGGCGCTGGCCATCGCCCGCCGCGCCTATCCGCTTTGGCACAAGCACTTCCATCATCTCTTTCAACTACACGGCACGAGCCCCGCGGGCGGAGACCGTCCGCCGCAATTCGATCAGATCAAGGACGGCGGACGCGGCATTGCGGGTTCGCCGGCGACCGTCACGCGCATGATCAGGTCGCAGATGGAGGAGGCCGGCACCAACTATTTCGTCGGCCAATTCGCGTTCGGCGATCTCACATCGACGGAAGTGCTGCGCACGATCGATCTGTTCGCGCGCGAGGTCATGCCGGCACTCGGCAATGGCGGATCGCATGAAGAAGAGTCGCGCGTGTCGATCCGTTGAGCGCCGCGCCGTTCATCGTGCGGCCGCGGAGAGCGCGATTCCCGTGGACAAAAGACCGCACGCAACCAAGGCGCGATGCTGCGACGCGCTAGTTCCGTCACAAGTTCCACGGGAGGCGCCGCCCCATCTTGCACCGCACAATCGGCGCTGGCCGAAGAATACAGGTTTTCCAACTAGTTACGACCGCAACCAATGCTCGTTATGACATTTTTACGAACATGCCCGCTACCCTCCCGCCACGTTGCACCGCCGCATCCGGCTGCAGGATGTAAAAGGCTGTTATGACAAATGTATCGGTAGAATTTGGAGGGGGTCTCAACTACTATCCGCGCCGGAATCGGCGGACCACAAGCCGGGCGTTGGAGGGAGAGCAGCCCACGTTTGTTTGCGCAGGGTTCTCAGGGGGCGCGCGGCAAACGTGCGTGCAGAGGAGTAAATGAAACCTACCGATATTTCGGCGCCGGACTACTTCCACAAGGTCGTGGACTGTCAATGGGCCTGCCCGGCACACACACCCGTTCCTGAATATATCCGATTGATCGCGGCCGGTCGCTACAGCGACGCCTACATGGTCAATTGGAAATCGAACGTGTTTCCCGGGATCCTCGGGCGCACCTGCGACCGGCCATGCGAACCGGCCTGTCGGCGCGGGCGCGTGGAGAAGGAACCGGTCGCGATCTGCCGCTTGAAGCGCGTCGCGGCCGACTTCAAGGACGACATCCGCGAACGGCTTCCCCCGCCCGCCGCCGTCAAGAACGGCAAGCGCATTGCGCTGGTGGGCGGC
>Ga0207708_10001465_pt1 | contig 17648 bp, 15 predicted proteins | sample KBSK5101metaG_FD_184340 | JGI IMG/M metagenome (GOLD analysis project Ga0207708, IMG submission 184340) | Corn, switchgrass and miscanthus rhizosphere microbial communities from Kellogg Biological Station, Michigan, USA - KBS K5-10-1 metaG... | ecosystem: Host-associated > Plants > Roots >...
GATCCCGGCAGTCGGCAGTGCGCCCGCTTCAGTGCAGACGTCCGCAACGGGAGGGGATTCGACGTCGTCGGGCCGTGCGCGCCCACGTTCTGCGCGAACCGCGCGCACTGAGTTGCCCCGAACGGCAAGTCAGCTTCCGTTCGTCGCGATGGTCGGAACGCTGAGTCTCTTGAGTGCCGCTTCGCTGCAGTTCTGGCGCACAGGGCGACGGTAGGACGCGTGACGGGCGAGCGTTGACCGCAGGCGGTCTGGACGCTCGCCCTTACTGAATGCCATGTCCCGGGTTCTTGTCACGTCCGTGATCGCGTGTCTGGCAAGTGTCTTAACCCAAGAGCACGGATCAGTCCAGTCGCCAGTTGCCCAAACGCCGATCTTCTCGTCAACGCACGAGACGGGCGGTTTCGTCGAATCCGCATTGTCGCCACCAATTCTGCTGGGCGAGCGCTACGGGTCCGGACGCGTGACGGCTATCGGGCAGGCGGTCCGTTACCTGGGAAGTCGACCTCTCATGAGCCGGAATCGAACCGATAGGGTGGTGCGCGGTATCGAACGTGGCCTCGTCTTCGTCGGAGCCACTTGTCTGCTGTGGGTTGGATCGACGTCGGTCCGGGCGATCGTCTACCAAATCAAGCAGGGAGTGTCGCTGGAGCGGCTGGATCGTTCTCTCGACTCTATCGAGGCCGTTCGCGCACCGGATGATGTCGCAACGCCTCTTCAACCGCCGGTTCCGATCGGACGTCTCGAGATCCCACGCATTGGTCTCTCCGTTATCGTTGCCGAAGGCGATGACGAGAACACCTTGAAAGTGGCGGTGGGACATCTGCCGGACACGCCACTGCCATGGGAGGAAGGAAACGCCGCGTTGGCCGGACATCGTGACACCTTTTTCCGGCCGCTTCGGCGCATTCAACCAGGTGATGAAATCCGTCTTGCCACACGGCGCGGGACGTTTCGTTACCGCGTCATTCGGCAGATGGTTGTCGAGCCAGACGAGCTGTGGGTGCTGGATTCCTCGCCGAGCTCCGGCTTGACGTTAATCACCTGCTATCCGTTCGACTACGTCGGCCCTGCTCCGCGGCGATTTATCGTTCACGCGGAACGCATGGCCAACGTGAGCGAGCGTTCGCGTACGACCGCGACTCAGGAGGACGACAGGCGATGACCATCGGCGCGGTGCAAGCGTTGTGCTCGCGAATCCCGTGGTGCGCGCCCGCGGTTCTCGAGTCGTCCTTGGAACTTGCACTCGAGATCGCTCGCGAGGGACGAGAGGGCCGTCGTATCGGGACGTTGTTCACGGTAGGGAGGGCGGACGAGGTGCTCGCGGCATCTCGAGCGCTGATCCTCGATCCACTGGCCGGGCATGCTCCAACCCGGACACACATCACGGATCCAGACCTCCGCGGAACCGTGAAGGAACTGGCGCAGCTTGACGGGGCGTTCGTGATTTCAGAAACCGGCACCGTCGTGGCGGCGTGTCGCTATCTCGATGCATCGGTGGAGCAGATAGAGCTGCCACTTGGATTCGGCAGCCGGCACCTCGCGGCCGCATCGATCTCGCAACGTTTGGGTGTGATCGCCATCGTGGTCTCGGAGAGCGGGGTGGTGCGCGTGTTCCATGCGGGACAGATCGAAGCCACGCTCATCCCGGAGCTGTGGCTGTTGCATCGGCATCATACGCAACTGAGCGTCGCCGCCGCAGGCGCCGTCGAGGCGCAACGTCTCGGAACGGCCACGCTCTCTCTGAACGGAGTGGGCCACGAACCGTGAATATTCCCAGCGACCGTGACAAGGTGCGCGTAGGAGGCGCGAACGCAAAGGAGAAGCGTATGGTCACACGGACGGTTCAGACCGCAATCTTGGGAGTGGCCATGGCGATCGGCGTGCCGCTGTTCTGCCTGGCGCAATCGTCGCAGGCGAAGCCCGGCACGTACACGTGGAATGGAGAACTCGTATCGCTTGACGCGACCGCGAAGACCATGACCGTAAAGTCTCGCGTGGCATATCAGGAAGCGATTTCGGAGCTGAAGAATTTCAAGGCCGGCGACCGTGTCTGGATTGTCTGGTCAGGAATGCTTGATTCCACCGACGCCGTGCGGCAGGTTCGACGGTCCGACACCGGTCGCAGGATTGACGAGAATCTCGTCCTGCCCGCCGAGCTCGTTTCGACGGAGACGCCTAATCAGTACCTCACGATTCGCATAAAGGTACCAGAGAGTTCAGTGACGACGATCAAGAGGGTGAAGTCAGGTGAATGGGTCACGGTGACGTCCCGACACCAGCCGTCGACGGAGGATGCGGCCGTGGTGTCGGTCAGGCCGTATGGAGCGAGCACGACGACCGAGTGAGTTGCGGACAAGACGGAAGCGGAATGCTTCATGTCGCTGGGTCCTGTCGACGACTGAGCCAGCACGCGTGACGTCTTAGCTATTGGAAATGAGCTGTGGCAACAGGAAGGAATCGGCGGAACGACTCAGTGCTCTCGGCAGCAGATCCGAACAGTCGCAGGCCACGAGAGCGGTTGCGCTATGTGTCCGGATGGTTCTGCAGCGACCAGGAGTGCGGGTACCAGGAGTTGGCGCGGCGCACGGGGTAACGGGAGTCAGGCATGGCAACGAGCAGGCTGGGTCCGGGCGACATTTCATTGCGAGACTTCATCGAAGCCGTGGGTTCTGCCGAGACGGCTGAAGGCGCGGTGTCGACCGCCGCCGTGGCAGGAGGTTTAGGGAGCTCGCTTCTGCTGATGGTCGCGGCGCTGCCTCAGACGCGGTCGGATTCGGCGGCCGATCGAGCAAAGCTCGTGGAAGCCGCAACTGCGCTCACCAGCCTGCAACGGCAATTGATTGAAACGATTGAAACGGAGACTGCAGTGAAACTCTTCACGGCGCGCAGCATGCCGCAAGCGAGCGACGCGCAACGATCTGAACGGTTAGCGGCGATACAGCTCGCCCTTCGTGCGTCGGCAGACGTGCCTCTCGAAGTAATGCGCTTGTGTGCGCAGGGATTGGATCTCGCCGCCACCATAGCAAAGCATGGTGCTCGGGCAGCATCGGCCGACGTTCAACTGGGCGTTGCGCTCTTGCAAGCCGGCTTCGACGGTGCCCGGTCCAATCTCGAAGGGAAACTGAGCAGCTTCACTGACGCGGCGTACGTGACATCAGTTGCGGACGAGATCGTTCGTCTGACTGGTGAAACGACGGCTTCGACACGTGCCACGGAATCGTTGTTGAAGGCGCTGCCGGCTTGATCTGTTCAGCGAGGGTAGAGGCCTCTTGACGTGGGTCCGCGAGTACTGAAGACGACGGTTCTGGCGGCTGTCGCCGGCGCCCTGTGGACACAAGTGCCGCAGGCTGCTTTGCGTTTGCGTCGGCTGTCGTTGAAGTGCTGGTTCATGGGCCATGACGATTGGATACGCCGCACTCCCGATCGGCTGTATGTAGAGTGCTTCGAATGCGGGCGTACAACACAGGGATGGGCAACCGGCAAGGGTCGCCCAACAGACGGCGTCAGCGATGTCGTCGAGGACGCGCCAATAGCCAAACGACAAGGTCATTGCGCGCCCGCGTCGGTCGGCTCGCCAATGAGGTCGACGAGGTGCGAGCGTCCGCGCAGTCACCATGGCGGCGACATCACGCTCGCGGCGTAATTAGAACGCGCGGCCAGCGAGTGTCAATGACGGTTGTTGCCTCAAGGAAAAGGAGGGAGGTATGACTCGGAGAAGTATCGCGTTCGTTCTTGTCGCCATGATGCTCAGCGCGCTCGCGGCTGCCCAGCCATACGCGCCCATCGTAACGATGGTTGTGACGATGCCCGACGGTCGGACTCGGGAGCTGACCGCCGCCGAAAGCGCGCTGGCCACGCTGACCCTGAACGACGGTACGGAGTACGGGTTCCGTCCCACGATTCAGGACAGCGCACCATGGAATCGAATTGTTGTGACTGTCTTCAAGAGCGCGACCACCAGCGCGCCCACGACAGTGCTTGGCGAAATCGAACTCCGAAGAGGCGGTCCGGCGATGGATTCGAAAACGAATCCGTCCTTCAAGGTGTCCGTTCCCAAGGTGTCAGGTCCAACGTCGCAGACTGATTCGTAGTCGACCGCCCGAGCATTGGGGTTGATTCGGGATTGGCGTCGGTACGCGGCAAGGCAACGGTCAAAGAAACCGTCAACCGAGGTGCACTCGCGGAAGACAAACCACTCACGTGGTTGCAGTTAGCGGCAAAGGCGCGAGTTGAGCGGGACTCGCCTGCGTCCGTTCGTCACGAATCACTTCCGCGTAAGTGGCTGTGTCCCGTATACTTGCGCGTGCGCGGTGAGGTGGCCGAGAGGCTGAAGGCGGCGGTTTGCTAAACCGTTGTACGACCTAAAAGTTGTACCCAGGGTTCGAATCCCTGCCTCACCGCCAGACTTCGCTCGCCCGTCTGGCGAGCTTCATCCAGGCAGGCGAGCTTCCGCATCCAATCACTCCATCACCGCCGGCAACACATGCGAAAACAGAAACGCGACCGCCGCAATCGCGCGGCCGTCGTTGTTGTCGCCGGTCGACACGACCACCAGCTGCCGCCGCGGGATCGCGAAGATCCACTGCCCGCCCGCGCCTGACGCCGTCACGATCTCGTCGCCGCCATCCGTCGTCAACCACCACAGATAGCCGTAGTCGAACGCGTGCCCGGCCCAGGCGCGCACGCCGCGCACGACGGGCTGCGTGCTCTCGGCGATCCAGCCCGCGTCGACCAGCTGCCGGCCCTGCCAGCGGCCCTGATCGAGCACCACTTGACCGAGCTTCGCGGCGTCGCGCGGCCGCAGAAACAGGCCGCCGCCGCCGTGCGGCAGCCCGTCGGGCAGGCCTGAAATCCAATAGGCGCCGGCCGCGCCGATCGGATCGAACAGCTGCGCGCTCGCGAACTCGTCGAGTCGCCTCCCGGTTGCCGCGCCGATGATGCCGCCGGCGAGAATCACGCCGCCGCTGACGTACTCCCACCGCGTGCCGGGCGCTTCGCGCATCCGCCAGTCGAGGACGAAGCGAATCCAGTCGCAGCGGCAGTCGTTCAGGCGCTGCAGCGGCGAGCCCGCGTACGGATCTTCCGACCAATCGAGTCCGGTGCGCATCGTCAGGAGATCGCGCACCGTCATGGCCGCCTTGCCGGCGTCGAAGTTGGCCAGGGGCTCGTAGGCGGGGAAGAACCGCGTCGCCCGATCGCTGACCGAAAGCTTGCCGGCGCCAGCCGCCATTCCCGCCAGCAGCGAGACGACGCTCTTGGTCACCGACTGCATCGTGTGCGGCCGCTCGGCCGACCAGCCGTTGAAATACTCTTCGACCACGAGCCGGCCTCGTCGCGCGACGACCAGGCTGGTGATGCGGCCGTAGTCGCCGCGCCGGATGCGCAGGACGAGGTCGCCGAGCCGCGCCGGGTCGAGATGCTCCCCACCGAGCGTCGACGCGGGCCAGTCCGCGGAAGCCGCAACCGGCGTCAATTCCGCGCTCGGCGTTGGAGCCGGCGTCGCCGAGGTCGGCGCGGCGCCGCCGCCGCATGATGCGGCCGCACTGCACCACACGATCAGCAGTGCCGCGCCAAGCGTTGATTGCGCGCGCGCCTGCTGGATTCGCGCCGGGAGAGGCCGACTAGTGCCGTGCATCTCGTGCGACTCGGTTAGAATACGACCAGCGCGTGGCTTCGTGAACCCGGCCGCCAGCGCGACGCGCAGCGCGCTCGAACGCAGTCCCGCCACACCCGGACGCTCCCAGACGATGCCTGCTCCCCGCGTTCGATTCGCTCCGTCTCCAACCGGCTACCTGCACGTCGGCGGCGCGCGCACCGCGCTCTTCAACTGGCTGATCGCGCGTAAGCTGGGCGGCGTCTTCGTGCTGCGGATCGAGGACACCGACGTCGAGCGATCGTCGGACGACATGGTCGAAGGCATCCTCGACGGGCTCCGCTGGCTGGGCCTCGACTGGGACGAGGGCCCGCACATCGACGGGCCGCACGGTCCCTACTTCCAGTCGCAGCGCCTCGAGCGGTACCGCGCGATGGCGGCGGACCTGGTGGCGGGCGGCCACGCCTACTACTGCTACTGTTCGCCCGAGACGTTGAAGGCGAAGCGCGAGGCCGCTGAAGCGGCCGGCTCCGCGTGGCGCTACGACCGGACCTGCTGCGCGCTCACTGCCGACGAGATCGCCGAACGCGAACGCGACGGCGCCGCGCGCGCCATCCGATTCCGCGTTCCTGAAGGAAAGACCGCGTTCGACGATCTGGTGCACGGACCGATCGAGTTCGACGGCGCCAACATCGAAGACTTCGTGCTGCTGCGCTCCGACGGCCATCCCACCTACCAGCTCTCGGTCGTGTCGGACGATGTCGACATGAAGATCACGCATGTGGTGCGCGGCGACGATCACATCTCGAACACCCCGAAGCAGATTCTGCTGTATCGCGCGCTCGGCGCCGAGGTGCCGACCTTCGCGCACGTGCCGCTGATTCTCGGCCAGGACAAGAAGCGCTTGAGCAAACGCCACGGCGCGACTTCGGTGTCGGAGTACGCCAGGCAGGGCTACGTGCCGGAGGCGATGTTCAACTTCCTCGCGCTGCTCGGCTGGTCGCCGGGCGACGACCGCGAGATCATGACCCGCGACGAGCTGGTCGCGGCGTTCTCGCTCGAGGCGATCAGCGGCGGCAACGCGGTGTTCAACACCGAAAAGCTCGACTGGTTCAATCAGCAGCACACGCTGCGGCTGGCACCCGACGAGCTCGCGCGTCGGCTCAAGCCGTGGTTCGAGCAGCGCGGCGTCTGGCGCGACGAGTATCTCGGCGATCGCCACGCCTGGTTCTTCTCGGTGCTCGAGCTGCTCAAGCCGCGCGCGAAGCGGCTCGACGAATTCGTCGCGCTCGGCTGGTTCTTCTGGAGCGATGCGATTGAGTACGACGCGGCGGCGGTCGAGAAACATCTGCGCGCGCCGGATATGGATGGGCACCTCGCTGCGGTTGAGCACGCGATCGAGAAGATCGAGAACTTCGCTGCGCCCGATCTCGAGCTGGCGTTGCGCGATACGGCAGAGGCGAGAGGTGTGAAGGCGGCTTCGCTCATTCACGCCGTACGTGTAGCCACGACGGGTAAAACGGTAAGCCCCGGCTTATTCGATGTGCTCGCGCTGCTCGGCCGTACGCGCGTCCGCCAGCGCTTCGAGGCGGCCCGGCGCCTCATGTTGACCACCGGTTCCTAAACTTTCCGTACTTTTTCCCTACCTCAACTCGCTGTACCGCAGTCGCTTCGGTGGCCGGCGGATAAGTTTTTCCACCGGCATTCCCTCGCCGCGCCGTGACAACGGAAAATGTTTTCCTAAGTCTTTGTCTGACTATCAGTTACGGGCGTTCGTGGCACATCGGTTGCAGCCCGAGTGTTCCCGAGCACCGGAGTGCGAGGAGGACCAGTGGCAAAAGAAGATCGTGGCTTTGCGTCGATGGACCGGAGCAAACAGCGCGAGATTGCGAGCAAAGGCGGCAAAGCGGCGCATCAGAAGGGCACGGCTCACGAGTGGACGAGCGAGGAAGCGCGTGAGGCCGGCCGCAAAGGCGGCATGGCAAGCCACCGGCGCAAGCAGGAGCAGCAGGCGCCGCAAAGCGACGTCGCTACCGCCGACGCCGAGCCGAACGCCGAGCAGATGATCGGCACCGACGACTTGCCGTAACGCGCGTCGATCGTTAGATCTGTTAGATCCGTAGTCACGGCGCCTGGTGCCGGTCGCGATGCTATAATCGGGGATTCTCAGCCGGTTGTCGCATCGCGACGGGCACTGGGAGGTCGTCCAACGGTAGGACAGCAGACTCTGACTCTGCTTATCGGGGTTCGAATCCCTGCCTCCCAGCCACTCATTCACTCTCGCTTATTCGTGACTGGCCGGCCTGTCTTCAGGCCATCGCGCGGCTCGCGCCGCGACTCGGCACGAATCACCGCAAACGAACACCTCGGCGCCTCCCGGTTTCAACCTGAGATGGTCATCGGATCACGATGGCGGCTCCGAGGGACCAGAAGTTGCCGGTGACGTCGGCAACCGGGCCGTTGGCGGTCTGCAGATCACCAAGCGCGCCGACGTGTTGCGTCGCAAACAGCTGGAGGCCGAGGCGTCCCGTCGGTTTGAATTCCCAGCCGCCGCCGAAGACGACCGCGAGCGCCTTCGAATCATCCGGATGCGGCCCGATTGTGTGGACCCAGTTGCGGACGAACGCCATGCCGGCGCCGCCCTTCACGAAGAAGCCCTTCGATTCCCACGGCCGGAACTGCGCGACGGCATCGATCGCGGTCGCCCGGATCCGGCCGCTCTCGTTTCGCCACTGCATCCAGAACAGGTCGGCCCCGACATCCATTCTCGGATTGACGCGGTAGCCGGCATTGCCGACGAGGCCGGGGCCATGGCGGAAGGGAAAGTCCTGTGCGCAGTCCTGGCAGTGACCGCGGAGGGTGCCTGAGGCGCCTCCCGCCACGATCCAGAGCCGCGACGGTGCCGCCGGCTGCGCGTCCTGCGCCACCGCCGACGCAGGGATGAGCCACACGAGGACGACGCACATCCGGAAGCGCTTCATCGGTTTCCCCAGGTGAAGTACGCGCGCAGCTGTGGATAGCGATACGTCTTGATGGTGCTCTCGGCGTCCTGGTAGTAGCTGCGGCGGTGGAAGTATTCCGCCGACGCCCCGAGGCCCAGCGGTCCCCGCAGCGGAAAGAGCAGGTCGACGCGCGCGTGCTGCAGGAAGTGGTTCGCACGCACGCCGTCGAGCGAATAGATCTGGCGCCCGACGTAAAAGAACAGGGCGACTTCGCGGCCATCGTGCGTGATGCGGGCGAGCGTGCCGAAATCCGAGCCGGGACCGTAGTCGTAGAACCGCGGCCCTTCGGAGACGCCCTGGCCGGCGCTCGATTCCTGTTCTTCCGGCTTTTTGGTGACGCCGAGCGGCAGCGAGTCGACCGCGCCGAGCACCGTCAATCCGCCCCACCCCAGGATCCAGAACCTCGTCCGCGGCGACAGCTCGCGTGTGGTGCCGAGCGCAGCGTCAATCGCCTGCGAGCCGGTCGAATAGGCGTCGTTGTTCTGATAGTTGTAGGTCTGGATCACGGAGAACTGAAGCCCCTTGCCGAGCGGCTGTCCGTACAGCCGGCCTCGCACCCTCGCTTCGCTGAACGCGCTGCCGCCGCCGAAGCGCATGCGCAGCCAGAACGCGTCGTAGGGTGTGCGGCTGCGTCCGACGTTGGCGTCGCCGTAATAGGCGTCCACCTCGACGAAGGGATCGCCCGCTTCGGTGAAGGCGCTCGACTGCGACCCGCGCCACAGCATTCCCGCCGACGCGACACCGCTGAGCGACGACGGGACGAGGTCGGATGGCTTCTCGCTGACACGCGACGCGTCGCCGCTCGCGAAGCGGTTGAGGCCGGTGATCGGATCGAGCGCAGTGGCGCCGATTTCGCTCCAGAGACGCTGCTTGCCGGTCGCGCGCGTATTGCGAATCAGCCACCCGGCGCGATGGAACATCTCGCCGAGCGTGATGCCGCCGAGGGTCGTGTTGATGAAGTCGTTCAGCGAGGCGTGGTTGGTCTCGCCGAAGAACTCCCAGGTGGCGCTGCCGAAGGCGGTGACCGCGGCCGACTCGTAGAAGCTGAGGCCGTTGGCTCGCCCGGCGTTGAAATAGTTGTTGCCCTGATACGGATGGCCGATCTGATTGACCGTGAAGTCATCCAGATCCCACACCCACCCCTGCTGCATGTTCGCCCACCAGGTCTTCGGCGTGATGCGGCCGGTGACCTGGCCGCGCGCCAGGTTCCCCAGCCCGTAGATCACGTTGATGCCGGTGGCCTGCAGGAACGACATGCCGACGCGCCGCGGCGGACAGCCGTCGCACGCCGTCCGTGCGCCCTTGGCGTCCACGGCGGCCGGGGCTTGATCGTCCTGCGCGGGCGGCGGCGTTTCCTGCGCGGTCACCGGTCCGGCGCCGCCCAGGACGGCGCTGGCGACAAGGACGATCCAACCGAAGCGCGCGCGATCCCATGTGGTCACAGCGGTACGACCATTGGGAATCGTGCCGAACGGGCGGATTAACCGCTATGTGAAAACGGCAAAATCAGCTCGGTTGGCTCGGCAACCAAGCGGCACCTGTAACGAGTAGGGACGCTCCTGATTCATTCATTCAGGCGTCGAGTCGGCAAGCCTCGTCCCTCGCACGGCATTTCGATTGCTCCCGCCAACCGCGAAGGGGGCTTCGTGGCGTTCCAAACCGAAATCGTTTGGCCGTTTTCATGATCCCGGGATTCCTGTTCTGGGCAACCCTCGGCGCCGGAGCCGCGCGCGCGGACACGATCCGACTCACCTTCGAGGGCCTTGGCCAGGCGGATGTCTATCGGCGTGTGTGCTGGCGTTGCGCGACGAGCGCGTCGCCGAGATATTCGCGCGCGATGGGGGCATCCGGCCATCGATCGACGGCGGCGCGCAGCCAGGTGACCGCCTCATCGGGCTGACCGTTGTACTGAAGAGCTCTTCCCAGGCTCACGTAAGTGTCGAGGGAGTCGGGCTGGAGGCGGACCGCGTCGCGAAATTGCGTAATCGCGTCAGCGTATCGCTTCTCGTTCGCAAGCAGTACCGCAAATCGGAAATGCGCGATCGCGGACTCCGGGTTCAGCCGAACAGCCTCGCGTAAGTCGGTCTCGGCGTCGCCCGGCGCGCCGCGCGCCGCCGCGGCCGCGCCGCGGTTGGCGAGGGCGTCGCTCAGAAAGGCACGCGCGCTCGCATCGTCGGGCCACCGCTCGGCCGCCTGGCGCAGCCAGGCGACCGCCTCGTCAGCCTGACCGTTGTACTGGAGCGCCCTTCCCAGGCTGATGTAGCGTTCGACCAGGTTCGGCTCGAGGCGGACGGCCTCGCGGTAGTGGGGAATCGCCTCAGCGAAGCGCCCCTTGTTCGCCAGCAGTCCGCCGAGATTGATGCGCGCCATGGCGAAGTCCGGATTCAGCCGGACCGCCTCGCGGTAGTGGATTTCGGCGTCGGCCTCGGCGCCGCGTTGTCCGAGCACCGCTCCGAGGCTCGTATGACCCATCCAGCTGTCCGGGTCCTTCCGGATCGTGTCGCGCCACAAGGTTTCCTGATCCGCATAGATGTGGCACTGGCGCCATGTCAGGGCAGCGAGCGCCAGGATCAGCAGCGCCGCGGCCGGGCCCACGAGACGACGAACTGACGCGCCCCGTTTCTCGAGCAGCCAACCGCCGCCGGCGACGATCAAGGCGATGGCCGGGATGCTGGCCAGATACTGAAAGTGATCGGCAACGAAGGAATACCGCATCGGGAATGTGTCGAAAAAGCCGAGCGCCGGAAAAAGTGTGCCGGCGAACAGCAGCGCCGCCACCAGCGCGCCCGATCCGATCTTCCGCCGCATCACCCAGAGAACGACGACGGCGATCAGCGCCGCCACCGGGAACGCGAGTTGGCGTGGATCGGCAGGGTCGACGTGCCACCGCGGGTAGATGAAGGTGAGGTTCGTCGGCCACACGAGTTTGCCGAGGTAGAACCACAGCGCGCGGCCGGCGATCACGATCCGCTGAAGCGCGGACAACTGCCAATCCATCCCCTGCGCGCCGACGTGATGGCGCTCGAGCCAGACGGTGACCAGTCCCATCGAGACGCCGACGGCGAAGAGCGGGACGAGCGGCCATACGTCGCGCCCGATCACGCGGCCGCGCTTCCACACGACCAGCAGCACGAGCGCTGCGGGCAGCGTTGCGGTCACCGTCTTGCTCAACAGCGCGCACACGAACAGCGCGCAGGCCGCCGCGTACTGCCAACGCCGACGGTGCCGCCGGTCGCCCTCCCGCGCATCGAGCGCGAAATGAAGGTACGCGAGCATCGACGACAGGTAGAACACCGCCGAAAGCACGTTCTTTCGTTCAGTGATCCATGCCACCGACTCGACGTGGACGGGATGGACGGCGAAGATCGCCGCGATCAGCGCTGCCCCCGGAACCGCGAGCAGAAGAAGCACGCGCCAGAGCACGAACGTGGCCGCTGCGTGCAGCGCGAGGTTGGTGACGTGGTAGCCGGTTGGCGTCAGTCCCCAGAGACGGTATTCGAGCCAGTACGAGGTATGGACGAGCGGGTAATACTGCGGCGTCGCCGTCGGCTCGAGCCAGATCGACTTCAGGCCCGCAGCCGAACGCAGCGTCGCATTGGCTGATACGTAATCGTCGTCGTCCCAGATGAAGTGGCCGTCGAGCGCGGGCCGGTAGGCGGTGACGAGAACGGCGACGAGGCCCGCCGCCGCGATCAGGAACCTCGGCCTGATCCGCTTCGCGGAAGATGTCGCCACCGCGTTCGCCCGAACGCGCGCGCTCCGATTGGCCGACGAGCCGTCGCCACGAGGTTTCTTCACTGAATGGTGCGTTATAACACTGCGCCGCGCCGTGACGGCGACGAGCATACCCGGCCGCAGCGTTCACGAACAGCGGCACCTCCCTCATCGCTCTTCCTCGCCTGCGAGAAACGTCGCGACCGCCTCCGGCTCGTCGAACGCCGGGCGGACGAACGCGCGCGCCCCCGGACGCACCCGTTCGAGCGCCTCGCCAAGCCACACCAGATCGGCGATGAACGCGTCGGCGTCGTTGCTGGCGACGAGGCCGCGCTCGACCAGCGCGAGCCAGGCGGCGTGAGATTCGTCGATGGCGAGCAGCGCGACCTTGGCCGAGCCGTCGTTATCGGACTCGTCCTCGAGATCGGCGTCAGGCCACTTCGTGAGGGCGCGGTTGACCTTCGCGCCAATCATCCAGTGGAACCAGGCCACGACCTCGCGAGGGTCCCTGACATCGCCGGGGGTCGGGATCTCGATCGTCGCGAGCCACTCAAAGACACGCACCGCATACTGCTTCGCCCGCCGCGCGATCGGCTTGTGCGCCTTCGGCAGGCGCGGCTTCATTCGCTTCCATTCTTCGGGTGTCGGCGGCTTCCTGCACGCTTCCTCGGCCTCTGCGATCAACTCCTGCATCCACGGCGGCGGCGGCGGCGGAATGTCCTCGGGCAGCGGCGGCGCGTCGACGACCGCCTTCAGGTTCGTATCGAGCGACGCTTCCATCTCCGCGTGGTCTGCAAACACCCGGCAATGCGACGTGAACGCGCAGCGCTCGCACCACCGGTCGCAGTAGTTGAAGATGCCGACGATGAAGCCATCCTGCACGTCCATCGGTGTCCTCCGGCTGGCGCCGGAGACGAGCAACGGCTGTACCTGACGAGCGGAACGACACGAGTGCCGATAAACCCAGCGTTGTTCATTCAGACGCTCCTCGGCTCTGGGTCCGGCCTACCCTCCGTGGGGCGAACGTTCCCCGCTCGTGCGCGCGGCGGTCGGTGGTCTGCGCTTGGCGCGAGGTGGCGCACGGCCGACTCCGGGAAACGGCGCCCGATTCTGGATGACATCGGCGGCCAGTTCGTGGATGATTTGGCCCGATCCGCGGTCATCTTCAAACTCTTCGCCTCACAAGGAGGTCATATGTCCCGGCCGAGAATCGTCGTCTCCGCCCTCGGCGCCTGCACCCTGTTCCTGTTCGCCGCGTACGCCAGCTTCACCCCCCGCGCGACCGTGTCGGCGCAAGGCGCGAAGGTCGCGAACCCGATCACCGGCGAAGGGCTGCCGAATCCCGCGCCGAAGGTGACGAAAAACTGGGGTCAGCTCCCCGCCGGCCGCAGCTGGGGCACGTCGGCCGGCCTCGACATCGATCCGATCGACGGCAACGTCTGGGGTTACGAGCGCTGCGGCGTGGGCGCGGCCGGCGGCGCGGGCGGCAGCGGACAGAATTGCGAGACCAACAACGTCGACCCGGTCTTCAAGTTCGACCGCAAGACCGGCGCGGTGCTCGCGAACTTCGGCAAGGGCATCATGGTGACGCCGCACGGCATCCACGTCGACAAGCAGGGGAACGTCTGGATCGCCGACTTCGCCGGCAACCAAGCCGGCACCAAGGGACACCAGGTCCACAAGTTCAGCCCCAAGGGCGAGAAGCTCTTGAGCCTCGGCGTTGCCGGTAAAGCGGGCAACGCTGATGGCCAGTTCAACCAGCCGAACGACGTCGTCACCGGCCCAGACGGCAGCATCTATGTGTCCGACGGCCACGACGCGCAGGGGATGACGACGGCTCAGGCGATCGCGGACGGCATCAAGCGCGGCGCCACCTCGCGCATCAGCAAGTTCACGCCCGATGGCAAGTTCGTCAAGTCGTGGGGATCGATCGGCGTGAAGCACGGCGAGTTCCGGACGCCGCACGCGATGGTGTTCGATTCGAAGGGCCGGCTGTGGGTGGTCGATCGCGGCAACCACCGCCTCGAGATCTTCGACGCCGACGGCAAGTACCTCGAGTCGCGCTACATGTACGGCCGCATCAGCGGGATCTTCCTCAAGGGGAACACGGTCTACGCGATCGACTCCGAGTCGAGTCCGCTGGGCCACCCGAACTGGCGCAACGGCGTCCGCATCGGTCCGCTCGACGAGGATCGCATCACCGGGTTCATTCCGCCGTTCGAGCGCGAGGATCGCGTCTACCAGGGAACCGCCGGCGAGGGGATCGCGGTCGACGCCGACGGCAACGTCTTCGCCGCCGAGGGACCGAACTCGCTGGTGCAGGCAGGCGGCGCGTTCACGAAGTACTCGGTGAAGTAAGCATCGGTAGCACGCGCGCGGGACGCGGGGTCTCCGCGTCCTGCGCGAGCACGTTTCAAACCCGCTTGCGGGTCCTGTCCGCGAACAGCCCCATCGGGTGCTCGGTCCTGGTGCCTGACGCTGAACGACCTCCGCGCCCGACGGGGCGGCCCCGTTCGCGGCCACCCGGCGAGGTTTTGAAACCGCCCTGACGCATTACTCATCCACTGCCGCGTCCACCGGCACCGCGCGGAGCACGCGCGTCAGCTCGGCCGGTGCGATCTCCACCAGCAGCCCGCGGCGTCCTCCATTGAGATAGATCGCCGGCAGCGCGAGAATCGAGCGCTCGACGAACACCTCGAGCGCCTTGCGCGTGCCGAACGGCGACGTGCCGCCAACCATGTAGCCGGTGTGCCGCTGCGCGGTGTCCGGATCGCACGGCCGTATCGTCCTCGACCCGGTTTGCCGCGCCAGCTGCCGGGTCGACACCTCGCGATCGCCGTGCATCAGCACGATCAGCGGCTTCTTCGCCTCGTCCTCCATCACGATCGTCTTGACCACCGCGTGCTCGTCGACGCCCAGCTGTCGCGACGCCGCGCGCGTGCCGCCATGTTCTTCGTAGCGGTACTCGTGCTCGGTGAACGCGACCTGGTGCTTGCGCAGCTCGCGAAGTGCGGAGGTGGTGGACATTTCGCAATCGCCGCCAGCGATCATGCCTCAGCTGCGAGCACGTCGCGCGAATTTGACGTACGTTCGTCGCGCGCGGCGTTGAAGAAAATGCGTACGCGCACCCGTGCGGCTGGCACGATCTTCTCGCTTGATCGCCGCGACACGACGATGCCATCGTCGTCGTCCATGAGCGCCACGAGCGAGTCGCCCGGCGACGTGCGTGCGCGGCTGCGCGCGCATTTCGGCCACGCGGATTTCCGGCCAGGACAGGAGGAGATCGTCGCTGCCGTGCTCGGCGCCCGCGACGTCCTCGCGGTGATGCCGACCGGTTCGGGCAAGTCGCTCGGCTATCAGCTGCCGGCGGTGATGCTGCCGGGCACGACGCTGGTGGTGTCGCCGCTGATCTCGCTGATGAAAGATCAGGTCGACGAGCTCAATCGCCGCGGCATCGCCTCCGCGTCGCTGCATTCGTTGCTCTCGGCCGAGGCCCGCCGCGAAGCCTGGTCGGCGGCGCGCGCCGGCGCGCTGCGGCTGCTGTATGTCGCGCCCGAGCGCTTCGCGTCGGATCAGTTCCTGCGGCTGCTCGGCGAGCTCGAGGTGGCGCGGTTCGTCGTCGACGAAGCGCATTGCGTGTCGGAATGGGGACACGACTTCCGTCCCGATTACCGCCGGCTCCGCGCCGCCGCCGCGCAGTGCCGCCGCGCCGATCGCGCGCCGGGGCGACCGCCGATCGCGGCGTTCACCGCGACCGCGACGCCGGAAGTGCGCGATGACATCGTCGCGCTGCTCGGCCTCGACCAGCCGCAGGTGCTCGTCGCCGGGTTCGATCGGCCGAACATCTTCCTGCGCGTCCAACCGGTGAACGATGCGGACGAGAAGGACGAGCTGCTGCCGCCGCTGGTCCGCGGCCGCCGCGCGCTGGTCTACGCCGCGACGCGCAAGACGGCCGAAGGCGCGTCGGCGTCGCTGCGCGAGGCGGGCGTCGAGGCGTCGGTCTATCACGCCGGCCTCGAGGACCGTGAGCGGGTGCGGGTGCAGGACGCGTTCGCGTCCGGATCGCTGCAGGTGGTGTGCGCGACCAACGCGTTCGGCATGGGGATCGATCGCCCCGATGTCGACGCCGTGGTCCACTACGCGATTCCTGGATCGGTGGAGGCGTACTACCAGGAGATCGGCCGGGCCGGACGCGACGGCCGCGCGGCGACGGCGACGCTGCTCTGGGATCCGGCGGACGTCGAGACGCGCCGCTTTCTCATCGACAGCCCGCGGCGCGACAAGCCGCAGCGCCACGCGCCGCTCGACCCGGCGGAGGTGGCGCGCCGGCGGGAGCTGGAGCACGCCAAGCTGCAGCGGATGATCGAATACGCCGGCACGGCGGCGTGCCTGCGGGCGACGATTCTTCGCTACTTCGGGGATCCCGCGGTGCGCGAGCCGTGCGGCTCGTGCGGCAGCTGCCGCCCCGGCGCGCTCGACGCCTGCGAGCAGGCGCTGGTGCGGCATCTTCTTGCAGGGATCACGCGTGCCGGCGAGCGCTACGGCCGGCACCGGATCATCGCGATGCTGCGCGGCGACACCCAGGATCTGCCGGCATCACTCACGAGGCTTTCGACGACAGGTGTCCTCCGCCACGAGACGGCCGATGCGCTCTACCGATGGATTGGCGCCGCGATCGCCGCCGGGCTCGTCGCGGTCTCGAAGGACCAATACCGCACGCTGAGCCTGACGCCTCTCGGCCGGGAGGCGCTGCGCGACAGCGGCCAGGAGCTTCCGATCGCACGGCCGTTGCCGGTGCGGAGCATGCCTTCGTTGCGGCGTTATCGCGGCGAGCTGGCCGACACAATCGAGGAAGAGTGGGCGCTTCGACGCCGCGCGCCGCGATTCGGCCGCTGGGGCGAGCCGTGACCGCTACACTGAGAGTGTGTTCACCAGCGCGTCGCTGTTCGACGTCGAGCTGCCCGAGGGATTCTCGTATCGCGACGACTTTCTCACGGTGGAGGAGGAAGCGTCCCTCGCCGGAGAGATCTCGCGCATCGAGTTCTCGACTTTCGAGATGCGCGGCGTCGCCGCCCGCCGGCGAGTCGCGTTCTTCGGCAGGACCTATGATGCCGGCGCCGCGCCGGCGCGCCCGCTGCCGGCGTTCCTGATGCCGCTGCGCGAGAAAGCCGCGGCCTGGGCGGGCGTCGAGCCGGGCGCGTTCGCGATGGCGCTGGTCAACGAGTACCCGCCCGGCGCGCCGATTGGCTGGCACCGCGACGCGCCCCAATATGGGATCGTCGCCGGCGTGTCGCTCCTGTCGGCGTGCCGGATGAAGCTGCGGCCTTACGTGCGTCCCG
>Ga0207708_10001468_pt1 | contig 17638 bp, 18 predicted proteins | sample KBSK5101metaG_FD_184340 | JGI IMG/M metagenome (GOLD analysis project Ga0207708, IMG submission 184340) | Corn, switchgrass and miscanthus rhizosphere microbial communities from Kellogg Biological Station, Michigan, USA - KBS K5-10-1 metaG... | ecosystem: Host-associated > Plants > Roots >...
AGGCCGCACAGCATGGTCGAGGTCAAAGACCTGCAAAGTGGCGATGTGACTGCGGTGGCTCATCGGCCGGAGTAAGCGATGGCCCTCAAGCTTCGCCCGATCGGCCTCGGCTCCGGGATCGACAAGGACCGGCCTGACTACACGGTCTTTACCGGCGAGTGGGAAGTCGGCCGCATCTACGAGACCCGCGGCGGTCCCGACAGTCTGCGCTGGTTCTGGTCGATGACCGTCAACGGTCCGATGACGCGCTCGGGGCGCGTGGCGACCTTTGACGAGGCCAAGGCAAAGTTGCAAAAGTGTTGGGATGCGTGGAAGGCATGGGCTGAACGATTGAATTTTTTTCCATGACCACTAAACTTTCTTGTGCTGCAACTTAGCCTGCAACATTCTGTTCGGGGGTACCGGTTCATGAAGATATCGGCGATTGCGATAAGCGTCGCGCTTATGGGCACGACCAGCGCACAAGCACAAGAGACATGTCGAAGTAAGCTGTGCGGTTTATACGTCTGCGTCCGTGATGCGGGTGCATGTCAGGAGCCGAAGGATCCCGCTCGGTATCCCTTCGTCGAAGAAGTTCCGCCACCGGGTAAAGATCCAGAACTACCGTCCGTCCAATACAAGATGACGAACGAATTGGGAAATGTCCAGGCAACTGCTTTTTTAGAGAGCGGCACGTTACGATTTAAGGGCGATCGGAGTAGCGCAGTCGATGTTTCGTTTTGCGGTACATACTTAACTTTCCGCATGGCAGACGGTACGAAGAGTGTTTGGAGCCGTCAACCTGATCAAGCGGATTGCAAATAGCTCCGGAGTCGGAGTGCTTCTGCTTGCCAAGGAACGCTGGACTTCATCGATGCGCACGTCGGGCGCGTGAGGCAACCCACGTTGCCCCTCTGGTGAGCCACCCCGGATGAGTGCGGCCAACTTCGCCCGGCTCGACGTCAACCGCCCTGAAGTATCGCGACTCGTCACCGCGATGCTGCAAGCGCGCCACGCTGTTGTCCAGCGTTCGTGGTCGCACCCGCAAGAGGACTCTTCGGAAGATTGGTGGGCAGATGTGCTTGCCGATCCACGCGCCCGCCGACAAACGCGAGGCAGCCATAGCCGGGGTGCTCTAAACATCTACCGGTTACGGGACGAGCCGCGCGCAACCATCTTGGTAGCCTGCACCAAGTGCGATTGGAAGGCAGCGTACAGCCGCGACGAACTCACCGCCTTGAACGGTGCCGATCGCGCAATGCCTGACCTACTCCACGACCTTGCCGCTCCTGGTTGCTCTAAGATGGGTTCAAACTGGGATCGTTGCGGTGCGCATTTTGTCGAGCCCATCGAGGGGTCTCGATGATCACGCTAACCATGCGCCGTATCAAGGACGACCCGGTCCTGACATCGAGCCGGCTAAGTTCAAGAGCCGGCGTGACGCTAAGGACTGGTGCGCGCAGCACTACTCGGGCTCGCACATCTACGCGATTGGGGCGGACTCATCTCAGCGAAAATCCCTCGCCATGCCGCGGAAAGGGCCTTTGCGCCGAAGGGTCCTCGCTCAGCCAAAATGAGAAACCCCGCCGAGTCGAAACTGGGGGCGAAGCTGGAAGAGGTGGACTGAAACAAAACGGCGCCCGCTCCTCAAGAGACGGACGCCTGCTACGTCTTACGCTTAGTGACCTGCTCACCGTGTTTCGGCTAATGCACGCCATTTTTCTCGAGAAAATCAACAATCTGGTTGTCTAATTCGTTCCAGTTGCTGGTGCCTCTTCGCCCTCCCGTATCGGACTGAAGAATAAATCCGTTCATCTCAACGAAAATGGTAAGGGCATCGGTTGCTGTCGGTGGGATGAGCTTTATCTTGCCGGGTTCTTCCCCATGGATTTTCACTGCCAGGTCACGACAGTTATCCTCAAGGTGCTTTTGCAGTTGTTTTTTGCGATCTTCGATTTTGTTTCGTTGTTGCTCCATCTCCCTGGCCTGCTGAGCTTCCTTTTGCTGTTGGGCCAACCGGCGGTTCTCTAGCTGTTGTTTGTATCTCATCTCTGAGAAGTCCTCTCAAAAGGAGCCGGGCAACAATGTTAGACGGCGACGAATCACTCGAACGCCATGGCCGGAGACGCTACAATTCCAAACTTCCGCGGAACTCATCAAGAGCCATAATCCGCTTAGTGAAGTGGCGGTCAGGGGCATGAAGATCGGCGAGATCACGCCGGTTAGCTACAAGCTGGGCATCATCTGATGCCGCTCACCATGCGCCCGACCGGGCTCGGCTCCGGGGTTGACAAGGACCGACCGGACTACATCGTCTACTGCGGCGGATGGGCGATCGGCCGCATCTATGAGACCCGCGGCGGTCCCGGCAGTCTGCGCTGGTTCTGGTCGATGACCGTCAACGGTCCGATGCGCGGATCGCGTGGCGACCTTGCTGCCGCGCGATCGAGGAAGTTAGACCGGCGGCGGCGGAGCGCTGATCTCCACGGGCTGCGTCAGCGTCTCATCTTCCTTCGGCGCCTTCGAGCTGTTTACTCGCTTTGACACCGGCCAACGCTGAAGGATGCCCTCGGCCGCAGGCAGCAATATCTCCAAGCCCACCTCGCGTTCAAGCCACGGCTTGAAATTGTCCGGTTCGAGCACCACTGGCATACGGTCGTGAACCTCCGCGACCATGGCGTTCGGCTCTGTGATGATCATCGTGCAGGACTTCAACGTCTCTCCAGTCGCGCGGTCTTTCCATTCGTCCCATAGACCGGCGAACGAGATCACCTGACCATCGGTGCGCGTGAAGTAGTGCGGCTGCTTGCCGTCCGGCGTGTCCTGCCATTCGTAATAGCCGGATGCGGGGATGATGCAGCGAGTTCGCTTGAACGCTTCGCGGAAGAACGGCTTCGTCGTCACGGTCTCGACGCGCGCGTTGAACGTGGACAGCCTCATCAGCTCTTTGAGCGGCTTCGACCACCAGCGCGGGACCAGGCCCCACCGCATCGGCTGAAGGATGCGCGTATCGTCGGACGAGGTGACCACGTTGACGGTGTCAGTGGGGCAGACGTTGTAGCTCGGCTGAACGTTCGAAGCCGGCGACGTGAGCCGGTAGAGCCGCTGGATTTCGGCCCAGGTGTATCGGTGAGTGAAACGTCCGCACATGGCTGCCGATGTCTCGGTCGCGACCTAAACGAAATGCGTTGCTTCGCCCGTCCGTCTTCCTCGGGGACTTTCCTGAGCCGCTGAACGAAGCGGGGTAACCAAGCTATTTTGTGCCCCGGGTGTGCCCCTAACCATTTGAGTTAGGGCGAAACAAGAAGGGCCGCCCTGACGGGCAGCCCTTCCATTGTCGAGCCGTGGTCCGGCTAAACTGCTGTGACGACGCCGTTGATTAGACGGCACCGAGCCCTGTAGAGGTAGGGACCCAGCTCACAGATGCCGGCGACCGCGGCGATAGACAATGAGACACTGGATCACCTCCTTTCAGTTGTTGACGACTCGGATAGTTTACGGAGCATTCGGCGATTGTCAAAGAGAGGACGCGAGCCGAGATGGAACTTGCGCGCGATCAGTGTAGGCGTCGCAGCCGCTCGATCGTGGCGCGAGTGTGGCATGTCGGAGATGACGCTGGCGCCTGCTGTGATGCTTGACGGCCGCCGCCCCTGCGGCCCGGCGATGGCCCGCATGCAGCTTAGGGATGCTTCAGCGGCCTGTTCTCGGGATTGAGACGGTCAGCCTGCTGCACCGTGACCCTGCAGGCAGCTTCGCGCTCGGCTTCGGAAAGCGATTCGCTGTGGGTTCTGTCAAAGGCCTGCGGGTTTCGCAGGCACTCGCCGATGTAGTGCTCGATATATTCGACGTATTCGGGAGAGCCCGGTTTGACGCGCTCCGGCTGGCTGTAGCGGGTGATCATAAACATCACCACCAGCCCGCCGACGATTGTGGCCAAGGTCAGCCAATCGCGCATTTTCATGACGCTTTACATGCCGTCCGGCACAGCACGTCCTTTTCTCCCTGATGCCGTCATGCCAAAAAGGCGATCCGGAAGAAAGGCAAAAAAACAGTCACCGGGGGCAATTCAGAGGGAGAATGCCATGAGGAAGACATTTGCATTGCTGGCGGGCCTGTCCGCCATTGCCGCCGCGCACAGCGCCGGCGCCGAAACTCTGAAGGTCGCGGTCGCCCAGCGCGGGTTCTGGAACAGCACCTTCATCGATGTCGGGCTCAAGCAGGGTTATTTCAAGGAGGCCGGGCTCGACATTGAAATCCTCTACACCGAAGGCGGTGCGTCCACGCTCACGCCGGTGATAGCCGGCAGCATCGACATCGCCATGACCAACGGCATCCTCGGCCTGGTGGCGGCCTATGCCAAGGGCATGCCGGTGAGGATCATCAGCGCGGAAGCGACCGGCGCCGCGGACGCGTTCTGGTATGCGCGACCGGAGAGCGGCATCAAGGGGCTCGCCGACACCAACGGCAAGACGGTCGCTTTCTCCTCGCCGGGCTCGTCCACCAATCTCATTCTGTTGCAGCTCATCAACCAGGCCAAGGCGACGCCCAAGCTCGTGGCCACCGGCGGCGCGCCCGGCACGCTCACGCAGGTGATGTCCGGACAGATCGACGTCGGCTGGTCGGTGCCGCCGTTCGTGCTGCAGCAACTCGCGGACGGGAGGCTCGTCATCATCGCGCGCGGCAGCGACGTCGCCGCCCTCGCGCAGCAGACCATTCGCGTGAACGTCGCCAACGTCAATGCGCTCAAGGAGAAGCGCGACGCGCTGGTGCGTTTTGTCAAAGTCCTCAAACGCTCCATCGACTGGGCGTATTCCGACCCTCATGCGATCGACAACTATGCCGAAATCGCCAAGGTTCCGCGCGCGCTCGCGCAGCAGACGCGCGACGAGTTCTTTCCGAAGCAGTCGCTGCAGCTTGCGGAGGTGAAGGGACTCGATGTGACCCTGAAACAGGCGCTCGAGTTCAAGTACATTCCCACGCCGATGACGGTGGCGGAGGCGCAGGGAATGTTGGACATTCTCTACAAGCCGGACCAGAAATAGCAGCAGGTCCGGTGCGCCAAATGCATGCGCCAAACACGAAGGAAGCGAGAATGAACCCGCAGCTCGGACTCGACATGCCGCCGCCGCAACAACGCCCTCACGCTCCCGTCGCGATCGGCATTCTCGCCGGCGTCGCGCTCCTCGCCGGGCTGCTTGCTCCGCCGGCGCGTGCGCAAGCCGTGCCCGACTACGCCGCCATCGTGGCAGCGCCCGACCGCAGCGACGCCGACCGCGAGACCGACAAGCGCCGCGATCCGGTGAAGCTCCTTGCCTTTACCGGCGTGCGCCAGGGCATGAAGGTGCTCGATATGGGCGCAGGCGGCGGCTACAGCACCGAGTTGATGGCGCGCGCAGCGGGGCCGAGCGGCAAGGTCTATGGCCAGAACGCTCCCGACCTCGGCGGCCGGGCGAAGGAGCGGATCGAGGCGCGCGTGCAAACCCCGGCGATGAAGAACGTCGTCATGCTGGCGCGGCCGTTCGACGACCCGCTGCCTGCCGATGCCCGCGATTTGGACCTCGTCACCTTCTTCTTCTACTACCACGACACGACCTACATTCCGGTCGATCGCGCCGAGATGAACCGCAAGCTCTTCGCCGCGCTCAAGCCGGGCGGCGTTCTGGTGATCGCCGACCATTCCGCGCGGCCGGGCGAGGGCACCTCGGTCGCGAAGACGATCCATCGCATCGAGGAGAGCGTGCTGCGCCGCGAGGTCGAGGCGGCCGGCTTCAAGCTGGTCGGCGAGGGCGACTTCCTCCGCCACCCCGAGGACACTCGCGATTTCTCGGTCAACCGGCCGACCGGACCGGTGGACGAGTTCGTGCTCAAATATCAGAAGCCGAACTGACGGCCGAAGCTGTTTCTGTGAAATCGGTGGCCGTCATTCCGGGCTCCCTCGCTGCCTCGGTCCCGGAATGACGACCGGGGCTGAAGGCGCTAGTGCAGACGCGCCTGCACGAGGTAGCCGAGAATGGTTTCTTCACCGAGTTGCTTGCAGGCTTCCAGCCGGTGAAGCCCTTCCACCAGCACGAACCGGTCGCCATCCCGCCGCACCATGATCGGCGTCTGCTGGCCGTCCTTCAAAATGCTCTCGGCGATCTCCCGCGCCTTGGCGACGTCGAGCGTGGCCCGCCGTTTCGCCGGCACATAGATTTTCGCAATCGCGAATGTCTCGCGCTTCATCATTGCGTGGTCGCGGCCCGTTGCGATGGCCCGATCGGGCCGGCGGTTCCTTACTGCAACTGATCCTTTACTTTGTCGATGCCGGCATTGACGCAGGCTCGTCGACGCCGGGCGACCCGGAGAGGCCAACTCCCCCGATCACGTCGTTGCCGACCTTGATCGGCACGCCGCCGCCGATGGCGATGACATGGGGCAGGGTGGTCTGCTGGCGGCGCACCGGCTCGGTCTCCATGCGCTTGACGAACTCCTCCGTGGTCATGCGGAAGGTGCGCGCGGTGTAGGCCTTGCGCCGCGCATTCTCCATGGTATGAGGGCCGGCGTCGTCGGCGCGTAGCGCCACGATGGTGTCGCCGCCGCGATCGACCACCACGACGGAGACCGCGTAGCCGCGTGTCTTGCAGTCCGCCAGTGCGTTTTCCGCAATGGTCTTGGCCATGGCATAGGACAGGTCCTTGCGCTGGATCAGTTGGGCGCTTGCAGGAGCCGCCATCAGGCAGGCAAGCGCGGCGAGGGCGAGCCGATTGAACATTGCGGACACGGTGCGGTCTCCTGTTGCAAAATCTGTCTGCAGGCAGCTCAAGCGGGCAGTCTATTCCATCTCGGGGCGCTTGTGCCGTGCGTGTGGCGGCGACGATCATCACTTCTGCGCCTTACTTCGGCAATCGCGGCGCTCCCCCGGCCGTTGTTACTTCCGGGTCTGCTTGAAATATCGCAAGTCCGGCGGGGCCTGATCCTTCTTGGCCGGCATCAAATAGCCGTCGGCGCTCAGCATATAGTTTTCGGTCCCGATCCGGACATGCTGATTGCCTTCGGCACAAATAGCTTCGACCCAGACCGCCTTGCGCTCGCGATGGTAGTTCTTGGTCACGGTCCACGGCCGGGTCAGTGCATTGTCGATCGTGGTGACTTCGTCATGAAGGACGTTCGAGTCGACTTTGTCGAGGTAGATGCGTTCCTTGACGACGGTCTGATTGTCGGCGTGGAGCGGGATGCCGCTGGCGTCAAACGAGCGAGGACCTTTCAAATTACGCGTCTCGACCTCAAGCACGTCATAGCGGCCACGTCCGTCCTCATCGATCCATCTGCCAATGGAATATCCCATGAAAGATGGCTCTGCATTCTTGGGCCAATCGCGCGCATCGGTATAAATTCGACGAAGCATGCTCAGATATTCGATCATGATATGTGTGATATTCGGCTGGATGACGATTTCCATGGGAAAGATCACGTTCATCGCGCGCGGCATTCCGTCCGGGATGCAGGTATAGGTCGGATCGGTGCCCTGGCCACCGGCGGCTTGATCTTTGAGATTGGCCTCGTAGATGGCCTGATACTCCGCCGTCAGTGGAGCCTGTCCCTGACGCGGAGGCTTGCTTGTGTCCCATTGATTGCCGACGCCGGCGGGCCTGCGCCATTGGCCTGACCAGTCCGGATACTTTGTCTCATCGAAGGCCTGGGTGCTGGTCGCTGCGAAGATCATCGCCGCCGCCAGCGCGATCGAACCAATCGGGCTTCGCACGACTGTCCTCCCATCATGACGCGGGGTCGCTCGGTCTCACCTCAGCGATTGCTTGAAGTATCTCAGATCCGGTGGCGCCTGCCCCTTCTTTGCGGGCATCAGGTAGCCATCGGCACTGAGAAAATAGTTCTCCTTGCCGATAGTGATGTGGTGGTTGTCCTCGGAGCAATCATTTTCGAGCCAGCTCGGGCTGCGCTCACGGCGGAAATTCTTCGTTACTGTCCAGGGACGGGTTAGGGCGTGATCGATCGTGGTGATTTCGTCGTGCAGGATATCCGCATTGGATTTATCGAGATAGAATTTCTCCTTGACCACGGTTTGATTGTCCTTGTGGAGCGGCAGTCCGGTGCCCTCGAAGGTGCGCGGGCCTTTCATGTAACGGGTCTCGACTTCGAGAACGTCGAACCGGCTATCTCCATCCTCATCAATCCATTTGCCGATCGAATAGCCTGCAAAGGTCGGCTCGGGATCTTTGGGCCAGCTACGGCCGTCGGTATAAATCCGACGCGGCATATTGTTCTCGAACAAGACGTACGTGATCTTGGGGGCGAAAATGAATTCCATCGGAAAGATGACGCTCATGAGCCGGGGCATGCCGACCGGGAAGCAAGAGTACCTGGCGTCGTTGCCGACTCCGCCCGCGGTTTGGTCCGCGAGGCTCGCTTCGAAGATCGCCTGATATTCCGGCGTCAGGGGAGCCTGCTGTCCGCGACCGATGGGCTTGCTCGGATCCCATTGAATGCCGCCAGTCCTTAGCCACTGGCCGGACCAGTCGGGATATTTCGTTTCGTCATGCGCTCGCGCGTTGGCGACTGCCGTCACGAATACCGCGGCTAGCACCACCACACCGATCGAGTTGCGGTAAAGCATTTTTGTTCTCCCGTTCAGCGATGGGGGCGAAAGCTGCGAGCGCCGGACGAGCGTATCTCTAGGGAATGACCATGATCGGCCGCCCGTCCTTGAATTTGGTTCTGCTCACGGACCAGGAGCCGCCCGGAGCGCCACTGCGCAATGGTTCGATCGTGAGCTGCAGTTCGTCGCCTGGTTTCAAGGTCTTGCTCGACCATCCGTCGCGGACCAGCGCGCTCGGGGCGCCGCCCTCTAAACTCCAGAGCTGGGTGCCCCCGTCTTGCTGCCTGACCTGCAAGATGATGAAGGAGTGCGGGCTGGTGAACTTGAACTCCTGCACCACCCCTTCAAGCTCGATCGGATTTTCCTGATCGAACATTGCAAACGAGTGGTGCGCCGAAACGGCACCACTCGCGGCGACGAAGGCACAGCTCGCGAATACAGCTAATTGCCGTCGCATGGCGTCACCCCGTTGTTGATCGATCCTACGGCTCGCACGACGCGACCGCAGCGCCGTCCGTATCAGTGGAATGCGAATGTTGTCGTTGGAGCCGGAAAAAAGCACCGGCCATTGAGGATGCGATGCCTGCCGATGGCACCTTTGTTGCTGCCTATTGTCACGAACGGAGATACCGGCATATCCCGTTTTCAGGCAGCTGGCGGACGAACAAGTCGGGATCGTCCGACATCGTATTATATCAGGAGCGCAACGCGCCTAAAAGGCCGAGCCGTTAATTGGTGTCATTCACGCCAACGCATGTGTGCAAGAAGTCGACGTCACGACCGATCAGGTAATCGGATATGCGCAGCCAACCGCGAATTATACGCGTTCTTTATCATGCGGAAATGTTATGATTTAGAAGCGGCGCCCTTTCGAATTGGTGAAAGCGGTGCGCCAAGCGAAGCCCTTTGCGCGCGAACTGAGTATTTCTCGGCGTTGAAACCGCGCCTTTGGATCCGGGTTGTGGAGGCCGAATCCGTGCCGGTAAGCGCCTGGTGCTGCCCGGCATCTGCTTCAACACGGTATTGTCGGGCGGGACGGGAGCCGGGACCGACGGGATAGGCCCAGTCCGGATTTTCAGCTCCGGCCGCGGACCAGGGAAGCAAAGCAAGCGCCAGAACGCATAGGAAATGGCGCATGGCACCTCCCGCTTGTTCTCGCAGCCACTAGCGATCGGCCTTGAGGTAGACAGCATGGCAAGAATCGCACGCCACCCTGAGCTCCACAACGAATTTCTTGAAGTCGCCGTCCTGCTTCGCACGGCTTGCGTTGTACGCAATCTTCGACGCGCGCGCGGCTCTGGCGTAGAAGTCCGCGTAATTGCTGAAGACATCGGGAGAGGCGTAAGTATCTCGCCCGGGATCGCGGTCGGCATTGGGGTTCCACTGATTGGTCTCAGCGGCAAAGAGATGTGGAAAAGCCATGAGCATCACTGAAATGATGTCGGCGTGCTCGCGTCCCTCCGTCAGGTTGACGCCCTTGTCCGAGGTCGTCATGGTCTCAAGCTCGTCCATATTGTTGCTGATCGTATCCATCAAGATCTTGCGCGCGAAGATCGCGTCTTTCGCGAGCGCCGCACTCTGATCTTGACCCCACGCCAACAGACTCACGCCGAGAGTTGCGAATACGGCACAGCCCATGATGATGGCGTTCCGAGGTATTGAGAGTGCGCGCTGCAGATCGGTCATCATGCGCCTCCGTCGTTTGCCGTGGGCGGCCATTAGAACTGCATTCACACCGGCATTGTCGTGAAGCCGATCCGCCGGCCGAAAAATACGATTGCGATCCAGAACACGAGCGAAAGCGTAGCGGCGATCCTTCCTGCGAGCGGGGCCGCAGCGTCGCGGTCCCATTTGGAAGCGTCGCGGCCGGTGATCAACTGAAAAACCAGCATGTTGACGCCGGCCACAAACATTAGGGCGAACTTGATCCGAAATGCGAGGTTGCCGAGATATGTCTGCGGCTGGCTGATGAACATGAAGGTGCCGCTGGTCGCTGCAAGTGCGAAAGCGCCCCACGTCCACGGCAGCACCTGTTTGGCCAATTCCGAATAGACGCGATTGGTCGATGCCAACCCAAGCAGGCGCAGGTCCACGATCGAGATCGTTCCAATCACAAGCGCGAGCGCAATGACGTGGACCGACTCCACGGCGGGGAACGCCCATTCCGATTCGCGGATGAATTCCGCCAGCCGCGTCGCTTCCTGCCAACTCAAGAGCTCAGTGACAGACTGCACGTTTCAGCTCCGAATTCGGTGCCTTATTATTGCGACTGACCGATCAGGCGATGTGCACATAGGCGATCCATCGGCCGGCGACCGCGATTGCACACCACAGGAAGAAGACGATGACAGCGAACCCGCCCGTCAGCCTTCGTCCGAGCGAATGTCCCTCCCAGAAGGCGATGTTCCTTCGCAGCGATGTTTGAAACGCGAGCGCCACTGTGAGGGTGACCGCGAGCATGAGCATCTTGATCTGGAACGCAGGGTTGGGCAACGCGCGCTTGGGCTCGCCGACGATCAACCCCAGGCCGGTCGCGGCGAGCAAGACGAGGCCCGTCCAAAGCCACGGCGCGTAGCGGGCGGACGTTTGAGTCATGCTGAGCGACTTGCCAACTCCCAGGATGCGCAGCTCGATCATGAGGATTGACGGCAGCACCATCGCGATTGCGATGATGTGAGCGGTCTGCAGCAGGGGTATGAGCCAGAGCGCCTTCTGGATCTCTTGGCTGACCGAGGTGTGCTCGAGCCACTGCGCGAGTGCCAGCATCTCGACTCCCCGAGCTGGTCTGCGGTGATCCGCAAGAGCGCCCCCGGCGCCGCCGCTGCAGCGCCGGACCGATGTTTGTTTGGCTTCCCCGCGGCCGGCCGTTACCGCGCCAGCGGATCGGGTCGCAGCTGGAAGCGCACGACTTTGGGCGACGTGCCTTTGCCGCCCTCGACGTGGGCCGGCGTGCGGTTGCCGAACGTCGACCACAGCCCGCGGCCCTTCCAGCCGCCGTTTGGGTCGTCGATACGGCCGTCCATCCATTTGGCGTAGTAGCCCATCGGATAGGGAACGCGCAGATTGATCCACTGGCCGTTGACCAGCGCGAGCAGCGACTCGTTGGCGTTTCCGGTCGCCATCGGCACGTTTTCGCCCAGTCCGAACGTGTTGAACTGATCGACCCAGGTGTAATAGCTCGCCTCGGCGGAGCCGGTCTCGCTCACGTTCTGCAATTGCGGGCCGGGGAACGGATAGAGCGTCCATCCTTCGGGGCAATGCTTGCCGGTAGCGGCCGGGCCGTTGAGCGGGCCGGTGCACTTGCGACGGTCGAAGCTCGCCATGTGCCCGCTCGACAATGGCACCCAGGCAACGCCGTTGCGGTCGATGTCCATGCCGCGCGGCCCGTATCCCGGCATCGGCGGCTCGTAGATTTCGGCCAGTGTCGTCGCCGGCGGATTGGCGCCCGGGTTCACGCGGATGACGTAACCTGGGAACGTCAGCACCGATCCCCACACCGTATTGTCGACCGGATTGATGCCGATGCCGTAGAGCGCACCGGTGATGCGCTTGTCCTTGGCCGGATCGACTGGCTGGTTCGGCTCGACATAGTCCTCGTCGCGCTTGCCGTTGCCGTTGGTGTCGAGAACGATGGCCGACCAGCCCTGGGACTGGGCCTCGTCACCGGTCTCCTCGAATTTCTTGCGGTTGAGCCAGCCGATCACGCCGCTCTGCGGGCCGCCGGCGCTGGTCCACAGCGTGTTATCGGCATCCTCAGCGAACACCAGATGGTGCGTGGGGAAGCAGGTGCGGATCAGCGTGATCTTGCCGGTCTTCGGATCGTACATCGAGAGGTGGCGCGTGGACTGCTCGATCGGCGTGAGCTTCGCCGAAGGATGTTCGGAGCCCTTGCGGCAGAAGTCCGGATTCGCGAACTGCCCGACGCGGGACGTGAACCAGACCTGGCCTTTCTCATCCATCATCGGATTGTGCATGCTGGCCTGGCTGTCCCAGATCACCTCTTCACCCCAATAGGGCGAAGGCGCCATGCTGTTGTTCTTCGATGTCGGCGTCTTGGGATCGCGCACCGGCATCTTGATCGCGGTCGCCGCGTGCGCCTTGGGATCGAGCACGGGGAAGAAGTCGGTGCTGTCCTCCGTCGATCCGTAGACCTTTCCGTAGGCGTTGACCGTGGGCTTGCGCTTGTCGGTCGAGATCTGGTCGTGCAGATACGCCTTTGGATCGGACCAGTCCCACACCGAGATGACGATGTTGCGCTCAGCGCCCTGCGGGCGCGCCGGTTTCGCGGCCGGCAGTTCGCCCGCGGCGATCCGGTCGGTCCAGTCCGCGAACAGCTTGAGCGCGCGCGGCACGTCGAGGCGGCCCATGGCATTCGCCATCTGCACCTGCGCCTGCCCGGACATGATGCGCCGCGCCCAGGCTTCTTCCGGCTTCATGTCGGCGAAATCCTTCGGGATCGTGCGCGTCGCCTTGTTCCCGAGCTGGTGGCAGGTGTAGCAGCCATTGGTCTTGACGACATCGAGCCACTGCGCCTGGCTTCTGATGTTGGTCGGCATGCCATTGCCTTGCGGCCCGGTGCCCGGAAACTCGCTCTTGTCCGGCACCTTGAGCATCGAATACCAGTAGATTGCCGGATAATATTCCGCCGCCGCAGCGGCGCTCGGCGCCGGCACCGCGGTGAGGTTGAGGATCTTGCCGGGCGCGGTCGCGACCTTGGGCGAGTCGATGAGACCGTAGCCGCGCACCCAGACATTGTAATTGGCCTTCGGCAATTCCGGCAGCACGTAGCGGCCCTGATCGTCGGTCACCACGATCTTGGCGAACCTGGTCGGAAGATCGGTGGTCTCGGCGATTACCCAGACGCCGGCCTCCGGCCCGTTCGGGCCGCTGACCACGCCGCCGAGATCGCCGTCACCGACGCTGACACCAGGCGGCGCGCTCTGCTGTGCGCGCAGCTGGGCCGCGGGAGTGCTCAACAGCACCGCGACCCCGATAGCGGCCACGGACAAATAAAGACTGGTCTTGAGTCTCATGGTGCGCTCCTCGCGTTCGTGTTGGTTTTTTTTGTCTTGTTTCGGCTTTGACAATCACAGCGCCTGTGGGCGGTCTGCGATCCGGCTCACGAGCTGACGAGTCGAACGCCGCCGAGCGCTTTCGCCCTATATCCATGCACAGTCCATTGCCGCCCGCAACGGCATCCGCGACCGGCCGGCGCAACGGCTTACCCGCGCGGCACGGAGCCGGAAGCGGATCCGCGTGGCGGGGCGGTTTCCAATCACACGCGGATGTGAACATCGCAGCGCACGCGCGCGACAGGGAACCCGGAACGGAACGGGTCCGCGCGTCGTTGCCCACCAGCGTCACACCGTTTCTGTGTTGTCAGTCAAGAGAATGGAGAACGCGTCATGAATATGCCTTGCAAACTTCTCGCCGCAGCTGTGCTGGCCACGGGTGCGGCGGCGTTTGCCGCTCCGGCCGGCGCCGCGCCGATTGCTGCGCCCTCATCGCTGCACAACGCCGCGGCGAACGTGCAAACCGTGCAGTGGCGGCGCGGCTGGCGCGGCAACGGTTGGGCACCAGCGGCCGTAGCCGGCGCGATCGTCGGCGGCGCGATCGCCGCAGCGCAGCCGTGGAACTACGGCTATTACGACAATTACGGGTATGCTCCTGGCTACGCCTACGCTCCCGGCTACGCCTCCGGACCGGCAGGCTACAACGATTACGCCTATGCACCCGGTCCCGGCTATGCACCCGGTCCCGGCTATGCGACAGGCTATAGCGGCGGCGACGATGGCGCCTACTGCTCGCAGCGCTTCCGCTCGTACGATCCGTCGTCGGGCACCTATATGGGCTATGACGGCCGGCGCCACTCCTGTCCGTAACGCGAATCGAGAGCTCTACCGCGGTCGTGCACTGACGGCCGTTCGTCGGCGAAGGACCGCCCGTGCGGTCCCTCGCTTTTCAGATCGCAACAAGCAGTTCAGAAATGAAATCGCCCGACGCTGAGCCGCAGCGCCGGGCGATCGATCTTCGCGCGGATGTGGCTTACTTAGCCAGCGGGTCCGGACGAACCTGGAAGTGCACAGCCATAGGCAGTCGTCCTTTGCCGCCCTCGATCAGCCAGGGCGTGCGGTCACCGCTCGACGACCACATTCCGCGGCCCTTCCAGCCGCCATTCGGATCGTCGATGCGGCCATCGAGCCCCTTGGCGTAGAAGCCGAGCGGGTAGGGCACGCGCAATAGCACCATCTTGCCGTCCTTGAGGGCGGCGAAGCCGTCCTGCAGGTTGGCGGTCGAGATCGGCACGTCCTTGCCGAGCCCGAGCGTGTCGTGCTGGTCGACCCAGCTGTAGTAGCTCGCTTCGGCGCTGTTCTCACCGATGCCCTGGAAGCCCGGACCCGGATACTGATAGAACGCCCAGCCCTCCGGACAATGGTCTCCGGTCGCCTTGGGGCCGTTGAGCGGCGCCTTGCACTTGCTGCGGTCGAAGCTGCCGATTTGGCCGCTGGCGAGCGACACCCAGACCACGCCCTTGCTGTCGATGTCGCCGCCGCGCGGGCCGAAGCCCGGCATGGGGACGTTGAACACCTCGGCCAGTTGCGTGTCGGGATCGTAGCGCATCACGCCGCCGCGTCCCGCGAACACGCCGACGGTGTACCAGATCGAGCCGTCGGCGGGATTCGGCATGACGGCGTAGGTGCCCGAGCCGCCGGTGATGCGCGCGTCCTTGGCGGCATCGGCCGGCTGATTTGGCTCGGTGTATTCGTCACGCTTGCCGTTGCCGTTGGTGTCGAGCACGAACGGCGACCAGCCTTGCGCCTTGGCGGCGTCGCCGGTCTCGTCGAAGATTTTCATGTCGACCCACCCTGCGATCCCGCCGGCGCCGCTCGTCCATACCCGGTCCTTCGCATCGAACTGCAGGTGATGCGATCCGAAGCAGGTGTCGACGAAGGTGTACTTCATCGTCTGCGGATCGAGGATGCTGACCTGGCGGACGTTCTTCTCGATCGGGAACGCCTTGGCCGAGGGATGCTCGGAGCCCTTCTTGCAGAAGTCCGGGTTGTCGGGGCCGCGGATCGCGGCGGCGAGCCACACCCGTCCCTTGCCGTCGAACATCGAGTTGTGATTGTTGACCCGGCTGTCCCAGATCTTTTCTTCGCCCCAATAGGCCGACGGCGCGACTGGCTGCTCGACCGCGGCATGACCCGGGCCGAGCGATTCGGGCATCTTCGGATCCTGCACCGGCGCCTTGAAATTGGTCACGGTGTTGGTCTTGGGATCGAGGATGGGCAGCACGTCGGTGGCGTATTCGGGCGAACCGTAGAGCTTGCCGTTGGCGTTGACGGTCGGATTGCGGCGGTCCGACGAGATCAGGTCGTGGAGATACTGCTTCTCGTTGCCCCAGTCCCAGGTGGTGACGACGACGTTGCGCTCGACCCCTTGCGGCCGCGGTGGCTTGGCATGCGGCAGCTCGCCCTTGGCCACGCGGTCGGTCCACTCGCCGAAATATTTGTACGGCGCGCCGCCGAGATATCCGGCCAGGGGATTGATCATCAGTGGGGCGGCCTGGCCCGACATCGTTCGCCTGCGCCAAGCGTCCTCGCCCGACTTGAATTCGCCGAATGCCGCCGGGATCGTGCGCGTGGACAACTGGCCGAGCTGGTGACAGCCCACGCACGCCCGGTTCTTGATCACGCTCAGCCATTCGGCCTGGGTGATCTTTTCGGGAATGTCGCTCTTGCCGCCGAACTGGCTGGCGTCCGGGATCTTCAGCATCGAGTACCAGTAGATCGCCGGATAATATTTAGCCGCCTCGGCCTCGTTCGGCGCGGCCACCGCCTTGAGATCGAGTTGCTTGCCCGGCTCGCCGTCGACCTTCGGCGAGTCGACGAGGCCGTAGCCGCGCACCCACACCTTGTATTTGGCCTTGGGAAGGTCGGGCACCACGTAGCGGCCCTGGTCGTCCGTAACCACCATCTTGGCGTAGCGGGTCGGCAGATCGGTGGTCTCCGCGATCACCCAAACCCCGGCCTCCGGTCCGTTCGTTCCGGTGACTACGCCGCCGATATCGTCGTTGTCGATGGCAACGGCGGTCTGCGCCCGCAGCTCCGCCGGCGCGGCCGCGAGCACCGCGGCGAGGGCGATCGCCGCTCCGCTCAAATACAGCCTGTCTTTGAATCTCATTCGTGCGCTCCTCGTGCTTTTGTTTGGTGGGGCATTGTGCGTGGGCGATTGCGCGCGGCCCAGCCTGCGCGTTGGGCGCGATTGTGCATCGGCCCGCGCCGCTCCGCAACAATGCCTCGGTTGAAATCGGCCCGCCGGCCTGAACCGGTCGGGCCGGCAGCGTGGCACGCTGGAGCCCTGGTGGGTACCGGGACCGGCCGGGACAATCCTTGCGTTTGTGCAATTGGCGTGGGCCGCGCGGCGTCCTATATGAGCCCTCGCAGCTCTGGAGGTTCAATTGTCCCAGCCGGTCATCGTCTCGATTCCCCATCACCTCGGTCGCGAGGAGGCGGCGCGGCGCATCAAATCCGGGCTCGCGGCGGCGCGCACGAACTATTCCGCGCTGCTCAACATCCGGGAGGAGACCTGGAACGGCGACAGCCTCGTCTTCAACATGAGCACGTTCGGCCAGAGCGCTGCGGGCCGCATCGATATCGCCGACGATCACGTGCGCCTCGAGGTGACGTTGCCCTGGCTGTTGGCGAAGTTCGCGGAGAAGCTCACCCCCGCGATCCGCAAGGAAGCGACCCTGATGCTGGAGAAGAAGTGACGTCCTGCGCCGCGCGATCCTGCGGTCGCGTCGGCCGGTTGCAGCGCAGTCCCGACCACCGCATCCTTGCTCCTGCCGGGGACAACGTGATCTGCTAGTGTCCCGGTTTCGACGTTCGTATCCCTTTGCGCCACGCGCCATACGAACGTCGAAACCAAAGGGACAGTAGCAATTATACGATTCTAGTGTGGCTTTGGATTTGACGTTCCTATGAATGACTCGCGGCAATGCTGATAGGAACGTCAAATCCGCCACACTAGCGCACGTCACCGTTCCCGATCCCGGTTGCAGCA
>Ga0207708_10001470_pt1 | contig 17621 bp, 14 predicted proteins | sample KBSK5101metaG_FD_184340 | JGI IMG/M metagenome (GOLD analysis project Ga0207708, IMG submission 184340) | Corn, switchgrass and miscanthus rhizosphere microbial communities from Kellogg Biological Station, Michigan, USA - KBS K5-10-1 metaG... | ecosystem: Host-associated > Plants > Roots >...
GACCGCTCGCCGCGATCTGGAGCGACTCGCCCGCGCTGCGGACCTACCGGGGAGACGCCTGGATGCCGGCGCCGTGCCGGACCTGCGACGAGCGCCACACGGACTTCGGCGGCTGCCGCTGCCAGGCGTTCGCGCTGGCGGGCGACGCCGGCGCGACCGATCCCGCCTGCGCGCTGGCGCCCACGCACGGCATCGTCCGCGACGCGCGCGCCCGCGCCGAGCAGCCGGCTCCCACGAGCGCGCCGCCCGCGATCCGCCTGCGCCGGATGCGAACGACAGCATGAGTTCGCGTGGGGAGCCGGCGAGCTTTGCTCGACGCGTACCATCGCGGGAGGGTTTGGGAACCCTCCGAGGGTTCCCATGGTGAAGGTCATCGAGGTCGAGGAGCTCGCCAAGACGTACGGCGAGGTGGAGGCGGTCCGGGGGATCGGGTTCTCCGTCGGCGCGGGCGAGATCTTCGGATTCCTGGGGCCCAACGGGGCCGGCAAGACCACGACGATCAAGATCCTGTGCACGCTGCTGCAGCCGACGTCGGGGCGCGCCCGTCTGGCGGGGCTGGACGTCGCCACGTCGCCCGACCAGGTGCGCCGCCGCATCGGCGTCATCTTCCAGGACCCGGCGCTGGACGATCGGCTGACCGCCGAGGAGAACCTGATGCTGCACGCGGTGGCCTACCGCGTTCCGCGCGCCGACCGGGCGGAACGGATCGCGGAGGCGCTGCGCTTCGTCGACCTGTACGAGCGCCGCAAGGATCTGACGCGCACGTTCTCGGGCGGCATGAAGCGGCGGCTGGAGATCGCGCGCGGCCTGATTCACCGCCCCGAGATCCTGTTCCTCGACGAGCCGACCACCGGTCTGGATCCCCAGACGCGCGCGCGCACCTGGGAGGTGCTGCGCGCGCTGCGGCGCGACTTCGGGACCACGCTGTTCCTGACCACGCACTACATGGACGAGGCCGAGAACTGCGATCGCATCGCGATCATCGACCACGGCAAGATCGTCGCGCTGGACACGCCCGCCGCGCTGAAGCAGCGGGTGGGCAAGGATCTGGTCACCGCGCGCAGCGCCGACCCCGAGGCGCTCGCGCGCCTGCTGTCGGAGAAGTACGGCATCACCAGCACGCCGGCCGACGGCGGGCTGTCGTTCCTTGTCGAGGAGGGGGACGCGTTCATCGTCAAGCTGCTGACGACCGACCGGCCCGCGCTGGGCGGCATCAGCGTCCGCCGGCCGACGCTGGACGACGTGTTCCTGTCGCTGACCGGGCGGCAGATCCGCGAGGAGGGCGCCCAGGGCCAGTTCGCTCGCTTGCGGGCGGCGGCGCGGGGGCGCGGCTAGCGATGTTCGAGGTTATTTACGCGCTTTGGCGGCGCGACATGATCAAGTTCCTGCGCGACCGGCGCAGCCTGATCACCAGCATGGTGCGGCCGTTCCTGTGGCTGGTCGCGTTCGGCTTCGGCCTGCGCGCGTCGGTCAAGCTGCCCGGCGCGGGCGCGGGCGCCGACTTCGTGTCGTTCCTCGTTCCGGGGATGGCGGCGATGACGGTGCTGTTCTCGAGCATGTTCGCCGCGATCTCGATCGTGTGGGAGCGCGAGTTCGGCTTCCTGAAGGAGTTGCTGGTGGCGCCGACCCCGCGCGGCGCCATCGTCGTCGCCAAGCTGGCGGCGGGCAGCTCGACGGCGACCGTCGAGGCGGCGCTGATGCTGGCCCTGTCACCCCTGCTCGGCGCGCGCTTCAGCGTCGGCGGCGCGCTGCTCGCGTTACCGCTGCTGGCGCTGTTCGGGATGGCGATGAACGCTCTGGGGATCGTGGTGGCGGCGCGCATGCGCTCGTTCGAAGGCTTCGGCAGCCTGATCAACTTCGTGATCCAGCCGATCTTCTTCCTTTCGGGCGCGCTGTATCCGATCGACGGCTTGCCGCGCGCGCTGCGCGTGATCGTGCTGCTGAACCCGATGTCCTACGTCGTCGATGCGGTGCGCGGACTGTGCCTGGGCGTGCATCATTTCCCGATAGCGCTCGACGTCGCGGTCGCGCTGGCGGCGGCGCTGGCGTTCGGGGCGCTGGCCCGCCGCGCCTTCAACAAGATGGAGGTCTGAGTGTCCGGGCTGCTGTTGGTACTCCTGGCCACAGCCGCGCCGAGCTCCGCCGCGCCAGCACCGGCGGAGATCCCGTGGCAATGGGATCGCGCGCCGGATCTCTTCCCGCGCATCGATCTCAAGGTCGGGGCGCACGTCGTTGCAGTCGAGAAGGGAAAGATGAAGGTGCGGGGGCCGTCGTGGTCGGCCAAGATCGAGGTCGTCGGGCGGGCCGACGAGACGGACGGCGCGGCGCTCGCCGTCGACGGCGGGCGCGTGTTCGTCGCCTGGTACCTTCGGGCGGCCTCTAGCTGTCAGCTCGCCGCGTTCGACGGCGCCAGCGGCAAGCGGCTCTGGGCCGTCGGGCTCGAAGGCGTCGGGCCGATCGGACACAGCGCGTACTCGAACCGCGTGCAGCTGCGGATCATCGACGGTCACCCGACGGTGTTCGGCAACGAATGGAGGAAACGCTACATCGAGCAGCGCGACGCGGCGACCGGCGCGCTGGTCTCGCATCGGTTGTTGCCGCCGGAGGCCCCGCCTGTCCAGATCAGCGAGTGGTTGTTCTATGAGATCGACCGCTGGCTCCGGAAGCAGCCGGAATACACGCTGAAGGGCAACGACTTCCTGCGGCGCATCGTGGCTTTGAAAGACGCGGACCACGCCGCTCGCGGCGCTGCGTTCACCGAGGCCGTTCGCCAGCTCGCCGAGCTGCGGCGTTTCGAGATCAAGCTCGTCGACACGGGCGACGACTTCGACGTGATCGCGAAGCGGCTGCCCTAGAGCCGCCCGGCGTAAATCCCGGAGCGCCCGCGTGCTAACCTCCGGGGCGATGGCCCCCGCCGACAAGGTCACGACCGCGACGATCCGCGCCCGCAAGGGCAGCGGCGAGCGCACGGCGGTGCTGACCGCCTACGACGTCGTGTTCGCCCGCCTCGCGGATGAGGCCGGGATCGACGTCGTGCTGGTGGGCGACAGCCTGGGGATGGTCGTCCAGGGCGAGCGGACGACGCTGGCGGTGACGCTGGACGACATGGTCTATCACACGCGGATCGTGTCGCGCGGCGTGCGGCGCGCGCACCTGGTCGCCGACATGCCGTTCATGAGCTACCAGGCGTCGATCGAAGACGGCGTGCGCGCGGCCGGGCGGTTGCTGAAAGAGGGGCGGGCCGAAGCGGTGAAGCTGGAGGGTGGCGTCGAGATCGCCGAGCTGGTGCGCCGGCTGGTGACGGCCGGCATCCCCGTCATGGGCCACGTCGGGATGACGCCGCAGTCCGTGCACGAGTTCGGCGGCTTCAAGCTGCAAGGGCGCAGCGACGAACAGCGGGCGAAGATCCTCGCCGACGCGCGCGCGGTCGCCGAGGCGGGCGCGTACGCGATCGTCGTCGAGACAGTGCCGCAGGCGCTGGCCGCCGAGATCACGCGCGCGGTGCCGGCGGTGACGATCGGTATCGGGGCGGGGCCCGACTGCGACGGGCAGGTGATGGTGATGCACGATCTGCTCGGGCTGGAGCCGGCGTGGAAGCCGCGCTTCGTGCGGCGCTACGCCGAGATGGGCAAGGCCGCCGGCGAGGCGTTCGCGGCGTACGCGGCCGACGTGCGCGCCGGCCGCTTCCCCGCCGCCGGCGAGAGCTACGACTGAGATGCCGGCAGCGGCCGAGCCGGCTGGCGTTCTGACGCTGCACACACCGGCCGAGATGACCGCATGGACGCTGGCAGCGCGCGCGCGCGGCGAACGCGTCGCCTTCGTGCCGACGATGGGCGCGCTGCACGAGGGTCACGTGACGCTGCTGCGCGAGGCGCGCAAGCACGGCCAACGGGTGGTGCTGTCGATCTTCGTGAACCCGACGCAGTTCGGGCCCAACGAGGATCTCGCGCGCTATCCGCGCGATCTCGGCGGCGACCTCGCCAAGGCGGCGGGCGCCGGCACCGATGCCGCCTACGTGCCCGACGTGCGCGACGTCTATCCGCCTGGTTACCAGACGACTGTCGAGGTGCCGGAGCTGGCGCGCGGGCTGTGTGGGCCGTTCCGCCCCGGACACTTCGCGGGCGTGGCCACGGTGGTCTGCAAGCTGTTCAACGTCGTGCGGCCCGACGTCGCGCTGTTCGGCGAGAAGGATTACCAGCAGCTCGCGATCGTCCGCCGCATGGTCGTGGATCTGGACATGGGCATCGAGATCGTCGGCGTGCCGACCGTGCGTGAGGCGGATGGGCTGGCGATGTCGTCGCGCAACGCGTACCTGTCGCCCGCCGAGCGGGCGCGCGCGCTGTCGATCTCGCGCGCGCTGTTCGCCGCGCGCGACGGCGCGCTCGGGGGTGCCCGGGACGGCGTCGCCCTCGTCGCCGGCGCGCGCGCGGCGCTGGACGTCGATCGCGTCGACTACGTCGAGCTGGTCGACGCCGAGTCCCTCCGGCCCACCACCGATCTCGCGCGGCCGACCGTGCTGGCGGTCGCCGCGTTCATCGGACGCACGCGCCTGATAGACAACGTTCGTATCTCGTAGGCCAGCGTCGCACGACGACGGGATCACCCCGGGAACGATGGGCGCGCCCGCGCTACGCGCGGGTAGCGATCGACTGGCGTCATGCCGCGCCGCGGATGGCACGCCGCCTGCTGATATCCAGGAACGCTGGAGGACTCAACCATGTGGCGGGCAGGGGTTCGGGGCGTGGGTCTGTGGACGATTGGCGTCGCGGTCGCGGTCGCGGGTGTCGGCTGCGCCGGCGACGACGACGCGCCGATCGCCCGCAACCGCGTCGTCGGCGCCGTACCCGAGCCTGAGGTGATCATGGCGCCGCTGACGGTCGCGAGCGACGCGAACCCTGCGCCCGCGACGAAGAGGTCGGCGCTGAGTGATGTCGTCGTCGACGCGCGGCTGCTGGTGATCACGGCGAACACCACGTCGGCGACGGTCTCGGCGATCACCAGCGTGCTCGGTTACCTGGGTACACCGTACGACGTCATCGACGCCGCCAACGGCGCGCCGCTGACCGCCGACGTCCTGGCCACCGGCGATCACGGCCGTTACCAGGGGATCCTCCTGGACTCCGGCGATCTGTCCGTGAACTCGGCCAGCGCGTTCTCCGACGCCGAATGGACGGCGCTCGCATCTTACGAAGCGCGGTTCGGCGTGCGCCGGGCGGTGGCGTACATGGTTCCGTCGGCCGCGTACGGGATGGCGTCGGGCGGCGGCTTCGACGCCCGGGCGACGCCCGTCTCGGTGACGTGCACCGACGCTGGCAAAAAAGTTTTCGTCGGCGCGAACTGCGATGGTCCCGTCGCCATCGACGACGGCTGGGCCTATCGCGGTCAGCCAGCCGACGCTTCGACGGTCCCGCTGCTGGTCGATGCCTCGGGCAGCGTGTACGCGGCCACGCGTTCGTACGGCGACGGCCGCGAGGCGTTGATGCTGACCTTCTCCCAGTCTCCGACGGCGTTCCACACGCCGGCGCTGCTTTACGGCGCGGTCAGCTGGGTGACGCGCGGCCTGTTCATCGGCGAGAAGCACGCCTACGCGTCGCCGCAGATCGACGATTTCTTCCTGGCCAGCGCCATCTACACCGGCGGCACCTACCGGATCACCGCGGACGAGCTGAAGGAGTTCAAGCAGTGGCAGGACGCGCGCCAGGCCGATCCGCTGACGGCGCAGTTCCGTTCCTCGTTCGCGTTCAACGCGAACGGCGCCAAGCCGACCTCGCAGGACCATCTGACGGATGAGGCGCACGAGCTCGAGCGGCACTTCACCTGGATCAACCACACCTGGGATCACAAGGACCTGACGACGCTGGCGTACGCGGACGCATTCGAGGAATTCAGCAAGAACCACCAGTACGCGGTCGGCGCGTCGTTCACCGCCTACAGCGTGGAGAACCTGGTCACGCCCGGGATCACCGGGCTGGACAACGCCGAGGTCATGCGCGCGGCCTTCGACGTCGGCATCCGCCAGCTGGTCAGCGACACGTCGGTGGCCGGCCAGGGAAACCCGACGCCGAACGCCGGCTACTACAACGCGCAGAATCCGGAGCTGCTGGTGATGCCGCGCCGGCCGCTCGATCTTTATTTCAACGTGTCACAGCCGTCCGAGTGGATGGTCGAGTATGCGGATCGCCACATGGGGGTGGCGTCGACCTACGAGCAGATGGTCGCGGTGACCAGCGATGCGCTGGCCCGCTACCTCCTGCGCGGCGAAAACGACTCGTGGATGTTTCACCAGGCCAACCTGCGCGACATCGGCGGCGGCAAGAGCCTGCTCTCGGACGTGCTGGACGCCGCGTTCGCGAAGTACGGCGCGCGCTCGACGCTGCCCGTGCTGAGCCCGACGATGGACGAGCTGGCGGCACGGGTGGAGGCGCGGATGGATCTGGACGCCTCCGGCGTCACCGCGACGATCGGGCCGGGCGCGAAGTTGACCGTGCAGGTGGCGAACGCCGCGCTGGTGCCGATCACGGGACTGTGTACGCCGTCCGCGGAGAGCTACGCGGGCCAGCGCATCTCGTACCTGCCGCTGGCCGCGGGCGAGTCGATCACCCTGTCGCTGGGGGATGACTGCAATCCGAGCGTCACGGGCACCGGTGGGCCGGGCGGCGGATCGTCCGTGAACGGCGGCACGGCCGTTGGTGGGCTGGGGAATGCCACCGGCCCGGGCGGCGACGTCAAGCCGGACGCCGCGTGCGGCTGTCGCGTTTCGGACGGCGCGCACGATGCGGGCGCGTGGGCGCTGGTCATCGCGATCGCCGGCTGGGCGTTCTCCCGCCGTCGCCGTCGCTGACGGCGGCTTGATTACCGCGCCGGACGCGCGCTGATGGCCGGCCGCTACGGAGACGTAGCAGCGGGATCCGCCGTTGCGGATCAGGTGTTTCCTCAAAAGTGGTGTCGCCACGGCCCTCTGGAAGGTGCCCCTGATTGTTCCGCCGCCGTTGGCACGACGGCTGCTGCGTCGACGTACGCTGGGGGTGCAGGAGATGTTGGACCGAGGGGGCGGGCGAGTGGCGTGGTTCCTTGAACTGGGACTGATCTGGATGTGGGCCGCGGCGGGCGGATGCGCCGGCCCCGACGATCCCACGCCGGTTGCTCGGAACCGCGTGGTGGGTCGTCCGGTCGAGGTTCGACGCACGATGCGGCCGCTGACGCTGGCGCCCGACACCAACCCGGCACCCGATACGGGCCTGGCATTCGCCGGCGACGTGACGGTGGACGCGCGCGTTCTGGTGATCACCGCCGACGGCACCGACGCGGCGTTCGACGCGATCACGCAGACGCTGCGCACGCTGGGGACGCCGTTCGACGTGCTCAACGCGTCGACGGGGCCGACCCTGACGGCCGACACGCTCGCGGTCGCCGATCGCGGCCGTTACTACGCGATCGTGCTGGACGTCGGTGATCTGGTGGCGGGAAACCTGAGCGCGTTCACCGACGCCGAATGGATGGCGCTCGCGTCTTACGAGGCGCGCTTCGGCGTACGGCGCGCGGCGCTGTACACGTACCCGACCGACGCGTATGGCCTGAGCGCGATCGCGACGGGCGGGTTCGACGCGTCGACCCGGCCGATCACCACGCACTGCACGCCCGCGGGCGCCGGCGTGCTGGTGGGCATGAACTGCGCGTCGCCGTTCGTCATCGACGACGCCTGGGTTTACAGCGGCCAGCCGATCGACGCGGCGACGGTGCCGCTGCTGGTCGACGACGCCGGGGCGGTCTACGCCGCCACGCGCACGTACCCGGACGGCCGCGAGGCGCTGGCGCTGACGTTCTCGCAGTCGCCGACGTCGCTGCCGTCGCTCCAGCTTGCCTACGGCGTCGTCAGCTGGGTGACGCGCGGCCTGTTCGTGGGCGAGCGGCACGTCTATGTCGCGCCGCAGATCGACGACTTCTTCCTGGCCAGCGCCATCTACCCGATGGCGGGCACCTACCGCATCACCGCCGACGATCTCCAGGCGTTCACGAACTGGCAGGCCGCGCGTCAGGCCGAGCCGCTGACGGCGCAGTTTCGCGCGGCGTTCGCGTTCAACGCGTTCGGGGCGAAGCCGCCCGGCCGCGACGGCCTGACCGACAAGGCGCTCGCGCTCGGGCCGACGTTCGCGTGGATCAACCACACCTGGGACCACGCGGAGATGGACGCGATGAGCTACGCGGACGCCTTCAGCGAGCTGAGCCAGAACAACCAGTACGGCGTCGGGTCGGGGCTGGGCCGGTATTCGCCGGAAAATCTGGTCACGCCCAGCATGACCGGCCTCGGCAATGCCGAGGTGATGCGCGCCGCCTACGACATCGGCATCCGTCAGGTCATCAGCGACGGGTCGGCGCCGTGCCAGGACAACCCGACACCGAACGCGGGCTACTACAACGCGCTGGTGCCCACGCTGCTGCAGATCCCGCGGCGCGCGACCGAGCTCTACTTCAACGTCTCGCAACCGTCCGAATGGGTCGCGGAGTACGAGATGCTGCGCTCGGCGAGCGCGACCACGGTCGAGGGGATCGTCGATCACGAGAGCACCGAGCAGCTGCGCTTCCTGCTGCGCGGCGAGAGCGATCCCTGGATGTTCCACCAGGCGAACCTGCGCGATCTCGGCGGCGGACGCAGCCTGCTGACGATGTACCTCGACGCGGTGCTGGCCAAGTACGCCGCGCGCGCGACGTTTCCGATCGTCAGCCCCACGATGGACGAGCTGGCTCAGAAGATGAAGGCGCGCATGGCGTTCGACGCGGCGGGCGTCACCGCCAGCATCGAACCCGGCGGCATGCTGACCGTGCAGGTGGCGCACGCGGCGACAATCCCGGTGACCGGCCTGTGCACGCCGACGGCCGAGGCCTACGCCGGGCAGCAGATCTCGTACCTGCAGCTCGCGGACGGACAGTCCGTCACGCTGTCGCTGACCGACTGCAACCCGAGCTTCAACACGACGACGACGACGCCCACGCCCGGTGATCCGGCTGGCGCCACCGGAGCAGGCGGCGCGGGCGGGGGCGCGAGCTTGCCGCCCGGTCCGACGGTGGGCGGCAACTGCCCGGCGGGCACGGGCACGGGCGGCACCGGCGGCAACACGGGCGCGGGCGGCGATTCGATGATGGGATCGCTCACCACCGACGCCGGGACGGGCGCCTACGGCGGCGGAAACGGGTGCGGTTGCGCCGCCTCCGGCCACCAGCAGTCGCGGACCGCCGCGCTGCTGATCGCGCTGGTGATCGCGGCGGTCGCGCTCGCGGGCCGCGGGCGCGGCGGCCGCGGCGGTCAGGCGAGCTGCGCGATGCGCCCCAGCTTGTCCGGCAGATCCATGCGATAGAACCGGCGCAGCTCCGCCAGCAGCGCGCCGGTCTCGGCGCGCGCGACGAAGCGCCGCTCGAGCGCCTCCGTGTAACGGCTCGCTTCATTGTTGGCGGTGCGGTACCGCTCGCGCTCGTCGGCGTCCAGGTCGTCCGCGTACGTGACGTCGCCGAACAGCCGCCGTCGCAGATTTGCCGCGGCGCCGGTCACCAGGAAGCAGGTGGCGAACTTGTCCACCTCCGCCTGCAGCTCCAGCTCCAGCTGCGAGATCGGGCGCGAGCGCGCGGCCGCCAGCGCCATGTAGACGAAGTGGCTGACGCCTTCCACCGCCAGGCAGAAGTCGGTGAAGTTGCGGTCGTCGAGTTGCGCGGCGGGATCGTGCCGCTCCAGGTTGGCGAGCGCGTCGGCATCCACGAACAGCGCCATCGCCAGCTCGCCGTCCATCTCGCGCAGCAGCAGCTGCTCGCGCGGCGCGCGCGCAGGCTGCATCCGGTCGCGCGCGGCGTCGTCGATCACGAACGCATCGATCGCCAGCTTCGTCTCGACCCGGTACAGCGCCTCCAGTCCCAGCTGCAACCGCGCCAGCAGCGAGTGCGCGCGCTGACGCCGAGGCTTCATTGCAGGCGTCCGTCGCCCCGCGGCGGCACGACACCCAGCGCCGCGAGACGCGCGGCTGCGTTCGCGCTCCTGGTGCGTTGCCACTGGCGGTACAGGCGCAGGATGTCGCGATCGCTGGTCGGGGTGGCGACGCGGCGGCTGATCAGCGCCAGCGCGCCCACGAAGCGGACGAAGTTCACCGCCAGCTCGCCGAACACGTCGCCGAGCGGTCCGCCGCCCGCCAGCTCGCCGTAAGCGGAGCCGCCCATCTCGATGTAGTAGTCCACGTCGACCAGGCGTCCCTCCAGGCTCTCGCTCCAGAACCCGGACACGTAAAGCGACGTGTCGCCGATGTGCCGCAGGTGACGGCGGCGTTCGGGCGGCGGCGCTTCCGCGGCTGCCAGCATTCGCAGCGCCAGCGGCGTGCTTTCGATCTGCTGGACGGCGTAGCCGGACAGCAGCCGCACGACGTAGTGCTCGACCATCACGCCGGGCGACAGTCCCTCGTCCCGGAACGCCCGCTCCACTTCATCCTGAAAGAAGGCCTCGACGGTACTACCGAGATCCATGATCCAGCTTTGACCTTCGGCGACGCAAAGTCAAAGATTCGTGAATGATTACAAATGGATACATGCGCGAAACCTGGCAGGTGCGCGGCCGCGATGCCAGCCCGACCGCGCAACCCGTTGACTCGTAAGGCTTAGCGAGTAAATTGCCGCGCTGGCAGCCGCCTACGGCGAGTGCCAGACACGAAGCTCAGCTCATCGATTTCTAACGGAGGAGCCCCATGAAAGTCCGTCCGCTGCAGGATCGCGTTCTCGTACGCCGCGTCGCCGAAGAGGAAAAGACGAAGGGCGGCATCATCATCCCCGATGCGGCGAAGGAGAAGCCGGCCGAGGGTGAGGTGATCGCGGTGGGCAGCGGCAAGGTGGACGAGAAGGGCAAGGTCCGCCCGGTGTCCGTGAAGAAGGGCGACCGCATCCTGTTCGGCAAGTACTCGGGCAACGAGATCAAGATCGACGGCGTCGACCACCTCATTCTGCGCGAGGACGACATCCTCGGCGTGCTGGAGAAGTAGCCATGGGAAGCAAAGACATTCTGTTCGACGAGGCGGGACGGGCCCGCATCCTGTCAGGCGTGAACCAGCTGGCCGACACGGTGAAGGCGACGCTGGGACCGCGCGGGCGCAACGTCGTCATCGAACGCTCGTGGGGCGTGCCGACGGTGACGAAGGACGGCGTGACGGTCGCCAAGGAGATCGAGCTGGAGGACAAGTTCGCGAATCTCGGCGCGCAGATGGTCAAGGAAGTCGCGTCGAAGACGTCGGACACCGCCGGCGACGGAACGACCACCGCGACGGTGCTGGCGCAGGCGATCTTCCGCGAGGGCGCGAAGATGGTCGCCGCCGGCCACAACCCGATGGAGCTGAAGCGCGGCATGGACAAGGCGGTCGAGAAGATCGTCGACGCGCTGAAGAAGCTGTCGAAGCCGACCAAGGGACAGAAGGACGTCGCGCAGATCGGAACCATCAGCGCCAACGGCGACGAGTTCATCGGCAAGATCATCGCCGACGCGATGGAGAAGGTCGGCAAGGAAGGCGTGATCACCATCGAGGAAGCGAAGTCGATGGAGACGACGCTGGACGTGGTCGAGGGGATGCAGTTCGACCGCGGCTACCAGTCGCCGTACTTCGTGACCGACGCCGAGCGGATGGAGGTCAAGCTGGATGACCCGTTCATCCTGATCCACGAGAAGAACCTGAGCAGCATGAAGGATCTGCTGCCGGTGCTGGAGCAGGTGGCGCGCGCGGGCAAGCCGCTGCTGATCGTGTCGGAGGTCGAGGGCGAGGCGCTGGCGACGCTGGTGGTCAACAAGCTGCGCGGCACGTTGCAGGTGTGCGCGGTGAAGCCCCCGGGCTTCGGCGATCGCCGCAAGGACATGCTGAAGGACATCGCGGTGCTCACGGGCGGCCAGGCCGTCACCGAGGATCTGGGCCTCAAGCTCGAGAACCTGACGCTGAAGGATCTGGGGCGCGCCAAGCGCGTCAGCATCGACAAGGACAACACCACCATCGTCGACGGCCTGGGCAAGAAGCCGGAGATCGAGGGGCGGGTGAAGCAGATCCGCGCCGAGATCGAGAACACGACCTCCGACTACGATCGCGAGAAGCTGCAGGAACGGCTGGCGAAGCTGGTGGGCGGCGTGGCGGTGATCCGCGTGGGCGCGGCGACCGAGACGGAGATGAAGGAGAAGAAGGCGCGCGTCGAGGACGCGATGAACGCGACGCGCGCGGCGGTGGAAGAAGGGATCGTCCCGGGCGGCGGCGTCGCGCTGGTGCGCGCGCTGGCGTCCGCCGAGAAGATCTCCGGACTCTCCGAGGAGCAGGAGGTCGGGGCTGCGATCGTCCGGCGCGCGTGCGAGGAGCCGTGCCGGCAGATCGCGCTCAACGCCGGCAAGGAGGCGTCGATCGTGGTGAACCGCGTGCGCGAAGGGAAGGGCGCGTTCGGCTACAACGCGGCGACGGACGAGTTCGAGGACCTGGTCGAGGCCGGCGTCATCGACCCGACCAAGGTGGTGCGCTCGGCGCTGCAGAACGCGGCGTCGGTCGCGTCGCTGCTGGTGACGACCGAAGCGCTGATCGTCGAGCGTCCCAAAGAGGAACCGCCGGCCCCCGCGCCGGGCGGCGGCGGCATGGGCGGTATGGGTGGCATGGGCGGCATGGGCGGCATGATGTAACGGCCCCTCACCCACCTCTCCCTGCTATCCACATTGGCGGGGAGAGGGTTTATCGATCTTGGGCGTTACTTACTTCTCCACGACGAACGCGAGGTTGAGCAGCAGCGTGTGGCGGCGGTACGTGCCGCCGCTGCTGCCCAGCTCGTTCGCGTAGAAGGTGTAGCGGAGCTGCCCGCGCAGCTTCTCGCTGATGTCGCGCGATAGATCGACGCGCACGCTGGATCGGTTCTCGTCCTCGATGTTGATGAACGGCTTGCCGGCGATCATCGTCATCATGTCGACCGCGCGCGCGACCGGGATCGAATCCCGGTAGAACACGAACGCCAGGTCCGCCCGCGCCGCGACGTAGAGTCCCAGCGGCAGCGCGGTGGCGACGCGCGCGAAGGCGATGTGGCGCAGCAGCGTCTCGCCGAAGCTGTTCGAGCCGTTGTGCTGGAAGACGTAGCCCGCGCCCAGCAGGATCCGGCCGGTGCGGGTCACGTCCGCCTGCGCCATCAGGAAGCTGTCGGTGCGCGCCTCGACGCCCGGGCAGGGCAAGCCGTCCGGCGGGCAGTTGCCGATGTGCGCGGGGCCGGCGAACCCGCGATGCTCCAGCGCCGCGCCGGCGCGCGCTTCCCAGTCGGCGCCGCTCTCGGTGTCGTACAGCCAGCGAAGGTTCACGCCGGCGGTCGGGCCGTTGAAATCGAAATCGCGATCCGGTTTGAACAGCAGCCAGCGGTACCCGGCGGTCACGCCCAGATCGATGCTGTCGGAGAGTCCGGTGCGCAGCTCCAGCGTGGGCGCCAGCGAGCGGAAGTCGCGGCGTTCGCCGGCCGGATCGCCCTCCGGCGTCCAGCTCTGGAAGGCTTCGTAGTAGGTGCCCGAGGGTGCGAGGGACGTGCGTGGTCCCAGCGCCGTTCGCCAGACCAGCGACGACTGCGCGATGGCCACGTTCTCGCTGCGGGCCGCCGGGGCGTCGAAGATCTTGGCCGCCGCCGTCGCGGACCAGGCGATCGCGTGGCGTGGCGCGACCTGATCGGTGAGTTGCCCGCTCAGCACCAGGCGTTGCAGGAACGATCCGACGACGTCGGCGCCCGCGTTGGCGACCTGCTCGACCCGATGCGCGTTGCTGTCGTACTCGGCCCCCAGCTCGGCGCGCAGCTGGTAGTGCTCGTTGTCGGGCGGTGGTTCGCTGGCTTCCTGGGCGCGCGCCGTCGCGGCGGCGAGCGCGAGCGGGATCAGAATCAGCGCCTGCGCGCGTCGCTGCCCCGCCATTCGCTGGCAGTGTACCCGCGCCAGGCCGCCTTACGTTACTTTGCGCGCGCCTTCGCGCGCATGGCGCGGGATTGCCCGTCCAGCCAGTCCGCGCGGGCGCGCAGCGCCGCCGCCGCCCGTTCCAGCGCCTGCAGCGACCCGGCGCCAGCGCCCGCGGTCTCGAGACGGCGGATGTCCGTCAGCGTCGCGGTGTCGAGCAGGTCCCGGAGCTGTTGGACCGACGACAGCGGCGCGCTCGCGGTCGGGTTGGAGTTCGTGGGCGGGGCCGCCCCCGACAGCGACCCCGGCGTCGGCGGCGTCGCCGGCGTCGCGGCGGGGGAATCGTTGGTCTTGTTCGAGCCGCCTGTGTTGATGTTCTGGCCCGCGTTCTGCGCGGGGCCGGGCGGCGCGGTGCCGCCCGCGCTGTTCGCGATCCGCCGCTTCGAACCTTCCATCGGCGCGAACGGATCGCGATCGAGATCCGCAGCCCGCTTGCGCAGCTCTTGCCGGCTCCGCGCCTCGGTGGCGCGACGGCCCAGCGCATCCGCCTGTGCGCGGACGCGGCGCGACTGATCGGCCAGGATGTCGGCCTTCGCGTCGAGATCCGCGGGACCGTCCGTCGGTTCCGCGGTCGGTGGCGGCTGCGGCGGATTCACCTTGGCGCCGCCGTCGACACGGATGCCCAGGCGCGCCTCGATGTCGATCAGGCGCCGCGCCAGCGATTCGGCGTCGGCCAGCCGCGCGCGGAGGCGGTAGTCATCGCGCACGCCGCCACCGGCCCGCTTGAGCGCATCGATCTCGGCGTTGACCTTGTCCAGCTGCGCGCGCAGGCGCGCCCGTTCCGCGTGCAGCGTGTCGGCGGACTGCGCGCGTGCCGGCGCCGGCGCGAGAGCGGCCCCGGCCAGCGTCAGGAAGGCGGCGAGGGCGGTGAAACTGACGGTGCGGCGCATGAAAAGGCTTCCTGGCCCGAAGCAAGGGTCGTACCACGGCGAAAAACAAGGCATGCCGTTGTTGGTCGAGCGTCCCTGCCGGCCAGCCAGAGTATCACGCGTCGAGCACGGCGCGGCGTAGCCGGTCCGTATCAGATTCTTGAGAACGGCCGGCGATCCGTCGATGCTCCCGGGACCCTCGATGCGTCGCGCGCGGCTGTGCTTGCTCTCGTTCATGTCGTTGTTGCTGCCTGCGTGTGCGACGAGCGGCGGCGGCCCCGACGTCATCCGGCCGCGGGCGGGCATCACGGCAGCGGAGTACTACCCGCTGACCGACGGCTGGAAGTGGGCGTACGACGTCGAGCAGGACGGGACCAGCATCCTCGCGACCTACGCCGTCGTCGAGACCAAGGAGAAGATCTCGGTGGTCCAGGCGGGCGACGAGCGCCTCACGTATCTGGTGGCGCCCGACGGCGTCGCGCAGTTCGAGGGCACGAAGATCGGCGACTACGTCATCAAGGATCCGATCAAGCAGGGCGCCGAGTGGCCGGTCGAGGGCGGACGCGCGCGCATCGCATCGGTCGACGAACAGCTGAACATCGAATCGGTCGGACGCTACGCCGGGTGCGTCGTGGTCGAGGTGACGCGCGCGGATCCGGCGCGCATCACGAAGACGGTTTTCGCTCCCGGGCTGGGGCCCGTCGCGATCGAAATGCAGGTGCAGGAGGGACCGAAGTTCGTGACGAAGGTGAAGGCGCGCTTGCGTGCGGTGACGAGGCCCGGAGATCCGCTCGCGATGGAGTAGACGTCATTTCTTGATAGCAGCCGCACACCGGCGCTTCGCGCCGGAGCGGCTGGCCGGCGCTCTACGTTTTGCGTAGCGCCGTACCCGATCAAATCGGCAGGCGCGTCAACGATCGAAAGTAAGTTCTTTCGCCAGCGGCGCGGAGGATTGGTATGGTCCGGGGCGGATGCGGGGGACGAACCCAATCGCGATCGGGGCGCTCGCCGCCGCGGTGCTATGCGGCTGCAGCGGCGCCTCGACGCCCGGAAGTCACTCGGGCGACTCACGAACGCCGGCGACGGGCGCGACGCCGACGCAGACGGCTGCGCCCGCGCCGCGCGCGAAGAAGGAACCGCGCACGCACGTATCGGACGAGGAAGCCCGCAAGCCGCGTCCCGATCTACCGCCCGACCAGCGCGCGTTGCTGGTGACCGGGCAGCCCGGCCAGCCGGAGGACCGCTGGATAGACGCGGAAGCCGCGGAGGGCGCGGGATACACGCTGCTGGATCTCTCCGACGACTGGACACCCTTCATCTTCGCCGAACAGGAGTCCGCGGAAGGCGAGCCGCTGCACAACCGGTATCGCCGCATCTTCCTGGGCCTGGCCAACGACGAGCTGGACGAGGACGGCGAGCCGCTGGAGCCGGGCAGCAAGAATTACCTCGAGCTGTACGGCATTCCGCCGTCGCTGTCGGTGCTGCGCGCGCGCTTCGTCCAGGACGAACAGCATCCTTGCCACGATCAGGAAAGCGCGGACGCGATCGAGGCGGTGGAGACGGTCACCTACGTGGCGCCCGCCGATCTCAAGAAGGATGCCCGGCGGCTGGCGAAGGTGCGCGAGGAGCTGGAGAAGGCGCGCAAGAAGGCGCACCTCGCGACCATCGAGGAGCTGGCGGAGAAGCAGCCGGCGATGGCGCCCAAGGTGAAGATGCTCGCCCGCCGCGCCGCCGAGAAGCCGGCGATGGCGGCGGTGGAACGGCGCCTGACCTGCGAAGGGTTGCTGGGGACCGGCAAGATCAAGCACACCGAGGGCATCTACGACGACGCCATGCGCCTGGCGGTGCGCCACTTCCAGCAGAAGCACATGATCTACGAGGCGAACTACCTACGCCGCAAGACGGTCGACGCGCTGGCGCGGCCGCTGCTCGACAACGACTATGACGACCTGACGCGCGCGCTCCGCGAGCGCGTCGTGGCGGCAGGCGCGATCATCGAGGACGGATCGGCGTCGAAGAACTCAAAGAACCTCGTCGACGACTACCTGAAGGTGGCGCTGGACCAGCTGCAACTCACCGACGGGGCGTCGGCGCTGGCGTTCTTCAAGCGGCATCCGGCCGCCGAGTTCAAGCGGCTCCGCGTCGCGATCAAGCTGCCCCCGCGGCCCGATTACTACTCGGACAACATGGACCTGTCGATCCTCGTCGATCGCGGCGACGTCTGGTACGACCTTCCGTTCACGCCCGACGGTCACTACAAGCCGCAGCCGCGCAAGAAGTACCCGTCGCTCACGCTGTACGCCAAGGCGGGGGGCAAGCAGATCGCGCTGGCGCGCTGGCGGACCACCATCGGCGGCTGGCGATCGGAACAGGCGGCCAACGGCTACGAATACTTCCGCTACAAGGGGTCGGACGTCGGACCGCGCGTGATCCGAAACGTCGTGTCCGGGCCGGTGTGGATCGCGCCGGCGTCGACGCCGATCCGGTCGCTCACCAAAGGCAAGATCGTCAACGGCAAGTGGATGCGCGTGGTCAACTACGACGAGCTGGGCCCCGGCTACCTGTCGGCGTACGGGCTGATCGCGGGCTACTTCGTCGTCCCGGGACAGAACGGTCGCCCCGATTGGGACAACGGCGTGCGCGCGCACGGGTCGTCCGACTACCTGTCGATCTACAGCGCAGCTGGGTTCTCGCACGGCTGCCACCGGCTGCCGAACCACATCGCGATCCGGATGTACTCGTTCATCCTGCAGCACCGGAACATGACCATCGTCGGCGACAAGTCGATGAAC
>Ga0207708_10001471_pt1 | contig 17620 bp, 33 predicted proteins | sample KBSK5101metaG_FD_184340 | JGI IMG/M metagenome (GOLD analysis project Ga0207708, IMG submission 184340) | Corn, switchgrass and miscanthus rhizosphere microbial communities from Kellogg Biological Station, Michigan, USA - KBS K5-10-1 metaG... | ecosystem: Host-associated > Plants > Roots >...
CCATGCCTCCACCCACTCCATGAGCCGCTGCTCGCCGCGCGCGACCGTGGCTCCCAGCAGCGACGTGGACTGATAGAAGCCGCCGTCGTACCAACTGGCCACGAACTCGACGGCGTTGGGACCGCCGCGCGGGTAGTCGTAGAACAAGATGACGGGCCACGGCACGCAGTCCACTTCGCGAATCCGGTTGACCGCGCGCTGCCGAACTTCCTGGGCCTGCGCAGTTTTCTCTCGGTTCATTTCTTCTTCCTCGGCCGGTGGTTGTTGCTGACGGGGTGCGCAGCGGTCTTGTCCATCGCCCCGACCACGTCGTCGCGCTCCACTTGGTAGTAGTCCGCCAGCACCGCGAGCAGCCGCGGTCCGGCGCGCTTCGCCCCGCGCTCCACCGCGCTCAGGTGGCCTGGGGTGCAGTTGACGCCGCGCATGATGGCGTAGCGCGAGACGTCTTCGAGCGTGGGCGGGACGGGCATCGCCATCCGCAGAGCCTTCATCGGGCTCGTGGACTTCTTGGTTGCACTCATCACTTGGTCTTCTCCTTTGGGGTCTCCGGCTCCGGCAGGTCCAGCCACTTCACTAGTGGCCAGTCCCAGCGGAGGACGTGGTGCTTGCCGTCGGTGATGATGCGCGCCTTCCACACCACCACCGAGCGGTTGATGATGCGCGCGAACGCGCCGGAGTCCTTCCCGATCGGCCACAGGAAGAGCGCGTCGGCGATCACGCCCGGCATCCGAGCGCGCCACAGCGCGCGACCGATTGGAAGGTTCATCACTCCCGAGCTATCTCGATCAGGCCCCGGCCTGGTTGGCCTGGAGCAGCCGATCCGCGTGTCCATGATCGGGGCCAGGTCGCGCCGCCACGCGTACAGGTCCTGGCGCACCTGCTCCGCCACGCCGAGTGAGCGGTAGTAGTAGCGGCTGTGCTGCGTGATGTAGCCGTTGCCCAGAATCTCGTCGCCCGCCCGGTAGGGCGTGCGGCGGCTCTTCAGGGCGCGGCGCTCTCCGCGGGCGCGGTCGCGCATGAACTCGAACCACTTCAGTTCGGCGCGCTTCTGCCAGACGCTCTCGTCCAGTTCCTTCAGCAGCTTGAGGCAGCCGTAGTCGCCGTGGTCGGCAGCGTCGGTGTCCTGACCCATGGCAATCAGGGCGCGCAGCGCCCGCACCTGCTGCTTGGTGTGGCCGTGCAAGATCACCGGGCCGCGCGCCACGACGGTGACCTTGTGCATGGCCTTGCAGCAGCGCACCGTCAGGGTGATGCGGGCGCGGGGCTTGGCGGGTTCGCCGCGGCGCAGGCGCATCTTGCGGTCGTCCTTCCAGCCGGCACCGAACTCAACGCCGACGGTCAGGTGGTTCGCGCGCACGTCGCGGAGCTCGTCGCTGCGCTCATAGTAGTCCTGCTGCGGTTTCCTGCGGCCGGGCTTCTTGATGGCCGTCATTTCGCTTCCTCCCCTCTCGGCTTCAGCGCCCGGAGCTCCCGCTCCACCACGTCGGAGGCCGCGGGGCGCACCGGCGCGAAGTCGACCAGCTCGCGCTCGCCATCCCACTCGGTCTGACGCCGGTGGCCGCAGCGGCACTGCTCCAGCAGCGTGGTGTATTTGATGGACGTTGAGCTCCTCGACCAGTGCGTGACGGCGCGCGGCTCCCAGCGGTGCACGTGGTACGGCCAGCACCCGCGCCGAACTCCGTCGATCAGGCACACCACCGTCGCCCCCAGCAGAGCGCCCCACAGCACGGCCACAGCGTTCATCGCTCCCTCCTCATTGAGGCCAGCAGCGCCTCCGTCATGATGGCGCGCATCTTGTTGTACGTCGCGCGCACGCTGACCCCGGCGACTAATGCGGAGTGCCCGATGAGGCCAGCAACCCACGCTCCGCCGTTGGCGCGCTGCCACATGACGAAGCCGTCGTCGCCGTACTCCTCTTCGAGAAGCCTTAGAGCTTCGCGCCTCTTCATCCGTCGGCGGCGCACGAGTCGGCCTCCTCTCCGGCACTCACCCAAAGCGTCACTCTAGTGGTAGCGGCAGTGCGATCGCGCACGCCAATCGTCCATGAAGCTGGGCCAGTAATCACTAGGGTTTCGTCGCGCATCATGATTTTCTCCAGCTCGTCCACCGTGGGTTTTATCCCCAGCAAGTCGAGCAGCGCTCGAATACTTTCGCTCGCGCTGCTGAGGCGGAGAGCGTGGTCGCTGAGCCACCACAGCACGATGCAGGTTCTGAAGCGATTCCGCTCGCAGTCAGCAACCTCAACGAAAAACTCATTCCAATAACCATGCATCGGGCGCCACGGGACTATGTACAGCATCAGTCGATCACCCGCACGACGTTGCGCAGGTGGCCGGGCAACTTCATGTCCGCCGTATGCGGCCCGACGAGGCAGACCACCGTGTGCACGTTGCGCAGGTCGTGCGCCGTCGGCCAGCCCGGCACCTCGCCGTCGGTCATCAGGATGAAGATGTCCGGGCGCAGGCGAGCCAGCGCCTCCTGCAGGCCGACGCGCATGTCCGTCCCGCCGCCGCCCACACCGAGTTCCGCGATAGACTTGATGTTGCTGATCTTCTGCCGCGCGTGCACGTCGCAGTCCACCGCTTCCGCGTCGAACGGCACGCGGCACGCCTTCAGCACTCCGGCGATCTCGCTGAGCGACGCCTCCAAGAAAGTGCGGCCGTCGGCCATGTTGGAGAACATCGAGCCGCTGGTGTCGAGCCGCAGGTAGACCTTGGGCACCGGCGAGTAGTAGCTGGGGATGGGCGCGATGGCGTCGCCGTAGACGTGCCGCTGCGACCAGTAGCGGGTCCCGAAGCGCTCCCACGTGCGGTGCGTCATGCCGCTGGCCGCGGCTACCACCCTGCGGACCATGGCGCGCATCTGCCGCTTCCAGTCCACCTTCGGCGGCTCCAGCATCTTCTCCGCCCACGCGCGCAGCCCGGCCGGCACGTTGCCGATGCCGTGCGACTTGGCGTGCTGCTGGACCTGCTCCGCGCAGCGGCGCTTCAGCGTCTCCCGCTCGTTCACGCCGAGCCCCTCGGGCAGGTCACTGGGGTCGATGCCGTACTTGCCCGGGTTCTCCTCCACGTCGCTCGGCAGGCCGGCGCTCGACCCGCACTTGCCGTGCGTCGTGCCCGGCGCTCCCTCGCCATCCTTCGGGCACTGCACCAGGACCTTCTCGGCGTTCTTGAAGAGCTTCGCGTAATACTCCTCGGCCAGGTCGCCGTCGGGCAGGCCGAACAGGCCCGGCGTCAGGCCGCTGGCTCCCTTGGAGCCGTCCTTCTTCTTCACCTCGGGGAACTTCCAGCCCGCGGCGAGCACGTCGTCGTTGATCTCGCAGTCCGCGGCGATGTTCCAGATGGTCGGGTCCCAGTTCTCGCGGCGGCGCTTGGGATGGTCGCGGATGACGTGGTGCACCTCGTGCGCCAGCACCGCCGCGGTGCCCTCGCTGCCCCACGCGGCCACAGCGTCGAAGTCGACGTACAGCCTGCCGTGCTCGTCGACGCCCAGCGTCTTGAGGCCGGGGGCCTCGACCACGCGCAGGCGCATGAGTATCTCCGTGAAGTACGGCTCCTTCTTGGCCACGCGCACGCGGCCAGCAGCGAAGATGTCACGCGGGTTCATGATTCGGCCTCCAGTCGTAGAAGATTTGCATCATGTTCGCGAGCTTGCCCCCGTACACATTGCAGATCGTGCAGCGGTCGTGCATGCGCGTGCCGTCCATTCGGATGTGCCCGTAGGCGACGACGATTACGTTGGCGATGGTGTCGGGCGTTCGCGTCCACTCCGGGTAAATGTCCGCGAGCGCGGCCAGCGCCATCTGCGCCTCCGTCGGCGCGCCCAGTGCCTTGCCGGTCTGCACGTCGTAAGGCGTCACGCCTCGCCTCCCGCCTCGCGGATCATGCGGCGCTCGATGGCGCGCCGCTGCATCAGCTTGGTCAGGCGCGAGACTCGCCGCTCGCGCCGCTTCGTGCTCCCCGGAGACGCCTTCCGATGCACGGGCGTCTTGCCCGCGCGCAGCCACTTGCGGTCCTTGATCGGCTTTTTCACGCTGCGTCCTCCTTCTCCTTCGCCTTCAGTTGGGCGAAGCGCACGAACCACTCCTCCTCCTGGACGGCGAGCGTCGCGCGCACCGCCTCGAACAGCGGGCCGCTCTCGTACACCAGGTCGAACATCGACGCCGCCATGCCCGCGTACTCGATCTTCTTCCGCAGGTGGCGCAGCCACGCCCGCGCCTTGCCGGTGGACTTCTTCACGCCCTTGGCCGACTGCAGCGCCTCCGCTTCCTCCAGCCGCTGGCGGGCGTCCGCTAGTTGCTGGTCGATGCCCGCGCGCACCTCCGCGGCCTCGGCCTCCAGGTGGTCCAGCGCGCGGCGGCGGATGAACTCCCACTGCTCCGGGTGACACGGCACGAACTCCGTGCGCGCGCCCGCGGCGCGCCACTCGTCCAGCGGCACGGCCGGCACCATCTCCTCCAGGCCGAACCACACCGAGCCGTCGCAGCGCACGAAGCCGAGCTTGCGCAGGATCGGGCACGGGGCCTTGATGCGAACGGTCGACGGCACGTAGTAGTAGAGCATCACCGTGCGCTTGCTGCTGTTCGGAACCGTCATCTCAGTCCTCCTTCGCGAGTGCCTTGAGGTTTCGCTTCGCGCGGATGTTCAACTCCTTCGCCCGCCGCTGCCGCTCGCGACGGTCGAGTTCGTCCCGCAGGGTGTAGGCCGCCTCCGCCGCCGCCAGCATGGTGCGCGTGGCGGCCTCGTACATCGCCCGCACCTCCGAGAGCTTCGTCCCGCGACGGGCCATCATCCCCGCCCGCCGCAGGAACAGGCGGGCCGCACGCTTCGCAGCGACCGCCTGCTCCGCATCCTTCTGTGTCACGTGGCCCTCCTTACGACATGAGACCCGACTCGCGGATCACCGGAGTCAGCTTCGCGATGATGCGCTGCACCTCCGGCGTCATCTGCCCGCCGGCCGGGACCTTCTTGCTGAGCACGCGGCCCGGCACCACGGCGATGTCCTTGCCGAGGTCCATCGGGCCGTCCTCGAAGAGCTCCCAGGCTCGGTTCCAGCGAGTCCGGTACTCCTTCGCGGGGCGGTCCTGCGTGGCCGCGGCGGCGACCGCCAGGCACGCAGCGAAGGTGCGGTCGGGGCGGTTCTTGTTGCACGGAATCTTGGCCTTGCCCGAGAGGTAGTCCTCCGGGTTGGCCAGGTCCATGTCCGTCACCCAGGCCGCGAACTCGATCCCTGGTCCCGCGCCCACCGTGCCCTCGGCGCAGGCGCTGATGGCCTCCTCATCGCCCGCCGCGAGGCACACGGCGTACAGCGCCTCGAAGGCGTCCCACATGCGGTCGGACGCGAACTGCCCGTGGCCCTGGCCCTCCGACTTGGCCACGTCGCCGTTCTTGAGGCTCGGCCTCGCTTCGAGGAAGGCGCAGATATGTGCGCGCGCCAGTTCGATCTGCCCCGCGAACGCCTCCGGCGTGATCACCGCCAGGTTCTCGACCACCGACTTGCCCGTCATCTTCCACTCGGTGCGGACGCGGGCGTCGAACGGGTTCCAGTCGATGTGGAAGCAGCGGTTGCGCAGCGCCGCCGCGAGCTCGCTGCCGTTGGCGGCTTGGTCGGGCGGGTTTGCCGCGCCGCACACCGCCGTCATGGCCGGGTCCAACTGCGTGTCGCCGCTGCGCCGCTCGTGGAAGAGGCGCATCAGCGGGGCCTGCTGCGGCGGCTGCGCCGTGGTCATCTCGTCCACGAAGATCACCGCCCGCTTGCCAGCTTTGTTCGCCAGCAGCGCACCCATCACGAAGTCGGGCGGGTAGCGCCGCATGCACTCCCCCTGGATGAACGGCGTGCCGCCGATGTCCTCCGGGTTGCGGTCGCTGATGATGATGTGCTCCAGGTGGTGGCGCAGGAACATCTCGACGATCTCCCGCACGACCGCCGTCTTCGCACATCCCGGCGGTCCCCACGCGACGGGCGGGAGCGCCTGCTTCGGCGAGAGGAACATGGCCTGAATCCCGTAGCTGAGCAGACGGACTTGGAGAGGCGCGCTCATCTGGATTTGTCCTCCTTGGCTTTGCGGGGTTTGTGCTGCAGCGCACGCGACAGGAGCCCGTTGCGGTCGTACTTCCCGCACCAGTCGTCTTCGGCGCTCCATCTCTCAGCGATCGCGCGGTAGGCGAGCGCTAGTTCAGCTTCGAGCTCCTTCCTCGTCATGCGCTTCATCGTCTCACCGCCATCTGGATGCCCATCTCGTTCTGCACGAAGGACACCGCTTCCCATGCGAGGTCCTGAAGGTGGCGGCGGCAGAGGTGGACCTCCGTCGCGCCGCCCACCTTGATCACCGCGACCGCGTCTTCCAGGCACGCGGCACAGGCGTGGTCGTCCGTCTCTCGTATGCGGATCGTCTCCGGCATCACCACCATTAGAAAGCTCCCTTCGTGAGCGCGCCAAGCTGGCGCTCGATCTTCTTCGCGATCCGCGAGCGGAACTTCTTGTGGCGTCGGTTACACGTGCGCCGGTTGACGATGACCTCGTACCGCTTAAAGCGCCCCACTCTTGGCGTCCACTTCACCGTCATCACTTGCTCCCCTTGTAGAACAAGTCCCACTTGTGCTCCTCCGCGACCTTGAAGGCCGCAGAGGGGTTGTCGGCGTAGAAGCTGATCAGCCTGCTCGCCTTGTTCACGTTGCCCTGCGCGAGGCGCAGGCACATCTCGGCGAGGGACATCTGCTCGCGGACCCCTTTCACATGGCCTCCTTGATGCGCCGCGCCACATCTTCGTGCAACATCTCGTGCTTGACGATCTGTGCCTGCTCCACCAGCGGAAGAGCCTTGAACGCGCCCGCACCGTGCTCGCGGTCGTAGACCTTGCCGATCCAGTAGCGCCACTTCAGCGCCAGCAACAGCTCCTGTGCAGTCATGGCTGCCCCCGCAGCGCCTCGAACGCCTTCTGCCACGCGGCTTGATACGCTGCGAAGTGCCGCCCGTGGTCGTGTTGCCCTGTCGGCATCTCGCTGCCCTCCGGCGGGGTGCATAGGGCTTCCAGCGCCGCGCGCAGTTCTGCGATGCGCCCGCGCAGCAGGGCTTCTTCGTTCATGTTCACGACGCCACCTCCTCGCTCGTCGTCACCAGCGAGACGTACTGCTGGCCGCGCGCCGCCGCCACCATGCGGACGTGCTTCTCGACGCCGAACCAGTTGCCCGAGGCCCTGACTTCCTTGCCAGCGATGTCGAACACCCACAGCTTCGCGGCGCGCGGCAGCTTGGCGCGCTGCTCGTAGAGGCGCGTGTCGACCAGCACTGAGCGGTGGTTGATTCGCACCGGCGCTGCGGTCTGCTTGAAGAACTGGACGGCGTCCATCGCGATGCTCCTTCTGAGTGGAGGCACCGGCAGCGAAGCCCGCAGACGCGGACGATGTTCGCACCGGTACTCAAGCCAACAGAAAAGGGGGCCGGTCGCTCCGGCCCCCGCGCTTCGATCCGCTCCTCTTTTACTGCCCGTCCTCTTCCTCCGCCATGCACTCCTTGAGTTCCTTGACCTTGGAGTTCAGCACGGCGAACACCTCGCCGAGTTGCGCCGCCGCGTTGGGGCGATCTAGTTCGTCGACAGGAAAGTCGCCCTCCTCGGCGAGCATCAGCACCAGGTTGAGCGCGTACTCGATGAGGCGCTTCGCGTGCCGCTCCTCTTCGCTGGAGACGGGGTCAGTCGAGTCGCCGTTGGCCATCTCCTCGACGGTGTCGACGCAGTCGCTCAGGTCGAGGGCGGTGTTGTGGAAGCGGCAGTAGCTCATGTTCGACATTGGAAGGCTCCCTTCGGTTGGTTGGTTTACTTCGTTCCCCGCACCTGAGCGACCGTCACTTGACCGCTCCACTCGTCGACCATCACCACCGCACCGGGAGCGCTGAGAGCGTCCGGCCGCGTTGCCCACGCCTTCGCTTCTGCTTCGTCGTCGAAGAATCCGTAGACCGTCGGCGGATTTTCGAACACGTGGCCGACGACCACCTTATAGCGAGCCTCCCGAGCCTCTGCGTCTTCGATGCGGGGGCTCATCTCGCCACCCGCTCAGCCAGCTTGGCCTCGATCCGCGACTGCATGTCGGCCATGGTGGCCAGCGCGTCCTGCTTGTCGTCGGTGAAGTACGTGGCCCTGTGCTGCTCCATTCCGTTTTCCATGACGGCCACTTGATACTCGCCGTCGACCCGCTTGCACCGCAGCGCCAGGGTGTCGGTGATCTGCACTCGCTTGACCAACATCGCGTGCCTCCCTTTTCGGTTTCGACCTTCGATTCGGTCGTCATCAGTGCGGCTGCGGTGCCGGGCGGCACCATCCGCAGACCGAAGGAGCGGCACCCACCAGGTACCGCCCCTTCTCGTCCTCGCTCGAATCTCAGCGCCAGAGCCGCGGGGGATGTGCCGCGTTGCCCGCTCTGTCGTGCGTCGCCTTATTCGTGGCGCGGAGGCGGGGGTTCGGTCTGCTGATCCGACCGCTCGCGTCGGACCACCTACCCTGCGCTTGCCTCGTCTGCCTCGTCACCGCCGAGCGCCCCTTCGTTCTGGCTGCTTCCGGATCGGATCGGGGCGCTTGTTGGCGGTCGAGCCTGCACCGCGTTAGCCTCTGCATCCTCACCGGGGCGTTACCTCGGTTCTGCCCAGCGGTTATGTGGACTGAATCCTACCCTATATATCGGCCACATGGCCATTCTTTTTTATCCTTTTTTATACCGCATTTAACTGCGCGAGAGATAAGCGTTTAGCGAGGGGGTGTTGCAGAGGATGCGGCTAGACGGGCAGGAGCGCTCTCAGCGATGCGTAGTCGCCGTTCGGCGCGAGCGCGATCTGCTTCCAGAGTGTCTCGTTTTCGAGCAGGTACTGCGCCTCCAGCTTGAGGTTGCTCCACACGTTGCTCTGCCTGGAGTGGCGAACCACCGGGCCGGCGAGGTTGAAGCAGTGGCCGCGGCGGTAGGCCTCGCGCTGCCACAACCAGCCCATCCAGATGTCGTCGAAGCGCGGCACGTCGATGAACCGGCACCACGGGTCCCACTCCTTCGGGCGGAAGGCGAGGTTCATCCCGCAGAGCGGGAAGTAGCGCCAGAACTTCGGCCGCTGTGAGAACGACATGCCCTTGTGGTCGTAGGCCAGTCCGCGCACGGCGCAGTAGTCGCCGATGTTGGACCAGAATCCCATGCTCGCGGCGACCGGCAGCACGGCGTCGGTATGCTGGTACGGGGTCCCGCGCGACGGCGGCGTCGTCACCGCCTCGAACAGCGGGAACGGCTGCGGCTTGAGAGCCTCGACGTGCCGCGCGACCAGGTCTTCGAGGCTGGGCTTGCCGTCGGGGAAGCAGTCGTCGTCGAGGACGACCACGACCTCGGCTCCGGACGCGACCGCCTCCGCGACGCCCTTGTTCTTGGTGACCGCGCACCCCTCCTGGTTCGCGTCGTGCTGGAGCACCACCCAACCGGGGACTCCGCCGTCGAGCTTCCACTCCGAGAGGAACGCGTCGCGCTGTCGGGGCGAGTGCCACGGGACGACGACCGCCGCGGCGCCGGGCAGGAGCTCCCTCATCGGACCAGCTTCCTGAGCCCCGCGTGCTGAATCGGAGCCACCTCGGTGAGCGTCAGCCCGTACTCGTTCGTCCCCTTCGGGAGCGGGCCGGGCTTGCGCTTGAGCGGCGTGTCGAACTTCTTCCACAGGCCCTTCACGTGGTGCTGCGGGCGACCGAAGCGGCGGTAGACATCCACCACTCCGGGCCAGCGTCGTTCGAGCTCGCGCGCCATGCGCAGCCTCCCGTCGTTGATGTAGATGTCGGTCTGGCCACCGGAGTGCTGCATCGTCTCCGGCGTGTCGATCAGGAACGCGTTGAACAGGATCGTGCACATGCCCGAGGCCAGCACCTGGAGGCTCATGTCGGTGTCCTCGTTGTACCGCCCGCGGAACCGGTTGGGCATCTTGTTCGAGAGAAGGAATACCGTGTAGCACCTGGAGTTGAGGTAGAACGGCGGCCAGTCGATGCGGGTGGTCCCTGCGGTGACCGGCAGGAAGAACCACGAGTTGAAGCTCGCCACCGCCACGTTCTCGTAGCGGTCGACGAAGTCCTCCGCCGCCACCAGTGCCACGTTTGCCGCGCACTTGAGCTTGTAGCCGCGGTAGAGGCGGCGCATCGACTTGATGTCGTCGTCGAACTGCCAGTGCCTCTCCGCGCCGGTAGCCACGGCGTGCTCGTAGATGAAGTTGCGCGAGTAGACCAGGCCGCGCCCGGACTCGGGCAGGATCAGCAGGCGCTCCTCGCCGGCGACCTTGGCGTAGGCCTCGGCGTCGTTCTCCTCCACCACGACCTTGAAGTCGACGCCGTCGCGCAGGAACATCTTGATCGTGTACGGAACGTGCGCGCGCCCCTTCGAGGGGATGTAGATCGGGTACCGGGGCGTCCGCTTGCCCATTATATGCCCGCCTCCTTGAAGGCCGCGGAGTTGAGGTCCACCTTCGCGCGCGCGGGCCACCACGCCGACCACGTCCCCTCGGCCTTCGCGGGCTTGCGCGACACGGTGATCTCGTACAGCTTGACGAAGCGCTCGCGCTCCTCCTGGCTGTCGAACTGCATCGTCAGCGCGATGGTCCTCTCGCCGGAGTCGAACTCCGGCATCCCCACCCACTCCTTTGCGGCGTCGAAGTCCCGTATCTCGTGGTCCGGGCGCGACACCATGAGCAGGTTGGTGAGCGCCATCTCGTCGAAGCCGGTGCCGAGGAGCTTCTCCGGGTCGGCGTCGAGCACCTCCTTGAGGAGCTCCGACAGGGCGCGGTCGTCGGAGTCCGCCATGCGGCCGACCTCGTTGTCGCCGGCCAGCACCTTGAGCGCCGCGGTGCTGTCGGGCTCGATGTCGAGGCGCACCACCGGGAGCTCCTTCGTCTCCATCCGCTTCGCCGCGAGAACGATGCCGTGCCCGGCCAGCACGGTGTAGTCGTTGGCGACGACGACGTTGCGGTAGAACCCGTGTCGCTTGAGGCTGGCCACGAGGTGGTCGATCTGCTCCTCGGGGTGGTTGCGGTAGTTCTGCGGGTGCGGCTTGACCTTGTCGATGGGCACGATCTCGACGGCGATGTTAGTCATTGAGGCTCCTGAAGTAGGCGACGGTCCGCTCCAGGCCGACGCGCAGTGTGACCTCCGCCTCCCACCCCAGCGTCGATCGCGCGCGGGTGAGGTCCGGCCGACGCCGGCGCGGGTCGTCCGACGGGAGCGGCTGGTGGATGATCCGGGACTTCGACTTCGCGACCTCGATCACGGTCCTCGCCAGTTGCAGGACGGTCACCTCGGAGGCGTTGCCGACGTTGACCGGCCCGGTGACGGCCGACGCCATGAGCCTGCGAAGGCCGCGAACGGTGTCGTCAACGAAGCACAGCGATCGCGTCTGCGACCCGTCCCCGTACACGGTCAGCGGCTTGCCGCGAAGCGCCTGGGTGACGAAGTTTGACACCACGCGTCCGTCGTCCGGGGACATGCGCGGGCCGTAGGTGTTGAAGATGCGCGCCACCCTCACCGAGGACCCCAGGCGGGCGGTGTCGGCGCAGAGCGCCTCCGCGGCGCGCTTGCCCTCGTCGTAGCAGGCACGCGTCCCCACCGGGTTGACGTTGCCCCAGTAGTCCTCGCGCTGGGGGTGGCAGGCGGGGTCGCCGTATACTTCGCTCGTGGAGGCGTGGAGCAGAGTCACCTCCATCTTGCGCGCGAGCGCGAGCGCGTTGAGCGTGCCCATGACGGCGGTGGTGAGCGTCTTGATCGGGTCCTCCTGGTAGCGCACCGGAGACGCCGGGCAGGCCAGGTGCCAGACCTCGCCGTAGCGGAGCGCCGCCTTCCAGCACGCGTCCGGGTCGCGGACGTCTGCGGTGATGACCTTGAGGTTTGGGTGGTCCTTGAGGTTCTCCTTGGAGCCGGTTGAGAAGTCGTCGACCACGGCCACGGTCTTACCGTCGGCGAGCAGCGAGTCGACGAGGTGCGAGCCGATCAGGCCTGCTCCGCCCGTGACGAGCGCATCGCAGAAGGCCCTCATTCGGCAGCGGCTTGGCTTGGAATCGGCTTGGCGGGACCGCTCCAGGCGTGCCCGCACATCGGGCACTGGTACTCCTGGCTCTCGTCCGGCGCGGCGACGCTCTCCTTGGGCACGCGCACCGGCTGGAAGTCCTCGGCCTGCAGGAGCAGCTTCGAGAGGAACGGCTCCAGCGGGGCGAGTACTTCGGGGTCGGCGTCGGCCATGAGCGCCGCGAGTGCCTCCTCGTCGGCCTGAGCCATCATCGCGATGGGGTCGGCAGCGAGGAGCATCGTTGCGGACTCGTCGTCATCGAGGTCGGTGACGAGCACCGGCACCATCTCGTCGGGTGAGAGCTCGGCGCGGAGGTGCCCGTCGATGAGCTCCAATCCGTCGGGGGTTTCGCGCGCCAGCACGGCTCCGGCCCAGCCGATCTTCTCCAGTATCCGACTGAGAGCGGTGCGCTGGTCCGCGGGGTGGGTGCGCCAGTTCTTGGGGTTGGCCTTCAGTTCGCTGGCGCGGACTCTTCGAAGTTCCTTGATGCGGTCACGCACGGCCATGAGCCTCTCCTTGGCGTTAGTGTACGACTACCGTGTCGCGCGTTTGGAGTTTGCCTTCCTTCCAGAGCCGCAGGAAGTACCTCCCGCTCGGCAGCGGGAATCTAACGCGGCGGCCCTGCGGGTCAAAGGCCTTCCAATCTCCCGTGCCCCACGCGGGCGGCGGAGGCACTGTCACGGGCGGGATGCCGAAGGTGCGGACCTTCCAGCATGACTCCCAGCCGTGGCTGTCGACCTGAGCGATGGCGTAGGTCGAGCAGCGCGTGGTGTCCACTTCGAAGCTGTCGCGACCGACCGTCGGGGTCTTCGAGCGGACGAGCAGCCACTGCACGGCCGGCTGGTTGCACAGGGCGCGGTAGAGGCGCACCGAGGTGATCTGCAGCGGGCGTTCGAGCCAGAGCTTCGTGCAGTCCAGCGTGTCCGCCGCGTAGGGCCTGGTGGTGAAGAACCAGACGGCGGTCAGGACTGCCGCCAGCATCAGTGGTGCCGGTGACGCGGCCTGTCACACGGTTCCGGGCTGGGCGATGGCGAAGGCTCAGGCGCGCACCGGACGCGCACCGTCACCCGGGACCCCCACGGCGACACCACCTCCTTGTAGCAGTCCCTGGGGTTCGGCTGGGGCCGCGTGGGGCGATCACAGTCGCACCCACCGACAGCCCACAGCGTCACCACCAGAGCGACCAGGAGAAGGCGCATCTACGCAGTCGGAGGCGGGGTCGTTCCCGCAGCCAGAGCCGCTTCGAGCGCGGAGTCGTTCTCGTCGAGCTTGGCCAGGATGGCCGCCTCGACTTCGGGGGTGATGTCGCCGGCCGCCTTGAGCTCCTGAATCAGCGTGATGATGGAGCCGATGATCGTGGTCTGCGCGGTGACGCGCGTGAGGATGGTCTCGCCGATGGCCATTTCTTGAGTCTCCTTGTTGAGCAACGTGTCCAACTTCGCTTCCAGCCGCACGATGTCCGCGTAGGTGATGGGGCGGAAGTAGTCGTACCAACTCACCAGGGTTTCACCGTCTCGTAGAGGTTGGGGTGCAGTGCAATGAAGTCGTCGATGTCGTCCGGCGAGCAGCAGTTCCGGTCGACTCCGAACGGCTTCACCAGGGCGGTGATTCCTTTCGCTTGCAAGTCGTACTCCAGGGCCTTCCCGAGCACTTCGTCGGCCAGGTAGCTGCAGAACGGGAACCGAGCTATGCCCGCGATCCTGCGGAATAGATACACCGTATGGCCTCCCGGACGAAGCGGAATCAGCCAGTCCGCCACTTGGGCTCCGATCTTGAGCCAGCCGTAGCCGTAGCCGACGTTCTTGTGCGCCAGCGCCACGGCGATGGCCACGGCCTGCGCCGAGAGGTTGAGCGGGCGGAACACGGCGTGCTTCTCCTTGCCCGGCCCCTTGGCGAAGTTGCGCCGCACCACTCCGCTGCCCAGTGCCTCGACCACCGTGGCGGTCTCCGCGGTGCCTGCTGACACCACGATGCCGACGTGCGTGGCCCGGGTCTCCTGCTCTTTGCGGTCGCGGGTGAAGTAGCGGATGCCGCGGGAGAAGAAGCCCTGCCCCGAGACGAGGAAGATGTCGCACGGCTGGTACATCACGGGCTCCGTCACTGGCACACCGAGCTCCCCGTCACCAGCGGTGCGGATGCCTGCTGGACGACGATCACGTTGGAGATGGCCCCGACGTTCCCGACCTCGTCGGTGGCGCGGATGGCGAAGTACAGGTTCTGGTTCAGCGGCATCCCCGTCACCGTCTTCACCTGGAGCGTCCCCGCCACCTGCGGCGAGGGCAGCCCGGTGATGGCGGTCGCGGAGGCGAAGTTGCCGGAGGTGATCGGCGCGGTGCTCCAGCGCAGGTCCTGGTTCGCGGCGGTGCCCACCAGGTCGTCGTCTCCGACGGTGTACCAGAGAAGCGTCATGGTGGCCGTGCTGCCGCTCACCGAGCTCCCCGTGTAGCCCAGCGTGGTGATGGCGGCCGGGGGCGTGAAGTCGCTCTGCACGCTGAACTGGCGCGCCCCGGCGTCGGTGCCGAAGGTACCCATCCCGATCGCCGCAGAAGAGGCCGTCAGCGTGGGGTTGAAGGTGGCGAAGGTGGAGTCGGCGAAGCGCGGAGAGCCGTACTTGGAGTTGGCATCCTTGCCGCTGGCCGTGGTCCACGTGCTGCCCGTGCCGGGGTTGCTGAGCGCCCCGCCGCCGCCGTTCCACGAGCCGTAGATCGAGCGCCCGATGCCGGCGCGGTAGAAGAACAGGTTGTTGTTGACGGTGTAGGTGCGCGAGCCCGCGAGCGTGATCCACTCCGCGGCGGTGTTACTCCCGGTCGTCGTCATCTGACGGTAGAAGATGTTGTTGGTCACGGTGACCGGCGAGGAGGACGACGAGTTGGATGTGATCTCCACCGGCGGGCCGTTGACGAACGCGATCGATGGGTCGGAGTAGTCGGCGACCGTGCAGTGGTCCATGAAGAAGCCGCCGTCGGCCGCCACCGAGGGGACGCGGACCACGGCGTTCTCGGCGCGGTGCGAGTCGGACACGAACACGCTGTTGATCAGCGAGTCGTCGCGGGCGCCCCAGGAGAACTCCCAGTTGCCACCGTTCTTGTTGTAGAAGTAGCAGTTGATCCACTTGCTGTCGCCCTCGGTCGTGCGGTCGTTCGGCTCCCCCTGGCTGGAGAGGTAGTTCGGCGCGCCCGAGCCCTCGGTCCACAGCGTGTCGGTGTCGAACACGTTGCGGTTGAAGTGGTCGCGGATGCGCGAGGTGATGCAGCCGGAGCCGTAGGTGCAGGTGTTGGCCGAGTCCTTCACCATCCACATGTTGTGGTCGAAGTGCGAGTCGTCCATCTCCGCGAGGTAGTAGCCGCGCTTGCTCCCGCCGTCGGAGCCCGGACCCATCACGATCAGGAAGCGGTTCCGCGACAGGGTCAGGTTGGTCTTCATCGCGCCGTAGAACTTCACGATCGGGTCGGCGCTGAAGCAGTACTGGTGACCGGCCTCGGAGCGCAGGTAGAAGTTGTTCTGGCGCAGCACCGTGTTCGCGATGGCACCACCGCCGTTGATCGGACACGCCTGTCCCCCGAACGAGAGGTAGTTGTGGCCGAGCGTCCCGCCCACAAGCGGGGGCATCACGTAGCAGGACTCGATCGTCCCGTTGTTGTAGCCGCCGATGAGCAGGTCGCCGCGCACGATGACGCCGGCGATGCGCCAGTTGTCCAACTGCCCGTCGAGACGCATCCCCGCAGCGTTGGTGGAGTTCACCGTGAAGTAGCGGAACACGATGTTGTCCTGGCTGTTGATCCCGGTCAGAGACGAGAACACGACGCCGGACCAGTTGTTGGGGTCGCCGCGGTACTCGATCGGGTTCCCCGCCGTGCCGGAGCCGGTCGGATTGGGCGAGACGGAGTAACTGCCGCTCGCCATGGAGATGACGTCTCCCGGAGCGGCCACCGAGTTGGCCTGCGTCATTGAGCACGGCGATCCCGACGTGCAGGCGGTGCCGCTGCCGGTGGGAGATACGAAGCGCGTCACGGCTCCGGCCGGCGTCGCCAGCACGAGCGCTGCGATCAGGACTGCGAGGCGTCGCAGCATTGCCTAACCTCCGAATCCGAAAAGATGAACCACGGTGTTTCCTATTCCCTTCGCGACCCACTGCACTCCGTTCACCGCCTTGGCCAGGTAGCTCTTGGCCTCGCGCGGCGGCGGCGGTCCGTACCCAGCAGGTTCGTCCCGCAACGCGTTCGGGTGCTTCTTCAGGCAGCGGTTCAGCTTCCGCTGCAGCCTCCAGTTGCGCGTCTCCGCGACCTTGAGTGCGCTGTCCTTCGCTGCGAATGCTTGGGCCGACTGGACGATGGCCTGGGACTTCGCGGCGATGTCCAGCTCCAGCGCCTTGTTGGTCAGCGCCTGCTCGCTGCACTTGCCAATGGTGATCGGCAGGCTCAGCACCGCGCCGATGAGAGCGACGCGCTCCATAGGGGCCGTGTTCATTTACGGAGGAGCCTTGCCAGCTTCGCGTCGGCCAGGTCCATCCTGGCCTCCAGTACGTGCACCTCGGTCTCAATGACGTCGGAGCGCTGGTCGCGCTCGCGCTTCATCTCGTCGATCTGCTTCTTGGTATAGACCCCCTCCGCCACGACCTCCGAAACGATCTTGAGGTTGTCGATGATCTGCTGGTTCTGCAGGCTCAGTGCCTCGTAGCGGAGCTTGTCCTTCTCCGACTGCGCGGCGGCGATTTCCTTGGCCGGGTCGATGACGGTCTTGATGTGCAGCCAGATGACGAACGCCCCCACTCCGGCGAGGCAGGTGCACAGGCCGATGGCCGCGCCGGCGATGATGCCGATCTTTTTTGCGAGCTCGATAATCTTCGCGGAGAACATCAGATGAACCCCGCGTAGCGGGCCACGATCGCGCCGTTGCGAAGGAATATGCTCACGTCGGTCTCCTGGATGGCGTCCCCCGTCGCGCGGTAGTTCCCCATGCTGCAGTGAACCACCGCCTGCGGCCCGTCGTTCGCCTCGGACACGATCCCCACGTGCCCCTGGTGACCGTCCCTGTCGCCCCAGACCAGCACGTCTCCTGGCGCGGCGGACGTCCACAGCATGCGGTCGAACATCCCGGCGCCCGGCAGCATCGCGTCGCGCGCGATCGCGGACGACTCCAGCCATCCCCCGTTCCACTTCGCGTAGAGCGGGTGGTTGGTCTTGCGGTCCATCTCCAGGCACCAGGCGAGGAAGCCGGTGCAGTCGCACTTGTGCGTCAGCGGGTTCCACGGCGTGGCCTTGTGCCACAGCCGCCCGCCCGCACCGAGTGCGTACCTGGTGTCGAAGCCAACGGCCTCGCGGGCGTTGATGACTACCATCTGTCCGTTCACGGCAGGGGCTTGGTGAACTTGATGTAGAGGTTACGCGAGTAGCCGTAGATGGAGCCGCTGGTGAAGCGCACCACGGCGGTGAACGTCGCGGAGCGCCGGCGCCCCAGGTCCGCGGCGTCGATCTCCCCGCCCACCGCGTCGAACGTGACGGTCGCCAGCACGGGGTCGATCGTCCCGCCCACGGCGATCACGGCGGGGATGTCGCGGCTAGA
>Ga0207708_10001473_pt1 | contig 17587 bp, 13 predicted proteins | sample KBSK5101metaG_FD_184340 | JGI IMG/M metagenome (GOLD analysis project Ga0207708, IMG submission 184340) | Corn, switchgrass and miscanthus rhizosphere microbial communities from Kellogg Biological Station, Michigan, USA - KBS K5-10-1 metaG... | ecosystem: Host-associated > Plants > Roots >...
CAGGCCCACGACGCCCGCCACGCGATGGCAATAAAGTTTTAGCGCATCGAAATTCGCATAGCGGCGCTGCGTCAGGTCCATCTCCATGCCGTCGATAATTTCCTGCAGGCGCTCCTGCGGCAGCCTGAACGATGTGACGACGGGGGCGAGCGCCTGGGCGACCGGATGGTGGGCCTGGCCTGCGTATAGCGCGGCTACCTCGGTGCGCCACCACGCGAGCTTCGTGCGCGCGACAGCGACGTCGGTGCATTCGTCGACCACGTCGTCGACCTCGCGGCAGAACGCATAGAACGCGGTGATCGCGCGGCGCCGCTCCGGCGGCAAAAACAGAAAGCTGTAATAAAAACTGGAGCCGCTTTGCGATGCCTTCTGCTGGCAGTATTCGTCGGGCGTCATTGCGGGCGGTTTAGCGAAGCGAGAAAGTGCGGGCGAACATCAGCGCCCAATCGGCCGAGCGTAGCACGGGGCGGCGGCGAAACACGTCGTAGCCGGCCTTTTCGATTTTGCGCAGAATGCGCTCGCCACCCGCGATGATCATGCGCATCTCGAGGCCGATGCGCCCGCGCAGAACGCGGCCGAGAGGCGCACCGGCGAGCAGCAGCGCGCGCGTGCGCGCGACTTCGAACGCCATGAATTCGCACCACGCCGCATTTGCGTCGCGCGCGGCGAATTGCGCTTCGCCGATCCCGAACCGCGCGAGATCTTCCTGCGGCATGTAGATGCGGCCGTTGGCATAGTCGATTGCGATGTCCTGCAGAAAATTGATGATCTGCAGAGCCGAGCAGATGTGGTCCGACCATGTATTGGTTTGCGGCGTTGCGGCCCCATAAAGTACCAGCAGCAGGCGGCCGACCGGGTTGGCCGAGCGCCGGCAATAGTCGAGCACGTCGGCGAGATCGGCATAGCGTTTTTTTGTCACGTCCTGCGCGAACGCCGATAACAGGTCATGAAAGAGACTTACCGGCAGCCGCCGCTCGGCGATCATCGGCGCGAGCTCTCTGAAAAGCGCGGTATGCGGAATGTCACCGGTTTCGATTCTGCGCAATTCGGCGCTGAAGCCGGCAAGCAGCGCGAGACGCTCTTCATTGCTCAAGTCGCCTTCGTCGGCGAAGTCGTCGGCTGCGCGCGCGAAGCGATAAATGAGCTCGACCGGAGTGCGCAGGTGCGCAGGCAACAGCACGGACGCAACGGGAAAATTTTCGTAGTGGTTGATAGTCACGCGGGGGGTCGGGAAACGACCGGAATTACAACGGCTTAAGAGTTTACCGCACGCGGCTCGACCGGTATTCGAAGCTGACGGACGGTGGTAATTATATTACAATCAAAGTGTTGCGAAAGTGGCGGAATTGGTAGACGCACCAGATTTAGGTTCTGGCGCCGAAAGGCGTGTGGGTTCGAGTCCCTCCTTTCGCACCAGAGTCTCGAGTCCCTCGGACATTCATGGAACAACGTAGTCAGGAAGGAATATGGCGGCAACTTTGGAAAATATCGGACAACTCGAGCGGCGAATGAATATTTCGCTGCCTTCACAGGAAATCGACAGCGAAGTTCAGACGCGGTTGAAGCAGCTTGCGCGCAACGTCAAGATGCACGGATTCCGGCCCGGCAAGGTGCCGATGAAGGTCGTCGCGCAGCAGTACGAAGATCAGGTTCGGCGCGAAGTGCTCGGCGACGCGCTGCAAAAGAGTTTTGGCGACGAAGTTCGCGCGCACAACCTCAAAGTGGCCGGCTATCCGCGCTTCGAGCCTAAAGGTGAACTGGGCAGCGTCGCGCAGGTCGAATTCAGCGCAACCTTCGAAATCTATCCCGATGTCACCGCGAGCGACATGACCAAGGTCGTGCTCAAGCGCCCGGTAACCACCGTGAGCGAAGCGGAAGTCGACAAGACCATTGAAATCATGCGCAAGCAGCGCGCCAGCTACGACCCGGTCACGCGCCCGGCGGTCATGGGCGACAAGGTCACCATCGACTTCGTCGGCAAGATTGCCGGTCAGGAGTTCGAGGGCGGCAAGGGCGAGGACTTTGCCATGACCCTTGGCGAGGGGCGGCTTCTGAAGGATTTCGAGGCCCAGATTGTGGGCATGGAATCAGGCAGTTCCAAGACATTTGAAATACGCTTCCCGGAGGACTATCATGGGAAGGAATTAGCTGGAAAAACCGCGACTTTCGACGTAAAGTTAAAGCAAGTTGCGGGGTCGCGATTACCGCCCGTCGACGCCGACTTTGCGAAGGCTCTGGGGGTGGCGGACGGCAATCTGGATACCATGCGCCGCGAGGTCCGGGAGAACCTCGAACGTGAAGTGAAGCGCCGGATCAGCGGCCGCGTAAAAGATCAGATCATGCAGGCCCTGATCGATACGACCAAGATAGACACGCCGAAATCGCTGGTCGAGCTGGAAATCGAGCGCATGCAGGCAGCGGCGCAGCAGGATCTCACCGCGCGAGGGGTGAAGTCGCAAGGGATGCAGTTGCCGCGGGATTTGTTCGAGCAGCAGGCGCAGCGCCGGGTGACGCTGGGACTGATACTCGCCGAGGTTGTGAAGACGCACGCGTTGCACGCGAAACCCGAGCAGGTGCGGGCCGCGGTGGAGGAGCAAGCCAAGAGTTACGAGCAGCCGGATCAGGTGGTCAAGTGGTACTACCAGTCGCCGGAGCGGTTGCGCGAAATCGAATCGATAGTAGTCGAAGAAAACGTCGTGAACTGGGCGCTGGCGACCACGCAGGTGCAGGACCAGCCGACGGACTTTGACGAATTAATGGGGAACACGCAATCATGAAGTCGAGTTGGGAAAGAAACGGAATGGAGCCCCAGGGCCTGGGACTGATTCCGATGGTGATCGAGCAAAGCGGCCGCGGCGAACGCGCGTACGACATCTATTCGCGCCTGCTGAAGGAGCGCGTGGTGTTTCTCGTCGGGCCGGTGACGGAAGTAACGGCGAACGTGATCGTCGCGCAGCTCCTGTTCCTGGAATCGGATAATCCCGACAAGGACATTTCGTTCTACATCAATTCGCCGGGCGGCTCGGTGTCGGCGGGGCTTGCGATTTACGACACGATGCAGTTCATCAAGCCGGACGTGTCGACGCTGTGCGTCGGCCAGGCCGCGAGCATGGGCGCGCTGTTGTTGACGGCGGGCGCGAAGGGCAAGCGCTTTTGCCTGCCGAATTCGCGCGTGATGATCCACCAGCCGATGGGCGGTTTTCAGGGCCAGGCGTCGGACATCGAGATCCACGCCAAGGAAATCCTGTTTTTAAAAGGGAAACTGACTGAAATCATGGCTAAACATACCGGCCAGAAGATCGAAACGATCGAGCGCGATACCGATCGCGACAACTTCCTGTCCGCCGACCAGGCGGTGCAGTACGGATTAGTCGACAAAGTCCTCGCCAATCGAACAGAATCCGCGAAATAATGTCCTACAATAGAGTCTCATAAGGGAAACCTCGTATGTCAGACAAGATCGGCGGCGAAAAACTTCTTTACTGCTCGTTTTGCGGCAAGAGTCAGCACGAGGTGCGCAAGCTCATCGCGGGTCCGTCGGTTTTCATCTGCGACGAATGCATCGAGCTGTGCAATGACATCATCCGCGAAGAGACGCAGGGGGAGCACGGCGCTAAGGGTGCGAAGTCCGATTTGCCGGTGCCCCATGAGATTCGCGAGATTCTCGATCAGTACGTGATCGGCCAGGATCTGGCGAAGAAAATCCTATCGGTCGCGGTGTACAACCACTACAAGCGGCTGAAGAACCTGACCAAAAATGACGACGTCGAGCTCGCGAAAAGCAACATCCTGCTGGTCGGGCCGACGGGCTCGGGCAAGACGTTGCTCGCGCAGACGCTGGCCAGGTTGTTGAACGTGCCGTTCGTGATGGCCGATGCGACGACGCTGACTGAAGCGGGTTACGTCGGCGAGGATGTCGAGAACATCATCCAGAAGCTCCTGCAAAAGTGCGATTACGACGTCGAGAAAGCGCAGCGCGGCATCGTCTACATCGACGAAATCGACAAAATCTCGCGCAAGTCCGACAACCCGTCGATCACGCGCGACGTGTCGGGCGAGGGCGTGCAGCAGGCGCTCCTGAAACTCATCGAAGGCACGATCGCCTCGGTGCCGCCGCAGGGCGGGCGCAAGCACCCGAACCAGGAATTCGTGCAGGTCGACACCACCAACATTTTGTTCATCTGCGGCGGCGCGTTCGACGGCCTCGACAAGGTGATACGCGCGCGCTCGGAAAAGGGCGGCATCGGTTTCGGTGCGGAAGTCAAAAGCCGCGATAACCGCAAGGACGCGACCAAGGTGCTGCGCGGCGTGCAGCCGGAAGACCTGATCAAGTACGGCTTGATCCCGGAATTCGTCGGCCGCCTGCCGGTGGTGGCGACGCTGGAAGAGCTCGACGAGCTCGCGCTGATCCAGATTCTGACCGAGCCGAAGAATGCGCTGCTCAAGCAATACCAGAAAATGTTCGCAATGGAAGGCGTCGAGCTCGAAGTGCGTGACGCGGCGCTGCGCGCGGTGTCGCGCAAGGCGCTCGAGCGCAAGACCGGCGCGCGGGGCTTGCGCTCCATACTCGAGCAGACGCTGCTCGATACCATGTTCGATCTGCCCTCACTCGACAATGTAATCAAGGTTGTTGTCGACGAAGGCTCGATCGGCACTGACACGCGGCCCATCCTCATTTATTCCGACCAACCCAAGGTGGCGGGTTCGGTATAATCGCTTCATGGACTTTCACCGCGCGCCCTTCAACGCCGCGGTGGGAGCTCCGTCATTTGAATTGCCGGGGTGTCACCCCGACAGAGTCATTGCAGCGCTCAGTTTTGCTTCGCCAGGTTCTCTCGTTTCCGTTCGCATTTCCGCATTCCATCTTTAATCAGGTAAAACTACATGCCCACTTCCAATGACCAGGTGACGAATATGGTGCAATTGCCGCTATTGCCGCTGCGCGATGTGGTGGTGTTCCCGCATATGGTCATTCCGCTGTTCGTCGGCCGTCCGAAATCCATCAAAGCGCTCGAGACCGCGATGGAAGCCGGTAAAAGCATCGTGCTCATCGCCCAGAAGTCGGCGGCGAAGGACGAGCCGGCGCCCGAAGATCTTTATTCGATCGGCACGGTGGCCAATATCCTGCAAATGCTGAAGCTTCCCGACGGCACGGTCAAAGTGCTGGTCGAAGGCAGCCAGCGCGCGCATATCAACCAGGTATTGGATGCGTCGACGCATTTCACCGTCGAGGCCACGCCGATCGAGGCGGACAACGAAATCACCGCCGAAGTCGAAGCTATGCGCCGCACGCTGGTCGCCCAGTTCGACCAGTACGTGAAGCTCAACAAGAAAATCCCGCCGGAAATCCTGACCTCGCTGTCGGGCATCGACGAGCCGGGCCGCCTGGCCGACACCATCGCCGCGCACCTGCCGTTGAAGCTCGAGCAGAAGCAGGAAGTGCTCGAGATGTTCGGCGCGAAAAAGCGGCTCGAGCACCTATTGACGCTGATCGAAGGCGAGCTCGACATTCTGCAGGTCGAGAAGCGCATTCGCGGCCGCGTCAAGCGCCAGATGGAAAAAAGCCAGCGCGAGTATTACCTCAACGAGCAGGTCAAGGCGATCCAGAAGGAGCTGGGCGAGCTGGAAGAGGGCGCCGACCTCGACGACATGGAAAAGCGCATCAAGTCCGCGCACATGCCGAAAGACGCGCGCAAAAAAGCCGAAACCGAATTCAAGAAGCTGCGCCTGATGTCGCCGATGTCGGCGGAGGCAACGGTCGTGCGCAACTATATCGATGCGATCGTGTCGCTGCCGTGGCGCAAGAAGAGCAAGATCAGCACCGATCTCGTGAAAGCCGAGGCGGTACTCGACGAAGATCACTACGGGCTGGAAAAGGTCAAGGAACGCATCGTCGAGTACCTCGCGGTGCAGCAGCGCGTGGACAAGATGAAGGCGCCTATCCTGTGCCTGGTCGGCGCGCCGGGTGTCGGCAAAACCTCGCTCGGGCAGTCGATCGCGCGGGCGACCAATCGCAAGTTCGTGCGCATGTCATTGGGCGGCGTGCGCGACGAAGCGGAAATCCGCGGCCATCGCCGCACCTATATAGGTTCGATGCCGGGCAAGATCCTGCAGAACATGACCAAGGTCGCGGTGCGCAACCCGCTGTTCCTGCTCGACGAAGTCGACAAGATGGGCATGGATTTCCGCGGCGATCCGGCGAGCGCGCTGCTCGAGGTGCTCGATCCGGAGCAGAACCATACGTTCGTCGATCATTACATCGAAGTCGAGTACGACTTGTCGGATGTGATGTTCGTCGCGACCGCCAACACGCTCAACATTCCGCCGGCGCTGCTCGACCGCATGGAAGTGATTCGCCTGTCGGGTTACACCGAGGACGAGAAGGTGCATATTGCGATCCATCACCTGCTGCCCAAGCAGATGAAGAACCACGGGCTGAAGCCCGAGGAGATCTCCGTATCGGAGAGCGCGGTGCGCGACATCATCCGTTACTACTCGCGCGAAGCCGGCGTGCGCAGCGTCGAGCGCGAGGTCTCGAAGATCTGCCGCAAAGTGGTCAAGATGCTGGTCGTGCGCAAAGGCGAAACGACGCTCAAAAAAGTGGCGGTCAACGCGCGCAACCTCGACAAGTTCCTGGGCGTGCGCCGCTACACGTTCGGTCTCGCCGAGAAAAACAACCAGGTCGGCCAGGTCACAGGCCTCGCGTGGACGGAAGTCGGCGGCGAACTGCTGACAATCGAGAGTTCCGTCATGCCCGGCAAAGGCAAGACGATTACGACCGGCAAACTCGGCGAGGTCATGCAGGAATCGATCCAGGCCGCGCTGTCGGTGGTGCGCAGCCGCACGCGCATGCTCGGCATCGCCGAGGACTTCTACCAGAAGAACGATATTCACATCCACTTGCCGGAAGGCGCCACGCCGAAAGACGGTCCCAGCGCCGGCATCGGCATCTGCACCGCGCTGGTCTCCGTGTTCACGGGTATTCCGGTGCGCGCGGACGTCGCAATGACGGGTGAAATCACGTTGCGCGGCGAGGTGCTTCCGATCGGCGGGTTGAAAGAGAAATTGCTCGCGGCGCATCGCGGCGGCATCAAGACTGTGCTGATACCGCAGGAGAACGTTAAGGATCTTGCGGAAATACCTGACAACATTAAGAACCGTCTCGACATCCATCCGGTGAAATGGATCGATCAAGTGCTCGAACTCGCACTCGAGCGCAAACCGGAGGCGCTGCCCGAGAAGCCCGAAGTCGCGCCGGTGCCCGCCGTCGAGCAAACGCCGGCGCCTGCAATCAAGCACTGACGCCGGCATTAAAAGTGGTGTGAAAATTGCGTTGTGACAATTTGCGCACCACGAAAAAAATGAATGTGCCGAATTGCGGCCATTTGCTTGACACCGCGTTTTCGCGCTTGCTATAAATCATCTGGAGGTTCCCAAGCCCGGCACAGCGTTAACGCGCGTGCCGGGCTTTTACTCCAACCGGCCGGTTTTCCTGTTAGCTTTGTTCGAAATTTTTAAAGGGGATTTACGTGAATAAATCGGAACTGATTGAGGCTGTCGCGAAATCTGCCGATATATCCAAGGCGTCCGCCGAGAAGGCGCTCGACGGCGCGTTGGGCGCGATCAAGGGCGCGTTGAAAAAAGGCTCGAGCGTGACGCTGGTGGGTTTTGGCACTTTCAAGGTCGGCAAGCGCGCGGCGCGCACCGGGCGCAATCCACGCACGGGCGAGGAAATCAAAATCAAGGCGGCGCATGTGCCCAAGTTCAGTGCTGGCAAGGCACTCAAAGATGCTGTAAACTAGCGCGGATTCAGCAACCTGAAGCGGCAATCCAGGCGGCGTTTCAAGCAATACGGAAGATACACGTTGGGGTAGATGCGCCGCGCGCATCTACCCCAAATTCGTCCTAGCAAGCGGTTTAGCGTTTCCTGCGGTCACGGGTGCTTAGCTCAGTTGGTAGAGCGTCGCCCTTACAAGGCGAATGTCGGCGGTTCGAACCCGTCAGCACCCACCAGGTCTCGAGCACCAGCGCATCATGGAGTGGTAGTTCAGTTGGTTAGAATACCGGCCTGTCACGCCGGGGGTCGCGGGTTCGAGTCCCGTCCACTCCGCCAGCTTCACAATCGGCGAACCCGTGTTCGCCTTTTTTTTGGCGCGCACGTGCCGCGTCGTAATGCAGTAGCATGCACGCGAATCGAGGAACGCGTTCAACGGATGGCCAGCCGGTTGCGCCCAGGGCGAAACCGGGCATATGAACCAGCGACGGTTGCAGCAGCCCCTAATCTCCCGCGGTGAATTGACCCATGTTCGATCTCGTACAAAAGCACAAGAAGCTGATCCAGATCATGCTGGCAATCATCTTTTTGCCATTTGCTTTCTTCGGCATCGACTCGTACTTCCGCAGCGGCGACGGCGCCAACCATGTCGCCACCGTCGGCGGCCAGCCCATTTCCCAGCAGGAGTTCTCAATGGCGCTGCAGGAGCGCCAGAATTATCTGCAGCGGCTGATCGGCAAGGGCGTCGATCCGTCTTTGCTCGACAGCCCGGAATTGCGCTTCGCGGTGCTCGACGGCATCATCCGCCAGCGCCTGCTTGTGAACCAGGCGGTGCGCTCCAACGTGCTGGTGTCGGACGAGCAGCTGCAGCAGGTCATCACCGAGCAGCCTGCATTCCAGGACGACGGTAAATTCTCGCACGCGCGCTACGTCGAATTGCTCAAGCGCCAGAACACGAGCGAAATAGGGTTCGAGGCCACCCTGCGGCGGGATCTGATGCTGCAGCGCGTGAACGGCGCGTACCTGGGCACCGCGATCGTGCCGAACTCGGTGGCCGAGCGGCTGCTGCGCGCGAACGCCCAGCAGCGCGAAGTGAGTCAAAGCGTGCTCGATCCCGACAAATTTGCCGCGCAGGTCAAGGTCGACGATGCGACAGTGAAAGCGTACTACGACTCGCATCAAAGCGACTTCCAGGTGCCCGAGCAGGCGCGCGTCGAATACGTGGTGCTGGCGCTGGATGCGATCGCCGCACACACCGACATCAGCGCCGACGAGATCAAGCAGTTCTACGAGCAGAATTTGAAGCAGTACGCGCGTGGCGAGGAACGGCAGGCAAGTCACATCCTGATCACGGTCGACGCGCAGGCGACCCCCGAGCAAAAGCAGGCCGCGCGCGCGAAAGCCGAGCAGCTCCTGAAGCAGGTGAAGCAGAATCCGGCGAGCTTTGCCGAACTCGCGAAGAACAATTCGCAGGACCCCGGGTCCGCGGCGAAAGGCGGCGACCTTGGCTCCTTTCCGCGCGGCGCGATGGACAAGCCGTTCGATGACGCGGTCTTCAGCATGAAGCCGGGCGATATTTCGAACTTGGTCGAGTCGCGCTACGGCTATCACATCATAAAAGTCACCGGCGAGAAAAAGCATGCGTTCGACGAAGCGCGCAAGCAGGTCGAGCTCGATCTTAAGCGCCAGAAAGCCGGCAAGAAGTTCGCGGACCTGGCCGAGCAGCTGAACAACCAGGTGTTCGAGCAGGGCGACAGCCTCAAGCCGGCCGCCGACGCGCTGAAGCTGCCGGTGCAGACGAGCGGCTGGATCAGCCGCAGCGGTGGCGACAACAAGCTGCTCAATAACCCGAAGCTGCTGCAGGCAATGTTCGGCGAGGACGCCGTCAAGAACAAGCGCAACACGGAAGTCGTCGACGTCGGCAACAACACGCTCGTATCGGCGCGCGTGCTCGAATACAAGCCGGCCGCGGTGCGTCCGCTGGAAGAAGTGCGCGCCGAAATCGTGAAGCTGCTCACGCGCCAGCAGGCGACGGCGCTGGCGGCCAAGCAGGGGCGCGAAATCCTGGCCAAGCTAAAGCAGGGCAGCGACGATATCGCGTGGGGCGCGGCCAGGCTCGTAAGCCGCGAGACCGCGCAAAGCGCGCAAGGCTATACCGGTCCGGCGATCGGCGAAATCTTCAAAGCCGACGCCACCAAGCTGCCCGCCTACGTCGGCTATGAAAACCCGCAGGGCGGATTCGTGCTCGTGAAGATCACGCGCATCGTGGATACGGACACCTTCGACGCCGCCAAGCGCAAGGCGGCTGCAGACGAGCTGCGCCAGTTGGTTGCGCAGGAAGAACTCAACGCCTATGTCGCGAGCTTAAAGCTCAAGGCCGACGTTAAAGTGCAGCAGGACCGGCTGGGCAAGAAAGAGCGCTAGTTCGTACGCCTGGCGCTGACGCGCTAAGCCATTCCCGCCGCGGCGGTGTTGAAGCCGCAGTCGACGTAGGTGATTTCGCCGCTCACGCCGCTCGCGAGGTCGCTCATCAGGAACGCCGCCACGTTGCCGACCTCTTCGATCGTTACATTGCGGCGCAGCGGCGCATTCTCCTCGACGAACTTGAGTATCTTGCCGAATCCGCTGATGCCGGCGGCGGCCAGCGTCTTGATCGGCCCCGCGGAAATGCCGTTGACGCGAATGCCCTGCGGACCCAGGTTTTGCGCGAGGTAGCGCACGTTGGCTTCGAGGCTCGCCTTCGCAAGCCCCATCACGTTGTAGTTGGGTACCGCGCGCACCGCGCCGAGATAAGTCAGCGTCAGCAATGCCGAGCGGCGGCCCTGCAGCATCGGCAGTGCCGCTTTGGCGAGCGCGGCGAAACTGTACGAGCTGATTTCGTGCGCGACGCGAAACGCATCGCGCGTCAAGCCGTCGAGAAACGACCCGGCCAGCGCCTCGCGCGGCGCGAACGCGATTGAATGGACTATGCCGTCGAGCCCGTCCCAGCGCGCGCCGAGATCCGCGAACAGCTGCGCGATTTCAGCGTCGTTGCCGACGTCGCACGGCAGCACGATATCGCTGGCGAATTCGGCGGCGAGTTTCGCGACCCGGTCCTTGACGCCTTCGCCCTGAAACGTGAATGCGAGCGTGGCGCCTTCGCGTTGCATCGCTCTGGCGATGCCGTAGGCGATCGAGCGATTGCTCAGGAGACCGGTGATCAGGATTTTTTTGTCTTGCAGAAAGCCCATTGCGGCTCCGGGGTGGAATTGCGGCAGGCGCAATTATAGCGTATCGCTATGCGCCGCCCGCCGGGACGGGGCTGCGTTTTGCCGCGGGCCGGGCGATTCCGCCACGACTTCAGTGCGAGTTCGGTTTACAGCGCTGCCGCGGCGAGCAGCTCGCGCGTGTACTCGTGCGCGGGCGCGCCGAGCACGGTCTCGGTGGCGCCGCTCTCGACGATGCGGCCGTCTTTCATCACGATGATGCGATGAGCGACCGCGCGGATCACCGCGAGATCGTGGCTGATAAAGAGATAGCTCATGTGCAGGCGCCGCTGCAGCTCGGTGAGCAGCGTCAGGACCTGGCGCTGAATGGTCGCGTCGAGCGAGCTCGTCGGTTCGTCGAGCAGCAGTAATTCGGGCTCGAGCACGGCGACCCGCGCGATTGCGATGCGCTGCCGCTGGCCGCCGGAAAATTCGTGCGGGTAGCGCTGCAGCATGGAGGAATCGAGCCCGACTTCGCGCAGCCCGTCGGCTACGCGCGCGCGCCGCGCATCGGCGTCGAGTTGTGGAAAATGCAGCTCTAGACCTTCGCCGACGATTTCTTCGATCGTGCGCCGCGGCGACAGTGACGAAAACGGGTCCTGGAACACCATCTGCATGCGCTTGCGCAGCGGGCGCAGCGCGCGTTGCGTCAGGGTATCGAGCCGCGTGCCATCGAAGCTGATCGCGCCGGTCGCCTGCTGCAGTCGCAACAGCGCCAGGCCGAGCGTGGTTTTGCCTGAGCCCGACTCGCCGACGATGCCGAGCGTTTCACCGCGCTTTAAGTCGAGGCTCGCGTCGCGCACCGCATAGAAGTCGTCGTGGCCGAACCAGCCGCGCTTGATTGGAAACACGCAGCTCACTTTTTCGGCATCAAGCACACGGGGCGGGTTCTCGGGCAGCGGCAACGCGATGCGCTGCGGGCGGCTCGCGAGCAGCAGCCGCGTGTACTCGTGCTGCGGCGCACGGAAGATAGACTCGGTGGCGCCATTCTCGACCAGCCTGCCACCCTGCATCACGCCGACGCGCGAGGCAAAACGCTTGACCAGATTGAGATCGTGCGTGATCAGGATGACCGCCATGCCGAATTCGCTCTGCAGCTCGGCGAGCAAATCCAGGATCTGCGCCTGGATGGTGACGTCGAGCGCGGTGGTCGGCTCGTCGGCGATCAGCAGCCTGGGTCGGCACGCGAGCGCCATCGCGATCATCGCACGCTGACGCTGGCCGCCCGACAACTGGTGCGGGTAACTGTGGAACCGCCGCTCCGGCTCCGGCACGCCGGTGCGCCGCAGCAGCTCGATCGCGCGCGTGGCCGCCTCGGCATTCGATAAAGGCTCGTGCAGCTGGATCGCTTCGACGATCTGCTTGCCGATCGAGTAGATCGGGTTCAACGCGGTCATCGGCTCCTGGAAAATCATCGCAATGTCGCGCCCGCGCATTTCGCGCAGCGGTGTTTCGGCCATCGCGAGCACGTCGATGCCGTTGAAAACGACTTCGCCGCTGACGCGCGCGTCCTGCGCAAGGCGCAGCAGCGACAGCGCGGTGACCGTTTTGCCCGAGCCCGATTCGCCGACCAGCGCGAATTTCTCGCCGGCTTCAACCATGAAAGACACGCGATCGACGACGCGCTTGGCGCCGAAGTCGACGGTGAGATCGCGCACTTCGAGCAGGCTCATCGGGCGTCGCCTTCGAGCACCTTGCGCGGATCGAGCGCGTCGCGCAGCGCGTCGCCGATCAAAATGAGCAGGAGCAGCAGGGTTACCAGCACGCCGAAAGTCGACAGCGAGATCCACCACGCATCCAGGTTCTCTTTGCCCTGGTTCAGGAGTTCGCCGAGGCTGGGCGTGCCCGGCGGCACGCCGAGACCCAGAAAGTCGAGGCTCGTCAGCGAGCCGATTGCCGCGGCCATCTCGAACGGAATGAGCGTCACGACGGGCGTGATGCTGTTGGGCAGAATATGGCGGAACATGATTTTGCGGTTGCTCTGGCCGAGCGCGCGCGCGGCACGCACGTAGTCGAGCGTGCGATTTTTCAGAAATTCCGCGCGCACGTAGCTTGCAATCCCCATCCAGCCGAAGAGCGACAGCAGGATCACGAGCAGCCAGAAACTCGGCGAGAACAGCGCCGCGAATATGATCAGCATGTACAGCGTCGGCATCGCACCCCAGATTTCGTGGAAACGCTCCATGCCGATGTCCGTCCAGCCGGCGAAGTAGCCCTGAATCGCGCCGTACAGGATGCCGAAGATCGTGCATAGCGCGGTCACGATCAGCGCGAACACGACCGAGATGCGAAACCCGTACAAGAGGCGCGCCAGGAGGTCGCGGCCCTTGTCGTCGGTGCCGAGCAGATTTTCGGCGTCCGGCCGCGCGGGATTCGGATTTTTGGCGAAATAATTGATCGTCTTGTAGTGATAATGATTCGGCGGATAGATTGCGAAATTGCCCGGCTTGGCGAGATTTTTACGTATATCGGGATCGAGGAAGTCGGTTGGCGTCGGAAAGTCGCCGCCGAAGACCGTCTCGGGCAAAGTCTGCACGACCGGCACGTACCAGTGACCTTCATAGCGCACGAGCAGCGGATTGTCGTTGGACAGCACTTCGGCCATGAGGCTCAAGGCGAACAGGACGATGAAGATGATGAGGCTCACGTATCCCAGCCGGTTGCTGCGAAAGCGCTGCCAGGCGCGGCGGCCTGGGCTCAAGCCACGCGGCGCGGCGGGTATGGCGCCGGCGGGCGGCAGCGTCTCGATCACGGGCGGCGAGCCCATCGTCAGTCGAAGAACCGCACGCGCGGATCGACCCACAGGTAGCTCAAATCGCGCAGCAATGTCGTGAGCAGGCCGATGATCGTGAACATGAACAGCGTCCCGAATACGACCGGGTAGTCCCGCCGGATCACCGATTCGTACGAGAGCAGGCCCAGCCCGTCGAGCGAAAAGAGTGTCTCGATCAGCAGTGAGCTGCCGAAAAACGCGCCGACGAACGCAGCCGGAAAGCCCGTCATGATCGGGATCAGCGAATTGCGGAACACGTGCCGCCACATCACTTCGCGCTCGGCGAGACCCTTCGCGCGCGCGGTCAGCACGTACTGCTTGCGGATTTCCTCGAGCACCGAGTTCTTGGTCATGATCGTGATCACGGCGAAGCTGCCGACGACCATCGCGGTGACCGGCAGGGCGATGTGCCACAGGTAGTCGGTGACCTTGCCGAACCAGCTAAGTTCGCTCCAGTTCGACGACGTGATGTCGCGCAGGGGAAACCATTGGACGAAGCTGCCGCCCGCGAAGTAGACGAGCAGCACCACACCCAGCACGAAGCTCGGAATCGCATAGCCCAGCAGCACGATGAACGTGGTGGCCGTATCGAAACGGGTGCCCGCTCGCACTGCTTTTAAAATGCCGAGCGGCACCGAAATCAAATAAGTGAGCAGGAAAGTCCACACCCCCAGGCTGATCGACACCGGCAGCTTCTCCTTAATGAGCTGCCACACGTCCTTGTTGTGAAAAAAGCTTTTCCCGAGATCGAACCGCGCGAACTGGCCGAGCATCTGCAGGAAGCGCGCGGGCGCGGGCTTGTCGAATCCGTAGAGTTTCTTGATTTCCTCGACGCGCGCCGCGTCTACGCCCTGGCGCCCGCGGTACGCGCTCTCGCCGCGCGCCGGACCTTCGCCGACGCCGCCTGCGTCGCGGCCCTGCAGCTGCGCGACCATCTGCTCGACCGGCCCACCCGGCACGAACTGGATGATGATGAACGTAATGAGCAGGATGCCAAGCAGCGTCGGGATCATCAGCAGCAGGCGCTTGAGTATGTATGACCACATGGCGGGCATCCTATTGTTTTATCCACCACGTGGATACGACCCAGTCGCGCGCCTGGTAATAACTCGGCGCCACGGCAGGCTGCTCGAACTTGTCGCCCCGGTAGGCGATCGGAAAGCCGTTGCGGTAATACTGCGGGACGACGTAGTAGCCGAATCGCAGCACGCGGTCGAGCGCGCGCAGGCACGCAATATGGTCGGCGCGCGTCGTGGACGACACGGCGAGATTCACCAGGTAATCGACCGCCGGATCATGCACGCCCATCCAGTTGTTCGACCCTTCGGTGGCGGCGGATTTCGAATCGAACCGGTCCTGCAGCTCCGCGCCCGGCCATTCGTTGCCGGGGATGCGCACCGTGAACAGGTCGTAATCGAATACGTCGAGCCGCTTCTGGATCAGCGCGAAGTCCGCGCGCCGGTAGTTGAGCTGGATACCGAGCTTGGTCAGATTGCGCGAGTAGGCCGCAGTCGTTATCTCGCCGCGGCTGTCGCCGTCGAGGTACTCGATGGTAAACGCTTCGCCCTGCGCGTTGCGCAGCGCGCCGTCGCGATACGTCCATCCTGCTTCGGCGAACAATTGCTTCGCCTTGATCAGATTGGCCCGCAGGCTGCCGGGCGGGGACGTCGAGGGCGGCAGCGGGACTTCTTCGGTGAAAATTTTCGCGGGCAGCTTGTCGCGGATGGGTTTCAACACCGCAAGCTCGTCGTCACCGGGCAGCCCCTTGGCCTCGAAGTCGCTGCCGTTGAAAAATCCGCGCACGCGAGTGAACGAATTGTAGAAAAGCTGCCGGTTCATCCATTCGAAATCGTAGGCCAGCCCGAGCGCCTGCCGCACGCGCGGATCCTTGAATTTTTCGCGCCGGGTGTTGATCAGGTAGCCCTGGAAATCGGCGGCGTTTTTGGCCGCCAGCTCCTTCTTGATCAATTCGCCGGAATCGAATTTTTTCCCCACATAGGTGCGCGCCCACAGGCGGGCTCCAAACACTTCGAGATAATCGAATTCGCCCGCCTTGAACGCTTCAGTCTGGGCGGTCGAGTCCTTATAGATCTTGTAGGTGACGCGATCGAAGTTGAAGAGCCCCCGCCGCACGTTCAGATCTCGCGCCCAGTAGTTCGGGTCGCGATCATAGGTGATGTCGCGGCCGAAGTTCAGGCGCCCGACCTTGTACGGACCGCTCGCGATCGGAATATCCATCACGATCTTGTCGAAAGGCTTACCGGCGCCCCACGCGCGGCTGAACACCGGAATGCCTCCCACCATCAGCGGCAGTTCCAGGCTCACCCGCTTGAAATCGAAGCGGACCTGGCGCGGCCCGACCACCGCGGCTTTAGAAACGTCGCCGAAAGCTACGCGGTAATTTGGCGCCGCCTCTTTGCTCATCAGCATATCGAAGCTGTGCTTGACATCGGCGGCCATGACGGGCGTGCCGTCCTGAAAGCGGGCCAGCGCATTGATGGTGAACGTCACCGACAGTTTGTCGGGGGCGACTGCGATGTCCTCCGCCAGCAATCCGTACACGGTGGTCGGTTCGTCCATCGTGCCGGTCAACAGGGATTCGAACACCAGGCTCGAGAGGCCCGGGGGCGCCGTTCCCTTCAGCGTATACGGGTTGTACTTGTCAAAATTCGTGCTGCGCGTCGGCGGCACCAGCCGCAATTCGCCGCCCTTCGGCGCATTGGGATTTACCCACTCGAAATTGGCAAAGCCGGCCGGATACTTAGGCGTGCTGCCCAATGACAGCGCGTGCACCGCGTATGCGCTGTGGGAGCAACCGAATGCGAACAGCAGGCATGCGAGCGCGCAGACTCGCCGGCAAATCGGTTTTTCGAGCATGGCGCGAGTTTAACGAAAGAGCTGCCGCGCGTCACGGCTGGCGCGCGCCCCGATTACCGGCCGGATAATATAGACTGCCATCCGTGTGTTTTCCGATATCCCGATGATCGCCGCGCCGGAGCCGAATACGCTTCGCAGATGGTGCTCCCGCCTGGCGCGCGTCCTGCTGCTGTGCATGTTCGGCGCGATCGCACACGCTGCCGATCCGGCCAAGTCGCTGCGCGTCACGTTCATGGCTGCCGAAACCGGGTTCGACCCGGTCAAGACCTCCGACGTCTACTCGGGCACCGTGATCGAAGCGATCTTCGAGCCGCTGCTCAGCTATGATTATCTCGCGCGGCCGGCGAGACTCGTGCCGAACACGGCCGAATCGCTGCCGCTCGTCGCCGATACCGGCAGGACCTATACGCTCAAGCTGAAGAAGGGCATCTACTTTGCCGACGATCCTGCGTTCAAGGGCAAGCAACGGGAGCTGACCGCGGAGGACTACGCGTATACGATCAAGCGCTATCTCGATCCCAAAAACCGCTCGCCGTACTCGTTTCTGTTCGAAGGCAAAATCGCCGGCCTCGACGAGCTCGCGGCGCAGGCGAAAAAGAGCGGCCGCTTCGATTACGACGCGAAGGTCCCGGGCCTCGAAGTGTCCGACCGCTACACGCTGCGCATCCGGCTCAAGCAAACGGATTTCAACTTCTCGCACGTGCTCGCGTTTTCGCAGGTCGGCGCCGTCGCTCGCGAAGTGGTCGAAGCCTACGGCGACGACATCAACTCGCATCCGGTCGGCACCGGCGCCTACCGCTTGAAGCGCTACGTGCGCTCGTCGAAGATCGTGCTGGAGGCAAATCCGCGCTATCGGGGCAGGACCTGGGATTTCGCCGCGGGGGACGATCCGCGCGACCGCGAAATCGTCGCGCAGAT
>Ga0207708_10001474_pt1 | contig 17586 bp, 20 predicted proteins | sample KBSK5101metaG_FD_184340 | JGI IMG/M metagenome (GOLD analysis project Ga0207708, IMG submission 184340) | Corn, switchgrass and miscanthus rhizosphere microbial communities from Kellogg Biological Station, Michigan, USA - KBS K5-10-1 metaG... | ecosystem: Host-associated > Plants > Roots >...
CAATCGAGAAATCGCTGATCGCGCCTTCCTGAGCCCCAAGACCGTCGAGGTGAACCTCACGCGGATTTATCGCAAGCTCGGTGTCCGGTCCCGGACGGCGTTGGCGAGCCGGTTCGCCAACTATGGGGAGGCCACGCCCGACGACTAAATGCCCCGGCGAAAGCACGCAAATGGTCTAATCAAGCATGCCTGAATTGGTTCCCACCGAATCCAAGAACCTTGACCGGTACGGAGACCCGGAACTGCCGTGGGACCGCGCCCGCGACGCCCTGGCCGCCGTCCCGACGCCCGAAATCACGCACTTCCTCGGCACCGCACGTCCCGATGGCACGCCCCACGCCGCGGGCATTGGCGCGCAATGGCTCGACGGTGACCTGTACTTCACGAGTGGCGATGGCACCAAGAAGTCGAAGGACCTGACGGCCAACCCATTCGCCTCGATGGGCGTCAGCCTGGAGGGGATGGATCTCGTCTTCGAAGGCGCGGTCGAGCGAGTGACCGATCGCTCCACGCTCGAGTCGGTCGCCGCGGCATATGCGTCCGGTGGATGGCCGGCTCGCGTGGACGGTGACGCGTTCACGGCGCCGTTCAGCGCGCCAAGTGCCGGGCCAGCCCCTTGGAGTCTGTACCGGCTGGCGTTCGACCGCGTCATCGCCGTCGCCTCGGCTGAGCCGCACGGCGCTACCACCTGGCGGTTCGCCTAACACTCTTCCCGGCCTCCGGCCGGGAAGACATCGAACCTTCCGGCCCTTCGTCGCCGATCCGGTGGCGGAGGGCCTCCGCGCGTCCACTGCGTCCCGCGACCGTGCTGTGGCATGGTCCGCGCATGGCGTCCAGCATCACGGTCCGCACCGCTACGACGGCGGAGCTGACGGCCGCTGACCTCCGGCAGATGCGCACGCTTCTCTGGGAGGCGTTCCCGAAGGGCGAGGATGGCTTCACCGAGGACGACTGGGAGCACGCGATGGGCGGCCGCCACTTCATGGCCGAGGTGTACGGGGCCATCGTGAGCCACGCCAGTGTCATCGAGCGCGAGATCCACGTCGGCGGTGCCCCGCTGCGCACCGGGTATGTCGAGGCGGTCGGGACGCGCCCTGAGCACGAGCGCCGAGGGTTCGGCAGCGCCGTCGTTCGCGCAGCAACCGATCACGTCCTGACGACGTATGACTTCGGTGTGCTCGGCACCCGCGAGCACGCCTTCTACGAGCGCTTCGGCTGGCGCACCTGGCTGGGTCGCGCGTACGTCCGGATGCCTGACGGGCCCGAACGAACCCCGGACGAGGAGGGCTACATCATGGTCCTCCGAACCCCTTCGACACCCGAGCTGGACCCGGAAGCGTCGATCAGCTGCGACTGGCGGCCGGGCGATGTCTGGTAGCGATTGGGTCGCCGCCTCGGCGACGACGCTCGCCGACGACATCCGATCGGGGCGCCGCTCGTCCGCCGAGGTCGTGACCGCCGTCCTGGAGCGGATCGATGCCGTCAACCCGCGCATCAACGCGGTCGTCCGCCGGATCGACGGCGTGCTCGACGCGGCGCGACGCGCAGACGAAGAGCGGGCGCGCGGGGGATCGACCGGGCCGCTCCACGGGCTGCCCTTCACGATCAAGGACTCGTTCGATACGGCCGGCATCGTCACGACGGCGGGCACGGTGGGCTGGCGCGATCGCGTCCCAGCGACCGATGCGACGGTCGTCGCCCGTCTTCGGGCTGCGGGGGCGATCCTCGTCGGGAAGACGAACACGCCCGAGTTCACATGGTCGGACGAGACCGACAACGACGTCTTCGGCCGGACGTCGAATCCCTACGACGTTTCGCGCACGCCGGGCGGCAGCAGCGGCGGCTCGGCCGCGATCGTGGCGGCGGGAGCATCGCCATTCGATGTCGGCAGTGACACCGGCGACAGCATCCGCCAGCCGGCTCATGTCTGCGGCGTGGCCGGTATCAAGCCGACGACCGGTCGCGTACCGCGGACGGGCCATTCGCCAGACTTCCGGGGGCTCTTCCAGGCCTTCACGCAACTCGGTCCGATCGCCCGGTACGTGGAGGATCTCGCGCTGATCCTCCCGATCATCGCCGGACCGGACGGCGTCGACCCGTTCGTCTATCCCGTCGCGCTGGGCGATCCCTCTGCGGTCCGGATCGGCGGTCTGCGCGTGGTGATGTTCATGGACAACGGCGTCCGCACGCCGACGCCGGCGACCGTCGATGCCGTGCGCGCGGCGGCGTCGGCGCTCGAGGCAGAAGGTGCGGATGTCCAGGAACGCCGGCCGCCACGGATGGATGAGGTCGCGGACGCGTGGCAGTCGTTGATCTCGGCCGATGGGCACGCCTGGCTGAGCCGCCTCATCACCGGGGCGGGAACGGCGGGGCACGGCTCCTACGACACGCGAGGTTGGGTCGAGTTCACCGACGGCCTGCCGGGGCCTGAGCTCACAGCGCTCGTCGAACAGGCGGACGGCGTCCGCTCACGGATGCTCCAGTGGATGCACGACGTGGACGTGATCGTGTGCCCGGCGATGCCGCAGCCGGCGATCCTCCACGGCGGGAGCAACGACCCGGCGTTCGGCGACAGCTATAGCGATGTGCACAACCTCACCGGGTTTCCCGCGGTCGTCGTTCGCGGTGGGACGTCGCCGGAGGGCTTGCCGATCGGCGTGCAGCTCGTCGCTGGGCCGTGGCGCGAGGACGTGGCACTGGCGGCAGCGCGCGTCGTGGAGGCGGCATCCGGAGGCTGGCGACCCCCGCCATCGACGGACGGGGCGTAGGCTGACGGTGTGTTCGAGTCGCTCGACTACGTGTACATGCCCAGCCGGGATGTCGCCGCCGACATGGCCTATTTCACCGATGTCCTCGATGCGCGACTGATCTTCGCGATCGACGGCATGGGAGCACGGGTCGCGATGCTGGAGCTGACCGATGGGCCCCCGCGGCTGCTGCTCGCCGATCACCTCGAGGGCGATCGACCGGTCCTCGTCTATCGCGTGGCCGATCTCGACGGAGTGTCGGACGAGCTGCGCGGTCGCGGCTGGGATGAGGGTCACGGGCTCGAGATCCCACAAGGTCCGGTTCGTTCATTCGCCGGCCCGGGTGGACATCGTCTCGCGATCTATGAGCGGTCCCGACCGAGTGTCGAGCAGTCCTTCGAGGGTCGCCGCGACTTCTGATCAGACCGTGGTCAGGCGTCCCAGATCACCGGCAGTGTCCGTGGCTTTCGGAAGACGAGCCCGGTCGGCGGGGTCGCCCCGTCGGCGAGACGCAACCCGGGCCAGCGATCGACCGCCGCCTCGAGGGCCATCTGTGTCTCGAGGCGCGCGAGGTGGAGTCCGACGCAGGCGTGGGGACCCTGGGCGAAGGCCAGGTGCGATCGCGCCTCCTCGCGTCCGATGTCGAACCGGTCCGGGTCCGGGAACGTCGCAGGGTCACGGTTCGCCGCCGTGAGCGAGACGATCACGAGGTCACCTCGACGGATGTGCGCCCCACCGACCTCGACATCCTCGGTCGCGTAGCGATCCACGCGTCCCGCCGCAGGCTCGAGACGAAGCGATTCCTCGACAGCGTTCGCGATCAGCGTTCGGTCACGCCGGATCCCTTCGAGTGCGCCAGGCGTGGTGAGGACGTGCCAGAACAGCGACGTCGTCATCCCCTCGCTCGTCTCGATCCCGCCGAACATCATCACGGCCGCGTTCGACACGATCTCGGGGCGGGCAAGAGTCGCGGTGGCGTCGGCAAGGACACCGCCGCCGTGGTCGATCGTCGCGCCGACATGTCGATCGAGCGCCGCGACGGCCGCCGGCGCCCGTTCGCCGATCTCACCACCGGCCGACACTCGGTCGACGGCTCCGACGATCTCGTCGTACCAGCCGAGCACGACGGCCGGCTCCACATCGAGCAAGTCGAGTGCCGCGGCGACGACGCGGACGGCCAGCGGACCCGCCAGGTCTCGTCGGACCTCCGCGCCGCCGTGGGGCCGCAAGCCGTCGGCGAGTTCCAGCGCCTCCGCTCGGACGCGTTCGCCGAACCGCTCCATGACCTGTGGCCGGCGGAAGGCCGTCGCGAACGGATCGCGGTGACGGCGATGCTCCGCGCCGTCGAGCGAGAGCATGCTCGGGCCGACCACGCGTGCGGTCGAGAAGCGCGGATCGTCGACCGTGAAGCGCGTGGCATCGCGCATGACCTCGATGCACAGGTCGCGCCGCGTCACGATCCAGCCATCGAGGGCAGGGATCCACGCCGCCGGCGTGCGCTCTCGAAGCCTCGCGAGCGCGGGGTAGGGGTCCGCATCCAGCTCCGCGAGCGTGATCTCGACGATGGGCTCGTCCGGGGCGGGCATGGCGGTCACGCCGGTCACTCTACGCCGCGTTCCCGGAGGTCCCGCGAACCGATATTGCCGGCGCGTCGTACCTTGGCTCCATGACGCGGTTCCGCCCACCACGACTCCTGGCGACGCTCTGCGCCGGCCTGCTCGCGCTGACGATCGTCCCGACCGTGGTCGCGGCGCCCTCGTCGTCCTACCAGCTTGATCTGGGCCGGCGCGTCGACTACGTCGGCCAGACGAACCTCGTCCAATGCGTCGGGGCGAGCATGCAGATGATGCTCAACATGATGACGACGCGCGATGACCGGTCTGCCGCGACCCAGTTGCGCCTGCAGAAGCTCGCCCGGGCGTGGAGCGGCCCGAGTCGCAACGGGCGGATCCGCAAGGGCGCGAGCGTCCGCGGCTGGGCACGAGGCCTGACGATGGAAGGCGGAGGCCCCTATCAGGTCGTCGGGAAGGACACGGTCCAGGAGGCGCTGCTGGCCGCTGCTCGGGCGATGCGAACGACCGGCCGGCCAGTGGGGCTCCTCGTCTGGCGAGGTCGTCACGCATGGGTGATGAGCGGGTTCCACGCGACGAGGGACCCGCTGCTACCCGGAGCCCGAGTCACGGCGGCGATCGTCGAAGACCCGCTCCACGCGTTCGGGGACTCGACGACCTGGGGCCGGAGCCCACAGCCGGGCGAGGCCCTCTCGATCGGTGAGCTCAGCTTGCAGTTCGTCCGTCGCCGACAGTCGTGGCTGTCGCCGTCGCTATCGGGCAAGTTCGTCGTCGTGCTGCCATTCCAGATCGACCAGCGCACGTTGCGGCTGCATGGGATTCCTGCGACGACTGCTGGGGGGTGAGTCGAGCGCGCCGGATGGCAAGACGCCCCCTGCCGACGTTCCTACGCAGAGCGAGGACGACGAGCGCGCCCGCGATCTCGAGCTTCTCCGCGAGGATCAGGATCGACTGGACGACCTCGCGTTGAGACAGCTCCGATATGCGGAGTACGCCTGGGAGCCTCCGGCGCAGGGCGGCGAACGCCGAGCCGACGACGACGATGCGTCCGCACCGTCGGGAGACGGAAGCTAGGTCAGGCCGCTCGTCCGGTCGATGAGCTGCAGGAGCTCATGTGCCGCCAGCTCGATCTCCTTGTGGCGCCACTCAGCTGCCCGGAAGTGGCACGCGATGATCCCTGAGCGGTGGATCCGTCGAAAGTCGCCGTAGACGAACGCGTAGCGCGCTTTCGTCTCATCCGCGGCGCCCACGGTCAGACCGAGATGCCACTCGGCGTAGTCGTCCCATGGATGACCGTCGAGGAACCGGTTCTCGTCGTCCGCTTTCGGCTGGGCCTCGCCCCAATCGCTGCGAAGCACGTACTGGCGCGCACGGATGAGCCGCTCCGCCCGGGCGATCGCCCGTTCATTCACGACGTATCTCGCCATCGCGCGTCGAGTATGACCTTCCATTTGGCTACCATCGACGCGATGGACACCCCGCGGATCCCCGCCTCGATCGCAGGACTGCCCGTCCCGCAGGACGACGTGTCCGAGATGTCATGGCGATGGGCGAACCGTGCTTTGCCGCGCTACCTCCTTGCGCATTCGGTCCGCTCGTATTGCTGGGGAGCCGCACTCGGCGCCTGGGAGGGCCTCACCGTCGATAGCCAGGTGCTGTGGAATGCGTCGCTGTTCCACGACGTCGGTCTGACCACCATCCCGCGCAACACGATGTGTTTCGAGATCGAGGGGGCCGAGTTCGCACGTCGGACGCTCGAGCGGTTCGGGATGCCCGCCGATGCCGCCGACCGGGCCGCGATCGCGATCATCCTGCACATGCAGCCGGGGGTGACCCTCGCGGACGGGGTGGAGTCCGTGCTCCTCGACCGCGGCACCGCGATCGACGTCCGCGGCGTCGACGTCGATCTCGTCGCGAGCGTGCGCGGCACCGTGACCCGCAAGTTCCCGCGCGGCGACTTCGACCGGCATTTCGTGCGTGCCATCCGACGCGAGGTGGCCCGCCGAAGCGATTGCCAGAGCGCGCGGCTTCTCAACGATGCCGACCTCGTGGCGGCGATGGCGCGTTCGCCGTGGGCCATCGACGCGACATCGACATGCTGACGTACCGAGCTCCTGGCGCGGTCTTCACGGAGCGCGAGCACACTGTCCCGCTCGACCACGCCGACACCGCGGGGCCGAGCATCACGGTATTCACGCGCGAGGTCGCCGCGCCGGACGGTCTCGATCGGCCGTACCTCGTCTTTCTCCAGGGCGGTCCGGGCTTCGAAGCGACCCGGCCGATGATCCCGCCGATGGGCTTTGTGAAGCGCGCGCTGCTCGACTATCGCGTGCTGCTACTGGACCAGCGCGGCACGGGACGCTCGACGCCGGTCGGATCCCGCATCCCGGGCGACACGCCGCGCGACCAGGCCGACTACCTGACCCATTTTCGCGCTGACTCGATCGTCCGTGACGCGGAGCTGATCCGACAGGAGCTCGGTGTCGAGCGTTGGAGCGTCCTCGGCCAAAGCTTCGGCGGCTTCACGTCGATGACGTACCTCTCGATCGCCCCGGACGGACTCGCCGAGGCGTTCATCACCGGAGGCCTTTCGCCGATCGGACGGCCGGTCGACGACATCTACGGCGCCACCTACCGGCGTCTCATGACGTCGAACCGCCGCTATTTCGAGCGATATCCGGACGACCGTGCCCGGATCCGAGACATCCTCCGGCGGCTCGACGATGAGGATGTGCGCCTGCCGAGCGGCGACCGGTTGACGTCGCGCCGCTTCCGGCAGCTCGGCCTGTGGCTTGGCGACAGTGCAGGTTTCGAGCTCCTCCACCATGTCGTCGAGTTGCCGTACGGGTCGCTCGCGTTCGTGCACGACGCGGAGGGTGGCGTCCGCTTCCAGCGCAACCCGATCTACGCGACCCTCCACGAGTCCTCCTATGCCGATGGCGTCGCGACCCGGTGGTCCGCGCACCGGCTGCTGCCCGACGAGATCGCCGCCGAGGACTACATGACCGCCGAGCACGTCTTCCCGTGGATGTGGGAGGACTACGGAGCCCTACGCGAACAGCGCGAGGCCGCGGAGCTGCTTGCGGAGCACCCCTGGCCACGTCTCTACGACGCCGACCAGCTCCGCCGGAACGAGGTGCCTGTCGCGGCGACGATCTACGTGAACGACCTGTACGTCGAACGAGACTTCGCCGAGGAGACCGCTGCCACGATCCGTGGGATCCGCGTGTGGGAGACCGACGAGTTCGAGCACAACGGATTGCGCGCGGACGGCGAGCGCGTGCTCGGGCGGCTGATCGACCTCGTGCGCGGGCGGGCCTGATGCCGCCCGACAAGGCGACCGAAGAGGAAAGTCTGCGCCGGCTGGGCGGGGGCCGCTGGCAGACACGCGACGAGCGGTTCACGATCGAGCCGCAGTCGGGTACGTGGGCCATCGTCGATGCCGAACAGACCGACGAGCTGGGTCTGCCTCTCGTCCGTGGCCCGTACCCATCGCTGACGGCGGCAAAGGCCGCGATCACGGGGGCGCGAGCATCCGCCGCGCCGACGTCGCCGCTCAAGGAGCGACCCAAGCCTGCACCCGCCCCGAGCGAGTCATCGCCGAAGGGATCCGCGCGAACGGCGGCGAACGCGATCACGAAGCCGGCACGCGCCAACAAGGCCGAGGAGCCCGACGAACCCGAAGAGCCGCGCTGGTTCCGCGACCTCGAGCCGGATGATCGCCGGCGGGCAGCCCGTTTGATCGACCGGTTGACCGCCGCCGGCGCGGCCGACCCCGAGAACCTCGTCCGACGCGATCTCGTCGGCGAGGTGCCGGCGATCGCTGCCTACGCGATCGCGAAGGCGGTCCGTGCGCTCGGTGACGCTCCCAGCCCGGCCGATGTCACCGAGCTGCTCGGCGAAGGGCGCGACAGCGAGTTGGGCGTGCGCTGGCGCTTGGTCGACGCCGACGGGCGCCCGATCAGGCTCGAGCGGCGCGATCTCGAGGGCGGATGATCGATCGCTCGGGATACGAGCTCGAGGTCGACGAGGCGTTCGAGGGGCCGGACCTCGACGATCGTCTGTGGCTTCCGAACTATCTGCCGCACTGGAGCTCGCGCGAGGCGACGCGCGCTCGGTATGACGTCGGGAGAGGGCAGCTCCGACTGCGGATCGATGCCGACCAGCCGCCATGGAACCCCGAAAAGGATGGCTGGATCAGGGTGTCCGGCCTGCAGACCGGGCAGTCGTCAGGGCCGGTCGGGAGCCGCAGCGGCCAGCTGCAGTTCACCGACGGCCTCATCGTCCGCGAGGCCCGACCCGTCGAGGCGCTCTATACGCCGACCTACGGTCTGTTCGAGGTCCGGCTGGCGGCCATCCCGGACCCGGCGAACATGGTCGCGCTCTGGATGATCGGTTTCGAGGATCGACCCGAGCGGTCCGGCGAGATCTGCATCTGCGAGATCTTCGGGCGAGACGTCGGCACGAACAGTGCACGGATCGGGGTGGGCATCCATCCCTGGGCGGACCCGGCGTTACGCGAGGACTTCGATCAGGTGGCCGTGGAGATCGATGTACGCGGATCGCACTGGTATGCGGCCGAGTGGCGGCCCGGATCCGTCCGGTTCTACATCGATGAGCAGCTCGTGAAGGTCGTGGACCAGGCCCCGGCGTACCCGATGCAGTCGATGCTCACGCTGTACGAGTTCGGCATGGGACCCGAACCGGTATCCCCGGCAACTGCCTACCCGAAGGTCGCCGTCATCGAGCGGTTCCGCGGCTGGCGACCTATCTACGGCCCGGGCGCTCGAGAGGCTGCGTTCCCGGGCTGATCGATCCGCCCGGCGCGGCTGATCACGGGCTAGCGGCTATTCGCGAGTGAGCGGCCAGGAGATCAGCGTGCGGATGTTCGCGCGATCAGGTGCCGACCGAGCGTCATCCACGTAGGACTCCCATGCCCCCGGTGCATCGTCGTATCCGGGTTGCTCGTGGATCCACTCGTGCAGGTCGTCATAGGTCCCGCTCAGCCCGACATACGACCCGATATGCATCGTCCGAGCAACGGGGCCGCCGGGCAGCTCCGAACGACCGACCTCCCACGGCGCGCAGTCTGCGAGGCCAGGCAGGGCGAGGGCGCCGTCGACCGGGAACCCGATCTCGACATCGACCACCTCCGGACCGAATCGATGGTATCGACCGAACGGCGGACCGTTGACGGTCCCGCCCGCGGTCGCAACGGTGGACGCGACGAGCGGGATCCCCCGATCGAAGGCCGAAGCGAGGTCGAGCTCCGCCATCGGTTGCGTGATCCGGATCGCGGCGGTGGGCTGTGGCTGGAGCTCGACGATCTCTGCGTCGATCATGGGAACGTCGTCTCCTTCACGACCCGCCCGGAACGGTCGTATGTCCGCCAGACGCCGACCTGGCGACCGTGGTCGAACGAACCCGCGCGCATCAGGCTCCCGTCCACTCGGTAGAACGCCCAGTCGCCATGCATCTCACCATCGAGGTGGCCGCCCGTGTGCTTCACGTTCCCGTTCGCATAGCGGACCTCGTCAGTCGTCTCGGGTGGACCGGGCATGCGCGAAGTATGCGGGTCATGTCGCCCTGACACGGCGACTTCGTGCTCGGGGAGCAGAGCCGACCGACTGATCCGTCAACCGCGGACGCAGCCCCGGATGACGTCTGTCGTCGACGTCGCGAGGCGCCGGCGAGCATCCTCCAATCGATCGAGCGGGGCGAGCCCTCGCTGCGTGACCTCGTCGTGGATCGACTCGCTGACGCGGACGCGTACCTGGCGTGCCCACCGCCGGCCGAGCCAGCCTGCGTGGAGGCCGAGCAGCCTCGCGAGGAGATACCCGACGAGGACGCTCAGAAGCAGGGTCGCGAACGGCATCGGCACGGCGCCGATGATGGGCACGTCGACGCTTTCGACGATCGGCCGAGCGAGGATCCACACCACGACCCAGGCGGCCGAGACGGCGATCGCGATGGCCGCCAGGGTCTGAAGCAGGCCGAGGAACCACCACCATCGGCTGGTCGGGGGTTCGAGGCGATCGAGCCCGGCGACCCCACGATCGACGGCGCGTTCCAGCCCCTGGCGCAGAGGAACTGGCTCCATGGTCGCGGCTAGGGCTGGCCGAACGCCCGGACTCGCCTCGGTGAGTGCCACCCCGAGGGCGCTTCGCAGGGACTCGACCGCCGGCGAGAGCGGTGCCCGCTCACGCCAGCGCACCATGTGACCCGTCGGATCGGCGACTTTGGTGTCCCGCCCCGACGCGCGGTAGATCAGCGACGTCAGCCGGCCCATCGGACCGGTTCCCTTTGCGCGCGCGCGAGCGCGCGTCGCGGCCACCGCGTGACGCTCGAGGCCCTGCAGGTCGATGGCGCGCAGCACGGCCGTCGTCGAGTCGTCGATCGCCGCGTTTCGGGCGGCCGCGGAAAGGAACGGGGTCACATCGCGACCGGGCTCGAGGCCGGCATCACGCGCCAGCGATCGCGCCGAGTCGACGACGGAAGCGGCGACCCGCGCACGTACGACCGCCTTCGCAGCGGCGCCGTCAGCAAGCCACGCTCGGAACTCGTCGAGGTCGGGGGCCGGCGTGGCGGTCGTCATCAGGACGGGGACCCGCGGCTGTTCCGAGACGGTCAGGCGCTGGCGGAGATCGCGCTCGAGATCCTGTCGGATCCGCGGTCGGTCGCCGTCGATGAGCCGATCGGCCTTATTCACCACGACCGCCTGGCGGTCGAGGCGTGGGATCCACGTTCGGAGGAAGCCGTCATGGAGGATGGCGTCGTGGTACTTCTCGAGATCCGTCACCCACGCGACGGCGTCAACGAGCGGCAGGAGCGTTTCGACCCGTTCCCGATGGCTGCCGACCACCGAGTCCATGTCTGGCAGGTCGAGGATGGCCACCGAGCGGAGGTTCTCGGATCCGTGTTCGCGCACCTCCGATACGCCAAGCCAGTCGAGAAGCGGACCGAGGGCCTCGCGATCGGCGTCAGGCACCCAAGCCACGGGCTCGGCCGTCGTGGGTCGCCGGACTGACGCGGGACTCACCGTCGAGCCGGCCAACGCGTTGAGCAAGCTCGACTTGCCCACACCCGTGCCCCCGACCAGCGCGAGTACGTAGGCATCGGACGGAAAACCGAGGCGTCGGATGCCGTCGGCGTGGACCTCGCGTGCCGCCTCGGTAGGGATACCCAGGACATCGGCAGCCTCGATCGCCTGGAGGAGCGACGCGAGGCAGCGAAGAAGCGCATCATCCGCGTCCTCGAGCGGCGGGGCCGACCCTCCGGCGGGATCCATCAGGTCGGTTCGGGGAGCGCGCGGACGTCGGCGGCCGCGGCCCGGAGGTCGGCGGCGAGTGTCGTCAGGACGCCAGGTTCCGGCAGGAGGGCGTCGAACCGGGCCCGCTCCTCGTCGAATGTCGTGGACAGCGCGTCGTCGAGTCGCTGCTTCGCGTGCGTGACGAGCTCGGACATCGCGGCCTCACCGAACAGGGCGGCGAGCACCTTCTGGTTGAGGAACGCGGTCGCGGCGGCCACACCGAGCTCGGCTCCCGTAAGACCGCCGGTATGGATGAACGTGGCGAGCATCACGCCCGTTCCCATCGCGTTGACACCGACCGCTGCACCACGTGCCAGCATCCGTTTCGGCCTCCCACTCGCTTGGATCTCCTCGGTGATCCCCTCGATCCACCGCTCGAGGCGGCCTTCGAGCCGGGTGTCGAAGTCGGGGGAGGGGACCCACAGTTCGGGCTGTTGACCGAGCTGACGCCCCGCGACGGGTGTCTCCGACCAGGATGTCGCCGTGCGGCGGGCGGCTTCGGCAGCCTGGAGGCGGGCGACCGCGGTTAGATCCTCCGTGGTCGCCGCACGGACCTCCGCGACCGGCGCTTTCGCCGGCCGCAGGATCGCGCCGATGGCACCACGAACCCGACCGATCCCCTCGGAGAAGAAGCGCGTCATCTGGTCGGCTCCCACGAAGGTCTGCCACTGGCGCAGGGCTTCCTCACGAAGGAAGGTGCCACGCGCCACCTCATGGCGAAGCCCTTCGAGGGCCGTCTCATAGGCCCGATCCGCGATCCGCCGCAGCGCCTCGACGTCGATCGACTCGTGTTCGGCGTCGTCCGCGATCTGGTCGATCGACTCGCCGAGACCGGTGAGTGAACCGGTCAACGAACGCGACGCGAGGGCGACGCGGGCGTCGCGATCCGCGCGCAGGCGGGTGATCTCGCTCAGGACCGGCGCGATCGCGCCCGTCGCGAGCCGATCTCCGGCCGGATCGAGCGCACCTTCGGCGACAGCGACGATCCCACGCGCGGGTTGGTCTTCGACACCTGCCTGCGCCTCGTCAAGACCGGCTTCGGTGAGCAGACGCCGGACATCGGCCAGGACCTCGTCCCGGTCTCCCGGGTCCGGTGGCATCCGGTTCACGATGACCTGAAGGGGAAGACCGCGCTCACGGACGCGGTCGAGGACCGCCCACGGCACACGATCGGCGTACCGGGTCGCGGTCGTGACGAACAGGGCGAGATCGGCCGCTTCGATCAGACGGTCGGTGAGCTCGCGATTCGCGTGCTCGATCGAATCGATGTCCGGGGCATCGACGAGGACGAGACCCGGCTCGATCGTCGCGTCGTCGACGAAGCGGATCACCGACGGTGAGATCCGGGCGAACGTCCCCTCGGCAAGCCCTGCCCGATCTGCGGGGTGGACGAGGACGACGGCGACGCGTGTCGTCGGGCGGAGGACGCCGGTCTCGCTCGCGCCTCGGCCGGCGATCGTGTTGAAGACCGTGCTCTTGCCGGCGCCCGTGGGGCCGACGAGGACGACAAGCAGGGGCGCGTCGAGGGATGCCGCCCGGACGCGGACGTGACCCGCCAGGTGATCCGCCAGCCGGGTGGCGCGCGTCGAGGCGGCCTCGGTCCGCGGTCGGGTCGCGATGCGACGTGCGGCGAGCGCGTCCAGGCGCTCGACGAGGGCGCGCAGATTGGCGGGAGTCGTCCCGTTCATCCACTCACCCTACCCGCGTCGTGCGGTCGGTGTGGGTTTCCGAGCGGGACGTTCCTCGTCGCAGGCGGCTTTCAGCCGCCGATCATGGGACGGTGATGACGACCTCGAGGTACTCGCTCGGCACGACCATCGTGCCGTCCTCAGCCGCGTTGAACCGGCCGATGAGCTCGATCATGTCGGCCTCGAGCGCGCCGCGTCCGGACTCGCCGACGGCCTCGAAGGCCTTGAGCGTCGGGCCGTAGTACGTCCGCCAGTACTCGATGTAGTGCTGAGGGGAGCGGTCACGGAACGTATAGAACCGCTTCTCGGCCTTCAGGTCCGCGATCCTGCCGATGAAGAGCTCGCGCAGCCGGGCTTCGGTGCCCCACTGGATCGGCGAGCGGAGGCCGGCCGGCGGCGGCGCGTGCTTACCGATGACCTTGAACAGATTGCCGATGAAGCCGTCCGGTGTATGGGCGACGATCCCGATGCGGCCACCCTGCTTCACGACACGGGCGAGCTCTGCGGCCGTCTTCTCCTGGTTCGGCGCGAACATCGATCCGAACACCGACGTCACGACGTCGAATCCCCCGTCGGGGAATGGAAGCGCCTCGGCATCGCCCTCGACAAACTCGATCCGTAGTTCCTCGGACTGGGCACGGAGGCGAGCACGATCAAGAAGTGCCGGAACGTAGTCGACGCCGGTCACATCGCAGCCACGCCGGGCCGCCGCGAGCGCCGCGTTGCCACTGCCGGTCGCGACATCCAGCACGCGTTCGGTCGAATGGACGTCGAGCGCCTCGATCAGCAGCTCGGACACGATCTGGATCTGTGTCCCGATCATGTGGTAGTCGCCGCTCGACCAGGTCGCCTGCTGACGGGTCTTGATGGCCGCGAGATCAGGGGTCGGGGTAGGGTCAGCGCTCGTGATGGTCGTCATGTTCGTGCGATCTCCCTTCTGGGTTGCGTCTCGACGACGAGCATCGGTCTAAAGGGACGCCATCCGCATCTACGGATATCCCTATCTCTGGGCGTCAGTCGGCTTCATCTTGGTTCAGATATCGCTGGGAGAGGTTGACACGCGACCGTCACAGCTGATGGAGCGTCACGTGGGCGGGAAGCCGATCAGGTTCGAACGAGCGTGTCCGCGCCTCGCCCGGGGAGTCGCCGCAACCGTGAGGGGTGCCGCAGCAGGGTGATCGCGGCGCCAAGGAGGGCGCCGGCCATCGTCTCGATCATGTCGGTCATCGTGTCGTCGTACGCCAGATCCATACCGCGGGCGCCGAGCTTGAGGCCGGCCCATTCGCCGATCTCCCACACCCCGGCCGCCGCCATCCCGGTGAGTGCCGCCACACCGGCTGCCTCCCAGGATGTCCGCGTGCGCGGCGTCGCGAGCGCGCCGACGATCGACGCGACGGTCGCGCCATCGGCGAAATGGATCAGGTCGTCGACGTGCGCCCGCTGGTAGATGCCGATCGCGTTCCCGCCGGCGTCGACGAGGAGCGGAAGCGTGATCGCCATATCGAGCTGGCGCGGGTACGGCTGAGGTCGGCCTCGGAGGCGCCAGATGAGCGGAACGGCGAGCAGGCCGCCGGCGTAGCCGAGCGCGCGGACCCGCATCGCCTTGCCGCTGTAACGCGGGGCAGATGAGTTGACCCACGCATCGATCGCGAGGGCGATGACCGCCGCCTTGGCAGCGCTGATCGCCGCGATCCACCCGATGTCCAGCGGTGTCGGCGGCGCACTGGCGGGCAGTGGCGCCACGGGCGGCGTCGGAGCCTGCGTTTCGTTCGTCGGGGTCGGAGCGGCCATCACCGCTATGGTGCCTCATCCTGCCTCACACTGGCCTCACGACCATCGTCGCGAGCCGTAGCATCGACGCCAGCAAGGAGGGCTGATGTCGGAGACGGCGTTGCCGGACGAGACCCCCACGGCGAGGAGCTCGTCGACGCTGGACGAGGGGCAGCGACAGGCCAGGATCCGGGAGGGCCTGACGATGGCCCTCTATATCGGCCTGTCGTTGCTGGCCGTGATGGTGGCGCTCCCTCGCAACGTGACAGCGGCCCTCGACCCGCACCCGGCCGTGACGCTCTTCTTGACCTCGATCTCTCTGCTCATCGCGCACCAGCTCGCATTCCGTCTGTCCGCGCGGCTCGCGCATCAGGGCGCACTCGGCGCCGAACACCTCGACCTGCTCGCGGCTCAGGTGGTGGGCGGTCTCGCCGTGACGGGGGTCGCCGTGGTCCCGGTCCTGCTGTTCGAAGGCACCACGGGCGTTGTGATCGCAGAGCTGGCACTCCTCGCCTTCATCGCCGTCGTCGGCTACGCGGCCGCGCGGACGGGCCGCGTCAGCCGCGCCCGAGCGTTGCTCTCGGTGCTCGGCGTGATCGCGCTCGTCCTCGTCGTGCTCGGGATCAAGGGACTCGTGCATCACTGACGCACACGGACAGGGTCGTGGTGAGAGCGGTGGGCACGCACGACCGTTGACGGAGTATCCCTATCATCGAATTCCGGCGCGCCTGACGGAGGGTTCGATGTCGATTGCCACGACCGAACGTGTGACGCGAGCTGACGCAGGGTTCGACCCGATCCCCTCACCCCATAGCGCGGCCACGATCCAGGTCGCCGACACCGTCCCCGGCGCAGCCACCATCGTCGGGATCCCGGTCTACTTCGTCGTGGCTGTGTTCGTCGTGCCGATCCTCTGGCCGTTCTGAGCCGGGTGCGCGCGCCATTGCCGTGGCAGGTCGGGAGATCGGACCCTCGGCGCGATGAGGAGGGCGACATGAGCAAGCGGGCTGCGCGATGACCGAGACCGTTGATCGGGTCGGCGGGCCGATCCTGCTCGTCATCGTCATCGCATTCGTCGCGTACGTCTTGTTGCGGATCGTCGGACGGAGGCTGATCCCGACGTTGATCCGCCGATTGGGCGGTGTCGACGGCGAAGCGGTCGAAGGTGACGCGGCCGACATCGAGAAGCGGAAGCGAGTCGCGACCATCGGCGCGCTCGTCGACTGGCTCTTCCGGCTGCTGATCGTCGGCGGCGCCACGATCGCGATCCTCATCGTGCTCGACTTGAACATCGTGATCGTCGCGATCCTCGTCATGATCGCGGTGATCGGTCTGGTCGCGAAGGACGTCATTCGCGACTACGTCGCGGGAGTGATCATCCTGCTCGAGAACCAGTTCGCGATCGGCGACTGGGTGTCGATCGGACAGACCTACGGCGAAGTCGAGGTCGTCGGCCTCCGCCGCACCCTGCTACGCACCATGGGTGGCGATTCCGTCAGCATCCCGAACGGCGACATCCGGACCGTCACGAACAAGACCCGAGACTGGGCCCGGATCAATATCGACATCGGGCTCGCCGACGCGGCCCAGGTCGGCGCCGCGCGGACCGTGATCGACGAGGTCGGCCAGCAGCTCGCGGCAGACCCCGTCTTCGGTGGTGCTGTCCTGGAAGCCCCCAGGTTCATGTCCGTTACCGCCATCGGTGACGATGGTGTCCGTGTGCTCGTCTGGGGCCGGGTGCGCGCCACCGACCGATTCGGTGCCGAAGGTGTTTTCCGGGGCCGGCTACTGGCGGCACTCTCCGACGCCGGCATCGAGCTGGTGACCGGCCAGCGGATCCAGGTCACCGAGCCGGCTCGCGTCACGACGTGACCGCCAAGCGCACCTCATCGATGCCGGCGTTCATCCCGCCGATGCTCGCCACGCTCGTCGGGGCGCCGTTCGACGATCCGGACTGGACGTTCGAGATCAAGTGGGACGGGTTCCGCGTCGAGACCGTCATCGACAGTGGCGATGTCCGGCTGTGGACACGCGGACAGCAGGACGCCGCCGGCTATTTCGGTCCGTTCCTCACGCCTGCCGACTGGATCGCCGCCGAAGAGGCCATCGTCGATGGCGAGGTGATCGCCCTCGATGAGCGCGGCGAACCTGACTTCGCCCTGCTCCAAGCGCGCATCAAGGGAAAGCGACAGGGCGGCGTTCCGACCCCATTCGTCTACGAGGCGTTCGATCTGATGTGGCTCGACGGCCGGTCGCTCATCGCCGAGCCGCTGGAGGTTCGTCGTCGCCTCCTGAAGGATGTGCTCCGGCCCGATCCGCGCGTCCGCCTCAGCGAGGACGTCGCGTCCGACGGGATCGCGTTCTTCGAGGCCGCGACGGTCCGCGCGCTCGAGGGGATCATGGCCAAGGATCGCCGGTCGGCATATGAGCCGGGCAAGCGGACGATGGCTTGGCAGAAGGTGAAGATCCGCCCCGAACAGGAACTCGTCGTCGGCGGCTGG
>Ga0207708_10001475_pt1 | contig 17580 bp, 12 predicted proteins | sample KBSK5101metaG_FD_184340 | JGI IMG/M metagenome (GOLD analysis project Ga0207708, IMG submission 184340) | Corn, switchgrass and miscanthus rhizosphere microbial communities from Kellogg Biological Station, Michigan, USA - KBS K5-10-1 metaG... | ecosystem: Host-associated > Plants > Roots >...
CGGAGGGGGTGCGGGCGCGGGGGGTGCGGGGGGCGCGGGGCGCGAGACTTTGTCGGTCGGGACGTCGGAAAGCGCCGGGATTTTCATCGTCGGCGGAACGGGAGGGGCGGGCGGGCGCGGGGCGGCCGGCGGAGGCGTGCGCTCGGGGCGCAGCCGCTGGAACAGCGCGATGCCCACCGGAATCAACACCACCAGCAGGAGCACGACGATGACCGCGATCAGGATTCCCTGCAGCATGCGCTCTCTTCCTCCCATCGCTCCCCCGCCTCCCGGCACGAGCGAAGCGGTCACGAGCGGTCTCCCCGGCTGATGATGATACTCGTGACAGGTCAGACATGTACTCCGTCCCTGCGCGACTCGCGCGGCGGGGGCGTGGCATTCTTCGCAGCTCGCGCGGCGCGGCATGAGCACGTCGCTCGTCGCGAAGCTCGCGCGCACGCCGGTGTGGCACTTCTCGCAGTTGACCTGGTGCGGCGTGGAATGCGTGAACGCCGTGCGCGAGAGCCACTGCGTGCGCAGCACCGGCGGCTTGACCGCGAGCTCGGCGCCGCGGCTCTCGATGTCGTGGCATACGCGGCATTTGTCCTTCACGACATGGTCGGCGGCAAAGTGCGCGCGCGCGTCGAGGGCGATGGTCTTGCGCGCGGCGAGGATGCGGCGGACTTCGTCCGGCGGCTTGCCGGCGAGCGTGCGGTTCTGCGAGTAGAGGTCGCCGACGTAGCCATACACGGTTTTCGGATCGCCGCCGTGCGGCACCTCGGCGGTCGGAAAGCGAGCATCGAACGTGAGGCGATGACAGCGCTGGCAGTGCGCCTCGAAGTCGACCGGCACCGGATCGGATTTGCCTTTCACCGTGCCGAGGACGTGACACGACGCGCACTGCAGCACTTCGCGACGGCCGGTGCCGCTGAAGACACCGCCGGGCACGAGATGGAACTTGTGGTTGAACTTCAGCGGATTCGGATCGGCCGGGAAAACGAAGTCGGGATGGCGCTGATCGAATGCCGAGACCTTCGCGTGCGCCGGCAGAGTGGAGTGACACGCGACGCAGCGCTCTTCGGCGACGTCGGCGAGCTTCCGCGCGCCGCGATGTTCGGTGTGGCAGCTGAAGCAATCCGGCGCCTGTGCCATCGTCGTCCCGTGCGGCGGCTGGCGATGGCAGTCGACGCACTTCTGATTCGAGACGCTCTTCCAGGGCGTGTGGCAGGCGTCGCAGCGGCCGGCGAACGCGCGCGTATGCGCGGCCGAGACGTCGCCGGGCATGAAGGTCTTGTGCTTCTCGGTCGGGATCACCTCGCCGATGATCGCCAGCGCGACGATGAGCAGCAGCGCGGTGAGCGTGAGCTTCGTGAGCCACGGACGCGTGAGCCGATACGCGGAGACGTAGTCGATCTTTTTCGCTTTGACGACGCGCGAGCCGGGAGCTGCCGCCGGCAGGACGACGAGATCCTCGTCGTCCTCCTCCTCGGCGGCCATGGCCGCGGGCGACACGCGCGACTTGACGACGCGGAGGAATAGCGGCTTGGCCGGATCGGCGAGCTGGATCTCGATTCTAAGGTCGCCGATCTCGATGACGTCGCCCTTCGACAAGCGCGACGACTCCACCGGCTTGCGATTGACGTACGTGCCGGTGATGCTTCCGCGGTCGGTGACGACGTAGCCGGCGGCGTCGGCTTCGATGACGGCATGCTCGAGCGCGACGGCGGGATTCTCGGAGCGCAGCTCCTGGTTCGTGCCGCGGCCGATGCGCAGGACGGTGGTGTTGATCTGCGTGAGCGCAAGTCCGCGTCCGGCGCTGCGCTGGATGAGGAAGCTCATGCGCGCCTCACCACGGCAGCCTCCCGTAGTGGAACACCGCCGCGACGTGCACCGCGGCGAAGACCAGCAGCGCGATCGTGAACGGGATGTGAATGTAGAGCCAGAACTCGAGGATGTTCTTGTAGCGCTGCTGGTAGATCAGGCGCAGGAGGAGCTCGCGGCGCTGGCGCGAGGCGACGAGCATCTGGCGCAGCTCTTCCTGCTCTTCCTTCGGCGCGAGCGCGATGAGGCGCGTCCAGTCCGCGGCTTCTTTCTTCCGCCGCGCGAGCGCGGACAGGATCAGCCGCCAGCCCGCGCCGGCGCCCGGCGTCGACTGTTTCACCAGCTCGTCGTGAATGCGCTGGAAGGGCGCGGACCGTCCCGAGGCGATGCGCGCCATCGACTTGCCGAGCTGGTTGAGCTGATCGGAGATTTCCTCAACGGTCAGGTTGCTCTCGACTTCCGTGAGCATCCGCGGCACGGAGGCGTAGAGAATCGCGCCGAAGATCCCGCTCGCGACGACGACCACCATGATCCAGTACGTCGCGACCGCCCAGTTGTCCTCGAACCGCCCGCCGGTATGGAAGAAGAGAACGACCGGTACCAGCGCACCGAGGTAAATGTGCGACTGCAGCCACTGCTCGAGCGTCCCGAACGTCGATCGGTACCAGCGCTTGCGGATCCCGAAGAACGCGAGCAGCAGAATGAGCGCAGTCCCCGCGATCCCGTACGCGATCCCGACCTTCGACCCGCCATGCGCAAACTCGCGCCGCGAGTACCAGACGTAATGCGCCGTGGTCGCGATCAGCAGGATCGCGAAGATGGGGCGCCAGACGACTCCGCTGCGGGGAACGGCCATCTCATCTCTCCCCTCGCGAGATCACGATTTCTTCGAGCGTCTCCCGATACTCCTCCGGCGTCAGTCGGATCGCCGCTCCCGTCGGGCATCCGCGCACGCAGGCGGGGCCGCCGCTGATGCCGCGGCAGAGGTCGCACTTCACGGCCACGGTCTGTTCGACCTCCTCGTGCTCGCGCGACTTGCCGAAGAGCGACTTCACCCACGAGAACAGAGAGCGCTCGGGCTCTTTGTGGACCATGAAGATGTTGCCGTAGGGGCAGTTCCGCTCGCAGTTGCCGCAGCCGATGCAGTTGCTCTTGATGTACACCTCGCCGCGCGGGTCGCGGGAGATGGCGTCGGGCGGACAGTCGAGCATGCAGAGCGGGTTCTCGCACTGCCAGCAGGAGTTCGGCGCGAGGAGGTTGTAGAACTTGATGCCGGTGAGCGAGAGCCTCGCCTGTCCGTCTTCATGCACGCCTTCGCACGACTTGATGCAGTTGTTGCAGCGGATGCAGCGGTGCTCGTCGATGAGCAGCGTCTGCGTCCCCATCACCACCTCTTCCTTGATTAGATCACTGAGGATGTTGCCCGACCCCGGCGTGGCCTCGGCGACGAGGCCGGCGATGCGGCGCTCTTCGAGCTTGCGCAGCGGCGCTTCGCGCAGGTCGGGATGCGCGGCGAGGAACGCGGTGAAGTCGCGCTTCGAGAGCTTGATCAGATCAGAGGGAAAGATCGTAGTGACGGTCGCGGTGCGGTCGGCGTCGGAGAAGAGCGCGGCCTCGCCGAAGAAGTTGCCGGCGACGAGATACGACAGCACGACTTCCTTCTCGCCCGACTTCTTCGAGATCTTCACCATTCCGTTGCGGATCAGATAGAACGCGTCGGCGCGGTCGCCCTGGCGGAAGACGATGGCGTCCTTGCCGAGGCTCTGCACGACCGCTTTGTCGACCAGCTCGCCGAGGAGCGCCTCGTTGACGCCGGGGAACAGATAGCCGCCGAACGCGCGGAGGAGAAACGCCTGATCGACGAGCGCCTTCGCGCGCGGCGCGGACGCGAGCATCTTCAGGATCGCCTTGCGCGGGATCTCGATGATGCGCGTCGCGCCGGCCGCCCTCGCGGTCGCGGTCCTGCGGCGTCCGGAGATGAGGCTCATCTCGCCGAAGAAGTTGCCGGCGGTCAGCTCGGCGATCCGGGTCTCGAGCTTCGATTGCTCCGGCTTCCTCGACAAGTCCACGCGGCCGCCGGCGATGATGAGGAAATCGTTGGTGTAGTCGTTCTGCCGGATGATCGTCTCGCCGTTCGCGTACTCACGCACCTTCGCGGCCAGGAACGTGTCGCGCAACTGCTGCTCGTCCGCGGCAGCGAGGAGCGGGATGCGCGTCCGCAGCGCGGCGATGCGCTCGCGCACGGAGCCCTGCCAGAACGGGAGGCGCTCCTTCAGCACCGCCTCGTCCGCCGGCTCCACTTCGCGGCCCATCAGGTGCTCGACGACTTCCCATCCCTGGTTCATGCCGAGCTTGATGAGGTCGCGGCCGCTCGCCGCGCCGATGAGGAAGAGACCCGGCACGCTCGACTCGTGCACCGGCGTTAGGATCGGTCGCGCGTCGCTGCGGTCGCCGCTGTAGCGGATGCCGGCGGTCTCGAAGAATTTGCGCGGCGCGTCGGCGCCGAGCTTGAGGAAGAGCAGTTCCGCGGGCACGCGCGTGACGTCGCCGCGCACGTTGAGGTCGGCGTAGCCTTCGTGCACTTCCCTCACGCTGCTGTTGAACCAGATCGTCATCCGCCCCGCGGCCTGGCGCGAGAGGACTTCACGCGTGAGGATCTCGTTGGCACGGGTGATCTCCGATCCGCGCACGATGAGGCCGACGCGGTTCTCCTCGGAGAGCGCGATCGCGATCTCGAGCGCGGAATCGCCGGCGCCGACGACGAGCAGGTCCTGGTCCTGATGCTCGGCGGGATCGACGAGGCGGTAGCGGACATGCGGCAGGTTTTCGCCGGGGCATCCGAGCCTGCGCGGATTTCCCTGCGTGCCCATCGCCAGCACGACTTTGCCGGCGTCGTACTCGCCGCCCGCCGCGGTTTTGACGCGAAAGCGCGAGCCGTCGCGATCGAGTTTCTTGACCTCGGCATTGAATTCGACGCTGAGCGTTTTGCCGGCGACGTACTCCTGCCACGCGTCGAGGATCGACTCGCGCGAGCCGGCTTCGAACGGCAGCTCGCCGCGCGCCGGGATCATCACCGGCTCGGCCATGACGAACTTGCGCGCCTGGTAGCTGTAGATCGTGTCGGCGAGATGGTCGGTGCGCTCGAGGAGGACGTACGAGAGTCCGTTCGCCTGCGCGTGCGAGGCGGTGGCGAGTCCGGCCGGTCCCGAGCCGACGATGACGAGGTCGTATTTCATCGCCGCACGTTGACCTCGGGCTGCGTGGTGTCGGTGGTCTTCGCCTCACGCGCGACGTTGAATGTCAGGATCACTTTGCCGAGGCGGATCAGATCGCCGTCGACGAGCACGCGCTTCTGCTTCTCCTTCACCTGTTCGCCGTTGACGAACGTGCCGTTGCGGCTCTGCAGATCTTCGATCACGAACCCGTCGGGCGTGCGGAGGATGCGCGCGTGCTTCGAAGAAACGCTGCCGTCGGAGATCGGCACGGTGTTCACCTGCGCGCGACCGATCGTGCACTCGCCGTCGAGCAGCGGATAGATGTTGTCGGGCGCGCCGTCGGGAGTGAGCGAGCCGACGAGCGTTGGCCGCTTCAGCTGCTTGTCGCCGGGCGCGGTGACGTCGGCAGTATCGAGACGCACGAGGAGGCCGAGCTTTTCGAGGCGCTTCAGCTGGTCGGTGAGCTCCTGACGCGTGATGACGAGCTCGGAGAGGAGCTCCTGGAACGAGCGTCCGCTCGTGAGCCGCACGAGCAGCTTGAGCTCTTCCGCGGTGAGGCTGATCTGCTGCTGGATCGAGAGGTCTTCGGCGAGACGGAACGTGGCGGTGTTGCGATAGGTCGCCGTCGTCGCGCGCCGTTTCGCCTCCTCGATGAGCTCCGCGGGATCGAGCTCCACCGGCCTCGCGTTGTCCGGCAGCGCGGCCTCTTCGAGCAGCGTGAACGTGCCGGCGGTCCACTCGAAGGCATCGAGGACCGCGTCGGTGACGTCGGCTCCGCGACTCGACTCGGCCCAGACGACTTTGTCGCCGGCGAAAAAGATGCGCGTGCGCTTGCCGGTGGCCTCGAGATCGAGCGCGCCGCTCTGGTCGCGCGAGCAGAGGAAGGTCAATAGCTCCGATGGAGAGAAGTGCTTCAGACTTCCCTGGAGAATGACCTGCATGGTTGCAGGTAGTTTAGCAGGGCGTTAGAACAGCTCCTCGACCGGCACGTACTCGCCGTGGATGGCGCCGGGGACGTATTCGAAGCCGCGGCCGAGCGGGTCGTCGTTGCGGATGGTCAGGTAGTTGATACCGAGGGCGGAGTAGAGCGTCGCGGTGACGTCCTCGACGCGCATGTCGCGCTTGCCGCTCCACTGATAGTCGGTGACCTTGTCGCCGACCGAGTCGGTCTGGCCGATGATGCGGCCGCCGTGCGTACCGCCGCCGGCGAAGACGAAGGACTGGCGCAGGTAGTGATCGCGTCCGCCCTGGTTGTTGAGTTTTCCGGGCGTGCGTCCGAACTCGCTCACGATGACGATGAGCGTCTCGTCGAGCAGCGACTTTCCGGCGTTCGCGCCGGGCATCGTGGAGAGATCGGTGAGCAGCGCGCCGAACGCGGAGTCGAAGTCGGCGGTCTGCGCATAGAGCGACTGCGCGGCTTCACGGTCGTAGATGTCGGAGTGATGGTCCCAGCCGCCGAGGGTCGTCTGCACGAAACGCGTACCCTTGTTGGCGCCGACGAGGTTGCGAGCGACGATCATCGAGTCGCCGAACGTCGTCGAGCCGTAACGCGCGCGATCGGCGTCGTTGAACGAAAAGAGCGCGTTGATGCCGGGCGACTGCATGAGCGCCTTCGACTGATCGTAGAAGTCGTTCATGTCCATCGACGGCTTGCCGAGCGCGCCGCTCGTGCGCGCGGCGTCCAGCGAATGCAGCAGATTCCAGCGGCGATCGAAGCGCGCCGTGCCGTCGGGATGATTCAGCGTGGTGAGGCCGGTCTGGTTCGTCGTCACGCCGAACGGCGCGTACTTCGCGGAGAGATAGCCGGAGGTCGGGATCGCGCCGGAGTTGAGCGCGATGAAGCCGGGCAGCACGTCGGCGGGCGTGCGCGAGAGCTGCGACTCGAGCGAAACGACGGCGCCGATGTGCGGCGCGATCGCGCCGGTGGCGCCGCCGGGATTGCGCGCGATCTGGGCCCACGTCTGTCCGAGCTGATGCACCGCCGCCCACGCGAGTCCGCAGCGCGCGATGGTGATCTTCGAGAGATGCTCGGCCGTTTTCGGCAGCAGTCCCTGCGGCCAGCGGATCGCGCCATAGCTCGTCGGCGCGAAGTCGGACGGCGTCCACGTCCCTTCCTTCAGGTCCCACAGGTCGGTGTTGCTCGGCGCGCCGTTGAGGAAGATGAAGATGCAGTTCCGCGCGGTATTGCGGAGCGTCGCGTTAGGAGCGACCTGCGCCGACAACAGCCGCGGATCGAGCACGTCCGCGAAGTACGACGCGACGAGCCCCGTCCCCGCGACGCGCAGGAAGTTGCGGCGGGAGAAGCCTTCACCCAGGAGGGGGAAGGCGCCACTGGGAGGTGCGCACTTGCATTTCATTGGAACAGGAACTCCAGTGAATTCAACAGCACATACTGCAGATCCTCCGCGCGCTCGTTCATCGGGCCGGCGCGGAGGTAGTCGATGGAGAGCTGGCGCTCCTGCGCGTTCGGCATGCGCGAGAGCGTCGCGAGGTAGAGCTGGTCGGTGATGGCGCCGGCGTCGGTGGTCGACGCGAGGATCTTGCTCATCGTCGAGTTGGCGGTGTTGCGGCGCACGCGCGTGGTGACGGTGGAGTCGTTCATCATCGCCAGCGACTGGGAGATGGAGCTGTCGTTCGTGCGGGCCGTCTCGTCGCGATCGCCGCGTCCGAAGTTTCCGATGAACGTGGCCGCCTGCACGCGGCGGCCTTCGAGAGGATCGGGCATCTGCATCGCGCGCGTGACGTTCGACATCCCCTGCACGGTGAACGACGCCGACACGTTCGTCGCGATCGCCATCGCATCGAACACGACCTCCGCCATCAACCGGCGGGGATAGCGGCGCGCAAAGTACGGGACCCACGTCTCGTTCCACGTCCCGGCGGTGTAGCGCGCGGAAAGCTGATACGCGTTCGACGTCGCCATCGTGCGAAGGATCGCGCGGAGGCTGTAGCCCTTCGCGATGAACTCGTCGGCGAGCGCCTCGAGCAGCTCCGGATGCGTCGGCTGCGTGGTGAGCTTCGTGAGATCGAACGCGTTCACCGGCTCGACGAGCCCGAGGCCGAACATTTCCTTCCAGAGATAGTTCACCGTCGCGCGCGCGAACTGCCGGTCGGCGGTGAGCATTCGTCCGTACGCCGCGCGATACGGCTCGCCGGGCCTCGGCGTCTCGCCCGTCGTGATGAACGCGGGAAGGACGGTGCTCGACTGGCCGGCGGCGGGCTGCCGCGGCGACTTGTTGCCGTCGGTGGTGTTGAGGGAGTAGGCGCCTGCGGGATTCGACGCGACGGCATACTGGATGATGTTCTGCGTCGGGAAGGCCGGATCGGTGTAGCGCGAGCCGCGCGCGGTGACGCGTGAGAAGAACGCGGCCATCTTCCAGAAGTCTTCGCGATTCTTGTTGCGCAGGTACCAGTTGACGGTCTCGAGATGCTGGATGCCGTTGTGGCAGGAGATGCAGAGCATCGGCAGGCCGAGGAACTTCTCGGCGGAGTGGGCGGCGAGGTTGTCGTACGTGTCCTGGGGCGGACCGTTGCGCTGGATCTGGCGGACGACGTAGTTCGCGACGCCGCTGGAGAAGCTGTCGCCCTCGCCCGCGAGCACCTCGCGCACCAGCTGGTCGTACGGCTTGCCGGAGCGGATCGACTCGCGCGTCCAGGTGTAATAGACGTTGCGGCCGAGGTAATACTCGCGGGTGTTGTTGGCGATCTGCACGTTCTGCACGAGATCGCCGAACCACATCGTCCAACGGTCAGTGAAGGCGTCGGAGGCCAGCAGCTCATCGATTTTGTTCGCGCGCTTCGACGCCGACGTGTCGGCGACGAAGGCCTGCACCTGCGCGGCCGTCGGGATCGTGCCGGTGAGGTCGAGATAGATCCGACGGAGGAACTCCTCATCGCCGGCGATGGACGTCGGATAGACGCCGTCCTTCGCCATCTTCGCGGCGATCCACTTGTCGATGAAGTTCGCCTCCGCGAGAGAGGGCGGCTTCGACGGCACGGAGACCGCGCGCCGTTTCGAGGAGGAGGCGGTCGGTGCGACGGCCTGCGCGTTCGCCGAAATCATTCGATAGAGGCTGTCCCGTTCGGCAGCGGGAGTGAGCGCCCGGGTGCAGGTGCTGTCGGCGGCGAGTGGCCCGGTCAGCGCCAGCGCCATCACAAGGACCAGTGATGTGCGTCTCATATGTCCATCCGACGTTGGTGGTTCATTCGGCGTTTACATTACTTTACGCCTCTCCCGGCAGGGTGTGACGGGCGTCTCACACGGCGACGCGGTCGAAGTCGTGCAGCTTGCGGATGTCGACGCTGATCGTTCCGTCTTCGTCGGGCGGGTTGAACATGCTGCGGAACTTCGCGCCCCATACGACTTCGGTCGATTTGTAGGAGGAGCGGGCGTGGACGTTTTGCGAGAACGTTTCCTCGAATCCGTTGAGAAGGATGAGGAACTCGGCGTCGCATTCGTTGAGGTCCGCGTCGGTCCAGTGGCGGAGCGGGCTGGATTCGTCGATGGGGTGGACGAGGGTCCAGGAGAGCGGAAAAAAGACGACGTTGTCGCGCTCGAGGCTCAGCGCGACGAACTCGCGGCCCATCGACGTCGCGCCGTCCTGTTTCCTGCGGCTGAGCAGCACTTTCGCCTCGAGGTTCACGATCTGGCTGGCCTGCTGGTTCACGATGCGGAACATGAACGCGCGTCCGCCGCGGTACGGCGCGACGACCGCCTTCCGGCTGAAGACGATGTGGGCTTTCGGACGCGCGAAGCGCGCGAAGACGAAGCCGGTGACGAGGGCGAAGGAGAGGATGCCGGCCAGCGACTCGACGGTGACGACGATGTTCGCGGCGAGATTCGCCGGCGAGACGCTGCCGTAGCCGATGGTGGCGAGGGTGTGAACGCTGAAGAAGAATGCCTCGACGAAGCGCAGCGGCATGGCCTCGCCGTGAAACGCGCTGAGCGCGTCCGCGCCGCAGGCGACGTAAAGCAGAGCGAAGAGTGCGTTGGTGACGACGTAGTAGACGACGACCCAGCCGAGAAATTTTGGCCAGGAGAGGCTGATGAAATAGTGGTACGCGGAGAGCGACTCCCAGAAGCGGAGGCCTTCGCGGCGCACGTTGAAGGAGCCGTCGCGGTTGAGGAGCCGCTGGCGGCTCTCGCGCGCGACGACGGAGCCGAATCCGAGATCGGAGTAAGGATCCCGTTCTTCCAATGCACTCACGCGCGCAATTGTGCTACAACGAGCGCATGCTGGACCAACTGACCATCGACACCTTCGAACCGCTGGTGGGCAGCTCGTTCTGGGTGCTCAGCGGGACGCACAAGATCGAATTGCGCCTCGAGCGCGCGGCGAAGGTGATGGAAAGCGAGGCGGCGCGGCTGAAGCGCAATCCGTTCTCGCTCATCTTCCTCGGGCCGGGCTCGATCTTCCTCGAACAGAAGATCTACCGCCTCACGCACGACTCGCTGACCGATCCGCTGGACATTTTCCTCGTGCCGATCGGCAGGGAAGGCGGCGGATATCTCTACGAAGCCGTGTTCGCGTAGCGCATGAGGAAGTAGACGCCGTTGGTGTCGACTTTCCGGAAGCCGAGCCGCTCGTAGAGACGGAGCGCCGGGTTGTAGGCTTCGACGTGAATCGTCACGTCCTTGCCGGCGGCGGCGCCGCGGGCGAGGACGCCGCGCACGAGCTCGGTGCCGATCCCGGTTCCGCGGCAGGCCGGGACCAGCGCGATGTCGACGAGGCGGATCTGATCCTTCCACTCATCGATCCAGAGGCGGCCGATCGGCTGCCCGTCCTTTTCGATGATGTTGCGCTCGCAGGTGGGGTAATGGATGCCGTAGTGCTGGAACTGCGCGGCGAACTGCTCGTCGAGGAACTCCGTCTTCTGCTCCTCGGTCCAGGGGAAATGCACCATCTCCTCGGCGCGCACCGAATGATAGAGGAGGCGCATGAAGTCGTAGTCGCGGGGGGTGGAGGGACGAAGGGTGACCGCGCCGGGTCCGGCGCGATCACCATCGGGGAAGGCGGTGGAGCTCACGAGTTCGCGTAGTCGATCCGGAACACGAAGTAGTCGAAGTCGACCGGCTTCGCTGCCGCGAGGGAGGAACCGAGCACCGACCAGCGCTCGTTGCCGGCACGAAGCTCGAGCGATTCCCATGCGACCGGCGATGCACCGTCGGCGCGCGGCGCGACGACGTAGAAGCCGCGCTGCAGTTTCAGGCCGTCATCGCCGCTCATCAGCGTGAGCGAGAAGCGCACCGGCTCGATCTCCCGTCCCTCGGGCGCCTGACCGACGGCATCCGACCCCTTGCGGCCGGTGCCGAACAGCGTGGTGCGCTCGAGGATCACGTCGAAGTCGATGCGCTGCTCGACGTCGAGCGGCATCATGAACGAGACCGGGCTCCCCTGACAGCCGCCCGAGTGCGCCCAGGCGCGGTACGGGATGAGCTGACGATCGCCGTTCTCACGGATCGCGAAATGCGTGAGGAGCTCCGCGGTGCGGGCGTTGCCGCGCGGACGGCCGCAGTCGGCCGGTCCGAGCACGACGACGCGCGCGGAGTTGCGGATGAACGCGCCGTCGGACGAGGCGAGCCGCTCCGCGCTGATGAGATTCGGACGCAGTTCGTCGGTTGCTCCGGCGACCGCGCCGAGCGGAGCGAAGCCGACCGACAGCCGCGAGCCGACGCCGGTGACGGATGCGAGCAGCGGGTTGCTGACCGCAAGGGTGGCGAGCGCTCCGCCGGAGGTGATCAGAAACTCGCGTCTGCCGATGCCGTGCTGTTGATTCTTGTCCATGTGTCTCCCCTCTCCCGCGTTCTAGGTGCGCGGCGGAAATACGCCCTGCAGCGCGATTGCAAAATAGAGCGTCAGGTATGGCTGCAGGTTGTTATGCGGCTGGTCCCCGCCCGCAGGTGCGAGAGCGTTGAGGCTCATCGCCACCGGCGCGCTGTTGCCGGGTGCATAGATGACGCTCAGACCCCCGAGAAGATGGTTCTCGGCGAGCGTGCTGTCGTCATCATCGAGCGAGCCGGACCAGGAGTGCGAGTGCGCGGGGATCTCGCTCTGGAGCAGCGTCACCGTCTCCGAACCGGAGGTCTCTCCCAGGAAGTGCTGCGAGAGGCCCTGGCCCTGTCCGGGATGCATCGCCGCGCGTCCCTGCAGATCGGGCAGCGCGAAGGTGCTCTGCCCGTTGCCGCCGTAGGTCGTCCCGAGCAGAGAAAAGAGCGCCGTGTTCTGCGACAGCGGAAGAATCTGTCCGTCGCACCACGCCCAGCCTTTGGGCGCGAAGTTGAACGGATACATGCGAATTTCAGCAACGAACGGGTCCATCGTCTTCTCCTCGTCGACGCCGGCTCACTGGTTGGGGAAGAGGCCGAACAGCGAAATGATGTAGTTGACACACAGGTACGGCTGAAAGTTCGTATGCGGCTGGCTTCCGCCGACGGGACCGATCATGTTCGCCGCCATCGCGGATTTGTTGCCGTTGCTGGTCGTGTAAACGTCGCCCTGGGCGACGGCGAACAGCAATCCCGAACCGACTTTGTTCGACCCCGCGCCGCTGGTGGCGAGGGCGGGATGCGCATGCGACGGCATTTGCTGCACGGTCAGCGTCACCTGCTCCACACCGAACGTCTCGGCAATCTGAACACCGTTACCCTTGTGAATGGGAATGCGGCCGCGTAAATCGGGCAGCGCGAACGTGCTCTGGCCATCCCCTCCGTACGTAGTGCCGATGACGACGAACATCGCGTCGTTCTCGGAAATCGGAAGGAGCTGCCCTTCGCAGAACATCCAGCCGGCAGGGGCGAAGTTTCCCGCAAACATCCGGATCTCACCGATATATGGTTGTGCCATGAATTTCTCCTAGTTCGGCGCGGGGAAGATCCCCTGCAATGCAATCGCAAACGTGAGCACCAGCGACGGCTGCCTGTTTTCGTGCGCCTGGCTGCCTCCGGTATTTCCCACCGTCGTGGCATTCATGGCCACGAGAGCGCCGTTGCCGTAGATCTGCGCGGTCAGCGGCTGCGCCGGGAGTGCGCCGGTCACGGTGTCGAGCGTGGCATTCGCAGCGGTGGCGTTCAGCACATGCACGTGCGTCGGGATCTCCGAGATCGAGAGCGTGTGGGCCGCCTCGCCTGCCCTCTCGCCGAGCGTGTGGCCGGAGCCGACGTGGATCGGTACGCGCGCCCGCAGGTCCGGCAGCGCGAAGTTCGTCTGCCCGTTTCCGCCGAACGTCGTGCCCAGCAGCGAGAACAGCGGCTGATTCTGGTTGATCGGCAGGAGCTGTCCATTGCACTCCGCCCAACCCTGCGGCGCGAAGTTGAAGGACATGATGCGAATCTCAGACAGGAAGGGATCGGCCATGTTTTTCTCCTTGATCGTTACTCATCTCACGGAAGCGTGCAGACTGGCTGATTGAAGAGCGGGCTTCCGGTAATCACCACGTTCACCGCCGGGATCCCGTTGGCGGCCGCGATCGCGGCCGCATTCGCCTGCGGTACGCGGACCGTTCCCACCTGATCGATTCCGATGGTTCCGGCTCCCGCGCTGAGGGTATTTCCCGTCACGTTGAAGCAGAGCGCCGAGGTGGCGTTCTCCGCCGCGCCGCTGACCGTCTGCGCCGTGCCCGCGTTCGTGAGCGTGTTGCCCGAGACGGTCGCATTCACGGTCGCCGAGACTTCGGAATCGATATCGACGAACGGCAGTCCGCTGGCGCTGCCGGTGATCGAGTTGCCGGTGATCGACAGGTTGACGGTGCTGGCGTTCGACTGCCGCGAGCGGAACTCGATGAGCTGCTGCGTGCCGGGCGCCGGCATGGAGACGACGTTGTTCCGGATCTTGATTCCGCCGCCCGCCGCCGTGGTGCGATAGTCGATGAACACGAACTCGCGGTTCGCGGCGACGAAGGTGATGTTCGTCGTGGCCGTGTTGCCGTCGAAGTCGAGCGTCGACGAGTAGCCGGCGTTGAACGCGATCGGCTCGAAGATGTGGCCGATCATGTGGCGTCCGCCGCTGGTGTAGTTGATGTTCTGGAACGTGTTGCCCTTCACCGTCGCGTTCATCACGCCGCCGTTGTTCTGCGTGCGCATGACGCTGGTGTTGGCGATGGTGCCGTTCTCGGCGATGTTGTCGAAGAGGTTGTTGTCCACCACCGAGACGTGCGTCGCGCCGTTGTTGACGAGGATGCCGATGTTGTTCTCGCCGTTCAGCTTCGCGTTGCGGAAGATGTTGCCGACGATGTTGCTGGTCAGCGTACCGGTCGTCGCGACCGTGCCGCCGGCGGCGACCGTCAGCGCCTGATTGCCGAGGTCTTCGAACACGCAGCCGTTCTTCACGTCGAACTGCATGTTCGCCGTGCCGCCGTTGGCGACGAAGACGTTCGTGAAGACGCTGGAGTTGTCGGCCATGGTGATGGCGTCGAGCTCCATCAGGGCCATGTTCACGTTGTTGTTGTGGATGTACATGCCGTAGCCGGAGGTCGCCGAGAACGAGGCGAAGCGGCTGTTGGAGTTGACGCGGTTCGTGCCCGCGACGTCGAGCATCAGCAGACCGGACGCGCGCGGGCTCTGCACGAGCACGCCCGAGAGCACCAGTCCGCTGCCGCCCACCATCTGCACCGCATGATCGCCGCTGGCCGACGACGCATCGACTCCACCCGGATTCGTGTCGCCGGTGCTGGTGATGTTCATCGACTGCAGGGTCACGTTGCTGGCGTTGTTGAGCGCGACGCCGTCATTCGTGGTGAGCGTGATCGTCCCGCCGGAGCCGTTGCGCGCCTTCGTGCCGTCGCCGACGACGAGGAACGGACCAGTGCCGGTGGTATCGAGCGAGATTCCGGTCGCGCCGTTGCTGGCATCGATGCGCGTGAAGGTCACGCCGGATGCCGCGATGGTCGCCGTGGTCGCCGAGAAGCCTACGCCCGCCGGCGCGCTGATGGAGCCGCCGCCGTTCGCGATGCGCATGCCGGCCGCGCCGGTGAAGAGGCCCGAGCCGGTGATGGTGACGCCGCTCGTGCCGCCGTAGACGGTGAGCGTGCCGAAGGCGAGATCGCCGCTGACGTTCGACATCGTCACGCCCGCTGCGCCGACCGGGTTGCCGACGGAGCCGACGGTGACAGTACCGGCGTTGACGACGTTGAACGCGCCGCCCGGAACGGAGTCGAATTTAGCCGTCGTGATGCTGATTCCGCCGCCGGCCGTATTGCCATCGATGGTCACGTTCGCGAGACCTGACACGGTGAGGTTACCACTCACCGTTCCATCCATGCGAATGCCGGTCCCACCAGTGGAGAGGATCGTGCCGTTGCTGTAGGAGACGACCGCCGGGCCGCCGCTGGCGACGTCGAAGCCGTTGCCGACCGAGGTGATGGAGGTGTTGCTGACGAGCACCGTGGTGCCGGACGCGCTGTCGGCGTTGACGTCGATGCCTTCCTGCGCCGCGCCGAGAATCGTGTTGTCGTGAATCGTCGCACCGGCCGCGGGACCCGCGAGTGCCGAGGTGACGTCGATGCCGTTGCCGGTGCTGCTGGTCAGCGCGACGCCAGCGATGTCGACTCCCGTGACGCCGGTGACGGTCACCGTGTCGCTGCCGGAGAGGATGGTCGGCTTGACGCCGGGCGCGACGAGCACCTGCGGCGAGCCGTTGCCATTGAGGTTCAGGTTCGTCGCGAGACCGACGCCCTCACCCCAGAACTTCTGACTGGCCTCGAGGGCGATGCTGCCGTTGACGGCCGAGGTGTGCACGAAGATCGTGTCGCCCGGATCGTCGACGTCGCCGGCCCCGTTGAGCGTGGCGAAGGAGTTGAACGGACTGATCGACGTGCCGTTGCCGCCGGCGACCGCGGAGCCGTTCACGTACCAGATCATGTCGTGGATCGTGATCGTCACCGTGCCGATGGAAGTGGCCGGCGCGCCGAATGCCGGGACGTCGGTGATGGTGTACTGGAAGGAGCCGGAGGTGTTGCCCGGTCCCGGCGTGTAGCTGAAGGAGCCGTTGGCGAGCATCGAGACCTTCGAGCCGTCGCCGAGCGTGCAGTCGAAGGGCGCGGTGACGTCGGAGCAGCCGACGATGCCGGTGACGACGGTCGGGTCGCCTTCCGGATCGCTGTCGTTGTCGCGCACGCCGTTGCCGGAGGTCGTTGTGTCGCTGATCTTCGGCGTGAGGCCGCCCGCGAAGTCGACGCGGAGCTCGGTGTTGCCGAGCGTCTCCCACGAGTCGTTGGCGGCGGTCGGTCCGTCGTTGACCGCGGTCACGTAGATCGTGAACTGGACCGGCGCCGACGTATCGACGCCGCCGTTGAGGACGCCGCCGTTGTCCTGCAGCGTGACCGTGACGAGCGCGGAGCCGCTGGCGTTCAGCGCCGGAGTGAACGAGAGCACGCCGGCCGAGTTGATCGACGGCTGCACGAGGAAGAGCGCGTTGTTGTTGTTGGAGACGTTGAACGTCACCGTCTGACCCGACTCGTTCGGACCCGGCGAGATGCTCGTCGCCCACGCCGCCGAGTACGGGCCGCTGTCTTCGTTGACCGTGACGTCGCCGCCGGAGGTGAACGACGGCGCGTCGTTCACCGGAGTGACGTTGATGGTGAAGGCGTACGACGCCGAGGTGTCGTCGCCGCCGTTGGCGATACCGCCGTCATCGGTGAGGTTGATGACGATCGATGCGCTGCCGAACGCATTCGCGGCCGGCGTGAAGCTCAGGACGCCGGTCGACGAGATCGTCGGACCGCTCGCGAAGAGCGACGGATTGCTGTTCGAGAGGACGTTGAACGTCACCGACTGCGACGACTCGTTCGCCGGGCCCTTGCTGATGCTCGTCGCCCACGCGGCCGAGTACGCGCCGGAGTCTTCGAGCACGGTCACGTCGCCGCCGCCGGTGAAGGACGGCTCGTCGTTGACCGCGTTCACGGTGATGGTGAAGGTCTGCGTCGGAGACGTGTCGTCGCCGCCGTTGAGGATGCCGCCGTTATCCGTCAGATACACGCTCACGGTCGCGGTGCCGAAGGCATTCGCGGCCGGCGTGTACGTCAGCGTGCCGGACGGCGAGACCGCCGGCTGCGCGCTGAAGAGCGCGTTGTTGTCGTTGGAGGTGACGAAGGTGAGCGTCTGGCCGCTCTCGTTCGGTCCGGCCGAGATCGACGTCGCCCAGCCGGCGACGGTCTGCGCACCGGCGTCTTCGTTCACGGTCTGATCCGCGCCCTTGACAAACGACGGCTCGTCGTTGACCGGCGTCACGGTGATGCTGCTCGACTGCGAGGCCGAGGTGTCGACGCCGCCGTTGGCGATGCCGCCGTTGTCCTGCGCGACGATGCTGATGTTCGCCGTTCCGAACGCGTTCGCGGCCGGAGTGAACGTCAGTGTGCCGCTCGAGCTGAGGGCCGGCTGCACGGAGAAGAGCGATGGGTTGTCGTTCGTCACGGTGAAGGTGACGGTCTGGCCCGACTCGTTGGCCGGACCGGGCGAGATGGAGGTCGCCCAGTTGGTGTACGTCTGCGCGCCGGAGTCTTCGAGGACGGTCACGGTCGGACCGGCCTGGAAGCTCGGCGGATCGTTGACGGGGTTGACGGTGATGGTGAC
>Ga0207708_10001476_pt1 | contig 17572 bp, 15 predicted proteins | sample KBSK5101metaG_FD_184340 | JGI IMG/M metagenome (GOLD analysis project Ga0207708, IMG submission 184340) | Corn, switchgrass and miscanthus rhizosphere microbial communities from Kellogg Biological Station, Michigan, USA - KBS K5-10-1 metaG... | ecosystem: Host-associated > Plants > Roots >...
GCCCAAGCCCGCGACCCGCACGTGCGGCCGCGGGACGGCAAGGTTGAAAAGGTGCGGTAAGAGCGCACCGGCGCCGCGGTGACGCGGCGGCCAGGCAAACCCCACCCGATGCAAGGCCAAGCAGGACCGTTTGGAGGTTGCCCGCCGAGGTCCAGGTCGGCCGCTTAGATGGATGGCTGCTCACGACAGAATCCGGCTTACAGGTCTGCTACGGGAAGGGCCCTCGGTAACGGGGGCCCTTCCTATAGGCACACCGAGTACCCCTTCGCCCCCTCCTCGGACAGGCGACGGACCTAGAGGTGTGCTTGACGAACCATTTCCGGGACCCGCGGCCGCGTGTCGACGAGGCCGAGGAACAACTCGACCAGCCGCGGGTCGAAATGGCTGCCGCTGAGCGCGCGGATCTCGTCGAGCGCGTCCTCGACGGCCCACGCCGTCTTGTACGGACGGGATGACACGAGCGCGTCGAAGACGTCGCAGATCGCGCAGATCCGCCCGGCCAGCGGGATCGCCTCGCCGGCCAGGCCGGCCGGGTACCCGCTGCCGTCCCACCGTTCGTGATGCGTGCGGGCGATCACCTCGCCGAGCTGCACGACCGGGGAGCGGGAGCCCGCGAGCAGGTCGCCGCCGACCTCGGTGTGGCGCTGCATGACGTCGCGCTCGGAGGCCGTGAGCGGCTCGGGCTTGTGCAGGATGTCGTCGGGGATCGCGATCTTGCCGACGTCGTGCATCGCGCTCGCGCGGCGCAGCAGCTCGGCCTCGTCGGCGCCCAGCCCGGCGGCGAGCCCGAGCTTGTGGCACAGGCCCGCGATCCGCTCGATGTGCTCGCCGGTCTCCTCGTCGCGCGACTCGACGGCCTGCCCGAGGCGCTTGATGATCTCCAGCTCGGTCGCCCGCAGCTCCGACGTGCGCTCGCGGACCTGCTCCTCGAGCAGGTCGTTGACCTCGGTGACCCGCTGGCGCTCGACGCTCTCGAGCAGGCTGCTGACCGCCACGGTGGCCACCGAGGCCAGCGCGAGCGCCGCGAGCGGGCCGGCCTGGGCCAGCACGACGCCGCGCTCGAACGCGAACTGCGCGATCGCGACGTAGGCGAGCCCGAGCACCGGGGCGGCGAGCGCCGCGACGGTGCCGCGCACGCGCAGCGCCAGCAGCGGCACCGAGGCGGCGGCGAGCAGGATCAGCAGCACGTCCAGCCAGGGCGGAGCGGCGGCGAGCGGGAAGCCGTGCAGGGCGGTCCAGATCGCGTTCGCCTGGACCTCGGGCCCGGACATCAGCTCCCGGCCCTGCGGTGTGGCGTGCTGGTCGTGCAGCGTCGGCGCGGTCGCCCCGATCACGACCACGCGTCCGCGCAGCAGGTCCGGATCGACCTTGCCGGCGAGCAACGAGGAGAACGAGTAGGTCGGGACCGTGCCCGGCTCGCCGCGGTAGTCGATCAGCGCGCCGTCGGCGCCGAACGCGGACTCCGGCGCCGGGCGCCCGAGCCGTTCGGCGACCTTCACGGCGAGCGTCGGGAGGCCGGCGACCTGCGGGCCGAAGCGGCGGATCACGCCGCCCGTCTCGTCCGGGAGGTTGGCCGCGGCGGCCTCCGCGCCGATCGCCTCCAGGCGCTCCGCGCCGCCGAGCACGCGGGTGCCGCCGCGCCCGTCGGTCTCGGTCGTGGCGAGCACGGCGCCGCCCGCGTTGCCGATCGCGTCGTAGAGCGCGAGGTCCTCGCGGTCCGTGCTCTTCTCCGTGTACTGGATGTCGATCACGATCTCGCGCGCGCCCGCCTGGCCGAGCCGCTCGACGGCCCGCCCCATCAGCGAGCGCGGGAACGGCCACTGGCGCCGGAGGTCGGAGAACGTGACGTCGTCGATGGCCACCACGGCGACGTCATCTGGCACCTGGGCGCCGCGCTTCTGGAACAGGCGGTCGAGCGCCGCGGTCTCGATCGGGTCGAGCGCGCCCGTGAACGCGCCGGCGCCCGCGACCGCCGCCGCGAGCACGCCTGCGGTCAGCAGCATCCGCAGCCGCGGCACACCGGGGGTGCGCGAGCTCATCGCCTCGCCAGGTACGAACGGCCGGCGCGCACGATCACGGTCCGGTCCGCGCGGCGGTCCCTGACGGCGACCGAACCCTCGCGCACGCTCGTGACGGTCCCGTCGCAGCGGTCGCGGGTGACCCACGCGGTGCCGCGCGCGGTCGCGACGCTGTTGTTGCCGTAGGTGCGGAAGCGCCCGCCGCGGTCGCGCGCCCACAGGCTGCGGACGACGCGGCGCGTGGTCGGGTTCTCGCGCGGGACGACGGCCGCGCGGGCGAGCGTGCTCGCCCGGGCCGGACAGCGCCCGAAGTCGCCGCCGCGCAGGGCCAGCGACGTCATCCCGTTGCCGGACCGGCTCTGGCGGATCTGGAAGCGCGAGCCCCAGAAGCGGCCGGTCTGGAACTCGCCGGCCTCGTCGAGCGCGGTCGTGAGACGGATGCGGCCGCGACGGGCGTCGACGATCGTGCCGCTCGGCAGCAGCGAGGCGGAGCCGAGCTTGCGGAAGCGGCGGGCGCCGGGGCGGCGGACGAGCACCTTGCCCCGGCCGGGGGCGACGATCACGGTGCGGCCGAGCACGGGGGCGGGGATGCCGTGCAGCGGCGGCACGACGGGCGCGGAGGCGGGCGGCGCGCCGTCGGCGCCCGTCGGGACGCCCGGCCACGGGTCCGCGCCGCAGCACTCGTACGCGCCGACGTCGGGCACGGTCCGCTCGCGGCCGTCGGGGTCGACGGCGCCCGTGTGCTCGTCGGCGATCCCCGCGTCGACGGTCGGCGAGGTGGGCAGCGGCCGGTAGTCGCCACCCGCCGCGTCGGCGAACTGCGGCTCGGCGGAGCTGATGCCGGCGCCGAGCGACATCGCCGGGGAGCGCTCGGGGCGCAGGTTGGAGGCGGTCGCGCTGCAGCCCGTCCCGCCGTTGCTCGCGTCGACGTCGCCGTCGGCGCCGCGGGCGATCAGGTTGGCCAGCGTCGCCGTCTGGCCGGAGACGACCTCGCAGCGGATCGCGGTGGCGTCGGGCGCGATCGCCGTGACGTTGCGGATCGCGAGCGCGCCGGACCCGCCGCCGCCCTCGCGCAGCTTCAGTCCGGCGCTGCCCGAGCCCGAGGCGTGGGTCACGATGACGCTGTCGCGTAGGACCGTCGTCGCGCCGGAGGTCTCGACCTTCGCGCCGTCGCCGGCATCCGAGCTGATCTCGAGGTCCTCCGCGAGGCCGGCCTCGACGACCAGCGTGTCCTCGCCGGGCGCGGTGCCGCGCAGGGCGACGTGGCGCAGCGTGCCGCCGGCGAGCGTGAAGAACTCCGACTGCACCGAACCCGTCAGCAGCGGCGCGGCCCGGCCGGCGACGCCGTGGACGTCGATCCCCTCCGCCTGCAGCTCGGTGCCGACCGTGTAGGCGCCGCTCGCGATCACGACCACGTCGCCCGCGCTCGCCTCGTTGATCGCGTAGGCGATCTTGCACGGCATCGCGGCCGGGCAGTCGCCGGAGGTGGAGGTCGCGCTCGGGTTGGTGTAGCGCGTCGTGTGCGCCGCGGCCGCCGCGGGGGCGAGCAGGGCGACGACGACGGTCGCGCAGATTGCTGGAATCAGTGAAGCGGATCGCGGCACCTCGCACTACCTCGGCCGAAATCCGGCGCATCTGAAGGGGTCTAGACAACCGTAGGATGTGCGAACATGTGTTCGTCTTGATCGTCTGCGCCCAGATCCCCCGCTTCGAGCTCGCGATCGCCGCAGGCGGCCGAGAGGCGCTGGCCTCCGGACCGGTCGCGCTGGCGCCCGAGGCGGGGCGCGAGCAGCTGATCGGCCAGGCGTCCGCGGCCGCCGAGGCTTACGGCGTGCGCGCCGGGCTGCGGCTCGGGGAGGCGCTGGCCCGCTGTCCGACGCTGCGGCTCGTGCCGCCCGACCCCGCCGGGGTGGCGGACGAGTGGGAGCGCCTGCTCGCCCGGCTGGAGGGCATCGGCGCGGGCGTCGAGCCCGGGCGTCCCGGGCTCGCGTGGTTCGACGCGCAGGGCCTGCGCACGCTGCACGGGGGGAACCTGGAGGGCGTCGTCGCCGCGGCGCGGCGCGCGCTGGCCACCCCGGTGCGGATCGGGGCGGCGCCCTCGCGCTTCGCGGCGCTGGCCGCCTCCAGCGCCGCCCGCGCGCGCCGGGCGGAGCTCGCGCCGTCCGGCGCCGCCGCGCTGCGCGCCTACCTGGCGCCGCTGCCCGTGGCGCTGCTCGGCGTGCGCGAGGAGACGGCGGCGCTGCCGCCGGTGCTCGAGCGCTTCGGCGTGCGCACGCTCGGCGAGTTGGCGGCGATGCCGCGGGCGGCGCTGTCGGACCGCTTCGGGGAGGCGGGCGTGCGGGCGCGGGCGCTCGCACGGGGGCGTGACACGCCGTTGTGCCCGCGCTCGGTCTCCGAGCGCCTGGAGGAGCGCCTGGAGCTGCCCGAGTCGGCGTCGGGCGCGCAGCTCGAACGTGCGCTCGGCCTGCTGATCGACCGCCTGCTGGCGCGCCGCGAGCGCCGTGGGCGCACCATGCGCTCCGCCGTTCTGTCGGCGCGGCTGGTGGAGGGCGGGACCTGGCGCGTGCGCGTGACGTTCCGGGAGGCGCTGGCCGATCCGCGCCGGATGCGGCTGGTGCTCGTGCCGCGGCTGGCCGACCTGCCCGCGCCCGCCGAGGCGCTGCGGCTGCACGCCGAGGGCCTGGGCCCGCCGGCGGCCGACCAGCGCTCCCTGCTGTCCGAGCCCGCGGCGGTGCGCGCCGCGCGGCTGCGCGAGGCGGTGCGCCAGGCGCGCGCGATCGCGGGGCCGGAGGCGGCGCTGCGGATCCTCGCCGTCGACCCCGACTCGCGCGTGCCGGAGCGGCGGCTCGCGCTGACCCCCTGGGAGCCGTGAAACGGCTCGCCAAGCCACGCGACGCGCGGGTGCGCGAGGCCGCGCAGGGCCGTCCCGAGGCGATCGACGGCCGTCCGGTCGAGGCCGTGCGCGAGTCGTGGCTGGTCGAGGACCGCTGGTGGACCCCCAAGCCGGTGCGCCGCCGCTACTGGGAGGTGGTCACCGCCGACGGGCGCAACATCGTCGTCTACCGCGACCTCGTCGAGGGAGGCTGGTTCGCGCAGCGCTGAGGGCCAGGAGCGCTAGCGCGGCCGCAGCCCGTCGAGCAGCTGGTCGACGGCGAGGTCGACGAGCGGGTCCAGCGGCGCGTCGCCGGTCATGCCGCTGTTGGCCATCGCGGCCAGGCCATGGAACGACGACCAGGTGACCATGGCCGCGCCCATCCCGTCGTCGGCGGCGATCTCGCCCCGCTCGAAGGCCCCGGTGAACAGCTCGAGCGGGGCGGCGAAGGCGCGGTCGGCGGCCTCGCGCAGCGCGTCGGCACCCGGCACGTGCTTGCCCGCGTACATCAGCTCCAGCAGCGCCGCGTGCTCGGTGGCGAAGCGCACGTAGGCGCGGGCGAGCGCGCGCAGGTCCTCGCGGAACGCCCCGCCGGGCTCCACCGCGGCGGCCATCTCGCGCCCGAGCCGCTCGAAGCCGTCCAGCGCGAGCGCGTCGAGCAGCGCCTGCTTGTCGGGAAAGTGGCGGCGCGGGGCGGCGTGGCTGACGCCGATCTCGCGCGCCAGTTCTCGCAGCGACAGCTCGCCGCCGCGGGCGAGCGCGCGCTCGGCCGCCGCCAGCAGCGCGGGGCGGAGGTTCCCGTGGTGGTAGGGGCGGGCGGTCGCGGTCACGGCGGGAAGCGTATCGCCTCGAGTTGACGGTGACAGCATTGTTGTCATTGACATCTTTGTATCCACCGACTACATTGGTCGCATGAGCACGAGCAAGTGGACTCCCAAGGACCTTCCGAACCTCGACGGGCGCACCGTGCTGATCACGGGCGCGACCAGCGGCATCGGCCGCGCGGCGGCGACCGAGCTGGCCCGCGCGGGAGCGCGCGTCGTGCTCGCGGTGCGCAACACGGAGCGCGGCGGCGAGATCGCCTCCGCGCTGGGCAACGGCGCCGAGGCCCGCAAGCTGGACCTCACCGACCTCGCCTCCGTGCGCGCGTTCGCCGAGGCCTGGGACGAGCCGATCGACGTCCTGATCAACAACGCGGGCGTGATGGCGGTCCCCGAGGGCCGCACGAAGGACGGGTTCGAGACCCAGATCGGCACCAACCACCTCGGCCACTTCGCGCTCACCGGGCTGCTGCTCGAGCACGTCGGCGACCGCGTCGTGCAGATCGCCTCCGGCGCGCACCGGATGGGCAAGATCGACCTCGAGGACCTCAACTGGGAGCGGCGCTCCTACCGGCGCTGGCCCGCCTACGGCCAGTCCAAGCTCGCCAACCTGCTGTTCATGTTCGAGCTCCAGCGCCGGCTCGCCGAGGCCGGCTCGCCCGTCCGCGCCGTCGCCGCGCACCCCGGCTACGCCGCCACCGAGCTGCAGAGCCGCACCGGCAACCCGATCCAGAACGGCCTGATGGCGATCGGCAACCGGATCCTCGCGCAGAGCGGCGACCAGGGGGCCTGGCCGACCGAGTTCGCGGCCACCGAGGACATCCCCGGCGGCTCCTACGTCGGGCCCGACGGCCGCGGCGAGATGCGCGGGCACCCGACGCTGGTCTCGCCGAGCTCGGCGGCGACCGACGGCGACGTGGCCCGCGGCCTGTGGGCGCTCTCGGAGCAGCTGACGGGCGTGCGCTACGCGTTCGAGAGCAGCGCCCCGGCGGCGTCGGTCCCGAGCCGCACGGCGTAGTTGGTGCCCCGGTCCTCGGGGTAGATCTGCGTCGTGTTGGCGAGCACCAGCCCCGGCACGCCCGTCTGCAGCGGCGGGATGCGCTCGCCGTAGCCGACGGTGACGATGGGCTGCGCCGCGGGCTCGCGGTGCAGCCAGCGCTCCTTCACCCAGGCGCGGTCGAAGCCCGGGTTGATCCGCCGCAGGCCGGGCGCGTAGCGCTCCAGCAGCGCGTCGGCGTCGAGCGAGAGCAGCTCGTGCCCGGGCGCGAGGTAGTTCGCGACGTACAGGAAGCGGCGCCCGCCGTAGCGCTCGGGCGCGATCAGGTTCGTGTGCTCGATCACGCCCACGAACGGCAGCTCGGGGTCGGCGATGTTGGTCCAGTAGAAGGGCGTGAAGGAGCGGTCGAGCTCGAGCAGCAGGCAGAGCGCCGTGTGGTACTCGATGCGGTCCAGGCGCTCCAGGTAGCCCGGCGCGAGCTCGAGGTCGAGCAGCCCGCGGAAGACGTCGTTGGGCACGGTGGCGACCACGGCGTCGTAGCGCTCGCTGCCGGCGGCCTCGTAGGCGCGCGGGTCGTGGCCGGAGCGGAACGACCCTGGCGCCCCGTAGGAGATCTCGAAGCCGGCCGACAGCCGCTTGACGGGGCGGTCGATCAGCACGCGCCCGCCGCCCGCCTCGATCCGCTCCTGCAGCGCCCCGAACAGCGGCTCCCACGAATGCCGCGGGTAGCCGAGCAGCTCCTGCCGGGACTCCTTGCCCTGCAGCTTGCGGCGCATCGTCAGCTTGCCCCACAGCCACGCCATCGAGATGTCGTCGGCGCGGTCGCCGAACTTGCCGCGCAGCAGCGGGCCCCAGACCTTCTCGTAGGCCTCGGCGCCCATCGCGTCGCGGATCCACGCGCGCGCCGTCATCCGCTCGAACGGCGCGACGTCGTCGCCGCCGCGCTGCAGGCGCAGGACCGCGACGCCCATCCGCAGGCGCGAGCGCAGCGACAGCGGCGAGAAGCGCAGCAGGTGCAGCGGGGTCGTGAACGGCCACGAGCGGCCTTCGAGGAAGAACGCCACCGAGGAGGGCAGCCACTCGAGCTCGTCGGGGAGCCCGAGCTCGTCGTAGAGCTCCGCGATGTGGCGGTCGCTCGTGAACAGGTGGTGGTAGTAGCGCTCGAGCAGGTGCCCGTGGCCGACGTCGAGCGTCGCGGCCATCCCGCCCAGGCCCGGCCAGCGCTCGTAGACGTCGCAGGCGTGGCCGGCCTGTGTGAGGCGGTACGCGCAGGTGAGCCCGGCGACGCCGGCGCCGATCACCGCGATCCGCATCAGCGCTCGGCGTGCTCGGAGACGGCGCCGGCCCCGCGCTCGCGGTCGAGGTTGCGGGCGCGGGCGACGACGTAGAGCGGGCGCTGCTTGACCTCGTCGTAGATGCGGCCGAGGTACTCGCCGATCATGCCGAGCGCGAGCAGCTGGATGCCGCCGATCAGCAGGATCACGAACAGCAGCGAGGGGACGCCGCGCTCGTAGATGCCGGTGTAGCGGGCGACGATCGTCAGCGGCAGCAGCAGCAGCGCGAACGCCGCGCAGGCGACGCCGGCGACCGCCGCGATCTGCAGCGGGAAGTTCGAGAACGAGGTCACGCCGTCGAGCGCGAAGCGGATCATCCGCCCGAGCGGGAACTTCGTGCTGCCGGCGCTGCGGGCGGCGCGGTCGTACTCGACGACGTCGCGCCGGAAGCCGACCCACGAGCTCATCCCGCGCAGGAAGCGCGAGCGCTCGCGCATGCTCAGCATGGCGTCGAGCGGCCGGCGGTCGAACAGCCGGAAGTCGCCGGCGTTGGGCTCGAGCTCGACCTGGGCGAGGCGGCCCATGATCGCGTAGAACCAGCGCGCGGTGGCGAGCTTCATGCGCGTCTCGCCCTCGCGCACGCGGCGCTTGGCCACGACGATGTCGGCGCCGTCGCGCCAGCGCTCGACCAGGTCGGGGATCAGCTCCGGCGGGTCCTGCAGGTCGCCGTCGAGCATCACGACGGCGTCGCCGGTCGCGTGGTCCAGGCCGGCCGTGATCGCCATCTGGTGCCCGAACGGGCGCGAGAGGTGCAGCACGCGCACGCGCTCGTCGGCGGCCGCGACCTCGTCGAGGATCGCCGCGGTCCCGTCGGTCGAGCCGTCGTCGACGACGAGCAGTTCGAACGGGACCCCGTCCAGCGCCGCGACGACCCGCGAGCAGAACTCGCGGGCGAGCCCCTCCTCGTCGAGCATCGGGGCGACCACGCTCAACAGCCGCAGCTCACGCATCGGCGCCAGTCTCGCAGCAATCGCGGTTGCGGCGGTTGTGCCGGGGTACGGCGAATGCGAACATGTGTTCGATGTACGCCGAGCTCCACGCCCACTCCGCCTTCTCGTTCCTGGACGGCGCCTCGCTGCCCGACGAGCTGGCCGGCGCGGCCGCCGAGCTGGGCTACGAGGCGATGGCGCTGACCGACCACAACTCGGTCTCGGGCTCGATGGAGTTCGCCCAGGCGGCCGGCGCGCTCGGGCTGCGCGCGATCCACGGGGCGGAGGTCGACCTCGACGACGGGCGCCACCTGACGCTGCTCGTCGAGGACGCGGACGGCTGGCGCAACCTGTGCCGGATCCTCACCCGCGCGCACCGCGACACAAGGGAGAAGCACGAGCCGCCGCCGCAAGTGCCGTTGACCACCGTCGAGGAGCACGCGCAGGGCCTGATCTGCCTGAGCGGCTGCGCCCGCCAGGGCGTGCGCGACGAGCCGACGATGCGGCGGCTGCTGGCCGCCTTCGGCCCCGACCGCCTGCGGGTGGAGCTCCAGCGCCCGTTCCAGCGCCACGACCGCACGCTCAACCGCGGGCTGTCCTCGATGGCGTCGCGGCTGGGGATCGCATGCGTGGCGACCGGCAACGTCCACGCGCACGCGCGCTCGCGCGCCCCGCTGCAGGACGCGTTCGTGGCGCTGCGCCACCACACGACGCTGGACGCCTCCGAGCCCGTCCGGCGCGGCAACTTCGCGCACGTGCTCGCCTCGCCGGCCTCCATGGCCGCCCGCTTCGAGGACCACCCGGAGGCGGTCGCCCAGACGCTGGAGCTCGCCGACCGCCTGCGCTTCGACCTGGACTCCGACCTCGGCTACCGCTACCCGGGCTCCGAGGACGCGGGCGCCGGCCGCGCGCTGGCGGAGCTGTGCTGGTCGAAGATGGACGAGCGCTATCCGCCGGAGCACCCCTGCCACGCCGACGCGCACGCGCGCCTCCAGGAGGAGCTGCGCGTGATCGAGGCGCTCGGGCTGCCCGGCTTCTTCATCCTGCACCGCGACCTGCTGGAGCTCGCGCGCGACGTGGCCGTCGAGGTGCGGGGGCCGGACACGGCGCGCGCGCTGCTGCCGCCGGGGCGCGGCCGCGGCTCCTCGGTGTCCTCGATCGTCTGTTACCTCACCGGGCTCTCGCACATCGACCCGGTCGAGAACCAGCTGTTCCTCGGGCGCTTCCTCAACGAGGAGCTGACCTCGCTGCCCGACATCGACCTGGACTTCCCGCGCGACATCCGCGAGGTGCTGATCCCGCGCATCCACGAGCGCTACGGGGCCGAGCGCTCGGCGCTGGTGGCCGCGTTCCCGACCTTCCGCTCGCGCGGGGCGATCCGCGAGCTGGGCAAGGTGCTCGGCCTGCCGCCGGGCGAGCTCGAGCGCGCGGCGCGCGGGGCGGAGCCGTGGGCGGTGCGCGGGGTGACGGGCGACGTGGAGTCCGCGCTCGGCCTCGAGCCCGGCGGCCCGCCGGCGGCCGTCTACGACCCCGACCCGCGGATGGCCGCGCCGTTCGCGATGAGCACCGCGGAGTGGCAGGCGATGGTCAACGGGCGCGACCCGGCCAAGGAGGGCGACCGCGAGGCGACCGCCGAGGCGCGCTACGCCGCGCTGCCCGGCCGCTGGGAGTGGCTCGCGCGCCTGTGCGACGAGGCCTACGGGCTCCCGCGCCACCTGTCCCAGCACTCGGGCGGGATGATCGTCTCCACGCGCCCGCTGGTCGACTGCTGCCCCGTCCTGCCGGCGGCGATGGAGGGCCGCCAGCTGTGCCAGTGGGACAAGGACTCCTGCGCGGACGCGGGCTTCCTGAAGATCGACCTGCTGGGCCTGGGCATGCTCTCGGCGGTCGAGCGCTGCGTGGAGTCGATCGCGCGCACCCGCGGCGAGCGCGTGGACCTCTCGCGGATCCCGTTCGACGACGCCGACACCTACACGGCGATCCAGGAGGCCGACACGATGGGGGTCTTCCAGATCGAGAGCCGCGCGCAGATGCAGTCGCTGCACCGCACGCGCCCCGAGACGCTCGACGACCTCACGATCCAGGTCGCGATCGTGCGCCCGGGGCCGATCCTGGGCGGCGCGGTCAACCCCTACATCGCGCGCCTGCAGGCCCTGCGCGCGGACCCGGACTACGTCGTGCCCTACGACCATCCGTCGCTGGAGCCCGTGCTGCGCGACACGCTCGGCACGATCATCTTCCAGGACCAGGTGATCGAGTGCGCGATGGCGTTCGCGGGCTTCTCGCCGGGCGAGGCCGAGGGGCTGCGCCGCGCGATGAGCCGCAAGCGCTCGGCGGCGGCGATCGAGGGCTACCACCAGCGCTTCGTCGAGGGCGCCGCCCGCACCCACGGCGTCGACGCGGAGACCGCGGAGCGCGTGTACTCGATGATCGTCGGCTTCTCGGGCTTCGGCTTCCCCAAGGCCCACGGCGCCGCGTTCGGGCTGCTCGCCTACCAGTCGACCTGGCTGCGCGTGCACTACGGGCCGGAGTTCCTGTGCGCGCTGCTCAACGAGCAGCCGATGGGCTTCTACGCCTCCGACACGCTCGCCCACGAGGCCCAGCGGCGCGGCATCCCGATGCTGCCCGCCGACGTCAACGAGAGCGAGGCGGAGTGCGCGGTGGCGGCCGACGGCTCGGTGCGGATCGGGCTCGGCTACGTGGCCGGCGTGCGCTCCGACGAGGTGGCGGCGCTCGTGGCCGCGCGCGAGGAGGGCGGGCGCTTCCGCTCGCTGGCCGACCTCGCCTCGCGCGCGGGGGCGGGGAGGCCGTCGCTGGAGAAGCTCGCGTGGGCGGGCGCGTGCGACGCGCTGGCGGGGATCGAGGCGAGCGCCGACGGCGCCAACCGCGCCCGGCGCTCCGCGCTGTGGCAGCTCGGGGTGGCCGCGCCCGGCGATCCCGTCCGCGAGGGCACCCAGCTCGCGCTCCCGCTCGACACCCCGGCCCCGCCTGAGCTGCGCGAGCTGGCCCCCTGGGAGTCGATGGTGGCCGACTACGCCACGACCGGGCTGACGCTCGGCGAGCACCCGCTGGCGCTGCTGCGCGGGCAGATGCCCGAGGGCGCGGTCTCCTGCCGCGACCTGGAGAGGATGCGCCACGAGGCGCAGGTGACGATCGGCGGCCTGGTGGTCGCGCGCCAGCGGCCGGGGACGGCCAAGGGGATCGTCTTCCTGCTGCTCGAGGACGAGTTCGGGACGATCAACCTGATCGTCCCGCCCGACGTCTACGAGCGCCACCGGCTGACCGTGCGGACGGAGCCGCTGATCCTCGCCCGCGGGCGCCTGGAGAAGCTCGCGATGGCGGGCGGCGCGATCAACGTGTTCGTCAAGCGGCTGGAGCCGCTGGTGACGCCCGACCAGGACGTCGCGGGCGTGGTCGAGCTGGCCGAGCGGCGGGTCGCGGCGGCCGCGTCGGAGGCCGCGGCGGACCGCAGCGCGGCGGGCGCGGACCCGAGCGAGATCCTGGCCGACTTCCGGGGCGTCGCCCCGGCCGTGCAGAGCTTCGCGTCCGGACGCCGGAGGTAGGGATGCAGTCGCGCGCCGCGCGAACAAGTAATCTGCCGCCCGCATGACCACGCTCATCTTCGTCCTGATCTGGGTGTCCCTGGGGGTCGGCCTGCTGCTGATCGCCCTCAGCGGCGGCCCCGGCGGCGCGCTCCAGAAGCTCCAGTCGCAGAGCCGCGGCAGCCGCAGGGCGGCGGCCATCCTGTTCGCGCTGGCCGTGCTGGTGCTCGGGATCGGGGTGCCGGCGGCGGTCATCGCCTCCGTCGACAACCGCGACGACATCCCGGAGGCGAACGTGAGCAATCTCACGGCGGCCGAGCAGCACGGCCGCGAGCTGTTCGGCAGGCGCTGCACCCAGTGCCACACGCTCGCCGCCTCCAAGTCGGTCGCGCAGGTCGGACCGAACCTCGACACGCTGCGCCCGCCGAGGGAGCTCGTGCTCGACGCGATCCAGAAGGGCCGCGCCCAGGGCAACGGGCAGATGGCGGCCGGCCTCTACGAGGGCGAGGACGCCGAGGACGTCGCCGCCTACGTCGCCAAGGCCGTCGGCCAGACCGGGCAGGGCCAGTAGCCGCACCGCCGCGGCGAACTTTGTCGCAAAGACGGCAAAGTTCCTTTTGAGCAGGCAATTCCGCCGGTGTTACGATGCCGCTTCGCATCGGCTGAGTACGCGCTGAAGCACGTTGCGCGGCCCGTCGGACACCCCCGTACAACCGAGGAAGAAGACGGCATGGCAGACCATCAGGCCCGCTCTTCGCGGGACGACGTCTACGACCACGACGAGCACGAGGAGCCGCGGTCCGGCCGGCGGCGCAGGCCCGTGGCCGACTGGGGTGTCGGCGAGGACATGTTCGAGGCGATGCCGCGCAACCGCTTCTCGCGGACCGCGGAGGCGCCGCCGCGCGAGCGCCGCTTCGCCCGTGAGGACGAGCGCCGTCAGCGGCCCGCCGGCGAGTCGCCCGAGGCCGCCGCGCCGGAGGCGCCCGAGGCCGAGGCGCCCGAGCGCGATGAGCCCGCGGCGGAGGTCCCGCGCGGAGGGGTCGACGACGGGCGCCGCACGCTGCGGATCGGCAGCGACGAGGACGTCCCGAGCGAGATCGCCGCGATCACGGCCGACCGCGACATCTCGACGGAGGAGGTCGCGACGCCCGTGCCGACCGGCGACCAGCCCGAGCGCCGCACCGTGAAGATCGGCGGCCACCCGGAGGGTTCGCTGGAGACGGCGCGCTACCAGCGCGACCGCGCGCGGCGGCCCCGCCGCACGGCCCACGAGCGGGTCGGCCACCGGCCGGACCGGATCGCGATGTGGGCGTTCGCGCTCGGCCTCCTCCTGATCCTGATCGCCGTCCTGACCGCGCTGTAGCGCGCCAAGCGCCTTGTGATCGGGCGCTCCCCCGGGCTACACTTACGGAACGTAAGAAGTTCCGAACCCGGTGGGTCGCCATGCCGAACAAGACGCCGATGAGCCGCTTCCACATCCACGACGACCTGACGGCGCCCGAGGCGTCGCTGCCGATCCTCAAGGGCCTGCAGTCGTCGGCCGGCCAGCTGCCGAACTTCCTCGGGGTGCTCGCCGGCTCCGCCGCGGCGCTGCGCGCCTACGTGCGCTTCCGCGGCGAGCTGCGGCGCGGCGTCCTGCCGGCCGCCACGCGCGAGCGGATCGGGCTCGCGGTCGCCTCCTCGCTGGGGTCGGCGCCCGCCCTCGCCCAGCACGAGCGCACGGCGCGCGCCGCCGGCCTCGGGCTCGACGAGATCACCGCCGCCCGCGACTGGACCTCAGGCGACGAGCGCGAGGCCGCGATCCTGCGCTATCTCAAGCCGCTCGCCGAGCACCACGGCACCCATCCGGTGCACCTGCACGAGGAGGCGCGCGAGGCCGGCTGGAGCGACGAGCAGCTCCTGGAGGCGATCGCTCTGGTCTCCATGGAATCCTTCACGGCGATGATCAACCTCGCCGGCGAGATCCCCGTGGACGGCTCCGTGGAGGAGACGCGGTTGCTGCGCGCCGCCTGAGCAGATGGGCCCGCACCGCACCACCGTGGCGACGGCCGCGCCGCCGAAGGCGGGCGACTGCTCGCCCTCCTGCTGCCCGCGCTATCACGAGGCGGTCGAGCTGGTCGGCAAGCGCTGGACCGGCGCGATCCTCGCCGTGATGCTCCAGGGCGGCTCGATGCGCTTCTCCGAGATCGCCCAGGCCGTGCCCGCGCTGTCGGACCGGCTGCTCTCGGAGCGCATGAAGGAGCTCGAGGCGCGGGGGATCGTCGAGCGGCGCGTCGGCGGGGCCTCGCCGGCGCGCGTCGAGTACGAGCTGACCAGGATGGGACGCGACCTCGCGCCCGCCCTCACGGAGCTCGAAGCCTGGGCGCATCGCTGGTTGAAGAGCCCGTAGGCTCCCCGGATGGATCACGACCGGCCCTCGACGCCCGACGACGTCAAGACGCTCGTCCAGGAGCGCGGCATCCGCTTCATCCGCCTCTGGTTCACGGACATCCTCGGGCAGCTGAAGTCGTTCTCGATCCACTCCGAGCAGCTCGACGACGCGTTCGAGGGCGGGATGGGCTTCGACGGCTCCTCGATCACCGGCTTCAACGCGATCGAGGAGTCGGACATGATCGCGATCCCCGACCCGAGCACGTTCGCCGTGCTGCCGTGGCGCCCGGAGGACGAGGGCGGCGGGGTCGCGCGCATGTTCGCCGACATCCAGACGCCGGAGCGCGAGCCCTACGAGGGCGACCCGCGCCACGTCCTGCGCCGCGCCGTCGCGCGCGCGGAGTCGATGGGTTTCGAGCACTTCTTCGTCGGCCCCGAGCTCGAGTACTTCCTGTTCCGCGACAACAAGGGCACCGAGGTCCTCGACGAGGGCGGCTACTTCGACCTCACGACGCTCGACGCCGGCTCCGACGTGCGCCGCGACACGGTGCTCGCGCTCGAGAAGTTCGGGATCCAGGTGGAGTACTCCCACCACGAGGTCGGGCCGAGCCAGCACGAGATCGACATGCGCTACGCCGACGCGCTCAAGATGGCCGACGACTGCATGACCTACCGGATCACGGTCAAGGAGATCGCGCTCAAGTACGGCTGGCACGCGACGTTCATGCCGAAGCCGCTGTTCGGCGAGAACGGCTCGGGCATGCACACCCACCAGTCGCTGTTCAAGGACGGCGCGAACGCGTTCTACGACGCGAACGACCGCTACTTCCTCTCCGACGTCGGCAAGGCCTTCATCGCCGGCCAGCTGCGCCACGCGCGCGAGCTGAGCGCGATCTTCGCCCAGTGGGTGAACTCCTACAAGCGCCTGGTGCCGGGCTACGAGGCGCCGACCTACGTCGCCTGGTCGCGCCGCAACCGCTCCGCGCTCGTGCGCGTGCCGCTCTACCACCCGGGCAAGGAGGAGTCCACGCGGATGGAGCTGCGCTGCCCGGACCCGGCCTGCAACCCGTACCTGACGTTCGCGGCGCTGCTGCAGGCGGGGCTGGAGGGGATCGAGCGCGGCTACGAGCTGCCCGAGCCGATGGAGAAGAACCTCTACCACCTCTCGCCGGACGAGCGGAAGCGGCTGGGGATCGAGCAGCTGCCGGAGACGCTCGGCGAGGCGATCGAGCTGACCGCGGAGTCCGAGCTCGTGCTGCGCACGCTCGGCGAGCACATCTTCAACCGCTACATCGAGATCAAGCGCCAGGAGTGGGAGGACTACCGGGTCCAGGTCACCCCCTGGGAGCTCGACCGCTACCTGTCCATCCTGTAGCGATCGAGCTCCGGGAGCGCAGCGTCACTTCGGGGCGTTGCCGCAGCTGGTGGCGGCGGCGCCGGTCGTGGAGCCGTCGGCGTTGACGAGCGAGACGCCGAACTGGCTCAGGATCTTCGTGATCCGGGTGCCGGCGAGGTCGGAGCCGGGGTAGGCGCCGGTGTCGACGATCAGGTGCGTGAAGTCGCCGATCGCCGGGCCGCCGGGCGCCGTCAGCACGCCGCTGCCGGAGTCGCCGGGCGCGCCGGCGCCGGTCCAGCCGTAACCGTCGTCATAGAGGTTGGTGGCCAGGCCGCCCTCGACCTTGCCCTGGCCGACCGCCACGCCGTAGCCGTGGCCGTAGTGGAAGACCGGGGTGGGGTCGCAGCCCGTGTAGATGCCCTGCGGGCCGCCGATCACCGGCATCGCGGGGTTGACGCCCCACTTGGCCGCCACGGCCGGGTCGATCTTGATGAGCGCCCAGTCGTTGCCGGGCACGCCCTCGCCGGAGGTCATCTTGGCCACGGTGCCGGCGACGCCGATCGTCGTCGTGTCGAGCTGCATCGTGACCTCCTGCCCGACCCGGTCCGTGCAGTGGCGCGCGGTGCCGACGTACTGCGAGGAGCCGTCGGTGAAGATGAAGTTCGCCGTGCAGCCGTACGGGGCGACGATGCACCCGCCGGCCGAGACGCCGGCGTTCTGCACGCCCGGGCACTCCGTGTTGAGCGCCTCGGCGGGCACGGTCGCCGTGCCCTTCTGGGCCAGCTGGGTCTTGACCGAGGAGGTCAGGAACTTGGCCGGCGGCCGGGTGAGGTCGCTCGCCGAGGCGGTGCCGGCCAGAGAGATGGCCAGGGCGCACGCGCACGCGAGCGCCAGGATGGGTCTGAAGCGCATTCGGTTCCTCCCGAAACGAACGTGTATGAGAAAGGGGCGCGCCCCGCAGCGCACCCCCGGCTTGTCTCCATGGCTGCCCGCGGCCGAGCCGCGCGAAACGGGAACGTTCAGTGGTGGACGGTGCTCGCGGCGCGCGCGCCGGCCTGCTCGTCCGGCTCCTCGGCCTTCGCGAGCCGTGACGGCCACCAGACGCGCTTGCCGACGTCGATGACCGCCGCGGGAACGATCAGCGAGCGCACGACGAACGTGTCGAGCAGCACGCCGAAGGCGACGATGAAGCCGATCTCGGTCAGGAAGACGAGCGGCAGCACGGCGAGCGCGCCGAACGTGCCCGCGAGCACGATCCCGGCGCCCGTGATCACCGCGCCGGTGACCGCGAGCCCGCGCAGCGTCCCCTCCCGGGTGCCGTACCGGTACGTCTCCTCGCGCACCCGGGCCATG
>Ga0207708_10001477_pt1 | contig 17566 bp, 18 predicted proteins | sample KBSK5101metaG_FD_184340 | JGI IMG/M metagenome (GOLD analysis project Ga0207708, IMG submission 184340) | Corn, switchgrass and miscanthus rhizosphere microbial communities from Kellogg Biological Station, Michigan, USA - KBS K5-10-1 metaG... | ecosystem: Host-associated > Plants > Roots >...
AAATCGTCCAGCCGAGGACGCTTCCCAACGCGTGCAGAAGCTGTAACGGCGCTCGTGCGATCAGGCGCAGGACGAGCAGCATCTAAGGCGCGGAAAGCAATGCAAATTGGGTTATCCTTGCGGCCTTCTTTCAGGGACGGACGCAATGAGCGATTTTCTTTTCACTTCCGAGTCGGTGTCCGAGGGCCATCCGGACAAGGTCGCCGACCAGATCTCCGACGCGGTGCTCGACGCGATTCTAGCCCAGGACCCCCGCTCGCGCGTCGCTGCCGAAACTCTGGTCAAGAACAACCTCGTGGTGCTCGCGGGCGAGATCACCACCAATGCCCGGGTCAACTTCGACGCGGTCGCGCGCAAGACCATCCGGCGCATCGGCTACACCGATCCGAAGATCGGCTTCGACACCCACACCTGCACCGTGATCGTCGCCTACGGCGAGCAATCGCGCGACATCGCCCAGGGCGTGGACCGGGCGGTCGACCTCGACCAGGGCGCGGGCGACCAGGGCCTCATGTTCGGCTATGCCTGCGACGAGACGCCCGGCCTCATGCCGATGGCGATCTACCTCTCCCACCGCCTGGTCGAGCGCCAGGCCGAGGTGCGCCGCGACGGCCGGCTGCCGTGGCTGCGCCCCGACGCCAAGTCGCAGGTCACGCTGCGCTACGTGAACGGCAAGCCCGAGTCGATCGAGACCGTCGTGCTCTCGACCCAGCACGCCCCGGGGATCGCGCACAAGCAGCTCGAGGAAGCCGTGATCGAGCACGTGGTGAAGCCGGTGCTGCCGAAGCACATGGTGAAGGGCAAGATCAAGTACCTGGTGAACCCGACCGGCGCGTTCGAGATCGGCGGGCCCACCGGCGATTGCGGCCTCACCGGCCGCAAGATCATCGTCGACACCTACGGCGGCTCGGCGCCGCACGGCGGCGGAGCGTTTTCGGGCAAGGACCCGTCGAAGGTGGACCGGTCCGCGGCGTACGCCGCGCGCTACGTGGCGAAGAACATCGTTGCGGCGGGCCTCGCGTCGAAGTGCCTGGTGCAGGTCTCCTACGCCATCGGCGTCGCCCAGCCGACGAGCGTCATGGTCACCACCCACGGCACCGGCAAGCTCTCCGACGACAAGCTCTCGCAGCTCGTGCTCGCCAACTTCGACCTGCGCCCGCGCGGCATCATCCAGATGCTCGACCTCCTGCGGCCGATCTACGAGAAGACCGCGGCCTATGGGCACTTCGGCCGCGAGGAACCCGAGTTCACCTGGGAAGCGACCGACAAGGCGTTGGCGCTGAAGCAAGCAGCGTAGATGCCCGCTTGACGGCAAAGCAGCTTAAGGAGTCGCAGATGAAAAACCTGGAGGAGGTGCTCCGCGCCGCCGGCAACCCGGTGGCGATGCTGCGGAATTCGCAGATCGGCGCGTACGTCTATCCGGTCGTGCCGGGGGAGTTCTCGAACTGGCGCGACGAGCAGGCCGCCTGGCAGAAGAGCGCGGTGCTCTTCGACCAGTCGCACCACATGGTCGAGCAGTACGTGAAGGGCAAGGACGCGCTCAAGCTGTTCACCTACCTCGGCATGAACAGCTTCGCCAACTTTCCGGTGAACCGCGCCAAGCAGCTCGCGCCGTGCAGCTACGACGGCTACGTCATCGGCGACGGCATTCTGTTCCACCTGGAGAAGGACCACCTCGTATTCGTCGGCCGGGCTCCGGCGGCGAGCTGGATCGAGTTCCACGCCAAGACCGGCGGTTTCAAGGTGACCACGGTGAAGGACGACCGCTCGCCGGGCAACACCAAGGGCAAGGCAGTGAAGCGGCGTAACTACCGCTTCCAGATTCAGGGGCCGAACGCCTGGAAGGTGATCGAGAAGCTGAACGGCGGGCCCGTGCCCGAGATCAAGTTCTTCCACACGGGCCAGATCAAGATCGCCGGGCGCAAGGTGCGTGCGCTACGCCACGGCATGGCCGGCGCTCCGGGGCTCGAGGTCTGGGGGCCCTATGAAGAGCGCGAGAAGATCCGTGCCGCCATCGTCGCCGCCGGCAAGGAGCTCGGGCTGAAGGAAGTCGGCGCGCGCGCCTACGCCACTAACACGCTCGAGTCGGGCTGGATCCCCTCCCCGCTTCCAGCGGTCTATACGGGCGAGAAGATGAAGGCATACCGCAAGTGGTTGCCGGCGTCGAGCTACGAGGCGACCGGCTCGATCGGCGGCAGCATGAACTCGGCCAACATCGAGGATTATTACGTCACGCCCTACGAGATGGGCTACGGACCGTTCATCAAGTTCGACCACGACTTCATCGGCCGGCAGGCGCTCGAGAAGATGGCGGGCAAGCCGCATCGCAAAAAGGTCACGTTCGCCTGGAACGCCGACGACGTCCTGAAAGTGTGGCGCGCCATGCTCGAGCAGGGCGATCCGCACAAGTACATCGACCTGCCGCTCTCCAACTACACCTCCGCCTCGTACGACAAGGTGCTCCTGGGCGGCAAGCTGGTCGGCCTCAACATGTTCAGCGGCTACAGCTACAACGAGCGCTCGATGCTTTCGCTCGGCATCGTCGATGCGGACGTCCCCCTCGGCGCCGAAGTCAGGATCCTGTGGGGCGAGGAAGGCGGCGGCACGAAGAAGCCGACGGTCGAGCGCCACAAGCAGCTCGAGATCCGCGCCATCGTCAGCCCCGCGCCCTACGCCAAGCAGGCGCAGACGACATACCACGAGGGCTGGCGCAGCAAGGCGACGGTCTAGGCTTGGCGGCACCGCGCATCGCTCCGCCCTTCCGCGCCGATCATGTCGGAAGCCTGCTGCGCCCGCACGAGCTGCACGAGCTGCGCGAGAAGGTGAGGCTGGGCGAGGGGTCAGCGCAGGAGCTGAAGCAGGCCGAGGACCGACTGATCCGCGAGGTGGTCAAGCTGCAGGAGGATCTAGGGCTGCGGTCGATCACCGACGGGGAATTCCGGCGCGACTGGTGGCACATCGACTTCCTCGCCGGCTTCGACGGCGTCGAGCTGCGCTACGACGAAGGCGACGCGTATTTCGATACGAAGTTCAAGGGCGCCGACCCGAAGCCGCCGACCATGTTCGTCACCGGCGAGCTTAAGCGTTCGAAGCCGAGCATGCTGTCCCATTTTGAGTTCTTGAAAAAAACTACGACCCGAGGCGTTCCGAAGTTCACGATGCCCTCGCCCGCCATGCTGCACGCGCGCGGCGACCGCGATTCGATCAGGAAAACCTACCCCGACACCGACCGCTTCTGGGCCGATCTCGCGCAGTGCTACCGCGAGGAGATCGCGGACCTTTACAAGGCGGGCTGCCGCTACCTCCAGATCGACGACACCACGATCGCCATGTTCGGCGACCCGAAGGTGCAGGAGCAGTTCAGGAAGCTCGGCGACGATCCGAAGCGCGACGTGGCGGTCTACGCCGACGCCGTCAACGCCGCGATCCGCGACGTGCCCGACGACATGGCGGTCGCGATCCACACCTGCCGCGGCAACTTCAAGAGCACCTGGCTCGCGAGCGGCAGCTACGACTACGTCGCCGAGACCGCGTTTTCGACGCTCGACGTCGACGGCTTCTTCCTCGAGTTCGACGACGAGCGCTCGGGCGGGTTCGAGCCGCTGCGCTACATCCCGAAGGGCAAGAGGGTAGTGCTGGGCCTGGTCTCTTCGAAGCTGCCCCAGCTCGAATCCAAGGATGTCCTAAAAAGAAGGATCGAAGCCGCCTCCAGGTTCGTGCCGATGGAAAACCTCTGCATCAGCCCGCAGTGCGGCTTCTCCAGCACTCACCACGGCAACAACCTCACCATCGAGCAGGAAAAGGCCAAGCTCCGCCTCTGCATCGAGACCGCGCGCGAGGTCTGGGGCGAGTAGAGAAAAGAAGTCACCCCCTGCACTGAAGAAGTCGGCCCCGCGAAGGCGGGGGCCCAGTTCTTGTATTTGAAAGGCATGGGTTCCCGCTTTCGCGGGAACGACGGATTGCCGCTTTTAGCGTTTCCCTAGCGCCCGCGCGGCCAATCGGGCATTCTCTTGCCGTTCTCCAACCTGTGAGGAGGGGGCGGGACATGAAGAAACTTATCGTCGGCGCGCTCGGCGCCGCGGTTGCCTTCCAGATCGGCGTCATTCAAGGCCAAGAGCTGAAAGGCGAATACCGGCTCGGCGTGCTCGAGCCGCTCACCGGCAACCTCGCGGTGCAGGGCAAGCTCCACCTGGAGGGCTACGAGATCATGCGCGACCTCATCAACAGCCGCTTCGGCGGCGTGATGGGCCGCAAGCTCGTGCTCGTGGTGGGCGACGCGCCCGACCCGACCGCCGCGGCCTCCGAGGCCACGCGGCTCGCGACGCGCGAGCGGGTGAAGATCATTACCGGCACGTTTTCATCGACGCTGTGCGGCGCGGCGAGCGAGGCGGCGGCGCGCCAGAACGTCATTTACTGGGAAACCTCCTGCGTCGACCCGCGCTTCACGCGCCGCGGATTGAAGAACGTCTTTCGCACGGAAATCGACGGCGTCGGCTTCGGCTGGTACAACGTGGAGTTCATCGCCAAGTATCTCGCGCCGCGCCTGGGCAAGAAGCCGAACGAGCTGCGCATCGCCTACATAGCCGAGGACTCGTCGTACGGCCAGGGCGTCACCGAGGCCGCGCGCGAGCGCGCCAAGAAGGAATTCGGCATGCAGGAGGTGGCGCTCGAGTACTACACCTTCACGACCAACGATCTCACGCCGGTCATCCTCAAGCTGAAGAGCGCGAACCCGGACGTGGTCCACCACATCGCGCGCGACCAGGACGCGATCCTCTTCTGGCGCCAAGCGCGCGAGCAGAATTTCGACGTCAAGGCGGTGGTGCACGCTGGCGCGACCGGCTACGGCAACCCCGGCTTCGGCAAGGCGCTCGGCAACGAGTCCAACGGGCCTTTTGCGCTGAGCGAGCCCGGCGTGGGCTTTCTCGTGGACAAGATGCGCGCCGACGGCCAGAAGATCGAGCGCGCCTTCCGCGAGGCGGTGAAGGCGAAGACCGGGTCGGACGCGCCCACCGGCGGCCACCAGCTCGCCGCGGGCGGCCTGTGGCTGCTGAAGGTGGTGCTCGACGCCGCGAAAACCGACGACCTGGACAAGTTCCGCGCCGCCGTGATGAAGATGGACGTCCCGGTCGGCAGCCTGATCAATGGCTGGGGCGTGAAGTTCGACGAGTCGGGCCAGAACTCGAACGAGCGCGTCCAGCACTACATGCTGCAGTGGCAGAACGGCGCGCTCGTCACGGTGTGGCCGGAGGACCTCACGAGCAACCGGGCGAAGTGGGTGCCGCTCGGGCCCTGGAACCAGCGTAAGTAACACGCGTAAGTAGCGCTCTGCTCTCCCAGCTCGTCGTCTCGACGATCCTGCTCGGCGGGATCTACGCCCTCATCGCGGTCGGGCTGACGCTGATTTTCGGCGTCATGCGCGTGGTGAACTTCGCGCACGGCGAGTTCCTGATGCTCGGGATGTACGCCGCCTTCTGGGCCTTCACGCTGCTGCACGCGGACCCGTACCTCACGCTCGTCGTCGCCGTGCCGCTCTTCCTCGCCGTGGGCTGGGGAAGCTACGCGCTCATCATGCGCCCGATCGTGCATACCTCGCACAACGTGCAGGTGTTCACCACCGTCGGCCTCTCCATCGTGCTGCAGAACCTGGCGCTAGTGCTCTGGACCGGCGACGCGCGCTTCGTGCGCACCAGCTACTACGCATCCGTGATCAACCTCGGAGGCGCGGTGATGAACCTCGCGCAGGCGGTGGCCTTCGTCCTCGCCGTCGCCGCCACCGCGGCGCTCTTCGCCTTCATGCGCTTCTCCTACACCGGCAAGCTCATGCGCGCGACCGCCCAGGACCGCTCCGCTGCGATGCTGATGGGAATCGACACCGGCCGCATCTACGCCCTCACCTGGTCGGTCGGCATCGCCTGCGTCGGCGCCGCCGGCGTGCTGCTCGCGCCGGTCTACCCGGTCTACCCGACGGCAGGCCTGCAGTTCGTGCTTATCGCCTACATCGCCGTCGTGCTCGGCGGTCTCGGCGACATGGCCGGCGCGCTGATCGCGGCGCTCATCATCGCCGCCGTCGAGGTGATCGGCTCCTACACGATCGGCACTTCGTGGAAGGAGATGCTGTATCTCCTTCTCTTCATCGCCATCCTCGTCGTGCGCCCCGCGGGTTTCTTCGGGCAGCGCGGCTCGGAGACGCTCGGCGTGTGAGGACCTATGCGCAAGCGTTCGTCTTCTTCGCGGCCGCCGGCCTCGCGCCGCTCGTCGTGGACGACGCGTTCCTCCTCGACACGCTGGTGCTCATCCTCGTGTGGGGATGCGCGGCGGGCGCGTGGAACATCGCGGGCGGCTACGCGGGACAGATCTCGCTCGGCCATTCCGCGTTCTTCGGCCTGGGGGCGTACGCCGCCGCGCTCTGCGGCGTGCGCTGGAACATCTCGCCGTGGTACGGCGTCGCCATCGGCGCCGCCGTCGCGACCGCGGCCGGCACGGTCATCGGCTTTCTCGCGAACCGCCTGCGCGGACCGTACTTCGTCATCGCCACGATCGCGGTATCGCAGGTGCTCCTCCTCGGCGCCGCCCGCTGGCGCGGGTTCACCGCCGGCTCCGAAGGGATCCCGGTGCCGTTCCGCGCGGGATTCTGGACGCTCGGCATCGCGGACAAGCGCATCTGGGTCTGGATCGTCCTCGTCCTTGCCTTGGTGGTTTATCTGCTGCAACTGTATTTGGAGCGCTCGCGACGCGGTTTTCAACTCGCCGCGGTGCGGGAGGACGAGGACGCCGCGCTCTCCCTGGGCGTGCGCGCGCGCCGGCTCAAGGTCGCGGCGATCGCCGCGAGCGCAGCGTTCACGGCGGTCTGCGGCGCGCTCTGGGCGCAGTACGTCGGTTTCGTCGATCCGCTCTACGTCTTCTCGGTCGACCTGTCGGTGCGCTTCGCGCTCGCCGCGATCATCGGCGGCCTGGGCACCGCGCTCGGACCCTTCCTCGGCTCGGTGCTCGTCACCACCGTGGAGACGTGGCTGCGCGCCGAGTTCGGCGGCCTCGGCTCGCATCTCGTCGGCCTCTATCTCATTCTCTACGGCACCGCCCTGATACTCATGGTGCGTTATGCGCCGCAGGGCCTCATGGGTTTTTTCAGGAAGTCATGACGTTGCTTCGGGTGAGCAAGGTCACCAAGCGCTTCGGCGGCATCACCGCCAACCGGGAGATCAGCTTCGAGGTCGCCGCCGGCGAGCTCGTCGGGATCATCGGCCCGAACGGCGCCGGCAAGTCGACGCTCTTCGAGTGCATCAGCGGCTTCTACGCGCCCGACGAGGGCGAGGTCGAGCTCGAGGGCAAGCGGCTCACTGGGCTCTCGCCGGACCTCGTCTGCCGCCGCGGCGTCGCCCGCACCTTCCAGAAGCTGCGCCCGTTCCAGGGCATGACGGTGGCGGAAAACGTCATGGTGGGCGCGCTCACGCGGACACGCGACGTGAGACACGCGCGCGAGCAGGCGCACGGATGGCTGCGCCGGGTCGGCCTCTCCGAGAAGGCAAACGCCCATGCGGGCACCCTTTCGACCGGGCAGCGCAAGCGCCTCGAGCTCGCGCGCGCGCTCGCGACCGGGCCGCGCCTGCTCCTTCTCGACGAAGTGACCGGCGGAGTAGACCAGCGCTCGATTCCGGCGCTGGTGGAGCTCGTGCGCGAGCTGCACGCGGGCGGCCTGACGCTCCTCGTGATCGAGCACAACATGCGGGTCGTCACCGCGGTCGCGCAGCGCATCATCGCGCTGCACCTGGGCGAGGTCATCGCCGACGGCGCACCCGCCGCGGTGGCGCGCGACCCCAAGGTGGTCGAAGCCTACCTCGGCCAAGCCTACGTTTCATGAGCTCTCAACTAGCCGTCGAGGCGCTCGATGTTGCCTACGGTGAGTTCCAGGTGCTCTGGGAAGTCCGCCTCGACGTGGCGGCCGGCGAGATCGTCGCCGTGCTCGGCCCGAACGGCGCCGGCAAGTCGACGCTCGTGAACACGATCTCGGGGCTGCTCCGTCCGAGCGCGGGCAGCATCCATTTCGAGGGCCGGCGCATCGACGACGTGCCGGCGCACCGGCGCGCGGGGATCGGCATTGCCCATGTCCTCGAGCGCAGGCGGCTGTTTCCGTTTCTCACCGTGCACGACAACGTGCTTCTCGGCGCCCACAATGAGCGCGCGCGACCGCATCGCGAGGAAACGCTCGCGCGCCTCGAAGCCCTCCTTCCCTTGCTCAAGAAGCGCCGCTCGCAGCTCGCGCACACCCTCTCCGGCGGCGAGCAGCAGATGGTGGCGATCGCGCGCGGCCTGATGGCGCGGCCGAAGCTCCTGATGATCGACGAGCCCTTCCTCGGCCTCGCGCCGCGGATGGTGGGGGAGATCGGCGCCCTGGTGCGCCGCATCCGCGACGAGCACGGCATCGCCATCCTCTTCATCGAGCAGAACGTGGAGCTTTCGCTGAAGCTCGCCGACCGCGGCGTGGTGCTCGAGTCCGGGCGCACGGTCCTGAGCGGGCCTTCGGCCGAGCTGCTGCGCTCAGCCGAGGTGAAGCGGATCTTCCTCGGCGAATTCGCCGGGTAGTATGCTTTCGCGATGCTGCGGCCGATCCCCGATACGAGCATCTTCGACCTGCGCCTCTCGCTGCGCGGGCGGCGGCTGAACAAGCTCTGCGCGGCGCTCTGCTTGCCGCAGGAGCGCGAGGCCTTCAAGCGCGACGAAGAGGCCTACATGTCTCGCTTTTCGCTCTTAGAGGAAGAGAAGAACCTCATTCGGAAGCGCGATTTCCGCGGCCTGATCGAGGCCGGCACGAATATCTACTACCTCCTCAAGATCGGCTCGGTCACCGGCAACGGCCTCTACCGGATGGGCGCCCAGATGCGCGGCGAGAGCTACGAGGAGTTCCTCGCGACGCGAAAGTTCAAAGATGCCATCTAGGATCGTCGGCGGGATCGGACTGTCGCACGTCCCATCGGTCGGCCCGGTCGTGGACCGCAATCGCACGCAGGAGCCGGCGTGGAAGCCGCTGTTCGACGCCTACATCCCGGTGCGGGAGTGGCTGGCGCAGCTCGAGCCCGACGTCGCCATCGTGATCTACAACGACCACGCGGCCGACTTCGGCTTCGACAAGTACCCGACCTTCGCGCTCGGGGTCGCGGAGAGCTATGCGATCGGCGACGAAGGCTTCGGCACGCGGCCGCTGCCGCGCGTGCAAGGCGACCTCGATCTCTCCATCCACCTCTCCGAGGCGCTGGTGTACGAGCACGAGTTCGACCTGACGCTTTGCCAGGAGATCGCCGTCGAGCACGGTTTTCTCGTGCCGATGAATCTGTGCTTTCCCCACGGCCAAGGCAAGGATGGGATGAGCGGCTGGCCGGTGCGCGCCATCCCGCTGCAGGCGAACGTCATCCAGCATCCTCTGCCGACCGCGCGGCGCTGCTACAAGCTCGGCCAGGCGATCCGGAGCGCAGTTGCCTCGTATCCCGGTGATTCAAGAGTAGTTGTCATGGGAACCGGAGGCATGTCGCACCAGCTCCAGGGCAAGCGCTTCGGCTACATGAACGAAGAGTTCGACCAGGGATTCCTGGATCGGATCGAGTCCGACCCCGAGGAGCTTGCCGGCATCACGCACCGCAGGCTCATGGAGGAAGCCGGCGCCGAGGCGGTAGAGCTCATCATGTGGCTGACGATGCGCGGCGCGGCGCGCGGGAAGCGCGTCCACCGCCATTACTACGCGCCCATGACCACGGGCATGGGCCTGATCACGTTCGAGGGCTAGCCGAAGGCGATGTAGCCGCTCGCGGCGGCGGCGACGAGCGAGGAGAAGAAGAGCAGGCGCGGGCCGGCGTCGCGGCAGATGCGCCGCAGCAGGCCGACGTGCCGCGGCAGGCGCGCGAGCGCGGCGCGGTCGAGCATCCCGGGCGCCGCAAGGCGCTTGAGCGCCGCGCGCGAGTCGAACTGACGCGAAAGCGAAAGCCGCGTGCTCGGCGCGATCGCACTCGCCACTGGCGCCTGTTTGCTGTCGATCTTGCGCGCAAGCTTCACGGTTTTGGTCGTATCGCGCTTCGTCTCCGTGACGGGCCGGCCTCGCAGCTCGGCCAGGCAGGTGCGCAGGTCCGACGCGAGCTCGTAGGCGTCCTGGTAGCGCACCGACGGGTCCTTCTTCAGGGCGCGCGCCACCACGAAGTCGAGGAGCGAAGTCACTTCCTTGTTGCGCCGCGAGGGCGGCTCGTGCTCGACGTTGGTGACGTTGTGCGCGATCTGCGCAGAGTCGGCGCCGGCGAAGAGCATCTGGCCGGTCAGCATCTCGTAGAGCACCACGCCAAGCGAGAATACGTCGGAGCGCTGGTCGACCGCGGCGCCGCCGATCTGCTCGGGCGACATGAAGCGCGGCGTGCCGAGGACCATCCCGGTGCTGGTCTTGAAGTCGTCGGAACGCATGCGCGCGATGCCGAAGTCCATGATCTTCGCGCCGCCGCGCTCGAGCAGCATGATGTTGCCCGGCTTGATGTCGCGGTGCACGACGCCGCGCTCGTGCGCGAAGCCCAGGCCGTCGGCCACCTGCACCGCGATCTCGACCGCCTCGTCGGTGGCGAGCCCCTTGTCCTTCAGCCGCGTGCGCAGGTCAGTGCCTTCGAGCAGCTCCATCGCCAGGAACGCGAGGTCGCCCTCCTCGCCGAAATCGAAGGTGGTGACGATGTTGGGGTGGTTGAGCTTGCCCGCGGCTCTCGCCTCCAGGGCGAAGCGCTTCTCGTATTCCTTGCGGTTCTCGACGTCGTCGGAGAGCAGGATGGTCTTCAGCGCGACCACGCGGTCGAGCGCCGGATCCTCGGCGCGGTACACCACGCCCATCGCGCCGCGGCCGAGCTCGCCGAGGATCTTGTAGCGGCCGATCTGCTTTTTCTTGCTCACTGGAATTTCGCCTTCTCCACGAGCCCGCGCACGTAGCGCTCGCCCTGAGCGGTGGTGGCGCGGTACTTCGCCGCGAGGCCGTTGATGAAAGCCTCCTTGCCCTGCTGGGAGATGCGCCAGCCGACGCCGCTCGCGAGCAGCACGACGACGGCCGCGGTGCTGAGCGCCGCGTAGGTCCGCCCGCGGCGCTGGAACTCGGTTCGATCGCGCGTGAAGAGCTCGTGGCTGCGCAGGCTCGCGTCGGTCGAGGCGCCTTTCGGCACGAGCGAGGCTTCCTGTCCGGGCGCGGCATCGGCGAGCGCGTCGCGAAAGGCGCGCGTAACGCGCACTTCCGAAGCCGGCGCGAACTGCGCGACGCTGGCGGCCACGGCGATGCCATCGCCGACCATGGCTTCGCCGACCCCGCTGCCGAGAACGCGCACCGCGCCATGGTTGATCCCGGCGCAGAGCGGCAGGCCGGCCGCCGACGCCTTGAGCGCGCGCTCGGCGAGGCGCAGCGCACCTACTGGGTTCGCCAGCACGACGATCGCCGCGCCGTCGGAGGCGTCGAGCACGACGCGGCTCGCGGGCGCGAGGTCCGCTGTCGTGACCGCGATCACGGCCTCGAGCTGCGCGCGCTGGCGCGCCTGCTCGCTCGCTGCGCGGGAGGCAAAGTCCTGGATCTTCAGGAAAACGACGCTGGCTACGTACGAGCTGTCCACGGGCCGCCAGCATGCAGGCTCGGCCAGCCTTTGAACAGGAACAATATCCGGGTAGAATTCACGCCGCTGAGGAGCGTTGCGTCCCCGCCAATCCCGAGCGAGGGTCAGGCTCAGCGAGGCCCACAGGGATCAACGGGCCACTTCAACGGCGCTCGCATCGGAGACGGTGCGGGCGCTTTTTGCTTTCAGGAGCTTCTATGAAGATCGATTCCAAGTTCACGGATTTCAAGGTCGCCGACCTGGCGCTCGCCGACTGGGGCCGCAAGGAGATCGCGATCGCCGAGTCGGAGATGCCGGCGCTGATGGCGATCCGGCAGGAATACGCGTCGCGCCAGCCGCTGAAGGGTGCGCGCGTCGCCGGATCGCTGCACATGACCATCCAGACGGCAGTTCTGATCGAGACCCTGAAGGCGCTAGGGGCGGAAGTGCGTTGGGCGTCCTGCAACATCTTCTCCACCCAGGACCACGCCGCCGCCGCCATTGCCGCGGGCGGCACGCCGGTGTTTGCCTACAAGGGCGAGTCGCTCGACGAGTACTGGGAATACACCCACCGGATCTTCGAGTTCGGCCCAAGCGGGAACATGAGCGGCCCCAACATGATCCTGGACGACGGCGGCGACGCGACGCTGCTGGTGCACCTCGGCAGGAAGGCCGAGCAGAACGCTTCCCTGCTCGACGATCCGAAAAGCGAGGAAGAAGTCTCGCTTTTCAAGGCCATCAAGGCCCGTCTGCACTCCCAGCCCGGGTGGTATTCGAAAGCCGGAAAGGACATCAGGGGCGTGACGGAGGAGACCACCACAGGGGTTCACCGCCTCTACCAGATGGCGAAGGAAAAGCGGCTTCTCTTCCCGGCGATCAACGTGAACGACTCGGTGACCAAGTCCAAGTTCGACAACATCTACGGCTGCCGCGAATCGCTGGTCGACGGGATCAAGCGCGCGACCGACGTCATGGTCGCGGGCAAGGTGGCGGTGGTCGCGGGCTACGGCGAGGTCGGCAAGGGCTCGGCGCAGGCGCTGCGCGGGCTCCAGGCGCAGGTGTGGGTGACCGAGATCGATCCGATCTGCGCGTTGCAGGCGGCGATGGAGGGTTACAAGGTCGTAACGATGGACTACGCCGCCGACAAGGCGGACATCTTCGTCACCGCGACCGGCAACTTCAAGGTCATCGCCCACGAGCACATGAAGCGCATGAAGAACAACGCGATCGTGTGCAACATCGGCCACTTCGACAACGAGATCGACATCGCTTCGCTGCGCCAGTACAAGTGGGAGAACATCAAGCCGCAGGTCGACCACGTCATCTTTCCCGACGGCAAGAGGATTATCATGCTGGCCGAAGGGCGCCTGGTGAACCTCGGCTGCGGCACCGGCCATCCCTCGTACGTGATGAGCTCCTCCTTCGCGAACCAGGTGCTCGCGCAGATCGAGCTGTTCACCAACACCGCCAGGTATCCGGTGGGCGTCTACATCCTGCCGAAGCAACTCGACGAGAAGGTGGCGAGGCTGCAGCTCTCGAAGCTCGGCGCGATGCTCACCGAGCTCAGCGACGAGCAGGCGAAATACATCGGGGTGCCGAAAGTCGGCCCGTACAAGTCCGATCACTACCGTTACTGAGAAAATGAAAATCGCCGCCATGGGCGCCGGGGGCGTTGGCGGCTACTTCGGCGCCCGCCTGCAACAGGCCGGCCACGACGTGACCTTCTTCGCGCGCGGTAGACACCTAGAAGCCATTCGTACGAATGGATTGAAGGTGGAAAGCCCACATGGGAACGCGTGCCTCAAGGTGCGGGTGCTCGAGGACCCGCGGGAAGCGAACGTCGTCGACGTGGTGCTGTTCGCGGTGAAGCTCTGGGACACCGAGACCGCGGCCGAGAGGCTGCGGCCGGTGGTCGGACCCGAGACCGCGATCATCCCGTTCCAGAACGGCGTCGAGTCGATCGCGCGCCTCAGGAAGGTGTTCCCTGAAAAAGCCGTCTTGGGCGGCTCGGCCTACATCGCCACGCGCGTCAAGTCGCCGGGCGTGATCGAGCACACCGGCGAGATGTCGCGCCTGCAGTTCGGACCTGTTCTCCCTTCACAGAAAGACAAGGCAGTGGCATTCCTGGCGGCCTGCCGGGAAGCGAAGATCAACGCCGAGATCCCCGACGACATCGTAAGAGCGAATTGGGAGAAGTTCGTCTTCCTGGTGGCGGTTTCGAGCGCCACGGCGGTGGCGCGCGCGCCGCTCGGCGTGGTCCGCAGCGACCCCGACCTGCGCTGGCTCTTCGAGCAGGCGATGCGCGAGACCTGGCGCCTGGGCCGCGCCCGTGGAGTGGCGCTCGCCGACGACTTCGTCGAGGCGCGCGTAAAGTTCGCCGACGGCCTGCACGCCGACATGAAGGCTTCGCTCGCACACGACCTCGAGAACCGCGGGCGGCTCGAGGCGCCGTGGCTGTGCGGCGCGGTGGCGAGGATGAGCGAGGAGGCGGGCCTGGACGCGCCTGTCAACCGCGCGGTGTACGCGGCGCTCAAGCCCTACATCGATGGACAATAGCTTCGAATTCTTTCCGCCGAAGACGCCCGAAGGGAAAGCGAAGCTGCGCGCGACCTGGCAGGAGCTCGCGGCGCTGAAGCCGCGGTTTTTCTCCTGCACCTTCGGCGCCGGCGGCTCGACGCGCGAAGGCACGCTCGAAACGGTGCTCGAGATCCGCGCCGCCGGCCACGAGGTGGCGCCGCACCTTTCCTGCATCGCCTCGACGCGCAAGGATCTCGCGGAGCAGCTCGAGCGCTACCGCTCGAACGGCATCCGCCACCTCGTCGCGCTGCGCGGCGACCTGCCTTCCGGCATCGCCGCGGCGGGGGAGCTGCGCCACGCGAGCGAGCTCGTCAGCTTCGTCCGCGAGAAGACCGGCGACTGGTTCCACATCGAGGTCGCGTGCTACCCGGAATACCATCCGCAGACGCGCAATGCCGCGGACGAGGTGCGCAATTTCAAGCGCAAGGTGGACGCCGGGGCGGATTCGGCGATCACGCAGTATTTCTACAACCCGGACGCGTATTTCCGTTTCGTCGACGAGGCGCGCCGCGCCGGCATCGGCATTGCGATCGTTCCCGGCATCATGCCGATCTCGAACTTCGCCCAGCTCGCGCGCTTCTCGGACGCCTGCGGCGCAGAAATTCCGCGCTGGATGCGCATCAAGCTCGAGGGCTATCGCGACGACACGAAGTCGATCCGGGCTTTCGGCGTCGACGTGGTGAGTGACCTGTGCCGCAAGCTCATCGACGCCGGCGTGCCTGGGCTGCACTTCTACACGCTGAACCAGGCCGCGCTCTCGGTGGAGATCTGGCGGCGGCTCGACCTCTAGTCTCGCGGTCTCGCCGGCCCCCGTCAGCCGGTCAGCGCGAGCGCAGCCACTCCTTCGCCTGCTCCACGTCGCGGAAGTTGCGCACCGCAAGGTCGCGCCTCTCGGCGAGCATGTCGATGTACTGGTTCGCCATCTGGGCGACGGGAGTGCGGTGCACCAGAGCGATGCTGTACTCGGGCGTGAAGCCGATCATCGGAAGCTGGTCGATCAGCTGCTGCTGGCTGGCGAGCGAGAGCGGGAACTTCTGGTCGAGCTCGATCAAAATGCGCGGGCGCTCGAGCCGTTCGCTCTCGATGAGCACCTGGGCGCAAACCGCCGAAGGCGGGATGTCGGTGTCGCGTCCCGAGACCGAAACGCGCAGGAACTCCTCGTCTGCCCCGATCGTGTATTGCACCCCTACGCCGCCCGCTTCTTGCGCTGCGCGTCCTTGACGTGCATCTGCGCGTAGGCGCCGTGCGCGGCCGCCTCGGCGTCTCCCACGTGCACCGGCATGCCCATGTCCGAGAGCACCGAGCCGAGCGCCGACAGGCACAGCATCACGTTGTCTGGGCGGCAGCTGTAGCCCATCAGGCCGATGCGCCAGATCTTCCCGGCGAGCGGTCCGAGCCCGGCGCCGATCTCGATGTTGAATGTCTCAAGCAGGTGCATGCGCACCGCCGCTTCGTCGACGCCGTCGGGCACGGTGATCGCGTTCAGCGTCCACAGCCGCTCGCCCTCGCGCGGCAGCACGGTGAGCCCGAGCGGCGCAATCGCCTCGAGCAGCGCGCGGTGGTTGCGCTCGTGCCGCGCCCAGCGCGCGTCGAGCCCTTCTTCCTCCACGATCGACAGCGCCTCGTACAGCGCGTAGACCAGCGTCGACGACATCGTGTGGTGATACTTGCGCCGCAGCCAGTAGTCCTCCAGCAGCGAGAGATCGAAGTAGAAGCTGCGGCATTTCACGCGCTTCTCCAGCGCACGCGGTCCGAACACCACCGGCGCGAGCCCGGACGGCCCGCCGAGACACTTCTGCGTGCAGGAATACGCGGCGTCGATGCCCCACGCGCCGATCTCCAGCGGCATCCCGCCGAGCGAGGTGACCGCGTCCACGATCGTCAGCGCGCCGTGCTCGCGCGCGACCGCCGCGAGCTCGCGCATCGGGTTCACGACCCCGGTGGAGGTTTCCGCATGCACCATCGCGACGATGTCGGCGGGCGTGGCGGCGAGCTGGGCGCGCAGCGCGTCCGGATCGCACGACCTGCCCCACTCGACGTTCAACCGCGTCACGGACGCGCCGTACCGCTCGCACATCTGCGCGAGCCGATCGCCGAAGTACCCGGTGACCACGACGGTGGCGCGTGTGCCCTCGCCCACGAGGTTCGCCACGGTCGTTTCCATCCCGGAGGTGCCGGTGCCGGACACCGCGAAGGCGAACGAGCCCTCGGCCGCTCGGAACACGCGTCCGAGCCGCTCGCGCACGTCGTCCATCAGGCGCAGCATCAGCGGATCGAGATGGCTCAGCGTCGGCGAGGCCATGGCCCGCATCACGCGCGGGGCGGTGAGGCTCGGCCCGGGGCCAAGCAGGAGGCGATCGGTGTCGGGGAGCAGGCTCATGCGGGGATTTCCTCGAATTGCGCGAGCGCCTCACGCAGCGCCGGAATGATCGACTCGGGCAGCGGCAGGAGCGGCGGCCGCGGCACGCCGACGTCGTAGCCCAGAAGATTCAGCGCCGCTTTCAGCCCCGGCACGCCGTGCGTGGCTCCGAGCAGGCGCGCGACCGGCACGAGCTGCCGCTGCAGGGCGATCGCCTCTTCGTGGCGGCCCGACACGGTGAGCTCGAACAAATGCATGCACGGCGCCGGCAGCGCGCCGGCGAGCGCGAGGATGCCGCCGGCCGCGCCGACGCACATCATCGGGTAGAGGGTCGCCGCCGCGCCGGCGAGCACGGTGAAGTCGTCCGGCGTCTGCGAGACCAGGTCCGCGACCTGGGCGACGTCGCCGCCCGATTCCTTCATGCCGATGATGTTCGGGTGCGTCGCGAGCCGGGCGACCGCCGCGGGGAGCAGATTGACCCCCGTCACCGCCGTGAAGTTGTAGAGCAGCACCGGAACGGGCGACGCGTCGGCGACCGCCGTGTAGTGGCGGACGAACACGTCGTTGGTCATCTGGCTCTTGAAGAAACCGGGGGTGCGCACCAGCACGGCGTCGGCGCCGTGCTCGGCGGCGCGCTTCGACGCCTTGATCGCCGCCTGCGTCGATTCGCGGCCGGTGCCGACGATGAATCCCATGTCGTGCGGAATCGTCTCGCGCGCGGCGACGATCGCCTGATCGGATTCGAAGTCGTCCATCAGCGCCGCTTCGCCGTTCGATCCGAGGACGACGAAGCCGGTGAGCGGACGCTTCACCCATTTCGCGAGCGCCGCCTTCAGCCGTCCGGTGTCGACGCGGTCGCGGTCGTCAAAGGGGGTGGGAATCGGAGCGAATATGCCCGCCAGGTTCATCAGATGATTTTATCGGGTAATTGGATAATCGGGTAATCGGGTAATCGATTGGGGCGCGCCCGCAATCTGCCAATCAATTACCAGATTACCCAATCACCCGATTACCCGATTCCCTGATTCTCGTAGCGGGC
>Ga0207708_10001482_pt1 | contig 17546 bp, 13 predicted proteins | sample KBSK5101metaG_FD_184340 | JGI IMG/M metagenome (GOLD analysis project Ga0207708, IMG submission 184340) | Corn, switchgrass and miscanthus rhizosphere microbial communities from Kellogg Biological Station, Michigan, USA - KBS K5-10-1 metaG... | ecosystem: Host-associated > Plants > Roots >...
ATCCCGAAGGTCGTTACGAGTTTCGATGGTTTGACGGGCAGCGCTGGACCGATCAGGTGTCCCATCGGGGTCAGGTCGGCCGGGCGCCATTGGGCGGCGCGCCGCCTCAGAGCGCTCCGCCGCAGCCGCCCGCGGCCGCGGCTCCCTCGGGTGACGGATTTGCAGGCATCACCGGCGATCTCGTCGACGGACGGTTCAGCGAAAAAGAAGCAAAGGCGATCGCGAACCAGAACTCGAAGCTGCTGCGGGTCCGCCTCGGCGAGCCGTTCATGGCCCGTCAGGGATCGATGGTTGCCTATCAGGGAAACGTGGACTTTTCGTTCGAGGGCGGCGGCGCATCGAAATTCTTCAAGAAGGCATTGACCGGCGAGGGGCTGCCGCTGATGCGGTGCCAGGGCCAGGGCGACGTGTTCCTCGCCGAGCGCGCATACGACGTGCACCTGCTGAACCTGAACAACGCCGGCTTGTCGATCAGCGGTAAGAACGTGCTCGCGTTCTCCTCGAGCCTCGACTGGAACATCGAGCGGGTGAAGGGCGGCAGCATGGTGGCGGGCGGGCTGTTCAACACGACGCTGCGCGGTACCGGTTGGGTGGCATTGACCACCGACGGGCCGCCGGTCGTGCTCAACGCGGCGGAAGCGCCGACGTTCGCCGATACCAACGCGGTGGTCGCATGGTCGGCGAACCTGCAGACGCAACTGAAGACGAGCTTCAAGGCGGGGGCGCTGATCGGTCGCGGTTCCGGCGAGGCGCTTCAGGTGTCGTTCTACGGGCAGGGCTTCGTCATCGTCCAGCCTTCAGAGGGATTCCCTCCCGTCGCGACTGGTTAGCTCACAGCTCGAGTAACACCGTGACCGGCCCGTCGTTGACGAGCTGGACCTGCATGTCGGCACCGAAAACGCCGGTTTCCACCTGGGCGCCAAGGGCGCGCAGCGCGTCGGCGAAGGCCGTCACCAGCGGCTCGGCGACCGCACCGGGCGCGGCGGCGTTCCACGTCGGCCGCCTGCCCTTGGCGGTGTTGGCGTAGAGCGTGAACTGACTGACCACCAGGATCGGCGCACCGACGTCTGATGCGGACTTCTCATCGTCGAGAATCCTTAACTGCCAGAGCTTTTCGGCCAGGCGCTGCGCCTTCGCGGCGTCGTCGGTGTGCGTGACACCCACAAGCGCGAGCAACCCCTGGCGATCCGGGTTGATCGCGCCCACTACATCACCACCGACAGTCACCGACGCCGACGTCACTCGTTGCACGAGAATGCGCATGACCGCAGATCGTGCCACGACCACCAGACGTAGGCCTTTCGGGCAATACCCCATAGGGGTACCGTCCGCGACATGAAGCTCAACTCCATCGAACGTGCATTTGTGAACAACCCCGTGCGGGCCGCACATCAGCACCGGCGGGAGTCGGCGTGGTTCCGGCGGTTGGCGGGCGGCGACCTGGCCGGCCAGCACGTGCTCGAAGTCGGTTGCGGCCGCGGCGTCGGCTCCGAGGTGATCCTCGATCGGCTCGGTGCCGAGCGAGTGACGGCCTTCGATCTCGACGACTCGATGGTCGAGTTGGCGCGACGACGATTGCACGGCCGTCCGGTGTCGTTGTCCGTGGGCGACATCTGCGCGATCGAGCAGGCATCCGGCACGGTCGACACCGTCGTGGATTTCGGGATCATCCATCACGTACCGGACTGGCAGGCATCGATTGGCGAGATCGTGCGCGTGCTGCGTCCCGGCGGCCTGCTGCTGTTCGAGGAGATCCCCCGCCACATGCTGGACACGTGGGTTTTCCGCACATTCACCGTCCATCCGCGTGAAAACCGTTTCGAGGCAGACGAGTTCGCCGCCGAATTGGCGCATCACGGATTGCACGGCACCGGCCGGATCGAGCCGCATTTCGGCGGCGCGCTGTTCGTCGGCGCCGCCCGCAAGGGTTAGAGCGTCGCCAGAATGCTCTTCATCGTGTCGATCTCCTGCTGCTGCGTCGTCGCGATCGCGTGCGCCAGTTCGACGGCAGGCGGATACTGGCCGTCCTTGATTTCCGTCTGGGCCATGGTGATGGCGCCTTCGTGATGCGCGATCATCTGCGTCAGGAACAGCTTCGAGGCCTCAACGGCCTGTGCGTTCTGCAGCGCCGTCATATCTGCATCGGACATCATGCCCTGCATGCTCGGCATGTCGTGGCCGGACATCGGCGGCGTCGCGGGAGTGCCCCATTCGGTCAGCCAGCCCTGCATCTGCTGGATCTCCGGTCCCTGGGCGGCCTTGATCTGATTCGCCAGCTGCACGACTCGAGGATCGATGCCCTGCTTGCCAAGGAGCATGTCGCTCATCTCGATGGCCTGCTGGTGATGCGGAATCATGTGCTGGGCGAACATCACGTCCACGTCATTGTGGGCCTCGGCAGCGGTACTGGTCTTGGCGGCGGCCGCACTCGACGACGAAGTATGTCCCGCCGGATGCTCGGGCTCGTTGGAGGCGCTACAGCCGGTCGAGATGGCCAGCACCATGAGAGCACCGGCGCCGATCAGGGACTTTCGCTTCCACATGGTCATCGTTCCTTTCTACACACTTTTTATACCCTAGGGGGGTATGGTACAAATGACGTATGAGCACAACCACGGTTACCGTCACGGGCATGAGCTGCAGCGGATGCGCGTCGTCGGTGCGTGAAGAGATCGGCGAGATCCCGGGCGTCCACACCGTCGACGTGGATCTGGGCAGCGGGAAGGTGATCATCGAGAGCGAGGACCCGGTGGCGACCGTCGCGATCAAGAACGCCGTCGAGGAAGCCGGCTATCAGCTGGCCGGCTGATGAACGCTGCACAGAGGACCGTCGTGACTGCCGTCGACCTCTCGATCGATGGCATGACGTGCGCGTCGTGTGCACATCGAATCGAGAAGAAACTCAACAAACTTGACGGCGTCACCGCGACGGTGAACTTTGCGACCGAGAAGGCGCACGTCCAATACGGCAACGAGGTGACGCCCGAACAATTAGTGGCGACAGTCGAGGACGCCGGCTACCAAGCCCATCTGCCCGCGGCGCCTCTCGAGGCGGCCGCCGACGAGGATCCGATCGCGTCGCTTCGGCAACGATTGTTGATCTCTGCCGTACTGACCGTTCCGGTGATCGCCATGGCCATGGTGCCGGCGCTGCAGTTCACCTACTGGCAGTGGTTGTCCCTGGCACTCGCGGCGCCGGTCGTGATCTGGGGCGCATGGCCGTTCCACCGGGCGGCGTTGGCGAACCTCAGGCACGGCAGCGCAACGATGGACACGCTGATCTCGATGGGCACGCTGGCGGCACTGGGATGGTCTGTCTACGCCCTGTTCTGGGGCACCGCCGGCATGCCGGGGATGAAGCATGCGTTCGAATTGACGATCACGCGCACCGACGGAACCGGCAATATCTACCTCGAAGCCGCGGCGGGAGTGACCACGTTCATCCTTGCCGGCCGCTACTTCGAGGCTCGGGCCAAACGTCGCGCGGGAGCAGCACTGGAGGCGCTGCTGGAACTCGGCGCCAAGGATGTCTCGGTGCTCAGAGATGGTGTCGAACAACGCGTTCCGATCGACAAGCTGTCGGTCGGCGATGAGTTCGTAGTGCGTCCGGGTGAAAAGATCGCCACCGACGGCACAGTGGTCGACGGCAGTTCGGCGGTGGATGCGTCGATGCTCACCGGCGAGTCCGTGCCGGTGGACGTTCGGCCAGGCGACCACGTGGTCGGTGCGACCGTCAATGTCGATGGCCGGCTTGTGGTGCGGACCAACCGGATTGGTTCCGACACCCAGCTGGCCCAGATAGCGCGTCTGGTGGAGGACGCGCAGAACGGCAAGGCCCAGGCGCAGCGGTTGGCGGACAAGATCTCCGGCGTCTTCGTGCCCATCGTCATTGCCCTGTCGGTGGCGACGTTGGGATTCTGGATTGGGACTGGCGGATCTGTGGCGGCGGCATTCACCGCAGCGGTCGCGGTGCTGATCATCGCGTGCCCGTGCGCGCTGGGGCTGGCGACGCCGACGGCGTTGATGGTCGGTACCGGCCGTGGCGCCCAGTTGGGCATCCTGATCAAAGGACCGGAAGTGCTCGAGTCCACACGTCGCATCGACACCATCGTCTTGGACAAGACAGGCACGGTGACCACCGGGACGATGACGCTGCTGGACGTGATCGCGGCCGGCGGTGAGCAACCCGACGAGGTGTTGCGATTGGCCGGGGCACTCGAGGATTCGTCCGAGCATCCGATCGCCAAGGCTATCGCGACGGGTGCGCGGGACAAGATCGGCGACCTTCCAGGTGCGGCGCAATTCAAGAATCTCGAGGGCCTCGGCGTGCAGGGTGTTGTCGACGGTCACACGGTGTTGGTCGGGCGGCGACGGCTGCTCGAACTGCCTCACGAACTCGCGGTCGCGATGCAAGAGGCGGAATCTGAAGGCAAGTCACCTGTTGCCGTCGGCTGGGACGGGAGGGCACGCGGAGTGCTCGTCGTGGCTGACGCGGTCAAGCCGACCTCGGCCGAGGCCGTAACGGAACTGCGTGCGCTGGGGTTGACGCCGATCATGCTCACCGGAGACAACGAGGCGGCCGCCCGCATGATCGCAACGCAAGTCGGCATCGACGAGGTGATCGCCGAGGTACTGCCCGAGGACAAGGTGGCGACGATCAAGCGTCTGCAGGCCGACGGCCGGGTCGTCGCGATGGTCGGGGACGGCGTCAACGACGCAGCCGCGCTCGCACAAGCGGATCTCGGCCTCGCGATGGGCAGTGGCACCGACGTCGCGATCGAGGCGAGTGACCTCACCTTGGTGCGTGACGACCTATGTGCCGTCGCCGACGCAATCCGGCTGTCGCGCAAGACATTGACGACGATCAAGGGCAACCTGTTCTGGGCGTTCGCCTACAACGTCGCCGCACTCCCCCTCGCGGCTGCGGGCATGCTCAACCCGATGATCGCAGGCGCCGCAATGGCTTTCAGCTCCGTCTTTGTCGTCAGCAACAGCCTCAGGCTGCGCCGATTCCGCCCATCCCGGTAGCTAGGGATCAACAGTCGCCAAAATCTCCTCACGATCCGCACCCTATATCGAACACTAGTGCGGACGTCTGACAGATTTCGGTTCACTTGAAACCACTGAATCTGAAGTGGCAGAAGAGGTTTCGCCGTCGAGCAATAGCCTGGCAGCCACCCTCGCCCCGTCGGTGCGGATCATGCCTGCCACCGCGGCCGCTCGGGTGCGGACCTCGGGGGTCAGGGCGGTGGCGAGCGCGGCCGAGAGGGACTCGACCGTCGGCGTCGGCCCGTCGTGTGCCGCACCGATGCCCAGGTCGGCCACCCGGCGCGCCCAGTACGGCTGGTCGGCGATCTGAGGGACCACCACCTGGGGTACGCCGGCCATCGTCGCAGTCGTGGTGGTACCCGCGCCGCCGTGATGGACGACCGCGGCCACCCGGCCGAACAATGCCTGGTGATTGACCTCACCGAGAGCGAAGCAGTCGTCCCGGTCGTCGACGAGCGCCAGGTCGGCCCAGCCGCGGCCCACGACGACGCGGCCACCATGCGCGCGAATCGCCTCGATGGCCACCCTGGCGATGTCACCCGGAGCGCGCACGCTGCCCATGCTCACGTACACCGGCGGTGCGCCCGCGTCCAGGAACCTCTCCAGATCGGCCGGAAGTGGGCGTTCGTCCGGCAGGATCAACGCGCCGGTCTGGACGACGTCGAGGTCCGGCGAACCAGGCCATGGCGCAAGGATCGGGTCGGCGGCCAGCCACGGGTGGTCGGTGAACACGTGGTCGCGGACGTTGTGGACCGGCGGCAGTCCCAGCGACGCGCGTTGCGCGTTGAGCGGAGCGCCGTAGAGCGCTTGGACCCGTTCGGCGTCCACCTCCCACAGCACCCGGTTGTCGGTGACGCCCGGAGGGAATGGGCGACCTGGCCGAGGCAGCGGGGAGTGATGCGGCGACGGCAGGGGGCACGGATGGAGCGTCACGAGCACGTAGGGAATGCCGAGCATTTCGGCTATCGTCCGTTGGCCGGCGGGCATCAAGCCGCTCGCGACCAGCGCATCGCATCCCTCCGCGGCCGGGGCGACAGTGTCGAAATGCGCCGCGACCAACTCGGCCGCGACCCGCGGTGCGTCCGCGGACGTGGACGGCCTTTCCCCGTGCACCAGTTCGCGCACCGACTTGCCGAGGGGCACCATCGGCACGCCCACACGCGCCAACAGTTCCTCGAAGTCCGGCGGCGCGCATACCCGTACCCCGGCACCGAGTGCTTGCAACTGCACCGCGAGCGCCACCATGGGTTCGACGTCCCCGCGCGAACCCCACGTCGACAACAACACACGCATTTTCGCTGCCCCCATTTCCGCGAGTTTTGGTTTCGGCCAGCGATTTTGCGGCAACACCCGGGTCTTGCCGCAAGCCCCCCTATGCGCTATAGATTGAGAGTGGGAGGGGGTTAGGGCTTCTCATTCTTCGCCTCGGGCCGTCGCGCGCGGAACACTTTGACGTCCGATTTGATCCCTTTCAGGTGCCGTGCTCCCGCGAATGACCACGTGAAGCGGACGTCGTCCCCGATCGCGTCCCGCGTGGACTCGGACACCAAAATCGAACCCGGCCGCGCCGCACCGGTGACGCGGCTCGCGAGATTGACCGGACTACCGAACCAGTCGCCTGCCCGGCTCACCGCCATGCCGGTGGCGACGCCGGTGCGCAGCCGTGGAAGGTCGTCATCGCCCTCGGAGGCGTCCACCAGATCCAACACCGCGTCAAGCAGCGCCACCGGGTCCGGACTGACGAACATCACCTCGTCACCGATGGTCTTGATGAAGCGCACCGGAGGGACCGCGACCTCGTGAGCGAGATCGGCCAGCCGGTGAGCCAAATGCTCCAGTTCCTCCGGCGGCACCGCCTCGCCGAGGCCGGTGAAGCCGACGAGATCGGCGAAGGCGATCGTCACAAGGCGCGCGCCGGGAAGCCGCTGTCCTTCGGCCCGCTCGGACGCGGTGACGGCGTCGGTCTCCAGGAGGTGTCGTAGCTGCAAACGCAGCATCTCCTGGATCATCGGCCCGAGCATGGGAGCGACCTCGCGTACCAACGCCTCGGAATTCTTCGCGACTTCGAGCTCCGTCGCGGTTGGGTCCAGGATCGTCGCCAACGCGGCGTATCGCATCACTTCGGCGGCGCGTGACAAGCCCTCGGCAAGCAGTCGGGTGATCTGCACGAGCTGGTCGGGATCGATGCCCAGCTCGAGGGTCTTCTGGGCAAACGCGGCGGCCTCGGCGTCGACGCGCAGATAGACTGCCGCGTCCGGGTCGTCGACGCGGGGCAACCCCATGGCCCGCTGAATGCGCTCGAGCAGGTCGAGATCGATACCCATCTTCTCGCTGGTTTCCCTGGCGGACACATACGTTCCGTCATCGCCAAGCAGCCGGCGTGAGGCGAGCAAAGCGGGCATGAACGCGCCCCGGATCTGCTCGACGGAAACGCCCTGGTCGAGAAGCCACGGAATCAGCTCGGCCCGCTCGGCGCGGGCCTTGCCCTCGAGACCGTCGAGCAAACCTGACGCTTCGAGATCGAACTCTTCCGCCACGGCCTCAACGTATACCGCCGGCAAGGTGCGATATTCGGGTGCATGTCCTCCGAGTTGTTGCACGGGCTGCCGCCGATCGTCGACGACGGCGCGAACGCTCTGATCCTGGGCAACATGCCGAGCGTGATATCACTGGGTGCGCAGCAGTATTACGCCAATCCGCGAAATTCGTTCTGGAGAATCACTGCTGAGATCTTCGGGTTCGATGCATCGGCGCCGTATGCCGTGCGTATTGCGGCGCTGAAGGCCAACGGCATTGCGGTGTGGGATGTGCTGCGGTCATGCCGTCGCGTTGGCAGCCTGGACTCCGCAGTGGAGCCTGACAGCATGGTGGCCAACGACTTTGGTCAGTTCTTCGAAAGCCAGCCGCATATCACGCGGGTGTTCTTCAACGGTGCGGCGGCAGAAAAGAACTTCAGCCGATTGGTCCGCGTTTCACCGGATCTCGCCTACCGGCGGCTGCCGTCGACCAGCCCCGCTCAGACCATGCGTTACGCCGACAAGCTGGGGGTATGGCGGGCAGCCATAACCGCACGTCAATAACCGTCCGGACGGCGTTCTCGACCCCTATCCTCAGTGCAGCAGGACACCGGGGGTTTACAGATGACGGCCGCAATGACATGCCGGGCGTGTGGGGGCGAGCCGCGCGCGGGCGCCCGGTTCTGTGCTGCCTGTGGCGAACCGATCGCGTCGACCCGGCCGGCCACGGAGCGCGGCTTCGAGGGTCACAAGGCGATGGCCGAGGCGATGCGATGACGGCCTGCAGCGCTTGCAACGTCGAACTTCGCCCCACCGCGAAGTTCTGCGACGAGTGCGGTGCCGCGGTCAGCAAGGTCTCGAAACCGGCTGAGTACAAGCAGGTCACGGTCCTGTTCGCCGATGTGGTGCATTCCATGGACATCGCGACGGCAGTCGGACCAGAGCGCCTGCGCGAGATCATGACCGAGCTCGTCGAGTGTGCGACAGACATCGTCACTCGCTACGGCGGCACGGTCAACCAGTTCACCGGCGATGGGCTGATGGCAGTCTTCGGGGCTCCACTGGCATTGGAGGATCACGCCCTTCGCGCATGCCTGGCCGCACTGGGAATACAGGAGGAGGCCAAGCGGGTCGCATCAGACGTACAGCGCCGCAATGCGCTCGCCCTGCAGCTTCGCATCGGCCTGAACTCTGGCGCCGTTATAGCTGGCGAAATCGGCACTGGGGCTTTGGGTTACACCGCAATCGGGGACCAGGTCGGTATGGCCCAGCGGATGGAGTCCGTCGCTCCGGCCGGTGGGGTGATGCTGAGCGATTCGACGGCTCGACTTGTCGAGAACAGCGTCGTACTCGGGGACGCGGAACTGGTGCGCATCAAGAACATTGACACACCGGTGCGGGCCCGCCAGCTACTGGCGGTCGGCGAACACCAGCGCAGACATCGCAGCGAGTCGAAGCTGGTGGGACGTACGTGGGAACTCAACACCGCCACCGCAATCTTGGAGGAAACCACCCGCGGCCTCGGCGGTGTCGTCAACATCGTCGGTCCGGCGGGGATCGGCAAGAGCAGGCTGGTCCGCGAAGTCACCGCGATCGCGTCGGCGCGCAACATACCGGTGTTCAGCACGTACTGCGAATCGCACACCAGTGACGTTCCCTTCCACGTCATCGCCCGCCTCATCCGCGCAACATCGGGGCTCGAAGGGCTCGACCGGGAGTCGGCGCGTGAACGTCTTCGAGAACGCATGCCGCACGTCGATTCCGACGATGTACGCATACTCGAGGATCTGCTGGGAATCCGGGACACCGCAGAGGCGCTGCCCGCCATCGCCCCTGACGCGCGTCGTCGACGATTGACGGCGCTGATCAACGCGGGGTTGGCGGCTCGAACCGAGCCTGCGGTCTACGTCGTCGAGGATGCGCATTGGATCGATGAAGCCAGCGAGTCGATGCTGACCGAGTTCATGGCGGTCGTCCCGCAGACTCCATCGTTGATGCTGATCACCTACCGCCCCGAATACGTAGGTGCGCTGACCCGCGTACCCGGAACGCAGACAATCGCCCTGCGGCCACTTACCGATGAGCAGGTGTCCGCGCTGTCCGCCGAGTTGCTGGGTGCAGATCCCTCACTTGATGGACTCACGTCGCTGGTCGCCGACAGAGCGGCAGGCAATCCGTTCTTCGCCGAGGAGACGATCCGTGACCTGGCCGAGCGAGGCGTGCTGACGGGTCAGCCTGGGGCCTATGTGTTGCAGCGCGACGTAACCGGCATCGATGTGCCTGCCACGCTCCAAGCCACTATCGGTGCTCGCATCGACCGCCTCGATCTGCCTGCGAAGAAAACGCTTAACGCTGCCGCAGTGGTCGGGATGCGGTTCGACACCGAACTGCTGACCGCCCTCGTAGACGACGCGGACGTGGCGCCACTGATCGATGCGCAGCTTGTCGACCAGGTCACGTTCGCACCGACAGTCGAATACAGCTTCCGCCACCCGTTGATTCGCGCCGTTGCGTACGAAGCTCAGCTGAAATCTGATCGTGCTCAACTCCATCAGCGCCTGGCGGCTGCGATCGAATCGCGTGCTTCGGCCGACGAGAATGCGGCGCTGATCGCCGAACACCTGGAGGCCGCCGGTGAGCTTCGCGCCGCTTTCAACTGGCACATGCGAGCCGCGGCGTGGTCGACCTGGCGCAACATCCACGCCGCGCGGTCAAGTTGGTACAGAGCGCAACAAGTGGCCGATCGACTGCCCGACGACGCACCGGGGCGTGTACCGATGCGCATCGCCCCGCGCACTCTCCTGTGTGCCAACGCGTATCGCTACGGCGCGGACGGTCTCCAGATCGCATTCGACCAGCTGCGGGAACTCTGCACCGCTGCCGGCGACCAACGCTCGCAGGCGATCGGGACGTGCGGCTTGCTGATGGCCAGGCAGCTGGCAGGACTTGCCCACGAACAAGAATCGTCGCGCCTCATGTCAGAACTCACCCAGCTGCTCGATTCAGTCGGCGATCCCACGCTGACGGTTGCGCTCAGCGTCCCACTGATGTCCGTCAACCTGGAAACCGGTCGCTTTTCGATGGCTCTGGTAATGGCGCAGCGAGTCATCGACGTGGCCGCCGGCGACCTCACCAAGGGCAGAATGCTGACGGTATCGCCGCTCACGACAGCTATTGCCTATCGTGGCCTCAGCCGCTGCCTCACGGGCTTACCCGGCTGGAAGGATGATTTTGCGCGCGCCCTCGAAGCAGCCGATGCGATAGATCCCGCGATGCGCTCCGGCGCGCTCTGGATCGCTCGCCTCGTTCCCATCTCGAACGGCATATTGTTGCCGGACGCGATAGCCCTTCGCGAAACAGCCGAGATACTGTCTGCGGCTGAGCAGTTCGGCGACAACCTTGTGCTGGATATGGCCAGGACCGCGCGAGGAATCATCGTGGTTCATCAAGACGGAGCAGAGCGTGATGCCGGTGCTGAGCTACTCGCACAGCTCATGGGATCGGGCATCCATCACTTCAGTAACAACTTACGCGTTATCGAGGTCCATCTCGCCCGGGAGAAGGCCCGGATGGGCGACCTCGATGGCTCGATAGAACTGGCTCGTAAGGCGTTCGGCGAATTGCTCGCCGCAGATGACGCGCAGTGGATCGCACGGGCAGCCGCCGTGCTCGTCGAGTCGCTGTTGCGACGCGGCGCTGACGGCGACTTGCGCGAGGCGGAAGCGGCCATCGACCGTATGACGGTTTACCCGACCGAACCCGGATTCGTGCTGCACGACATCTGGCTGATGCGGTTGCGCACCCTCCTGGCACAGGCGCGCGGCGACGATACTGCTTACCGAGACCAACGAGGCCGCTACCGAAAGATGGCGGCAGACCTCGGCTTTGAGGGGCACATGGCGTGGGCTGAGGCGATGCCATGACCACGTGTACGTCGTGCGCCAAGGAACTTCCCGACGATGCCCGATTCTGTCTCCAGTGCGGCACACCCATCGCGACTCCAAGCACTCCCGCCGAGTACAAGCAGGTAACCGTCTTGTTCGCCGATGTGGTGCGATCCATGGACATCGCCGCAGCGGTGGGCGCGGAGCGCCTTCGCGAGATCATGGCCGAACTACTCGACTGTTCGACGGCTGTGGTCAAGCGCTACGGCGGAACCGTCAACCAGTTCACCGGCGATGGCATCATGGCGGTGTTCGGCGCACCGGTCACATTGGAGGACCATGCCTTTCGCGCCGGCCTCGCGGCACTTGAGATTCAAAAGGCGACAGAGACTGTTGCGTTCGAGGTGAAGCGACGCGACGGAATCGAGTTCCGGCTGCGGATAGGCCTCAACTCGGGTCAGGTGATCGCGGGCGAAATCGGTTCCAGCCCAATGGGGTATACGACGATCGGCGAGCAAGTGGGAATGGCTCAACGCATGGAATCGGTTGCCCCGCCAGGTGGAGTGATGCTCAGCGAATCTACCGCCCGACTGGTTGAAAACGCGGCCGTCCTCGGCGAGCCCGAACTCGTTCAGATAAAGGGTGCCGACCAACCCGTGCGTGCCCGGCAGCTTCTGGCCATCGGCGAACGCAGGCCCTTACGCCGCACGGAATCAGAATTGGTCGGACGCAGTTGGGAACTCAACACGATCACTGCGATCCTCGATGAGGCGATCGGCGGCGCCGGCTGTGTCGTCACCGTCGTCGGACCGCCGGGTATCGGCAAGAGCAGACTGATCCGTGAATCCGCCGCGATCGCCGCCGGCCGCGGTGTGGAAGTCATCACCACATACTGCGAGTCGCACACTCGCGACATCCCGTTCCATGTGGTAGCCCGGTTGTTGCGCGCAGGTATCGGGATCAACGAACTCGACTCCGTGACCGCCCGGTCCCACGTCCGCGACCAGTTCCAAGACGCGGATCCCGAAGACATCGTGCTGCTCGAAGACCTGGTGGGCATTCGGGACGCCGCTGCCCCACTGCCCGATGTCGCCCCAGATGCGCAGCGGCGACGGTTGACCGCGCTGATCAACTCCGCATCGCTCGCCCGCCCCGACCCCATGGTGTACGTCATCGAGGATGTGCACTGGATCGACGACGTCAGTGAGTCGATGCTCGCCGACTTCCTTGCGGTGGTGCCCCAGATCCCCGCGCTTACGCTGATCACATACAGGCCCGAGTACCGAGGTCGACTCAGCCAGATACCGGGCGCGCAGACGATCGCGCTGCGACCATTGAGCGAGGCACAATCCACGACACTGACCGCCCAGTTGCTCGGCGCGGATCCACCACTGAGCGACCTGGCCGCACGCGTAGCCGAGCGTGCGGGCGGTAACCCGTTCTTCGCCGAGGAGATGGTCCGTGACCTTGCCGAGCGCGGCGTGCTTGATGGTCGGCCAGGGGCGTACAAGCTGCGCGGTGACGTCAACGAAGCTGATGTCCCGGCCACCCTCCACGCCGCCATCGGCGCACGCATCGACCGACTCGACTCGGCCGCCAAACGCACACTCAACGCCGCGGCGGTCATCGGTTCGCGATTCGACGCCGATCTGCTGGCCTTGTTGGTCGATGAGCCCGACGTGGCGCCGCTCATCGCGGCGGAGCTGGTCGATCAGGTGCGGTTCAGCCCACTGCCCCAGTACGCGTTCCGGCATCCGCTGATACGCGCAGTTGCCAACGAATCACAACTCAAAGCCGATCGCGCACTACTACACCGACGGCTGGCCACGGTGATCCGGGATCGCGATCCTGGGTCGGCTGACCAGAATGCGGCCCTGATTGCAGAGCATTTCGAGGTCGCCGGCGATCTACATGCGGCATTCGACTGGCACATGCGGTCAGCATCGTGGGTGAATTACCGCGACAATCTCGCGGCAGCGAAGAGCTGGCGAAGAGCACAGCAGGTCGCGGATCGGCTTCCCGACGATGACCCGAGTCGACTGTCGATGCGCATCGCGCCTCGAACTCTTCTGTGTGCAACCGGATTCCGCACGAGCGGCAGCGGATTTTCCGCCGGCTTCGACGAGCTACGCGATCTCTGCCTTGCCGCAGATGATCAGCGGTCGCTGGCGATCGCGATGTCAGGGCCGATCATGGAGACATACTTCAACGCGCAGCGACGCGAGGCCTCCGCACTGGCCACTGAGCAGGTCCACCTGCTCGAATCGATCGGCGATCCGACACTGACGCTGGCACTGCTCACCGCCGCGATATCGGTCAAGCATGAAACTGCGGAGATGCATGAGGTGCTGCGGTTGGCGCAGTACGCGATCGATCTTTCCGGCGGCGATGCCACCAAGGGCGGCAAGATCGCGACGAGTTCACCACTGGCACTTGCCATGTCCTTCCGGGGCCTGGCCCGCTGGTGCCTCGGGATCACCGGCTGGCGCGACGACTTCGAACAAGCCGTTCAGATGGTCAAGACCGCAGAGGCGGTGACGCGCGGCGGGGTTTTGTATTACTCGCACACCATGTCGATGCTGAACGGCGTGTTGCGACCCGACGACGCCGTCCTGCACGAGATGACAGAAACTGTCTCGAGCGCCGAACAGACCAGCGAGGACGTCGCCTTCGGGTTGGCGAAGTCCAATGTTGCCTTCGCCCTGTTATATCGAGACGGCGAGTCGCGCGAAGACCCGTTGAAAGTGCTGGGACAAATTCGAGACCTAGCGATGCGGCAGCGGTACTCCAGAACCGCGATCCCGATGATCGATGCCTTCGTCGCCCAGGATCGGGCGTTGCGAGGTGACCTAGATGAGGCCATCGAGCTAGCGCGCCAAGTGGTGGGAGAAGAGATCGACGGCGGCGGTGTGATATTCGTCCCGTTGGCGACCGACATCCTTGTCGAGGCGTTGCTGAAACGCGGTACCGACGGAGATATCCAGGAAGCCCAGTCGGCGGTCGACCGGTTGAGGACGGTGGAGATCGAACCAGGGATCGTGCTGTACGACATCTGGACGCTGAAACTGCGCACACTGATCGCGCAGGCAAAGGGCGACGACGCAACATACCGGCAACTTCGCGATCGATACCGAAAGATGGCTGCAGACCTCGGCTTTGAGGGTCACATGGCGTGGGCGGACGCGATGGACTAGGACACGGGCGGACGGCGCTGCGCCCACGGCCGCGCCTGCTCGATCTGCGCACCCAACGACAGCAACGTCGCTTCGTCAAACGGCCTGCCCACGATCTGGATTGATGTTGGCACGCCCTTGCTGTCCAAGTCCCACGGCACGACCGCCGCGGGCTGGCCCGTCACGTTGAACATCGCTTGGAACGGTACGCGTTGGGCTACCAACGTCAGCGTCGAGATCGCCCCCCGTCGCTGGTACGCCCCGACCTTCGACGGACCCGTCGCCGTCCCCGGCGTGACGACCACGTCGACGTCGTCGAAGATCGATTGAACACGTTCGACCACTTCGCTTTCCGCGCCACGGATGGCATTGATCCGCCGGTCCGACAACAAGCCACCAATCCTCGCGAACGCCCGAGTCCGCGCATCCAACCGTTCCGGACGCGCCAGTGACTTCACGTCGTCGTACACCCCGCGGAAGTAGCGCGGGAGTGCCTGACCATACACTCCGGACATCGGATAATCCGGATCCCGCGCGATCACCTCGTGGCCGAGTTCACGTAGCACCGCCCCAGCCTCCTCGACCGCGGCCCTCTGTGCCCTGCCGACACGCGCCGTCAGCGGCGGAGGAATCTTGGTGCTCAACGCAATCCGCAACTGCCCTGGCGGCCGGTTGGCTGCGGCCACGAAACCGTTGCCCGGAGCCGTCACGTCCAAGAACAGCGCCGCATCCTCCACTGTCCTCGCCATCGGGCCGTTCGCACTCAACCCGTTCCACGCGTCATCGTGCGGCGCCAGCGGCACCCTGTCCCGTTGCGGCTTGATCCCAAACAGCCCACACCACGTCGACGGAATCCTGATCGAACCCATGCCGTCAGAGCCGAGCGCCATCGGCGCCAACCCCGCGGCCACCGCCGCACCACTGCCACCGCTGCTGCCACCAGGCGTGTAGTCGGTGTTCCACGGATTGCGGGTCGCCCCGAACGTCAGCGTTTCAGTGAATGACCACACCATCATTTCGGGCACCGCGGTCTTGCCGATGATGACCGCGCCTGCCGCGCGAAGCCGCCTGACCACTTCCGCGTCCTCACCGCGCGCCTGTCCGTGGGCGGCGGTGCCGTATGTGGTCACCTCGCCGGCGACGTCGACGTCGTCCTTGATGGCGATGGGCACACCCAGCAGCGGCAGGCGCTCACCCGCTGCCAGCCGGTCCTGCGCGGCGGCCGCTTCCTCTCGCGCACTGTCGGCCAGCACCACGCGATACGACCTCAGCTCCGGATCAAGGCGGCCGATGCGCTCGAGATAAACGTCCAGCAGAGCGGGCGCCGTGATGGCACCGTCGGCAAGCAACCGGGCCTGTTGTGCGGCGCCGGCGAACGCGAGCTCATGAGAATCCACGCAACCTCCTAACTCCCGTGGGTGGTGGCATATTCACCCGGCGTGGTGCCCAACATGGCGCGGAAGTCGTTGATGAAGTGTGCCTGGTCGTACCACCCGAGGGAGATTGCGAGGTCGGCATGGTCCATCCCGGGACGGCTTTCGATCTCGAGCGCGGCCTGCTGCAGCCGGTAACGGCAGAGGACCCACTTGACCGGCACACCGACATAGCGGCGGAACACCCGCTGCGTGGTTCGTGCGCTCCACGGCGAATGCTGCATCACCTGCTCCACCCGGTGCAGCTGACTGTCGTCGCGGATCCGGTCGACGAGCCGGCTCAGTGACACGTACGTCGAATCCAGTTCACCCCTGGAGTCCCCGATGAATTCGTCAAGACGGGCCGACGCCGCACCGATGTTGTCCTCGAGATGGATTGCACCATTGAACAACTCGTCGTCAACAAGCTGCACGCGCCCAGTCAACGCGGCGGCATCGCGGCCGAACCGCGCGGTGAACCCGCCCGGCCGGAATCGCGCACCGACGACACAGCCGCGCTCACTGATCGTCGTGCGAAACACCCGCTCCACGACGCCGTGCACGAGTGTGTTCGGCAACGGAAAACCGTGGCGCGGGCCGTCATCACCCCACTCGTGGGTGATGTGCAGCGACGGGAAGGTAATGACCGTGCTGTCGAACGGGCCCTGGTGCCGGAGGTCCCAGTTGACCGACCAGAAGTGCTCGACGAACCGCGCCGTGGCATCCGACGGCGCCCACCGATCGAGGTCGAACACCGACGTGTTGCCGGCCCGGCCGACGAGGCCGCGGACGGGCGCCGCTGGTGTCCCGATATCACGAGCGCCCATATAAGCAGGCTACGAAACTGTTAGTCGATGTGGACGACGTAGGTGCCGTCCTCGTCGCGCTCCACCGGCCGATCCGTCGGATTGACCCACACGATCGGCTCGCTCGGGGCGCCCACGAACGCGTTCGTGATGCCGCCACCCGACGGGAGGTAGACACTCCTCTCTTCATTCGGCGAGACGATGGTCAGCACCTCTTCGCCGTCTGCGCGACGAATCGAGAGTGTGTGGGCGTTTTCGGCCTCGACATCATCGTCGTCTTCGGGCTCGTATGCGAGTTCACCGTCGAGATCTGGGTCGTCATACACGCGGAACAGCGTAACTATGAGGCCGGCCGGTCAGCCGTGCGGCCGGCGTCGCTGAGTTCACAGCGCGCGGAATGTCAGGGTTGCCGTTGGTTTCGAAACCTCTACCCCTACAGGGCGAATGGCTGCGGGACGGATTTGCATCGTAGTTGTCGCGTTTCTCCAATACACGCAACACGAGGTGCACAAAGCTGGCGGGCATGAGCGTGAAACCAATTCCGGAGGGCTACACCAGCCTGACCCCGTTCTTGTGCATCGACGGCGCATCGGCCGCGATCGACTTCTACGTCTCGGTGTTCGGCGCAACACTTGTCGACCAGATGGATGGCCCGGACGGCACCGTGGCACACGCCGAACTGGACTTCGGCAACGGCCGCCTCCAA
>Ga0207708_10001488_pt1 | contig 17483 bp, 12 predicted proteins | sample KBSK5101metaG_FD_184340 | JGI IMG/M metagenome (GOLD analysis project Ga0207708, IMG submission 184340) | Corn, switchgrass and miscanthus rhizosphere microbial communities from Kellogg Biological Station, Michigan, USA - KBS K5-10-1 metaG... | ecosystem: Host-associated > Plants > Roots >...
GTACGCAGGGTCGCCCATCTCCGCGTTGGGCAGGACCGACAGGTTGTGAAACTGGACCCGGTGGTGCTGTCCGCCGGCGACGATGTTGGAGACGCTGTCCCGGAATGAGGCCGGTGTCTCTGCGGGCAGACCGACGATGACATCGACGAAGGTCGGGATACCGTCGCGCACGAACCGGCGCTGCAGCTCCCCGTACGTCTCGAGGGAGATGTTCTGCCGCTTGATCGCCGTGAGGACCTCCGGCGTCGTCGTCTGGATCGAGATGTTCAGCTCGGCCGACAGGCCGGCGTCGGCGATCTTCTTCATCGTCAGGTAGGCACGCTCGGTCGCGTTCTTGGTCTGCTGGACGAGCACCTGACGTGGTGCTCCATGGCGCGCCGCCGCGGCGACGATGGCATCTGCGATCTCGACGTCGCGCGGCAGGATCCCGAAGTTCGCATCGGCGATGAACAGGTAGTCGATCCCGTTTGCTGCGATCCACTCCGCCTCGTCGAAGATGCGACCGAGGTCGAACCGGTTGAGCCGAGCGGCCGTCGCAGAGCCCCAGTCACAGAACGTGCACTGGAACGGACAGCCGCGGTTCGTCTCCCAGACGGTCCTCCACGTGATCTGCGGATTTGCGGCCATCAGTGGGACGAACACGCCTTCGAGAAACGGCGACGGCACGGCCGACAGATCCTGCATTCGCGGTCGTTTCGGGACGGTCACGAACCGCCCGGCGGCGTCGAAGAAGCTGACGCCCGGCACGTCGCCCCAGTCCCGGTGCGGGTATCGCTCGACGATGTCCATGAACGTCTGCTCGCCCTCGCCGTGACAGACGACGTCGATGAAGGGGTTCTCCCGGAGGAACTGCTCCGGATGATCGGGTACGTGCGGGCCGCCGAACACCATCAGGGTCTGCTCGTTGCGAGCGCGGAGCTCGCGCGCGATGGCGCGGTGGCGGTTGGCGTTCCAGACGTACGTGCTGAAGCCGACGATATCCGCCTCGGAGAGCGCCTCCGCCCCGCGGCGCACATCCGGGCAGTGAACCATCGGCAGTCCGAAGGCGTACCGCTCGGGCTGTCGCGCGTGTCGTTCCGTGTAGGCCTGCAATAGCGCGACCGAGTACGGCAGATACATCGATTCGCCGAGGGCGGTATTGAGCTGGACCAGCGACACCTGCACTGTGCTCTCGTGAATCACGCCGCCAAGGATGGCACACGGCGTGCCCGCCGCCAGCGTCCCTGAAGCAGATCGTCGATGAGGTCAAGTCGGGTTCGTGACCGTAGCTTCCTGGGCGAGGTCTGGGTCACGTCTGTATGCCGGATCCCCGCTATCGCCCACATCGAGCCCGTCTGAGGTCGGTCGTCGGATGCACCACGTCGACGCCTGCACGCCCGACGGTCAGACCTCGATCGGATCCGAGGCGGCTCGCTCGCGGCGAGCAAGCAGGACGAACGGGATCGCGCATGCCTGCATCACTGCTGTGACCACGTAGGCCGGCCCGTAGCCGAACACGTCGGACACGCGTCCGAGCGCCGGTTGCGAGATCGCCCCGCCGATCGAGCCCATGAACGAATCGAAGGACAGGACCGTCGCGCGCTGCTCCGACGGGATGATCCCGTTGATGAACGCCTGGCGGAGCGGTGACGTGAATGCGAAGAGCATCGCCCACGTCGCCAGCAGGACGAGCGCGACCACGAAGTTCGTCGTAACCCCGATGGCGCCCATGATCCCGACGGTCCCGACGACCGACACGAGTACCCCGTCAGTCCGCCGTCGGAATACGCGTCGCAGGTAGGGGACGAGCAAGCCCCCGAGGATCTGGGCTCCCGCGAACACCGCAGCGGTGAGGCCCGCGACGCTGTACGCGTTCGGGTCGCCGTACAGCTGGAGCAGGTACGGCTGGCTTGCGTAGAAAGCGAAGAACGTGACGCCACCGGTGAACAGCCCGCCCAGCATCAGGGCGCGGACCGGCGGGTTCCGCCAGCCCGCATCGATCGAACCTCGGAGGACGTTGCGGACCTCGGTCACGGGGTCGGCGCCGCGTCGCGGGGTGAAGCCGATGTCGTGCATGAAGCGGTACGCGACGATCAAGGTCAGCCCCAGGAACGCTGCGCGGAGGATGTAGGGGACGCCGAGGTCACTGGCCTGAGCTACAACGCCGCCCAGGACCGATCCGAGCAGCATCGCCGCTCCTGAAGCCGTCTGCGCGCGTCCGAAGACGGTGTCGAGCTCACCTGCGAAGCCGGTGGCGCGCAGAGCGTCGACGAGCCAGGCCTCGGTCGCACCCGAGAAGAACGTGAACCCGAGGCCCAGCAGGGCCGACGCCAGGGCCCAGCCGATGAACGGTGCGTGGACCTGCCACATGACCAGGTACAGGACGGTCGATGCGAGCAGCGTCGCCGCCCCGAGCATGTAGGAGAAGCGCCGCCCGCGGGTATCGGCGACCACGCCCGTCGGGACCTCGAACAACACCTGACCGATCGCGTAGAACGCGTTCGCCGCGAATGCCTCGGTGTTGGTCAAACCGGCGTCGAGTAGGAACAGCGTGTTCACGCCCCAGATGAACGAGGTCGCGAGCGTCGTGACGGTCGTCAGGACGAGGTACGTGCGCTGGATCGTCCTGGGCGTGGGAAGGGCCATCTCGTGAGCCTAGCGTTGCCTGCAACGAGAGACCCGATGCGCGCGTCACGTCATCGGACGCCGCCTCGTCACATCCTCGAAACGCCCAACCGCTCCTCCGCGATGAAGCCCTCGGTCCTCCCCCGAGGGTTTCATCGATTCCGCCCGCCATCCGAACGTTGGTGGGGCCGACGCTAGCTCTCCCGGGCGAGCCGCCGCAGCACAGCTGGCAGGATCCCGCCGCCGCGGTAGTAGTCGACCTCGATGGCGCCGTCGAGCCGGGCGATGGCCTCGAACCGGATCTGACGGCCATCGTCGCGCTCGGCGAGCACCGTGACCGACTGCCGTGGGGACAGTCGCTCGCCGATCCCCAGGATCGAGTACGTCTCGCGACCATCGAGGCCCAGCGACGAGGCGCTATCGCCCGGTTTGTACTGGAGCGGCAGTACGCCCATCCCGACCAGGTTCGAGCGATGGATGCGCTCATAGGACTCGGCCAGCACCGCCTTGACGCCGAGCAGGGCCGGACCCTTGGCGGCCCAGTCCCGGGACGAACCCGACCCGTACTCACGGCCTGCGAGCACGAGCAGCGGGACGCCGTCGCCCTGGTAGCGCATCGCGGCGTCGTAGATGAACGTCTCCTCACCATCGGGCAGGTGGAGCGTGTACGGACCTTCCTTGCCCTCGACGAGGCGATTCTTGAGCCGTATGTTCCCGAACGTGCCGCGCATCATCACCTCGTGATGGCCCCGCCGCGCGCCGTAGGAGTTGAACTCCAGCGGCGTGACCCCGTGCTCCTGGAGCCACTGTCCGGCGGGTGACCAGTGCGGGATCGAGCCAGCCGGCGAGATGTGGTCGGTCGTGACCGAGTCGCCGAGGACGGCCAGGACCCGCGCGCCCGTGATGTCGGCCACGTCCCGATCGCCCGGCGTCATTCCCTCGAAGAACGGGGGGCGAGCCACATACGTCGACGACGGATCCCAGGCGTAGCGATCGCCCTCCGGGATCGGCAGCGCGCGCCAGCGGTCGTCGCCTTCGAACACGACGCCATACGTCCGTCGGAAGAGCTCGGGGTCGATCGACGCGCCGATGACCGACCGGATCTCGTCCGCCGTCGGCCAGATGTCCGCAAGGTAGACGGGCCGTTCATCGTTGCCGACCCCGAGCGGCTCCGATGTCAGGTCGGTGTCGACGCGGCCGGCGAGCGCGAACGCGACGACGAGCGGCGGCGACGCCAGGTAGCTCGCGCGCGCGAGCGGGTGGATGCGCCCCTCGAAGTTGCGGTTGCCGGACAACACCGCGGCTACGACCAGGTCGTTCTCCTCGACCGCCGTGGCGACCGCCGCGTCGAGCGGGCCGGAGTTCCCGATGCACGTCGTGCAGCCGTACCCGGCCAGCGCGAAGCCGAGCTGCTCGAGCGGCTTCATCAGGCCGGCGGCTTCGAGGTAGCCGGTGACCGCCTTCGACCCGGGCGCGAGCGATGTCTTGACCGTCGGACGCACGCCTAGCCCGCGCGCGACGGCGTTCCTCGCAAGCAGACCCGCGCCCACCATCACCGTGGGGTTCGACGTATTGGTGCAGGACGTGATCGCCGCGATCGCCACCGAGCCCGTGGCCACCGAGACCTCCTCGTCGCCGATGGACACCGTCACGGACCGATACTTCCGGTCGTCGGCCGCGCCGCTGGACGACTTCGCGGCGACCGGCGGCGCCGGCGAGTCGACGCTCTCGCCGCTCGCGAACGCGGGCGCGTCGGACGCCGGGAAGGATTCGTCGGACGCCTCGTGGACCACGTCGCCGTCGGCCTCGGCGTTCGTAACGGGGAGCTCTTCGCCCGGCGACATGAGGCCGTCGGGGAACGCCGACCGGAAGTTCTCGCGAAGCTCGCGGACCGGGACGCGGTCCTGCGGTCGCCGCGGTCCGGCAACCGACGGCTCGACCGTCGACAGGTCGAGCGTCAGGACCTCGTCGAACGCGGGTCCGTCACCGGGTTCGCGCCAGAGTCCCTGCTCCTTGGCGTAGCGCTCGACGAGGTCGACTCGCTCGGGGCTCCGCCCAGTCAGCCGCAGGTACGCGAGCGTCTCGTCGTCGATCGGGAAGAGCGTGGCGGTCGCCCCGAATTCGGGACTCATGTTCGAGATCGTCGCCCGGTCGGCCAGCGATAGCCCCGCCACGCCGTCGCCGGCAAACTCGACGAACGCACCAACGACGCCGTGGCTCCGGAGCATCTCGGTGACGACGAGGACGAGGTCGGTAGCCGTCGATCCGCTCGGCAACTCGCCTGTCAGGCCCACGCCGACGACATGCGGCATCGGCTGGTACAGCGGCTGGCCGAGAAGGACGGCCTCCGCCTCGATGCCGCCGACGCCGTAGCCCAGGACACCGAGCGCGTTGATCATCGTCGTATGGGAGTCGGTTCCGACGAGCGTGTCGGGGAAGGCCACGCCGTCGCGCTCGTCGACGACAGGAGCCAGGAACTCGAGATTGACCTGGTGCACGATGCCGGTCCCCGGCGGGACGATGCGCAGGTTGCGGAACGCCGTCTGGGCCCAACGCAACAGCTGGTAGCGCTCGCCGTTCCGCTCGTACTCGCGCTCGACGTTGAACGCGAACGCATCACCGGTGCCGAAGCGATCGACCTGGACGGAGTGGTCGATGACCAGGTCGGCCGGCACGAGCGGGTTGACCCGGGCCGGATCGCCGCCCAGATCGGCCATCGCGTCCCGCATCACGGCGAGATCGACGACCGCAGGCACGCCGGTGAGGTCCTGCATGATCACCCGCGACGGCATGAACGGGATCTCAGCCTCCGCAGCGACCCCAGGCCGCCACGACGCGAGCGTCTCGACGTCAGCAGCGTCGACCACTCCACCGGCGTGACGGAGCAGGTTCTCGAGCAGGATCCGGACCGTGACGGGCAGACGCGCTTCGGCGGTCAGGCCCTCGACGGTCCCTAGGCGGTAGATATCGGGCAGGCCGGGGCCGAGGGATGCCCGGGCGCCGAAGGGATCGGCTGATGGCAACGCGTGCTACTCCGTTGGCTCGCTAGACTCGATGCATGGAAGCGTACCGCGCTCGGCGCGCCGCCAGCGTCGACCGGGTCGGACGCAGCCGCACCGCCCACCGCGGCTCGGTCCCGTGAAGCCCTGGGGCCCATTGCCGGGCGACGATCCGGAACGGGATCGGGCAGAGATGGAGGCGGCGATCAAGGAGGCGGGCATCGACCTTGACCCCGTCCCGCCTGGGCACCATCGCCACGGCGACCGTGAGGTCCACGCGGACGGACACGTCCATCCCCATCAACGCTCCGGTCCCGCGGATATCCCATCCACGGGGATCGTCGGCGCGGGAGCGGTCGGGACCGCGCTCGGTCTCGCACTGAGTCGTGCCGGTTGGCCGATCCAGGCCGTCGCGAGCCGAGACCCGGAGCGACGGGCGCGCTTCGCGAGCTCCGTCGAGGGTGCGCGCGGATTCGCCGAGGCGCAGGCCTTGATCGAGGAGGTCGAGTTGATCATCCTCGCCATCCCGGATGACGCGATCGCACCGCTGGCACGCGAGGTCCGGATGTACAGCGGCCAGGCGATGGTCCACACGAGCGGAGCGCTCGGCGCCCAAGTGCTGGCTCCGGCGATGGCGGCCGGGACGCAGATCGGCTCGTTCCATCCGCTTGTGGCATTCGCCGACGCGGAACGGGCGGTCGCCGCGCTCCGCGGCGCGACCGTGGCCGTCGAGGGCGATGACGATCTCGCAGCCTTGCTCGCGACGATGGCGGAACGGATGGGAGCGCGTGCGGTTCGTCTCGCCCCAGGCACCAAGGCCGCCTATCACGCGGCTGCGGTCCTGGCCGCGGGCGGCTTCGTGGCGCTGCTCGATGCCATCGCCGAGTTGGGCGCGGTCGCCGGTCTCGACGAGGCGGGCGCCCTCGAGATCTACGGACCGCTCATCGAGGGGACGCTGGGAAATGCGCGTGCGCTCGGGATCCGTGCCTCGCTCACGGGCCCCATGACCCGCGGCGACGTCGGCACGTTGACGGCGCATCTCGACGCGCTGCATGCCCACGCGCCAGGCGTCCTCGCGCTCTATGTGGCCGCTGCGCACCGCGAGATCGATCTGGCCGTCGAGCGTGGCGCGCTGGCACCGGAGACGGCGTTTGCGATGCGTGATTCACTCAGCAATGCGCTTGCAAGGCAGGACTGACCTAGTACTATTTCGGCCCATGGGACACAGCATCGCCGCCAAGTACGCGGCTCGCCCGGCGGCGCGATTCGTGCGTCCGTCGAGCCGCCTCAGAGAGCGGCGACTCGGTCTCGGAGCGCGCGCATCGTTCTCACCGGTGAGCGGCCCCCAGACGCAGCTGCGAGCCCCTGATGCCGGTCCCTACGAGCGGCTTCGCTCGGGCTGGCGTGGCCCTCGACCGACCCGGTCGCACCTGCGCGATCACCGAGTCCGGCCGCTGGTGACGATGCACTGGGCCCGCTCCGGACGCTCCGGATCGGCTCACCGTCCCAGCGCCGCCGCGGCTCCGTGGCACGCCTGAGGAACGCCACCGCCACTTCCGCCGGCGGCATCGTCGTCCGCTACGCGAACGGGCGTCCGCAGCTCGTCGTCGGCAGCCGCCGTCGCGATCGTGACAACCGGACCTGGACCCTTCCGAAAGGCACGCCCGATCCCCACGAGACCGTCGAGGAGACCGCGGTGCGCGAGGTCGTGGAGGAGACCGGGCTCGACGTCCGCATCACCGGACCGCTCGGCTCGATCGAGTACACGTTCGTCCAGTCGGGGACCCGCATCCACAAGACCGTCCACTACTTCATGATGGAACCCGTGGGGGGCGACCTCGAACGACACGATCACGAGTTCGACGAGGTCCGCTGGATCGACTTCGATGAGGCGCCCACGATGTTGACCTTCGAAACGGAACGCGGACTCGTCGCGCAGGCGGCCGGCCGCCTGGCGACCTCGGGCGCGGAGCGCGCCTCGTGACGGACCCGGAGGGGGCCGGCACCGTGATCCACGAGACACCACTCGCCAGTCGCCACGAGGCGCTGGGCGCTCGGATGATCGACTTCGCCGGGTGGCGGATGCCGGTCCAATACAGCTCGATCCTCGAGGAGCACCGGTGCGTTCGCGAACGGGCCGGCCTGTTCGACCTGTCGCACATGGGCGAGTTGCTCGTCGAGGGTCCCGACGCCGGTGATGCGCTGGCACGCGCACTCGTCACCAACCCACCTGCGCTCACTGTCGGCCGGGCGCACTACTCGATGATCTGCGCACCCGACGGTGGCATCCTCGACGACCTTATCGTCTATCGCCTGGCCGCCGACCGCTTCATGGTGGTCGCCAACGCCTCGAACGCGCAGATCGTGTCCGATGCACTCGCCGAGCGGCTGGACGGCTCACGAGCCCTGCTTGACGACCAGTCGCTCGCGACCGGTCTCGTGGCGATCCAGGGTCCGCGCTCGGTCGAGGTCCTCACGCCACACACCGACGTCGACCTGGCGTCCCTGCGTTACTACGGGATCGCCGACGGCCAGGTGGCAGGGATCCCGGCACACGTCGCCCGGACCGGGTATACCGGTGAGGATGGTTTCGAGGTGTTCGTCGACACGGGTCGGACCGGCGAGCTGTGGGACACGCTGTTGGAGGCGGTTCGCGGCGTCGAAGGCGGCCCCGTCGGCCTCGGGGCACGTGACACGCTTCGCCTGGAAGCCGGGATGCCGCTGTACGGCAACGAGCTCGACACGACCACGACCCCATATGACGCAGGCTTGGGTCGCGTGGTGAAGCTCGACAAGGGTGTCGATTTCGTGGGGCGCGCGGCGCTCGAACGAGCGGCGGCCGACGGGCCGAAGCGGCGTCTGGTGGGGCTCACCGTCGAGGGTCGCGGCATCGCGCGGCACGGGTATCCGGTCCATAGCGGCGACCGCCGGACCGGCGTCGTGACCAGTGGCACCCAGTCGCCCACGCTCGGTGTCCCGATCGCGATGGCGTACGTCGCACCCTCGGACGCGGAACCGGGCACCATGGTGGATATCGAGGTCCGCGACACGCGCGTCCCGGCGCGGGTCGTCCCGCTGCCGTTCTACCGGAGGAGCAGTTGACGTGAGCGCACCGACCGACTTGCGCTATACCCGCGACCACGAGTGGGTCCGGGTCGACGGCGGAGAGGCCACCGTCGGGATCACCCAGTACGCCGCCGACCAACTCGGTGACATCGTGTTCGTGGAGCTGCCCGACGAGGGTCGCGACCTCGAGGAGGCGAAGGCGTTCGGCGTGGTCGAATCCGTCAAGGCGGTCAGCGACCTCTTCGCTCCGTTGACAGGGACTGTGACCTCGACCAACGACGCGCTCGCGGCCAACCCTGAGCTCGTGAACAGTGACCCGTACGGCGACGGCTGGATGATCAAGATCAGGCTGAGCGATACGTCCGAGATGGACGATCTCCTCGACGGCCCCGCCTACGACGACCTCGTCGCGGCCGGCTGATCGGACGATGCCCTACGGCCCGCATACCCCGGCCGACCGGGAGCGGATGCTCTCGGCGCTCGGCCTCGATAGCGTCGACGATCTCTTCGCGGACATCCCAGTCGACCTCCGGGCCAGCGCGCTCGACCTCCCGCCGCCCGAGCCCGAACTCGAGCTGTCGGCGCGGCTCCGCGAGATGGCGAGTCGCAACCGCACCGATCTCGTGTCGTTCCTCGGCGCGGGCGTCTACCGGCACTGGACCCCGCCCGCCGTGGATCAGTTACTTCTCCGTGGCGAGTGGTACACGGCCTACACGCCGTACCAGCCCGAGGTCAGCCAGGGGACGCTCCAGTCGATCTACGAATACGAGTCACTGATCGCCGAGCTCGTCGACATGGACGTGGTGTCGGCGTCGCACTACGACGGCGCCGCGGCCACCGCCGAAGCGGCCCTCATGACCTGCCGTGCGACGCGACGCGACCGCGTGCTCGTCAGCCGGGGCGTCCACCCGCAGTACCGCCAGACGCTGCACACGTACATGCGGAATCTCGAACTCGAGGAGATCCCGCTCGTCGCCGAAGGCGAGGCTGCCGGCACGACCGATCTCGACGCGTTGGCGCGCATGCTCGGGGAGGAGGACCGGCCGGTCGCCGGCGTCATCGCCGCGAACCCGGATTTCCTCGGGTTGCTCGAACCGATGTCGCGGATCGGCGAGCTCACACATGCCGCCGGCGCGTTGTTCGTCGCGGTCATCGAGCCCGTCTCCCTGGCCGTCCTGACACCACCAGGTGCATACGGCGCCGACATCGCGGCCGGCGAGGGGCAGCCCCTCGGGATCGCGCCGCAATACGGCGGCCCATATCTCGGGATCCTCGCCTCCACCGACGCGCTGGTGCGCCAGATCCCAGGCCGGCTGGTCGGGATGACGACCGACCTCGACGGGAAGCGTGCGTTCGTCATGACGCTTCGCGCGCGCGAGCAGGACATCCGGCGCGACAAGGCGGCGAGCAACATCTGCACGAACCAGGCGCTGCTCGCGCTCGCTGCGTCGATCTATCTCGCGACGATCGGGCCACATGGCTTGCGGGACGTCGCGGCGAACGGGGCGGCGCGGGCCACGGAGCTCGAGACCGGGCTTGCCGCCATCGGCGTCGAACGAGTGCATCCGGGGCCCTACCTCAACGAGTTCGCGATCCGCGTCGCTGATGCACGCACCGTCCACCGCCGGCTCATCGAACGGGGCTTCCTGGCAGGGCTGGTCCTCGCGGACGCAGAACCGGACGACCCGACGCTCGCGGACGGGCTGCTCCTCGCCACGACCGAACTCACCACCTCCGGAGATATCGCGAGGTTCGTCGCCGCGCTGCAGGAGGTCCTCAGCGGCCGCCCGCCCGTGGGTGTCGAGACCGGCGCGGGTGCAGAACGGGCAGCGAACCCGGTCGGAGCGACGCGATGAGCGTCACCGGCGAGAAACTCCAGCCGACGCTGTTCGAGCGCAGTTCTCCGGGACGAGGAGGCGGCAAGATCCCGCATCCGCCCAAGGACGCGCTCGATCGCCTCCCGGACGATGCGCGGCGCGCCACCCCACCGGCACTCCCCGAGATGAACGAGCCGGACGTCGTCCGCCACTACGTGAACCTGAGCCAGCTGAACCATGCGGTCGATACCGGGTTCTATCCGCTCGGGTCGTGCACCATGAAGTTCAACCCCAAGTTGAACGAGTGGGCGGCGCGGTTACCCGGGTTCGCGGACCTGCATCCGATGGCCCCGGACGAGGTCGCGCAGGGCACGCTCCAGCTGCTCTGGGAGCTGGAGGCCGCGCTGGCCGAGATCTCCGGGATGCGCGCGGTCACACTCCAGCCCGCGGCCGGCGCCCAGGGTGAGCTGACCGGGATCCTCATGATCCGCGCGTACCACCGCGAGCGCGGCGACACCGACCGTGACGAGGTGCTCGTCCCGGACAGCTCGCACGGGACGAACCCGGCGACTGCATCGATGGCCGGGTTCAAGACCATCACGATCCCGTCGGCCGCGGACGGCGGTGTTGACCTCGACGCCTTCAAGGCGGCGCTCGGGCCGCGCTCCGCGGCGGTGATGATCACCAACCCCTCGACGTTGGGGCTGTTCGAGTCACGGATCGGAGAGCTGCTCGACGCGGTCCACGAGGCGGGTGCGCTCGCCTACATGGATGGCGCGAACCTGAACGCGATCCTCGGCCGGTTCCGGCCCGGCCAGGCGGGTTTCGACGTCATGCACTTCAACGTGCATAAGACGTTCAGCACGCCGCATGGCGGTGGCGGTCCGGGTGCCGGGCCGGTCGGGGTAGGGGAGTTGCTGCTCCCGTACCTGCCGACGCCGCGCGTCCTCCGTCTCGATGACGGGACGTTCCGACTGGAGCGCCCGGACGAACGCCCGACGTCGATCGGTCGGTTGCGCAGTTTCGTCGGGAATACCGGCGTCCTCGTGCGCGCGTATGCCTATATCCGCGCGCATGGCGGCTCCGGCCTCCGCGAGGTGAGCGACGACGCAGTCCTGGCCGCGAACTACCTCAAGTCGCGACTCGCCGGCACGTTCGACCTGCCGTATGACAGGCCGTGCAAGCACGAGTTCGTCGCGTCCGGGGCCAGCCTCAAGGCCAAGACGGGGGTGCGGACCCTCGATGTCGCGAAGCGGCTGATCGACCATGGGTTCCACCCGCCGACGATCTACTTCCCGTTGATCGTCGAGGAAGGGATGCTCATCGAGCCCACGGAGACCGAATCGGTCGAGACCCTCGACGCCTTCGCCGACGCACTCATCGAGATCGCCGCGGAGGCGGAGCGTGATCCGGAGATGGTCACGTCGGCTCCGCACACGGCACCCGTCAAACGCCTCGACGAGGCGACCGCCGCGCGCCAGCCGAACCTGCGCTGGCGACCCATGGCTGGTGCGGAGATGCCCTGTCCGGATTGAAGCGGAGCCGGACTTCCGTCAAGTTGACGGGCACTACCTTCCTGTGAATGATATGCGCCATCTTGAGGCCCGCGGCTCGTCATCGTGACCGCGGGCTAGCCCGCGTACGGCGCCACCGATGGGAGGATCGCGGCGTCGTCGGTCAAGGCGCCATGGTCGGCGGACACGATCATGGCGTGCTCGAACCAACCGGATGCTGCGGTCAGGACACCGCGGCGACGGGGTTACGTGAAAGGGACCCATATGACACAGAAACGTCTCCTCGCCCTCCTGGGCGCGTTCGCCATCATGGCGAGCGCGTGCGGCGGCTCGAGCGCGACGCAAGCCCCTGCCGAGAGCCAGGCGCCGGGAGAGTCCCCGGCAGCCTCCGGCGGTGAATCACCGGCCGCTTCGGCCGACCTGGCCGCTGAGCAGACCATCCGCTGGCCGCTGATCCAGGATCCGGCCACGCTTGACCCGAACCTGGCCCAGGACTCGCAGTCCACGGCGGTCCTCGTCGCAGTGCAGCGCGGACTCACCTATGTCGACAAGGACCTCAAGATCGTCCCGGAGCTCGCTGAGTCATGGGACGTCTCGCCGGATTCGAAGACCCTGACCTTCCACCTCAAGGACGCCAAGTACAGCAACGGCGACCCGATCGTCGCCGGCGACTACGTCTTCAGCTGGAAGCGTCTCCTCGACCCACGCAACCCGGCTCCATACAACTACGTCCTCAAGGAGGTCGAAGGGGCCGCTGATCTGCTCAGCATCAACCCGAAGAAGCTTCCGTCCGATTCCGAGATCGACGGGATGCTCGACAAGGTGGGCGTCTCAGCGCCCGACGACAAGACGTTCGTCGTGAAGCTCGCCATCCCCGCGACCTACTTCCTGGCGGTCACGGGGATGTGGGTGACGGTGCCGATGCAGGAGAAGTGGATCACCAGCAAGGGTGCCACCGAGACCGGTAATTACGTCTCCTCTGGCCCGTTCAACGTGGAGAGCTGGGATCACAACGCCCAGATCGTCCTGAAGCCGAACCCGAACTGGATCGGCACCAAGCCGACCCTGACCGAGATCGACATGCCGATCTTCGCCGAGCTTGCTGACGCACAGCGTGCCTATGAGGCCGACGAGGTCGACTCCGTCTACCCGGTCCCGGACGAGGACATCAACCGCATCAAGAACGACCCGGCCTTCGCCGATCAGTACTCCGAGATCCCGACCCTCGGCATCGCCCAGTACGACTTCAACAACGGCACCGACCCGTCGGGCAAGGGCAAGCTCGCTCGCTGTCCGGACGAGCACACCTGCCCGACCACCAACAAGAACTTCCGCATCGCGCTGACCGAGGCGATCGACAAGCAGGCGTTCATCGACGCCACGTTCTCGGGCATCGGCCAGGTCGCCAACAGCTTCATCATGCCGGGCCTGCCCGGGCACGATGACTCGATCAACCCGTATCCGTTCAATCTCGACGACGCGAAGGCGAAGATGACCCAGGCGCTCCAGGAGATCGGCTACTCAAGTGCAGCCGACATCCCGGCGCTGAAGTTCGGCTTCAACACCGGTGCCGGTCACGAGCCGCGCGTCGCGTTCCTGGCCGAGGCGTGGAACCAGGCCTTCGGTCTCAAGACCGACCAGGTCGGTAGCGAGTTCAGCGTGTTCCTGACCCAGCGGACCGCCGGTGAGTACGACCTCGCCCGGGACGCGTGGGGCGCCGACTACCCGCATGCGAACAACCAGCTCGATGGCAACTTCACGTGCGGTGGCGGCAACAACAACAGCCAGTACTGCAACCCGGCGTTTGACGACATCCTCAAGAAGGCCGCCGTCGAACAGGATCCGGACAAGCAAGCCCAGCTCTACGCGTCGGCGGACAAGCTACTGTCCGAGGACGCTGCCTACCTGCCGCTGCTCTATCGGACCTTCGCGACCGTCGTGAAGCCGTGGGTCGATGGCGAGCAGGTCACCCCGATCGACCACAACAACCCCGGCGACGAGTTCCCGGAGACGATCCGGATCCTCGCCCACTAGTCGTCACCGACGATCAAGTGATGGGCCGGCTCCACACGGGGCCGGCCCATCGTGCATCATCGACCGAACGCAAAGGGATCTAACACGAAGCTGGTGAGACCGTGATCAGTTATCTCGCTCGGCGGATCCTGTGGATCATCCCGGTGTTGTTCGCGGTCTCGATCATCACGTTCTTCCTCATGCACGCCGTGCCCGGTGGACCATGGGACGCTGAGAAGCGGCTCCCCGCCAATGTCCAGGCGCGACTGAACGCCCAATATGGCCTCGACAAGCCGCTGTACGAGCAGTACATCCAGTGGGCCGGCGGGTTCGTCACGGGCGATCTCGGCCCCTCGTATCGGTCGCGAGACCGCCGCGTCAACGACATCATCGGGGACGGGATCGCTGTGACGTTCCAGCTCGGGATCATGGCGTTCGCGCTCTCCGTCGTGGTGGGCATCCCACTCGGGATATTCGCGGCGCTCGGCCATAACAGATGGCCGGACTACCTTTCGACCTCGATCTCGATCATCGGCATCGCCACGCCCAGTTTCGTCCTGGCCATCCTGCTGATCGTCGTCTTCAGTATCGGCTTAGGTTGGTTCCCGACCGGCGGCTGGAAGGGGCCGCAGTACTGGGTCTTACCGACCGTCGCCTTGGCCGGTTTCCCGATCGCTGTGATCGCGCGGTACACACGTGCGTCGATGCTCGAGGTGACCCGCAAGGACTACATCCGGACGGCGCAGAGCAAGGGCATCGGCGGCCGCGCCGTCGTGTCGCGCCACATGATCCGGAACGCGCTCATCCCGGTGGTCACGATCCTGGGACCGACGCTCGCCTTCCTCGTCACCGGCTCGTTCATCATCGAGACGATCTTCAGCGTGCCGGGGATCGGCCGCTTCTACGTCTCAGCGATCAGCCAGCGCGACTACAGCCTGCTGATGGCGATGACGATCCTGTACGCCTTCACGGTCGCCTTCCTCAACGTGGTGGTCGACGTGTTGTACGCGTACATCGACCCGCGGATCCGCTACAGCTAGGACGGGAGCGCCACCATGACGACTTCAGCGGCGAGCGCCCAGCAAGCTGCCGTTCGCGAGCGGCCCTCGACCGGGCTATGGCGTGATGCGTGGGGCCGGCTCCTCAAGAACCGTCTCGCCATCCTCGGCCTGTTCCTCGTGATCACGCTCATCTTCCTTGGTGTCTTCGGGCCGCTCCTTGCGCCGTATCCGTATTCGCAGCAGGACCTGAAGGCCGTCCTCGCCGGGGGACACGGACCGCTCCCGCCGGGCTCGCCCGGCCACATCCTCGGGACGGACCAGCTCGGCCGTGACCTCCTGAGCCGGCTGCTCGACGGGGCGCGCATCAGCGTCAGCGTCGCGTTCGTCGTGCAGGTCGTCATCATCCTGATCGGCGTGCCGATCGGCGCGCTCGCGGGTTGGTTCGGCGGCCGGACGGACAACTTCCTGATGCGGTTCACCGACATCATCTATGCGTTCCCGGACCTGCTCTTCATCATCTTGCTGTCGGTCGCGTTCCGGGAGACGGTGTTCGGACAGGCGCTCGACGGTCTGCTGCTCGTGTTCGTCGCGATCGGCATCACGTCCTGGGTGACCGTGGCGCGGCTGGTGCGGGGCCAGATGCTGGCCCTCAAGGAGACCGAGTTCGTCGAGGCAGCCCGGGCGATCGGTGTGTCGGATCGCAAGATCGTGACGCGCCACCTGCTGCCGAACGGCATGGGGCCGATCATCGTGGCGATCACGCTCGGGATCCCGGCCGCGATCCTCGCTGAGGCGACGCTTGCCTACATCGGCATCGGCGTCCAGCCGCCGCGGGCGTCGTGGGGAAGCCTGATCGCCGAAGGCCAGAAGTTCATCCGATCCGAACCACATCTCGTGACGTTCCCCGCCATCGCGATCGCGCTGGCGCTCATCGGCTTCACGTTCCTTGGCGACGGTCTGCGCGACGCGCTCGACCCGAAGCTGAAGGGCAAGCAGTAAGTGAGCGGCGCCGACGACACGATGACCGAACCGGACGCCCCGAGCATCATCGAGGTATCGCCCGACGACGCGCGGCGCGTCCAGACGCCCACGGAACCACGAGCCGAGTCGGGCCACAAGGCCGACAAGCTCCTGACGGTCCGCAACCTCTCGACCCACTTCTTCACGCCCGACGGCGTGGTCCAGGCCGTCGACGATGTGTCATTCGAGCTCGGCTACGGCGAGACGCTCGGGCTCGTGGGTGAGTCAGGCTGCGGGAAGAGCGTCACCGCGCTGTCGATCGCTCGCCTCGTGCCGAACCCGCCCGGTCGGATCGTCGCCGGTGAGGTCATCTTCGACGGGATCGACGTCCTGAAGATGAATGACGACGAGATGCGCCATCTCCGCGGCAAGGAGATCGGCTTCATCTTCCAGGACCCGCTCACGAGCCTCAATCCGACGCTGACGATCGGCTACCAGATCGCCGAATCGATCCGCCAGCACATGGGGCTGTCGAGCGCGGCCGCGAAGGATCGGGTGGCTGAGCTGCTCGGTAAGGTCGGCATCCCGCGGGCGAAGGATCGCCTGAACGACTACCCGCACCAGTTCTCCGGTGGGATGCGGCAACGCGTGATGATCGCCATCGCGCTCGCATGTGACCCGAAGCTGATCCTCGCCGACGAGCCCACGACGGCGCTCGACGTGACCATCCAGGCCCAGATCCTTGAGCTGATCGAGCGGCTGTCCGATGAGTTCCATACCGCCGTCCTGATGATCACCCACGACCTTGGCATCGCCGCCGGCATGTGCGACCGGGTGAACGTCATGTACGCCGGGCGGATCGTCGAGACGGCGACGGTCGACGAACTGTTCGAGCGGCCACGGATGCCGTACGCCTGGGGACTGCTCGACTCACTGCCACGCCTCGACGACGTCAGAGGCGATCGTCTCCGGACCATCGAAGGGCTGCCGCCGCTGCTCATCCAGCCGCCTGACGCCTGCCGCTTCGAACCACGCTGCCGCTTCGCACGCGACATCTGCCGTGAAGACGAGCCCGAGCTCACCCAGCGAGGCGACTCGCACTACGCCCGGTGCTGGGCCACGCAGCCAGATGGATGGATCCCGTGACCGTCACGATGCCGGATTCCCACGTCGCCCCCACAGCGGACCAGCCAGACCTGATCCAGGTCGAGGACCTCAAGGTCCACTTCCCGATCCGTCAGGGGATCTTCCAGAACGAGGTCGGGACGGTGAAGGCCGTCGACGGCGTCACCTTCGAAGTCCGCAAGGGCGAGACGCTCGGACTCGTCGGGGAGTCCGGCTGCGGCAAGAGCACGACCGGGCGCGCTCTCATCCGGCTCCGCGATGCCACGTCGGGGACCGTGCGCTTCGACGGCGTCGATCTCGGCACCCTCAAGGCGGACGCCTTGCGCAAGATGCGGCGGCGGATGCAGATCATCTTCCAGGACCCGTACGGGTCTCTCGACCCGC
>Ga0207708_10001490_pt1 | contig 17452 bp, 12 predicted proteins | sample KBSK5101metaG_FD_184340 | JGI IMG/M metagenome (GOLD analysis project Ga0207708, IMG submission 184340) | Corn, switchgrass and miscanthus rhizosphere microbial communities from Kellogg Biological Station, Michigan, USA - KBS K5-10-1 metaG... | ecosystem: Host-associated > Plants > Roots >...
GTGTCCTCGTCAGCTCCGTTCGTTCGTCAAGCTTCTTGCCGCGCGGGGTGATGGTCTGCATTCGTCACGCGCTGTCCACCGGAGACGGCGATATCGCGGCGTCACGCCTGCAGCTGATTCACGTCGCCGGCAGTCCGGGGAAACCGGGCGCGTCGCTCGCGCGTGGTCTTGCGGCGCGCGCCGCCGCCGTCGTGAGGGACCTGCCGATCGCGCCGGACGTGCGTGCGTGGATCGCCTCCGTCACCGCGACGCACGAGACGCGCGTGGCGCGCCTCCTCGCCCGCGAGCGATCGATCGCGAGCCGCACTGATATCGCCCATGAGGTCCAGCCCGGGCTGTTCGACTCGCGCGCGCTCGAGCGGGCGGCCGCCTCGTCAGCGGTCGACGGCTCGCTCGATGCGGAGCACCGCCGCCGCGTCAGCACACTGTCGCGCGGGGCGGCGCTTCACCTCACGTCCACTCCCGTCGCGGTACTGATCTCGTGGCGCTGAAAGGGATCTCCGGGACGCTCGCGGCGGCCGACCTGCTCGAGGAGCTGGCGCGGCGGCCGTGCCCTACGGCTCGCCTGCGGGCCGCGCTCGGCAGCGTCCGCCGGTCGCTCGGTCCCGCCAGTTCGGCGCGCCACGTCTTCAACGCGCTGGTCGAGCCGCTGCTCACCGCCCTCGAGCTCGAGGTGTCGATCGACTCGGACACCGCGTCGCTGCTGCTGATCTCGATTCGCAGCGGCGGACGCGACGCCGCGTCCGGCGCGATCGGCGGGTGGAATGCGGACCTGCGGCGCCTGCGCGACCTCTCCACGCGCGGCCGCCAAACATCCCCGCGCTGGTGGATCGGCGCGAACGGGCCCACGCTGCGCGTGCTGGACGCGACGCGGGCCTACACGCGGCGGTCGATCGACGTCGACCTCGAGACCGTGGAGGCCGACGATCGCGCCCTGGCCGCGCTGCACGCCATCTTCGACGGCACCGCCGCCTCTTCCCTGCCGGTGCTCGACGCGCTGGTCCGCGGCACCGAACGGCACCGCTCTGAGGTCGGCTCGTCCCTGCAGGCCGGCGTCGAGGACGCGCTGCCGGGCCTCATCGCGGGCCTCGCCGGCCGCCGGCGACGCGGGCGCGCGCTGGATGCCGCGTTCGGTGACGCCCTCACCATCGTCTACCGCATCCTCTTCCTGCTCTTCGCCGAGGCGCGCGGCCTCGTGCCGCAGTGGCATCCCACGTATCGCGAGAGCTACACCATCGAGTCGCTGCGCCCCGTGGCCGAGAGCGGCGGCGCCGCGGGCGGGTTGTGGCAGTCGCTGCAGGCGATTTCCCGGCTGGCGCATCGCGGCTGCTCCGCGGGATCGCTGCGGCTGGTGCCGTTCAACGGGCGGTTGTTCGCGCCGTCGGCGGCACCGCTCGCGGAGACCATCGCGCTCGACGACCGCCTCGTCCGCGACGTCCTGCTGGCCGTCACCACCCGGCCCGGCCCGGATCGCCGCGTCCGCATCTCGTACGGCGATCTCGGCGTCGAGCAGCTCGGCGCGGTCTACGAGCGCGTGCTCGACTACGCGCCGGTGCTGGAGCGCGACGAGGTCAGCCTTTCGCGATCCGGAAGGCGAAAGCACACCGGCACGTTCTATACGCCACGATCGATCACCGAGTACCTCGTCCGCCGCACGCTGGCGCCGCTGGTTCGCGGACGCACAGCGGAGCAGATCGCCGCCCTGCGCGTCGTCGATCCCGCCATGGGCAGCGGCGCGTTCCTGGTTGCCGCGTGCCGCTATCTTGCGGACGCCTACGAGGCGGCACTCATCACGGAAGGAACCGTCACTGCCGCCGACATCACGTCCGCCGATCGCGCCGCGTTCCGGCGCCTGGTGGCGCAGCGCTGCCTGTACGGCGTCGATCTGAATGCGACCGCGGTGCAGCTGGCGCGGCTGTCGCTCTGGCTCTGCACGCTCGCCGCCGACCGTCCGCTCAGCTTCTTCGATCATCACCTGCGCGCCGGCAACAGCCTCGTCGGCGCGCGGCTCGACGAGATCGCGCGCCAGCCGCCGTGCGGCGCGCGCGGCCGCGCCGCCGCGCCGCTGCCGCTGTTCGACGATGACGGGCTGACGCCGGGGGTGGCGGCGGCGGTCGGGACGCGCCTCGGCATCGAGCGGCAGCCAGACGACTCCGCCACGGTCGTGCGCGCGAAGGAACGCGCTGTCGATGCGCTGAATGCGCCCGACGGTCCGCTCGCGGTATGGCGGCGACTCGCCGACGCGTGGTGCGCCGCCTGGTTCTGGCCCGACGATGTAGAGCGCATCACCGCGAAGACGTGGCCGGCGTTCGCGGGAGTCCTTCGCGGCGGACGCGACGATCTGCCGCCCGGAACCGGCGAGCGATGGCGGCACGCTGCGTGCGACGCCGCGGCGCGCGAGCACTTCTTCCACTGGGAGCTGGAGTTCCCCGAGGTCTTCTTCGACAGCGCCGGCGCGCCGCGCCCTGACGGCGGCTTCGACGCGGTGATCGGCAATCCGCCATGGGCCGCGGCGCAGGCGCTGACCGCGTTCTCGCGCGAGTCGGGCTGCTACACCCTGCACGGGTCCGGGCACGCCAACCTGTATCAGCTCTTCGCGGAGCGGATGCTGCGCCTGGCAGCGCCAGGCGGCCGCGTCGGCATGCTGATGCCGTCCGGCTTGATGGCCGACCATGGCTGCGCGGGGCTGCGCGCGTTCCTGTTCGATCGCTGCGCCATCGACGCGCTCGTCACCTTCGACAACCGCGGCGCGATCTTTCCCATTCACCGCGGGATGCGCTTCTCGCTGCTCACCGCGACGAAAGGCGGCGCGACGCCGGTGCTGCCCGCGGCGAACGGGTGGCATGCGCCGGACGCGCTGGACGACGTGCCCGATCACGGCGCGATCGCCGGCGCCGTCGGCATCCCTGTCGCACTGATCCGGCGCTTCAGCGGCGACGGCCTGGCCGTGCCCGACCTGCGCGACGAGCTCGACCGCGAGATCCTCGCGCGGGTACTTGCCGCGGCGCCGCCGCTCGGATCGAGCGACGGGTGGCGCGCGCAGTTCGGCCGCGAGCTGAACGCGACCGACGACCGCCCGCACTTCGGCCGGGACGGCCTCCCCGTCCTCGAAGGAAAGCTGATCGAGCCGTTCCGCGTCCGCGTCGACGAGGCGGCAGCGTTCGTCGACGCGGCGGTCGCCCGTCGCCTGCTCGGGCGGCGCGCGCGGATCGATCGCCCGCGCCTCGGCTATCGCGAAGTCGCCGCCGCGACCAACCGGCAGACGCTGATCGCCGCGATGATTCCAGCGCATGCCGTGACGACGCACACGATCTTCTGCATGCGGGCGCCGTCGGACGAAGAGCTCCACTGGTTCCTGTGCGGCGTGTTCAACAGCTTCGTCGCCAACTACCTCGTGAGGCTTCGCGGCGGCACGCACGTGCCGGCGGCGGCGATCCACCAGCTCCCCGTGCCGGTGCTGCCGCGGCAGGGCGCGGCCTTCCAGTCGATCGCGCGCCTCGCACGGGCCCTCTCCGAGACGGGCGCGACGCCCGCGCATCGCGCCGAGCTGCAGGCGCGCGTCGCAGGCGCCTACTCGCTCGACGCCGGCGGCCTCGCGCACGTGCTCGAGACGTTTCCCCTGGTCCCCGAGTCCGACCGTCAGGCGGCGCTCGACGTGTTTTCGGCCATGGCGGCACAGAGTTCGCACAGCACCGCCGGGTAAGCGGCCGCTCGCGCCGTTCTCCCTGGTCCGATTACAGAAATGGCCCCGACGATACAGATCCGCAAGCGGCTGCCGCCGCGCGGGTTCAAGAATGTCCTGAAGATGTGTCTGGCCGGGGCATGGATCCTCATGATCTGCCGCACGCCGGCCGATCCGGATCTGTGGGGACACGTGCGGTTCGGGCAGGACCTTCTGCGCAGCGGACGGCTCAGCGCGGTCGATCCGTATTCCTTCACCAGCGATCGCCCGTGGGTCAATCACGAGTGGCTGTCCGAGGTCGTGATGGCCCTGGCGTTCGGTCGCGCGGACGCGGTCGGACTCAACCTCCTGCGCCTCCTCGTCGTCGGCGCGGCGCTCGCGTTCGTGTGGCGGCGCGCGCAGGTGGTCGCGCCCGCGTATCGGTCGATCCTCGTCGCACTGGCCGCAGTGGGAATCACCCTTCGCGCGCTGCCGGTACGGCCGCAGCTCTTTTCACTCGCGTGCTTCGCCGCGCTGCTGGCGGTCCTCACGACCGCGGAGGAAAAACGCCGCGATGCGCTGCTGCTGTGGATTCCTCCGATCTTCGCGCTGTGGGTCAATCTTCACGGCGGCTGGATCGTCGGCCTCGGGACGATGGGGCTGTGGACGGTCGCGTGCCTGTTCAACCGCCCGCGCCGGCGCTGGTGGGCGCTGCCGGCGGCAACCGCCGCGGCCGCGCTGGCGACGCTGATCAATCCCTACGGCGTGGGCATGTGGAGCTTCCTGTCGGCCACCGTTGGCGCGAACCGGCCGATGATCAGCGACTGGCTGCCGATGTACAAGATGCCGCCCGCCTTCTGGCTCGGGTGGCTGATCGGCGCCGGACTGTGTGTGGCCGCGTGGCGCCAACGCGCCCGCGTGCCGCTGTGGTACCTCGCCCCCGTGGCGATCCTCGGCGTCGCCGCAATCAGGGTGAACCGTCTCGACGCCTTTTTCTGTCTCACTGCCGTCTTCCTGCTGACGTCCGTGTTTCCCGCGGCGGAGGTCGAGAGTGGTGTCCTGGACCGCCCGTCGCGCGCGATGCAGTTCGCGGGCGTGACGTGTGGCTGCGCAATCGCGATCGCGGCTACGCTGCAGCTCCGGCACCTCGACGTCAGACCGGACCTGATGCCCGAATCGGCATCGGTCGAGTACGTGCTGGAGCAGCGCCTCACGGGACGGTTTCTCACGTGGTTCGACTGGGGGGAGTTCGCCATCTGGCATCTCGCCGATCACGACGTGCGCGTCTCGATCGACGGCCGTCGCGAAACCGTCTACAGCGACACCGTGGTGAACGACCACCTGCGCTTCTACGCCGCGGCGAACGACACCGTGGACTACGCGCGCCGCATTCAGGCCGACTACGCGTGGCTGCCGATCGGATTGCCCGCGGTGAAGACGCTCGAAGCGGAAGGCTGGAGCCTCGCCTTCAAGGGACCGGTCTCGGTCATCCTGCGCGCGCCCGGCCACGCCGTGGGGGTTCCCCGCGTCGTGGATCGGACGGCCGTGCGCGAGTTTCCCGGGCCGTAAGGCAGCCGATCGCTGCCGCCGCACCGGCGGTTTCCGCCATGGAGGATGCGATATAGTGCTCAGATCCCATGGCCAATTACGGGTTCGCCATCGACCTCCGAAAATGCATCGGATGTCATGCCTGCACCATCGCCTGCAAGGCGGAGCACGAGATCCCGATTGGCGTGAACCGCTGCTGGGTGAAGACGGTCGAAAAGGGATCGTTTCCTGAAACCCGCCGCTTCTTCTTTCCGGTCCTCTGTAATCAGTGCACCGACGCGCCCTGCGTGCGCATCTGCCCCACCAACGCGCTCTTCAAGCGCCGCGACGGCATCGTCGATCTGCACGGCGAGAGCTGCATCGGCTGCCGCGCGTGCATGGAGGCGTGCCCTTACGATCAGCTCTTCATCGACCCGAACACGCACACCGCCGAGAAGTGCAACTTCTGCGCGAACCGGGTCGAGAACAAGCTGCTGCCGGCCTGCGTCATCGTCTGCCCGACCGAGTGCCGCATCTTCGGCGATCTCGACGACCCCACGAGCGAGGTCTCGCGCATCGTCCAGCACGAGGCCTTCATGGTGCGGAAGCCGGAGAAGGGCACCGGGCCGAAGATCTTCTATCTCGGCGCCGAGGAAAGCGCGATCCGGCCCGAGGCGGCGGCGCGGCCGTTCTATTACCGCGAAGGCCAGGTGCACCTGCGGCCGATCGGCTCGCCGGTGGAGGATCCCGAGTCTCCGGGCGACCCGCGCGTCGACTACGACATTCCGCATCGCAAGCCGTGGGGCACCGACATGGTGCTCTACCTGTTCATGAAGGCGGTCTCGACCGGCGCGATGCTGCTCGGCGCAATTCTGTGGCTGCTCGGATTCGACGGACCGCTGACGACGATCGTGGCGCCGGCGATCGCGACCGCGTTCATCGGCCTGACGTCCGCGGTGCTGGTGCTCGATCTGGAGCGCCCCGAACGATTCCTCTACATCCTGACGCGATCGAACTGGCGCTCGTGGCTGGTGTGGGGCGCCTGGTTCCTCGCCGGTCACGGCACGATCGGCGGAGTGTGGCTGCTTGCCGGCTGGTTCGGCTGGACCGGCGTACTGACGTTTCTCGCGTGGCCGGCAATCGTCTTCGGAATCCTCGCGACGTCGTACACCGGCTTCCTGTTCGCACAGGGTCTCGGCCGCGACCTGTGGCAGGGGCCGCACGCGGCGATCGATCTGATCGCGCAGTCCGGAGCCGCCGGCGCGGCGTCGCTCCTCCTCGCCTCCGCGTTCACCCGCCAGGCGGAAGCCGTGCGGCCGCTGCTCGTCTGGGTCCTCGCCGGATCGCTGCTGCTGCACCTGCTGATCCTGCTCTTCGAGAACGTGCTGGCGCCGAGCCCGACCTACCATCACGAGCTCGCGGTGCGCACCATCCGCCGCGGCGCGTTCGCGCCGATGTTCTGGGGGCTCGCCATCGTCGCCGGCGGCGTGCTCCCGCTGGTCGCGCTGGTGGCGTTCGGGCCGTCCGCGCCGGTCGTGGTGACGATGACGGCCTCAGTGCTGGCGCTTGCCGGCGGAGCGGCGTGGGAGTACATCTGGGTGGAGGCGGGCCAGTCGGTACCGCTGAGTTGATCGATCATGAGTGACCAGCAGCGCGGCTTCCGATCGCATCCCGACCCCTCCGAGTGGGACAACTTCGTCGACTACGAGTCGACGGCCTGGCCCAAGAAGGAGCGGCGGAACTACTGGATCATCCCGACGATCTGCTTCAACTGCGAGTCGGCGTGCGGCCTGCTCGCCTACGTGGACAAGGAAAAGCTCGACGTCCGCAAGGTGGAAGGCAACCCGGTGCACCCGGGCAGCCGCGGCCGCACCTGCGCCAAGGGGGTCGTCACCCCGAATCAGCTCGAAGACCCCGATCGCATCCTCTATCCGCTGAAGCGGAGCGGCGAGCGCGGCAGCGGGGCGTGGGAGCGCGTGAGCTGGGAAGACGCCCTGAACGACATCGGCGGACGCATCCGCACGGCGATCCAGGAAGGGCGGCGTCACGAGCTGATGTACCACGTCGGCCGCCCCGGCGAGGACGGCTACGCCAATCGCGTGCTGCAGGCGTGGGGCGTCGACGGCCACAACAGCCACACCAACGTGTGCTCCTCGTCAGCGCGGCTGGGGCATTTCCTGTGGACCGGCGCCGATCGGCCGTCGCCGGACTACGCCAACGCGCGCACGATCCTGCTGCTGTCGTCGCACCTCGAGACCGGGCACTACTTCAATCCGCACGCGCAGCGGATCATGGAAGCGCAGTCGGACGGCGCGACGCTGATCACGATCGATCCGCGGCTGTCGAACACCTCGGCCAAGGCCAACCTGTGGCTGCCGGCCTATTCCGGCACCGAGGGGGCGCTGCTGCTGGCGATCGCGCGGATCCTGATCGACGAAGAGCTGTACGACAAGGACTTCGTGCGCACCTGGGTGAACTGGCGCGACTACCTGCGCCAGATGCATCCCGGTGCGCCGGAGACCTTCGAGAGCTTCATCGACGCGCTCAAGCGCGAGTACGCGCAGTTCACGCCCGAGTTCGCGGCGCAGGAAACCGGCGTCGCCGCCGAGCGGATCGTCGAAGCGGCGCACGCGATCGCGCGCGCCGGCAACCGCTTCGCGACCCACAGCTGGCGCGCCGCCGCCGCCGGCAATCTCTGGGGCTGGCAGATCACGCGGTGCCTCTACCTGCTGGTCGTGCTCACCGGCAGCGTCGGATCGATCGGCGGCGTAAACCTGCACGTCACGAACAAGTTCGTGCCCAAGCACCCCAACCCGCCGCCGGCGCCGGAGTACTGGAACGAGCTGCTCTTCCCGCGCGAGTTCCCGCTCGCGTTCCACGAGCTGAGCTACCTGCTGCCGCACTTCCTCAAGGAGGGACGCGGCAGGCTCGACGTCTACTTCACCCGCGTCTACAACCCGGTGTGGACCAATCCCGACGGCTTCTCGTGGATGGAGATGCTGCAGGACCGCGAGAAGGTCGGCCTGCACGTGGCGCTGAGCCCGACGTGGAGCGAGACGGCGTGGTTTGCCGACTACATCCTGCCGATGGGGCTCGGCACCGAGCGGCACGACACCATGAGCCAGGAAACGCACGCCGGCCAGTGGCTCGGGTTCCGCCAGCCGGTGCTGCGCGTGGCGCGCGAGAAACGCGGCGAGACAATCGCCGCGACGCATGAAGCAAACCCGGGCGAGGTGTGGGAGGAATCGGAATTCTGGGTCGCCCTGAGCTGGAAGATCGATCCCGACGGCTCGCTGGGGATCCGCCGGTTCTTCGAGAGCCCGTATCGCCCCGGCCAGCCGATCACGATGGACGAGTACTACGGCTGGATGTTCGAGAACTCGGTCCCCGGGCTTCCCGACGCGGCGGCGAAAGAGCAGCTCACGCCGCTGCAGTACATGCGCAAGTACGGCGTCTTCAAGGTGTCGGACAAGAGCTACAGCCGCGCGCACGAGCGGCCGCTGAGCGAGGCCGAGCTGAACGGCGGCGTCTTCACGCAGGACGGCACCACGGTCCTGCGCGACGGCGCCTGCGCGGGCGTCGTCGCCAACGGCGTCGCCTGCGCCGGCTTCAATACGCCGTCGCGCCGGCTCGAGTTCTACTCGCCGACGCTCGCCGCGTGGAGCTGGCCGGAGCACGCGATCCCGCGCTACGTGCCCGGCCATGTCTACTGGCGCGACCTGAAGCGCGAAGAGGGGGAGTTCGACCTGCTGCCCAACTTCCGGCTGCCGACGCTCGTCCACACGCGCTCCGCGGTGAAGTGGCTGTACGAGATCTCGCACACCAATCCGCTGTGGATCTCGACGGAGGATGCGACGCGGCACGGCATCCGGACCGGCGACCTGGTCAAGCTGCGGACGCAGATCGGATCGTTCGTGACGCGCGCGTGGGTGACCGAAGGGATCCGCCCCGGCGTGCTCGGCATGTCGCACCATCTCGGGCGCTGGCGGCTGAAGGACGAGATCGGCGGCGCGCGATCGGCAACGGCGCTGGTCTCGATCGCCCGGGACCCCTCGACGGGGCTCGGGGCGGGGGGCCGCTACCGGATGCGCCAGGAGCACGGGGCGCGGCCGTTCGAGAGCAACGATCCCGACAGCCAGCGCATCTGGTGGAACGAGGTCGGGGTCCACCAGAACCTGACCTTCCCGGTGCAGCCCGACCCGGTGAGCGGCATGCACTGCTGGCACCAGCGCGTGCGCCTCGAGCGGGCCGGCCCGGAGGATCGCTACGGCGACATCGAAGTCGACACGGAAAAGGCGCACGAGGCGTATAAAGAATGGATGCGGCAGACCCGCCCTGCGCCCGGCCCTGACGGTTCGCGGCGGCCATACTGGTTCGATCGCCCGCTGCGCCCCGTGAAGGCAGCCTACAGGGTGCCATGATGCGGCGCGATCACCAGGCGCCCGTCTGGGCCATCTGGGGATTGATTGCGCTCTTCGGCGTGATCGAAGCCACGGCGTGGGCGCTCGCCGGCGGAGTGCCGCGGCGGCCCGGCGTCCTCGTCCAGGTCATCTCGGCCTGGACGATCATGGTGATCCTCGCGTGGTTCGCCAGCCGCCGCATCGGCGAGATGGGGCAGTCGCTCCGCACGCAGCAGCACAAGCACGAGGCCACGCTCGGCGAGCTCGAGCAGCTGCAGACGCAGAACGCGATCCTGGAAATCATCGCGCGCTCGGCCGACGTGACCGTCGCCTTCCAGGCGCTGGCGTCGCAGATCGCGCACCTGGTGCCCTGCGACCGGGTCGGGCTGGCGCTGCTCAGCGAGAACGGGCAGGAGTTCCAGACCTATACCGCGCGCGTGCGCGACGAAGAGCGCCGCGTCCGGCCGCGGCCCGACATCGTCTTCAAGGTCGACCAGACGGTGCTCGGCAACGTCGTCCGATCGCGCGAGGCGCTGATCGTGTCCGACATCTCGGCCGCCGCCTCCGACTTCCTCGACGCCAACATCCTGCACACGTCAGGCTTCGGCTCGGCGCTGATCGTGCCGCTGGTCGCGAGAGGCCGCGCGGTCGGCACGCTCAACGTGGTGCAGCGCGCCCGGCGCGGCTACCTGCCCGAGCACGCCGCGACGCTCCAGCCGATCGCCGAAATCTTCGCCGTCGCCGTCGTCGCGCAGCAGCTCCAGGTCGCGCTCGGCAAGCACCGCTCGACCGAGGCGATGTCGGAGCTGACGCTGTCGATTGCCGCCGAGATCAACAGCGCGCTGCAGACGATTATCGGCACCTGCGATCTGCTCGAGCGCGGCTACGCCGATCCCTCGCTGCAGCGCGACCTCACCATGGTGGTGCGCCAGGCGCAGCGCATCGAGGAGCTGCTCGCCAAGATGCGGACGGCCGCCAACGACCGCATGCGCGAGGTCGAAGCCGCCGTCTCCCAGTCCTCGATCCCGACCAGCCCCGAAGACTTCGACGACAGCGTCACCCCGCAGATCTGAGCAGCCGCGCCGCTCCGCTGCGTGTCACGGCTTCAGCAGCCATGCCACCAGCAGCATCGCGAACACCAGCAGCGTCGTCGTGACGAAGAACCAGTCGCGCATCCGCGCGTAGGCGACGAGCGAGACGATGACGCGCATCAGCGGCGTCATCATGAGGATCACCAGGCCGACGGTGAGAGTCGTCGTGGCGAGCCGGGTCGGGCCGGCGGCGATCCAGGCGATCAGTCCCGCGGCCAGGCAGGCGGCCGCCGACATCACGCCCGTCCGCAGCAGGCGCCCGAGCGTCGTCTCCAGCCGGTCGAGGCGTTCGTCGGTCACCCGGGTCATCCGAGCGCCCTCCGGAAATAGAGCAGCGACACGGCGCCGAGGACGATCGCCATCAACAGCTTGAGCCGCTTCACGCGCGTGCGGGCGCTGAACCAGAGGCCGAAGCGCGAGCCGAGCATGACGCCGAGGACCGCGGCGGCGGCGATCGGCGGATTGATGTCGCCGCGCGCGTAGTACTGCGGCGCCGAGGCGGCGGCGGTGACGCCGATCATCAGCGCACTCGTCGCCGCGGCGGCGCGCATCGGCACGCCGCACCACGCGTTGAGGATCGGCACCTTCAGGATGCCGCCGCCGATCCCGAGCGTGCCCGACACGGCGCCGGCCAGGAGCGACGCCAGCATCCCCAGCGGAAGACGCTTCACGCGGTAGGTGATCTCCTGGCCGCTGTCGGCGTCGTGAAAGCGGCCGCCGAGCGGGCCGGGATCGGCGTCGGCCGAGAGGACGTTGCGCTTGTCGAGACGCGACACCATGAGCGCGGCGATCGACGCGGTGACGACCGCGAACAGCAGGCTGAGCGTGTGCTTGGTGAGCCGCTCGACGGTGTAGCCGGCGATGAGACCGCCGAGCGCCGACGCGACCTCGAGCACCATGCCGAGGCGCAGGTTGATCAGGTTGCGCCCCGCGGTATTGGCCGAGACCGCGCTCGAGGTGGCGATCACCGTCATCAGGCCGGTGGCCGCGGCGACGCGGAAGTCGAAGCCGAGCCCGGCGTTGAGCAGCGGCACCAGGAAGACGCCGCCGCCGATGCCGAGCAGCGATCCCAGCCAGCCGGCGGTGGCGCCGGCCGCGGCGACGCCGGCGATCGACAGCAGGCTCATCGAAGACGGCTTGGGGCGGGGCGCGCGGAAGTGTATGATCCGGGCAAGATCCTCGAAAATTCTATCTCATGTTGCAACGCTTCTACGACGAAGGTCTCGCCCAGGCGTCGTTTCTCGTCGGCTGCGATCGCACCGGCCAGGCGGTGGTCGTCGATCCCCGCCGCGACGTCGCGATCTACGCCGCGGCGGCGCGGCAGGCGGGTGCGACACTCGTCGCGGCGATCGAGACGCACGTCCATGCCGACTTCGTCTCGGGTGCGCGCGAGCTGGCGGAAACCGGCGTGCGCGTGCTGACCGGGCCCGGCGCCGATCTCGAGTACACGCATCACCAGGTGCGCGACGGCGAGACGCTCGCGGTCGGCGAGGTCACGCTGACCTTCCTGCACACGCCCGGGCACACGCCGGAACACGTCTGCGTGCTGGCAGAGGCCGCCGGCCAGCCGGCGCGGCTGTTCACCGGCGACCTGCTCTTCGTCGGCGGCGTCGGGCGTCCCGATCTGCTCGGCGAGGCGCAGACGCGGCAGCTCGCGCAACAGCTCTTCGACTCGCTGGCGCGGGTGATGGCCATGGACGGCGCGATCGAAGTGCATCCCGGGCACGGCGCCGGCTCGCTCTGCGGCGCCGGGATCGGCAAGGAGCCCTCGTCCACGATCGGGCGCGAGCGCGCGCAGAACGCGATGCTGCAGTACGACGATCGCGACGCCTTCGTCCGCGCCGTGCTCGCCGACATTCCCGCCACGCCGCCGTACTTCGCCCGCATGAAGCGGGTCAACAAGGCCGGCGCGCCGCTCGTCGATCCGTCGCGCAAGCTCCCGGCGCTCCGTCCCGCCGCGGCCGCGGCGCTCGCCGCCGACGGCGCGCTGATCCTCGATCTCCGCCCCGCGCAGGCCTTCGCCGCCGGGCACCCCTACGGCGCGATCAACATCGGCTACGGTGCGAAAGTCGGCTACTGGGCGGGCTGGGTCGTCCCGCCCGATCTGCCGCTGATCCTGCTCGCCGACGAGCCGGCGCAGGCGCAGGAGGCCGCGGTGCAGTTGCTGCGCGTCGGGCTGGACCGCGTCGAAGGGGCGATCGCCGGCGGCTTCGACGCGTGGGTCGGCGCCAGCCTGCCGGTCGCCGAGATCCCGCAGATCACCGCCCACGACTTGCGTGCCGCCATCGATCGCGGCGAGCCGATGCACGTCGTCGACGTGCGTACGCCCGCCGAGTTCCGCGGCGGCCACGTCGATCACGCCGTCAACATTCCCGCCGGCGAGATTCCGGCGCGCGCGGGCGAGCTGCCGCGCGACGCGCCGATCGTCACGATCTGCGAAGGGGGCTACCGCTCCAGCCTGGCCGCGAGCCTGCTCGCGCAGGAAGGGATCGCGCCATTGGCCAATGTCACGGGCGGCATGGCCGCCTACCGGGCAGCGAAAGAGGTGACCACATGACACAGCACGTGCTGAACGACACCTTCCGGCAGCGGCTCGACGCGGTCATTCACGGCCAGCCGAAGGAGAAAGTGCCGGAGCTGGTCAAGGCGGTGCTGATCGATTCCCTCCGCTCGGGCAGCCTCGACATGCCGTCGCGCTACACCCGGCCGGTTGAAGGCAGCTACGCCCGCCGGCTGCTGCACCGCGACGCCGACGGCGAGTACACGATCGTGGTGATGACGTGGGGACCGGATCAGAAGACGGCGCTGCACGATCACGCCGGCATCTGGTGCGTCGAGTGCGTCGTCGACGGCAACATGGAGGTCGCGCAGTACGACCTCATCTCGGATCAGGACGAGGCGTTCCGCTTCCAGCAGCGCAGCCGGGTGATCGCGGGGCGCGGCTCGGCGGGGTGCCTGATCCCGCCGTTCGAGTACCACACGCTGGCCAACGTCAACGAGACCCCCTCGGTCACGCTGCACGTCTACGGCGGCGAGATGGATCACTGCCACGTCTTCGAGCCCGCGGCGGACGGATCGTACCGCCGGGTGCGCAAGGATTTGGCCTACTGCGACTGATCGTTGCCGGTAGCCAGTAGCCGGTTACCGGTCGCCGGTTGCCGGTTACTTCCCCTCTGACAGATTTTTCGGCGAGTGCTGGTTCAGCACCTCGACGATCCCCTTTGCCGCCGAGGGCACCGCGACGCCGCCCTTGACCAGCTCGCGCGGCGCGATCTCGCTGCCGTAGACCAGCGCGTTGCCGTCGCGATCGGGCCGCAGCGTCGAGCCTTCAAGCGACACGCCCGCGAACAGGCCGCGCGAGCGCGAGTAGCTGAGCATCTCGGCCTGCAACACCACGTCGGTCGCGGCCGAGGCGGTGCGCCCCTTCGGTCCCGCGGCCGCCGACGCGTCGGCGCCGAGCTTGACCTTGCTGCCCAGCACCGAGGTCGCGCCGCGATCGTTCATCACCAGCAGCACGAAGTCGGTGGCCTCGCCGCCGATCTGGAACCCGATGCTGCCTCCTTCGAGCGCCATCAGCGTCGGCGCGCTCCACGGGCCGGTGAAGCTCTCCCCCGTCCGGCAGGTCATCGCGCCGCGGCCGTAGCTGCCGCCGACGCCGACCGCCAGCTTCTTCACGCTGGGAAAGACGATGACGCACTCGGCCTTGTCGAGCAGCTCCTTCGGAATGTCGTCCGGGATGTCGACGATCTCCTTGAGCACCGTCGCGCACGCGCGGAGCCGATCCTCTTCCTTGCCCTGCGCCCCGAGCGTGACCGACAGCCCCAGGAATACAACCAGCAGCTTCCTCATAGATGAAGTCTAACGCGATCCCTGGGCGTGCAGCTTCAGGACGGAATAGAGCGCCGACATGATCGGCGTCGGCACGCCGCGCGCGGCGCCGCGCCGGACCACGGTGCCCTGCAGCGCCTCGACCTCGATGCGCTTCCCCTGCTGCAAATCGATCAGCAGCGACGAGCGCATCGTGCCCGGGATGGCGTCGATGTAGGGGACGATGCGATCGACGACGTCGGCGGCGACGGGGACGCCTTCGGCGCGGGCGACGGCTTCGATCTCGCGGCAGCCGGCGAGGAACTGCGCCCTGGTGAAGGGATCCCCCCACACCGGGCCGATCGGCAGGCGGGCCGCGCCGGTGAAGCCGGCCAGCGACGCGAGAAAGACGAACTTTTCCCAGATCGGCACGCGCCCGTCGCCGACCGCTCCCCCTTCGATGCCGGCGCCGGCGAAGGCGTCCGCGATGCGCGCGGCGCGCTCGCTGATCCGCGGCAGCGCGCCGAACACCTCCCCGAAGATGATGCGGCGGTGCGTGCCGGTCTGGACGATCAGGCCCGGTTCCTCGAGCGCGGTGGCGATGTAGGTGGTGCCGCCGAGCGTGCGCTCCTCGCCGGCGACGGCGGCGACCTCGCCCGGGCTGTCGACCCCGTTCTGCACCGTCAGTACCAGCGTCGAATCGCCGAGCATCGGCCGCAGCAGCGGCAGCGCCGTCGGGTTGTCGTAGGTCTTCACCGCCACCAGCGCCAGGTCGACCGGGCCGACCTTCGATGTGTCTTCTTCGGCGCGCGCCTTCGCCACGAAGTCGCCGAGCGCGGCGCTCTTGATCTGCAGCCCGCGCTCGCGGATCGCCGCGAGGTGCACGCCGCGCGCGATGAACGTGACATCGTGCCCCGCCTGCGCAAGCCTGGCGCCGTAATAGCCGCCGACCGCGCCGGACCCGAGAATCGCTACCCTCATATCCCGATCCGTGTTTGTCCGTGTTTTTCCGTGGCCTTCATCGGTGTTTTTCAGTGTTCATCTGTGGCCTTCATCCGTGTTTATCCGTGTTTATCTGTGGCCCTCATCTGTGGCCTTTCCTGGACAGGTAATACACGGGAAGCCCGAGCGCGAGGAAGCCCAACCCGGCGAGGGACTGCGTCGGCGCCTCGAGGAGCGTGTTGAGGACGAACGCGGTGGACGCCAGGATGAAGATCGCCGGCACCACCGGGTAGCCGAGCACGCGGTACGGCCGCGGCACGTCCGGCTGCAGCCGGCGCAGGCGGAACAACCCGATCGCGCCGATCATGTGCAGCAGGATCGAGGCAAAGGCGACGTAAGTGAACAGCTGCCGATACGTGCCCGACAGCGCCAGCAGCGAGGCCCAGGCCGCGAGCGCCACGATCGCGACGTGCGGCGTGTGATAGCGCGGGTGCACGCGCGCCGCCGCCGGCAGGAACACCCCTTCACGCGCCATCGCGAAGAGCAGGCGTGAACCGGCGAGGATCGCGGCGACGTTGCAACCGAAGGTCGAGACAACGACGGTGAGGGCGACGAAGCGGCCGCCGCCGGGTCCGGCCAGCTGCGTGGCGGCGCGTTCGCCGATGCGAACGACCCCCTGCATCTCCGCCATCGGCAGCGCGTAGAGATACGCCAGGTTCACCGACACGTAGATCAGCGTCAGCAGCGAGATGCCGTAGATCAGCGCTCTCGGCAGATCGCGCTGCGGCTGCTTCATCTCGCCGGCGATCCACGTCACGCAGTACCAGGCGTCGTTGGTCCAGAGCACCGCAATCATCGCGACGCCGAAGGCGGCGACCGGGCGCGGCACGGGGGGAACGATCGGCGTCCACTGCGGCGAGTTCGTGGAGGCCATCAGCGCGAGGATCGGCAGGGCCGCGAGCCCGGCGACCTTCGCCAGCGTCAGCAGGATGTTGGCGCGGTTGCCGCTTTTCACGCCGACGTAATTCAACGCCGCGATGACCGCGATCGAGATCACCGCCACGATCTGCGCCGCCGAGACCGTCCACGTGCCGATCGGCGTGGCCACCGACCACAGCGTGTGCGCCGTCGAGAGCGACGGCGCAAAGTAGCTGACGTATTCGGCGAAGCCTGCGGCCACCGCCGCGATGCCGCCGCTGAAGAAGATCAGCAGGGCAGCCCAGCCATAGAGGAACGCGATGGCGGGGCCGAACGCTTCGCGCAGGTAGACGTAGATGCCGCCCGACTTCGGATACATCGAGCCCATCTCGGCGTAGGTCAGCCCGCCGGTCAGCGCCACGACGCCCCCCGCAAGCCAGGCGAGCAAGAGCAGCGTCGCCGACGGCAGCGCCGCCGCCATCTCACCGGTCGTCAGGAAGATGCCGGATCCGATGACGGAGCCGAGGACGAACAGCACCGCCGATCCCAGTCCGATCGCGCGGACCAGGCCTTCGTCAGGTGTGCTGATGGTGGTGTCGGGTGCGCCGGAGGCTGCCATGCGGGCAGCGACTGTACCACGACGGTGGTGCTAGAATGCCCTACCCATGGCCGCGCGCCTCGCCACGTTCCTCGTCGCTGGCATCGTGGGGGTGACGCTCATCGCCGGCCTGATCGTCGGCGCGCAACGCGACGACAACAGCGGCCCGGTCGATCTCATCGTCCACAACGCGAAAGTCTACGCGGCCGACGACCTCGGCTCGATGGCGGAAGCTGTCGCCATCCGCGGCAACAAGATCCTGAAGGTGGGCAGCGAGCGCGAAATCATGCGCTACCGCCGTCCGCAGACGCAGGTGATCGACGCGAAGGGGGCGGCGGTGCTGCCCGGCTTCGACGACGCGCATACGTCGGTGATCGCCGGCGGTCTCGCGCGCGAGCTGCTGCAGCTCGGCGGCGCGGTGACGCTCGAAGAGATCCAGCAGCGGGTGGAAGCGTGGGCCGAGTCGCACGCCGACGCCGCAGCGATCGTGGGCGCGGGCTGGTCGTAC
>Ga0207708_10001491_pt1 | contig 17451 bp, 12 predicted proteins | sample KBSK5101metaG_FD_184340 | JGI IMG/M metagenome (GOLD analysis project Ga0207708, IMG submission 184340) | Corn, switchgrass and miscanthus rhizosphere microbial communities from Kellogg Biological Station, Michigan, USA - KBS K5-10-1 metaG... | ecosystem: Host-associated > Plants > Roots >...
GGTCATGGATTCAGATCTCTCCCTGGTATGCGTTGGCACACCCAGCAATCAGAATGGCAGCCTTCACCTGCGTCATGTCGAGCAAGTCTGTCGAGAAATCGGATCAGTCCTGAAAAGAAAAGAGAAGCGGCACATTGTTGTTGTCCGCAGTACGATGCTCCCGGGAACCATCGAGAACACCGTTGTGCCGGCACTGGAAGAAACATCGGGAAAGAAAGCAGTCAAGGATTTTGGGATCTGCATCAACCCGGAGTTCCTGCGCGAAGGATCCTCATTGAAGGATTTCCACGCACCACCTTTTACTCTTATCGGCGCTGACGATGAGGAAACTACGGCTGCGGTAAGCAGTCTTTACGTAAACATCAACGCACCGGTGTTCGTCACGTCGTTGAAGACGGCAGAGATGGTTAAGTATGTTTGCAATTGCTTCCACGCGCTCAAGGTGAGCTTTGCCAATGAAATAGGAAACATTTGCAAGGCCTTGCAGATTGATAGTCACGAAGTGATGGATGTCTTTTGCCAGGACACAAAACTCAACCTGTCTCCATACTATCTCAAACCAGGTTTCGCGTTTGGTGGGTCGTGCCTGCCCAAGGATCTGCGCGCCATTAACTACAAAGCTAAGGAACTCGACGTGGAAGTTCCCGTTCTGTCTGCGATCCTACCCAGTAATCGACTGCAGATTGAGCGAGCCGTTGAAATGGTGATGAGCAGCGGCAAGAAGCGCGTTGGTGTGCTTGGATTTAGTTTTAAAGCGGGAACTGATGACCTGCGTGAATCACCCATGGTGACGCTCATAGAGACTTTGATCGGCAAAGGATTCGAACTCGCTCTCTATGATCGCCATGTTTCAGTAGCCAAACTCGTCGGGGCCAATAAAGAATACATCGAGCGTGAGATTCCCCATATTTCAAAGTTGATGAGAAGCACTGTTGACGGAGTGTTAAATGATTCTGATGTCGTGATTATCGGCAATCAGGCTGAAGAATTTCTCAGCGTAGCAGAGCGGCTGCGAAGTGATCAGCAACTCATCGATCTTGTGCGGCTGTTTGATCGAACGTCGAACGAGAACTACCACGGCATATGCTGGTGATGCTTCACCGCCACCTTCAATCAATTCATCTGGATGGCGCCTTTGAACAATGATTCTTCAAGTACACGGTTGCCACTGCGCGTCGGGTTACTTATCGATTCGTTCGTGCAACGCAAATGGATCCATCAAGTTGTTGAGGAGATCCAGGCCTCCGGCATTGCTGAAATCGTAGTCGTCATAAAGAACGACGCACCGCATCAGCAGCAGAGCCGCTTGAAAAGTTATTGGCGCAATCGAAAGTACCTGCTCTACACGCTCTACGAGAAAGTCGACCAGTTCAGAGTAAAAGTCAGTCCGGATGCATTTGCACCGACCGACATTAAGCCGCTTCTCTCTGACTGTCCGGTCATTGAAGTAGTACCGGAGATGAAGGCCTACTCAGACTGGTTTCCAAAAGAAAAAGTCGATCAAATACGTGAGTTTGATCTTGATGTAGCCCTGTGTTTTGGATTTCGAATACTTAAAGGCGAGGCACTAAACATCGCACGGCATGGCATCTGGTCGTATCACCACGGTGACAATCTGGTGAATCGTGGTGGTCCAGCAGGCTTTTGGGAAGTGATGGACAGCGTACCAGTAACGGGTTCCGTCCTTCAGGTCCTCACGGAAGATCTCGACAATGGACAGGTTCTTTACCGATCCTGGTCACCGACGAGCGACAGGTTCTCGGTTAAAGCAAACAGAAACAACTTGTACTTGAAGTCGTCGGCATTCGTGTTGCGGAAACTGAAAGACCTCGCTGATGGTCATCCGATTTGTTCACACGACGCTCGGTTGTATCGGCCGTATTCGAACCCGCTGTATCGCATGCCGACGAACCGCGAAATGTTGCCACGTCTGACGCGGATGGCGACGAAATACGTAGGTAGTAAATTCGAGAGTGCGCTCACGTACGATCAATGGGAGCTAGCCTACAGGTTCAGATCCGGGCCGTGTGATTCGAACAATACGTTTTACCGTTTCAAGAGTTTGAAGCCACCCAAAGACCGTTTCTGGGCTGACCCATGTGCGATCAAACATGGCAACACGTATTACGTCTTCATCGAAGAGTATTTGAACAAGACTGGCAAGGGGCACATTGCCGTAATCGAGCTGGATCGTAAAAAGGGAATTGTTAGTGGCCCCACCACAGTGCTGGAGCTCGACTACCATTTGTCTTATCCATTCGTATTCGAATGGAATAACAACTACTACATGGTGCCGGAGAGCGCCGCAAATAAGACGGTGGAGTTGTATCGCAGCACTTCATTTCCTTTTGAGTGGCAATTAGAAAAAATTTTGCTGAAGGACGTACGCGCGAAGGACGCAAGTTTGGCTGAAATCGACGGAACGTGGTGGATGTTCGTCTCGATCTCAGAACACAGCATTCCAGACGAGCTGTATCTCTTCTCGGCGCCGAGTCCGCTTGGACCATGGGTGCCGCATTCGCAGAATCCAGTGAAGTCAGACGTCAGAGGATCACGCCCGGCCGGAAAACTATTTAACCTGAACTCCGATCTTTATCGGCCCGCGCAGAATTCTGCCGGGCGGTACGGCTACGGCATGTCCATCAACAGAGTTACTCAACTGGACCACAATGGCTTTCGCGAAGAGGAAGTATCCAGCGTCCTGCCAAACTGGCGTAAGGACTTGCTTGGTACTCATACGATCAGCATCGACGACGACCTCACAGTGATTGACTGTTTAGTAAGAAGATCAAAGTGGTTCTGAGCCATCATGCAAGGCGCTGATGTCCTGTCGAAAAGACGAAAATGGAACTGGGGCAGAGTAGTTAGGTGGCTGCTCGTCTGCATCCTTATCTGGTTCGTACTTGCGTGGTTTGGAGCGCGAGCCCTGATCGTAGAGGCTGATCTACCGAGCGCAGACGCGATCGTCATACTTAGTGGTTCAAGTACCTACGTTGAGCGGACACAAAAAGCCGCCGAGTTGTATAGACAGGGCCGGGCGCCGCTGGTCGTGCTTACGGACGACAATACCCGGGGAGGTTGGTCCAACGCGCTGCAGCGAAATCCGTATTTCGTTGAGCGAGCCCACGATGAATTAACTAAGCAAGGCGTGCCCCCCGACAAAATAAGAGTTGCGCCCGGTATTGCCGCAAACACGCACGATGAGGCTTTGATAATACGGGATTACGCTTTGGCCCAACGGCTGAAGTCCATCCTGGTTGTCACTTCAGCCTACCACTCCAGGAGAGCGCTGCGTATTTTGCGCTCAACGTTTGCTGGTGGCGAAACATCGCTCGGCATTGCGCCAGCACCGACTGGAGCTCAGACACCTTCTCCAGTTCTGTGGTGGCTACACGTGGAGGGATGGCGGTCTGTTGCTGGCGAGTATGTGAAGCTCATTTACTACTGGCTAAAGTACAGGTAGCAGGTGAGCGAAGCATCCAGGTGCACTCGATTTAGTCGACCTGTTGAATTATCATGTCGCCCATTACCCTTTTCGCTTTTCCGCCAAATAGAAAGCTCTCTTATTAAAAACCGGGACGTTTTGCGTTCCATCTCAAGGAATCAGATGACAGCAAATCAAGCGGGAGTAATCACGAAACTTCGGTGGTCGTTGCCTTGGCTCCTTAGGTATCCTTTGTGGCGAGCCAGCACGCTTCTTCTCGACAGTTCCGATTTTCGTCACGTCATCTTCGTTGTGGCTAATCACTTTGAGCCTGGCGTTGGTAGAGAAGCCGCCGCTCCAGTGGATCGCTGGTGCAGGTTAGCGCGGTCGACCGGCAATGTAGTACGGGACCACGATGGAACCTCCTTTCGTCACACGTATTTCTTTCCGGCAGAGCAGTACGACTATCGGTCCATTGAGAAGCTTTCTGAACTGCAGAGAGACGGGTTCGGGGAAGTCGAAGTCCATCTTCATCATGGAGTCGAAACGCCCGATGATGCTGCGAATACGCGACGGCTGTTAGAGACATTCCGCGATACGCTTGCGGAAAGACATCACTGTCTATCGCGCGACATTTCGAGTGCGCTACCGCGGTATGCTTTTGTTCATGGTAATTCTGCGCTGGCTAATTCCGCAGGTGGGCGAAATTGCGGAGTTGATTCGGAGATGCAGGTCCTTGCTGCGACCGGTTGCTATGCCGACTTCACTCTACCATCTGCTCCAGATCAATCACAGGTTCCTAAGATAAATGCGATCTACCAGTGTGGAAATCCACTTCAGAACGCGAGGCCACATCGATCAGGACCAGACTTGAAGGTGGGCGATAAACCGACGCTGCAAATCATAGTGAATGGACCTCTCGTTTTTGATTGGACACGGCGAGTTCATGGTTTGCCCATACCTCGAATAGATGATGGAGCCCTTGCTCGTAACTATCCCTTGCAGATGGATCGCTTTAAGCGTTGGGAAAGTGCGCGAATTGGAGTTGAAGGTCGGCACGATTGGATCTTTATCAAACTTCATTGCCACGCATTCTTTGAGTATGACCAGGGAGCGATGATGGGTGATGAACTTAAAAGGTTCATGACTGAACTCCTTGAGATGGGAGAGTCGAGCGGTCGCTTTAAAGTGCACTTTGCAACTGGGCGAGAAGTCTTCAACATAATCACAGCAGCGCTTGCAGGTGAGGAAGGTGATCCGGGACAGTACAGAGACTACTCCCTCCGGCCCATCTGGAAACAAGAGGACCTGTCGCACACACCGCGTAATCAAGCTGTTGTAATGAACCACGCCGATTAAGAATGGAGTTACGCAACTATCATCTCGATGAACTTCGCATCGCCAACACTCCCGGACATTCTCACCGCATAATGCCGCCGGTATTAAGTTCAGACCGTACAATTCTCGACGTTGGGTGTGGTGCGGGTCAGACGTTGATCGCGACTGAATTCAATCCCGGCACAATTGTCATTGGGCTTGATCGTGATGAGTCAGCTCTGAACCTGGGGAGGCAATTGGATCAGACAATCGGTTTCGTATGCGCGAGAGGCGAGAGTCTACCGTTCGAAAGTGAACGGTTTGATTTTGTTTTCTCGCGAGTTGCGTTGCCCTACATGCAGCTAAACGCCACGTTGTCTGAAATACGTCGGGTTCTTAAAACTCAGGGCCGAGTTTGGTTCGTCTTGCACCCATACTCGATGATCCTCAAAGAAATGCTGGACGCATTAACGCGATTGAAGCTGAAACGTGCAGTCGTTTGCCTTTATGTCATTGCCAATGGGACAGTTGTGAATCTACTAGGCAAGGAGTTTCGATTGCCATTTAGAAAGCACTACCACGAATCCTTCCAGACCGTTGGGGGAATCAAGAAGCTGCTGCGAAAGGCGGGCTTTCAAGATATACATGCTGAGCGAAAGAATTTCTTTGTAGCGACTGCAAGGAAGGTCAAGTAGGCTTGAGTCAGGCGAGTATGACAGAAGAAACGATTCTTAAGCCCCAAGCTGCGCCGTCGGTGAGTGTGATAATTCCTGCGTACAATGCCGCAACGTACATAGGCGACGCTATCAAGTCGGTTTTGGATCAGACCTTCACCTCCCACGAGATTATCGTTATCAATGATGGCTCACCGGATACTGATGAGTTGGAGTGCCAGCTCCAAGCGTACTCAGCTCACATTCGATATCTCAAACAAGAAAATCAGGGAGCCGCAGCGGCTCGTAACACCGGACTGCGTGCTGCGAAAGGAGAATTCGTCGCCTTTCTCGATGCCGACGACACTTGGTTGCCGACGTTTCTTGATGAACAGATCAGGTTTGCTCAATCAACGGCAGCCGATCTTGTTTACTCGGACGCACTACTCGTTGGTGAGTCGCCTCTGAACGGCCGGACCTTCATGCAGCTGCAACCGTCACGCGGAGCCGTCACGCCTGAAAGTTTGTTAGCTGTAGATGTCTCGGTGCTCACCTCGGCGGTAGTCGCGCGCAAGAAACAGATTCTGGACGTAGGTCTGTTTGATCCGAAGATCAAGCGTGGTCATGATTTCGACTTGTGGTTTCGTTTAGCCAAAGCCGGAGCACGGTTCGCGTATCAGGCCAAAGTGTTGGCTCATCACCGCATAGTGGAGAGCGGACTATCGGGAGACACTATTAGCCAGCTTAAGCGTACGCTTGCTGTACTGGAGACGATAAAGGTTCGGGATGATTTAACGCCTGATGAGGATGCGGCGCTTCAACTCAACCTGAATAGGACGCTCGCTGAACTTGCGCTTGAAAATGGGAAAGCAAAACTGCTGGAAAAGGACTTTGCAGGAGCATCAGAATCCTTTACAGAAGCGAAACGGTATCGCACTAACTGGAAACTGACATTAGTGAGTTTTGGTATAAAAATAGCGCCAAGAACGGTGCGGCGCATTTATCAACGGCGTAGTGGCTCCAGCGGGGTCGCCCACAATCCCTCCTTCTAGATCTTTGTGACAGCCATCTGGTTAAAGTTGGAACCTGCCCGTAATTCTCACTTTAAATGCTCTGAGTAGAAGCTGACTTGTTCTACTAGTCAACGCCCGCGAACGCCCAGAGACTTCGACAATTACCCAGCACACCATGTAACTTGCTCGCGAGCTCTAGTGTGACTCAGACTTAATCCGGACTACCATTGAGCATGTCGGAAATCAGAACTCAACTACAGACGAACGAGCGAATCAAGGACTACCTTAGGAATTTTCCGGCGGTATATCAGCTCGCGAAGCGGTTCTATCGTCTGTTTCGCAAATCAGACCCAACCGTGCAAGAACGGATTGTGAAGGCTCTTAGCGGCAAGCCCCGCGTCTTCTTTGTTCAGGTCGGTTCAAACGACGGTTTCCATGGTGATCCAATCCACGACCTTATAGTTAGCAACACCAGCTGGGGCGGGATTTTTATTGAGCCCGTCGATTTCCTTTTCCGCCGACTTCGTGACAACTACAGAGCCTCGGAAAGGTTTGTATTCGAGAACGTGGCTATAGGGAATGAAAGAGGGTGTAAGAAATTTTATTACGTGTCCGAGAAGGCGAGCACTGAACTCGATTTACCATATTGGCATGATCAGCTAGGTTCCTTCGATCGGAGTCACATCACACGAGCACTTGGCAATCAAATTACACCATTTATTATTGAGGTGGATGTCGAGTGTCTCCCCTTACAAGACGTTTTAGATCGGAACGGGGTCGTCGCAATCGACGTGCTTCACATTGATACCGAAGGTTTTGACTATCAAGTGCTGTCTCAGGTCGATTTTGGTCGATACAAGCCTGTAGCGATTCTATTCGAACATCTTCATCTCACCGATGAAGAGTTTTTCAAAGCACGCAAACTTCTTAGCAGGGCAGGCTACCGGCTATTGCAATACGGTCAGGACACGCTGGCGATAAGAAGGGGTTAACGTGAAAGAGAATCGATGGCGACCACTTTAAGAAATCGTGCCAACTGGACTTTTGGGCTTCCCAGGACTCTTCATGCCTTTGGTGTAAACGCCCTCCTTCTTCCATTGGGCATAGCCTCAAGTGTTTTGATCGGACGCACAGTCGGTCCAACCGGTAAAGGCAGCCTCGACCTCATCGTCGCTACTGCTGCGCTGCTTGCAATGTTTCTCAGTTTGTCTCTCCCACAAGGAATCACGTATGTGATAGCTCAGGGCAAGGCTGATAGAAATGTCATCGCCTCACAGTTGGTCCTTCTATCAATACTGCAGGCGTTGCTCGCATTCGTCGTATTAAGTCTTCTCCGGACCACAGGCTACCTACAAATCTTCCTACCTAATTGGGGGGTCTGGATCATCGCGGGCATAGTTCTCTACGTTTGGGTTGAGTTGACGTCCAAATTCTACGCTTCGATTCTCACTGGACACCAACAGATCGCCGTGGTTAACAACGCGGAATTGCTGGGTCGCGTGGCTCAGTTTCTAATACTGTTTGTTCTCGCTGGTGTACTGTACTTTTCGGGAAAGCAGCTATCGGTCGGTTTGCTCTTCCTGGTTACTTTATCCTCAAGCATCCTAATCAGCTTTTTGTTACTCGCATCCCTGCATTTTAGGTTTCATCTTTCCCGGGATTTCAGCGGACTGAAATCTGCGCTGGCTTTCGCTATTCCTTGTTATGCCGCCAACTCAGCCCAGTTTCTCAATTACAAGCTGGATGTGTTTGTGGTTGGCTTTTTTGCAGGACAGGCTTCTGTAGGCCGTTATACCCTCGCCGTTTCACTGGCTCAATTGCTGTGGCTTATGTCTAACTCCGTGGCCAGTGTTCTGTTGCCTAAGGTTGCGGCTGCTGACGATGTGGACGCAAGTATTCACCACACCACGCGGGTTACTCGACTTGCGCTCTGGGGAACCGCTGTCGGCGCAGTGGCGTTAGCGCTCGTCGCCACTCAGGCGATACCTTTGTTGTATGGCGAGCCGTTTCGGCCGAGTGTCTCGGCTCTACTCTGGTTGCTGCCGGGGATAGTGATTTTTAGCGTTGCCAACGTGTTGGCAGCCTACATCGCCGGCATTGGAAAGCCACGATTGAACTTGTACGTATCGGGTATTTCTTTGATTATCACTATAACGTTAGACTTTGCATTGATTCCAAAGCTGAACATTGTCGGAGCCGCCATTGCGAGTACCGTTTCTTACTCAGTGGCTGCTTTCATGTTGATATTCTTTTTTATTCGCGAGACCGGTGTCCCTTTACGGCAGGTGCTGCTGCCGAGTTCGGATGATCTTGAGCTTGCCGTGCAGTTGGCTCAGCCACTGCTGAAACGCTTTCGGCCACAAAGAGCAGTTTGAAAATGCGAAAGAAAGTTTTATTTGTGCCGTCGTGGTTTCCGAATCACAACGATCCAATCAGCGGAATTTTTATTCAAGAGCAGGCGCTCGCTCTGTCGAAGCACTACGACGTCGCTGTCTTGCTTCCGGATATGGCCGCTTGGCGGAATGTTGTTAATCCGAAAGCGCCTGATCGATCAACCAGGGAATCGCAAGTTGGTCTCACCGTCTACCGCGAGTTCGCACGACCTCTTATTCCGCACGGACCTGAGTCAACCGATTACGCAACGTATGCCCGGGCTGCGAAAAGTGGATTCAGAAAAATAATCAACGAATGGGGTAGGCCCGATGTAATCCACGCTCACGTTGTGTTGCCTGCTGGTTGGTCTGCCATGAAGGTCGCGAAACGACAAGGGATTCCGATCGTGCTGACGGAACACTCAAGTCCGTTTTCTATGCATCTGGCCACAGAGTTCAGCCGCAAACTTGTCCGCGAGACGCTCACGAGTGTAGACAGACTCATCGCAATTAGCCCAAGCCTGGCAAAACAGCTAACCGATTTTCATCCAGGGCTCCGGATAGATGTCATTGGGGAGTCAGTTAAGACCGACTTCTTCGTTCCTGCAAACGGTGCAAGTCGTCGGAACGGGAGCGGCAAGAGTTTCTTTGTCGCTGCGAGATTGTCAGAGCAGAAAGGGCTCGAATATCTGATAAAAGCTGTGCACCTGCTCAAAGAGAAAGGCCTTAACTCTTTTGAACTGGTGATCGGTGGTGATGGACCGGATCGACAAAAGCTCGAACAGTTGGCGGCGAGTTTAGGTATTGCCGAGCGTTGCCGCTTCCTCGGTGGACTCAGTCGCGAGCAGGTCCGAGAACAAATGCAGAAGTGCGACGTGTTTGTGCTATCCAGTTTGCATGAGACGTTCGGAGTGGTCGTAGGTGAGGCTATGGCCTGCGGTAAACCAGTCATATCGACACGTTGTGGGGGTCCGGAATTCATCGTGACCGAAGACAACGGGGTTTTGGTTGATGTGGCGAATGCTCAGGCGTTGGCTGATGCGATGTCAGACTTCATTTCGGAACGCAGGCGCTTCGATCCGGACACGGTGCGAAGTTCGGTTGTAAACAGGTTCAGTCCGGAAATGTTCGTAAAGAATGTGTCTGCCATTTACGAACAGCTTTGGTAATTCGCAAAACTGATGTGTGGAATTTTTGGAGTTTGGAATTTAGACCAGCGGCCGATTGATATCGCCGGAGTGCGTCGCGCCACCGATGCGATCAGACATCGCGGTCCCGATGACGAAGGCTACTTGCTGGTCGACACTCGCAATACACGCCCGATCTCTTGTGCCGGCCCTGACACCGATCGTCGCCTGACAATTCCGCAAATCGATCGATACAAGTCTGAAGAGTTCGACCTCGCTTTTGGATTCCGACGTCTAGCGATCCTGGACCTCTCTCCTGGCGGACATCAGCCCATGTCCAGTCATGACGGTAAGGTTTGGATTGTATTTAACGGAGAGATCTACAACTACAGGGAGCTACGTGAGGAGCTGGCTGGGCACGGGCACAACTTCAAAACTACAAGCGATACCGAGGTAATCCTTGCGGCCTACCAGCAGTGGGGCGAGTCGTGCGTCGAACACTTCAACGGCATGTTTGCTCTGGCCATATGGGATTCGGCTGCTAAAAAAATGTTCGCCGCCCGGGACCGCTTTGGCGAAAAGCCCTTCCATTACGTATATATTCCACAAAGGCTGTTTGCCTTCGCTTCCGAGATGAAGTCGCTATGGGCCGCAGGTTTGGCCGGACGGCGAATTCACGAGGAAACGCTTGCTCTTTTCACCCAACACGGTCAGGTCGAAATTGGGGAACAGACGATTTACGAGAATATCCAGCGTCTTCCCCAAGCCTACTGCCTTACCCTGACAGCGGATGGCCGGCTACAAAAACGCCGCTACTGGGACATCGATCCCCGAGAGAGGATCGAAGGTTGGACAGACGAACGGTATGCTGAACAGTTTCGCGAGCATTTCACTAGCTCGGTGAATCTGCGGCTCCGAGCGGATGTTCCCGTCGGGTCGAGTTTGTCAGGAGGACTAGACTCCAGCACTGTCGTAAGCGTCATCAACCGACTGCTGCCGGAGACCGCAGTGCAAAAGACGTTCTCTGCACGGTTCGATGATCCATCACGAGATGAAGGTAAATGGATGGATCTCGTCACTCAAAGCAATCGAGTTGAACGGAATGACGTCTGGCCTACCGCGGAACGGTTCTTTGAAGAGCTCGAGCGTCTCTTCTGGCATCAGGAAGAGCCATTCACTTCATCCAGCGTCTATGCGCAATGGAGCGTGATGCGGCTGGCGAAACAGAACGGTGTCACGGTGCTGTTGGATGGACAGGGCGCTGACGAGATGTTGGCGGGCTATCACTCGTACTTCAACGAAATGACTGACGACCTGCTTAATTCATTTGATTTTCGCGGCTACGTTAAATGGCGACGTGATTGTCTCTCGTTGCACGGAGTTGTTCCCGGAGCGTTTCGCAGGGTTCTCAGTCAGAAAACACCGGAGCCACTGAAGCGTCTTCTCAAAAAAGGTTTGCAGCATGCAGCGTCTTTACCGAAGGTCGAGCCTGCGCAGCCAGTCTATCCGCGTGAATTCGGCAAAGTGTCGAGCTTGCGCAAATTACTGTGGTGGAATACGACGAGAGAAGGATTAGTCGAGTTGTTGAGATACGCGGATCGAAACAGCATGGCGCACAGCAGAGAGGTCAGGCTTCCTTTTCTCGATCACAACCTGGTCGAGTTTGTCTTCAAAGTGCCGGAACGTCTGCTCGTAAGAAATGGATGGACGAAATGGATTCTGAGGGAAGCGTTCCGTGGCATGGTACCGGCGGAAATAACAAATCGCGTTGATAAGTTAGGCTACATGCCTCCGCAGCAGAAATGGTTGGGCGGAATTGCCTGGGAGGATGTGATGATGGGCGAGCTCGTAAAGTTAAGTAACGAGGGAGAACAACAACCAGCAGCCGCTGAGGAGTTGGCACTTCAGCCCAGTCAGTAGAAGTAAGCGAGATTATGGTTACAAGTAACGTTACAAGCAGAATAACTGAAGGCGTCATGCGACGCTTCAAACGAGCGAGACGGAAGTTCGTCCGCCTTGACGAGGCGAAGATTCGAGAAGCATTAGAGAGTTACGGTGCCTTCAAGACGGATTTGCTGCTCGTGCACAGTTCACTTTCGAAGTGCGGATTGATCGAAGGTGGACCGGCAACGGTCATCAATGCCCTGCGCGGTTGGATCACAGAACGCGCGGCGTTGGCACTGCCAACACATACGTGGAGCTATCCGGACTCGACTGGCGTGGCGCCGATTTTCGATTACAAATCTACTCCGAGCGTCGTGGGCACGATTACCAACTACTACTGGCGCCAAGCCGGTGTGGTGCGCAGTCAACATCCGAGTCACTCGATCGCATGCAGTGGACCGGTCGCAGAAAAGCTTTGCCGCGATCACGAGTTGCGTAAAACTCCATGCGGTGCAGGTACGCCTTATCTCAGCATTGCCGAAGGCAATGCCAGTGTCTTGATGTTCGGCGCAACGATGGATTCGTATACGCTATACCACACGGCGGAAGATGCGGCAGACGTTCCTTACTTATACATGCCCGAGCAGGTTACGCTTCGCACGCGCGGTGATGACGATGTAGTCAGATCGATTCAGATGTGGCGGCAGGATATGGGAGTCGCACGCCGTTTTGCAGCCACGGCTGATTGGTTAGCGGAGCAGGGTTTACTTGTCAGACGTAAACTGGGTCTCGGCGAGTTGCTGTTCATTCCCAGCGCGCGCGCGTTGCATGAGACTATGGTAAAGACTATGCGGCGCGATCCTTTGTTTCTGGTTGACGAGAAGGCTCGTCCCGAAGTCGCCAGCCGTCTTAAATCGAATTAGAAAACTGAAGCTATGGCAAACATTAAGAAGATCGTTAGGAAGTCGGCGAAGCTTGCGGCAAAGAGCGCAATTCGTACGCTTCCGCAATTGCCCGGCCGCCCCGGCCGGCTCACTGGAACTCTCGCGAAAGAGGGCGGCTTGCCGGTTCGCGATACGCGTTTGAGGCCCTGGCCCGTCTATCCCTCATCGTCGATGTTGGATTGGACAACGAAAATCGCACCGAAGTTTTTGCAGATCTTTTTGACGGGCATTGAAGGATTACCGCAACCGCTGGCAAATCGCTTTGCCGACGAATGGGCACGTTACTGCGGCGCGAGGCACTCATTGCTGTTGCCGCACGGCACCGACGCTCTGCGCGTAGCGATCGCAGCCGCGACCGATCACGACGGCATTGAGTACGGCGGCGAAATCATTGTTCCGAACTTATCTTTTATTGCCAGCGCGACGACAGTGCTCGACCGGCAGTTTGGCGTGGCGCTTGTCGACGTCGATCCCGAGACTTACTTACTCGATCCGAAGAGCGTCGAGGAAGCGATCGTTCCCGGCAAGACACGCGCGATTATGGCGGTGCATCTGTTTGGACAACCGGCGGACATGACTGCGCTCCGCGACATCGCGAAACGTCATTCACTGGTTCTACTCGAAGACGCCGCCCAGGCGCATGGAGCCATACATGAACTCGGTCGCGTCGGCGCAATCGGCGACGCAGCCGGATTCAGTTTTCAATCGTCAAAGAACTTATCAGCTGGCGAAGGAGGCGCGTTCACTACGAACGATGCTGAGATCTTTGAACGGGCGTACTCCTTTCACAACGTCGGCCGCGCCCGTCGAGGCGGACAGCGCTGGGGCCACCATTCGCTTGGATTCAACATACGTCCCAACGAGTACCTCGCCGCGATACTGTTGCATCGATTGCAGAAACTCGAAACCGAGCAGCAACGACGTGCAGAAAATTTCCACAAGCTGCGCGAATATCTCTCAGACGTTTCGTGTGTCAAACCGCTTGGCATTGGACCAGGCGTGCAGCGTCACGGCGTTCACATGTTCGTCCTTCGATATGACCCGGAAGAGTGCGGTGGTTTGAGCATTGAAGATTTTCTCAGCACGTTGCAGGCGGAAGGGCTACCTATCAATCGTGGTTACACAGCCACGATGGCCCAACAACCTGCGTTGCAGCTCATCGCCGACAAGCATCCTTCGTATCTGCGAGTGATGCCAACTCCGGTTTCGGATGCAGCGGTGAAGAACATGTTGTTCCTTGCGCATGACCTCTTCCTTGGCACTGAAGCCGACATGAGCGAAGTTGCTGCGGCATTCAAAAAGGTTCAGACGAGGTATCAGCCAGAGGGTGCGAAACGCAAAGCGGAAGCTCCTGTTGTTGCGCCTGCTCCGACTCTGGATGTGAAACCCGCGCCAACTACAACTGTTAAGGCGAAGCCCATCCGTTTTGGCGTGATTGGACTCGGAGTTATGGGCCAGGAGCACGCGCGGGCTATCGCTTCCAATCCTCTGATGGACCTGACTGCTGCAACCGACGCTCAGGCGAACACCGGACGAAAAGTAGCTGCCGACCTGGGTTGCAAGTGGTTCGATAGCGCCGAGGACATGATCCGGAGCGGCGAGGTCGATGCAGTTGTGATTGCAACGCCACACTGGCTACACGCTGACCTGGCGGTAAGTGCTCTCCGAGCCGGTCTGCACGTGCTCTGCGAAAAACCGTTGTCCGTGACTGTCGCGCAAGCTGATGAAGTCCTTGAAGCAGCGGCGCAAAGTCGTGGGATGTTTGTTGTCGTACACCAGAAGCGATTTGAGCCGGCGTTTCTCTTCGCCAAACAGTTGTTGGACAGCGGTGAATTGGGTTCACTTTACCGTTGTTCGATGATTGAATCGGCATGGAGATCGGAAGCTTATTATCGATCGAGTCCCTGGCGCGGAACGTGGCGCGGTGAGGGCGGCGGCGTGCTGCTAAACCAGGCGCCACACATTCTCGATCGCTACGCGTGGCTCTGCGGCATGCCTGAGACAGTCACCGCGCGTTGTGATACGAACTTGCACGAGATCGAAGTTGAAGATACGGCGAGTGCGATTCTTCATCACGCCAACGGCGCACATGGTTACATTCATATCAGCACCATCGAAGCGCCGGCGATCTCGCGTACGGTTTTGTGCTGCGACCGTGGTCGCGTGACAATCGAAAACGGAAAGGTGCAGATCACGAAGCTGCGCGATTCGATTCGCGAACGCACGGCGAACGATACGCAACTGATGGGCGCCCTGGCCAACGAAACCCGCACGCTTGAACTCCCGTCAAACAGCGACGTTCTCAGCGTCTTTTATGACGACTTTCTCGCCGCCGTACATGGGACAGGAAGTTTGACTTGCCCGGGGCACGAAGGGCGAAACGCCGTCGAGCTCGCGAACGCCATGCTGTTGAGTTCCGCGCAAGGAACGTCGGTGAATCTACCGTTGGATCGACAACAGTATTCCGAGTTCATCGAAAAAATGCTGGGCAGAGAACTTCAGCCGGTTTGATTTCCGTGAAATCAGAGGTCAACAACTAGCTCTCATGTGCGGCATTGCAGGTTTAGCAGGACCAGGGGATCGCGAGGAAGGGCAGTATCGCGTTCGCCGGATGTTGTCGACTCTGGTTCGCAGGGGCCCGGATGGTGAAGGGCTTGAAGTTTGGAATGCCGCCGTGCTTGGTCATCGGCGGCTTTCAATCTTTGATTTGAGTGACGCTGGCCGGCAACCGATGTTGTCGCCCGACTCCTCGGTCGGCATAGTCTTCAACGGCGCCATCTACAATTTCCGCGAACTCCGCGCCGAGTTAGAAACTCAACACTACAAATTCAAGAGTCACACCGATACGGAAGTACTGGTGCATGGTTACGATGCCTGGGGACTCGACGGCCTACTCGCACGCATTCGCGGCATGTTTGTGTTCGCGCTTTGGGACGATCGTAAACAAACTCTTTTGCTCGTGCGCGATCGTCTTGGAGTCAAACCTCTTTTCTATTCTTCGAAGAATGGGCGGATCGCCTTCGCATCTACAGCACGCGCTCTTCGGGCCGGCGGCTTCGTCGACGAAATCGACGACACGGCAATGGCCGAGTATCTAGAGTTTGGCTATGTGACTGACGATCGCTCGATCTATCGCGACGCCCGGAAGGTTGCCGCCGCGACTATCGTCGAGTGGTGCGGTGGAGAAGTCAAAACCCGTGAATACTGGCGACCACCAGTTCCATCGAGCACGCAGCCGTCGTTTGCAGAGGCCGTAGAAGAGACTGAACGGCTCTTTCTGCGCGCCGTTGAAAAACGTCTCTACGCGGACGTGCCTGTCGGGTCTTTATTGAGCGGCGGGGTCGACTCGAGTCTTGTGTGCTGGGCCATCTCGCAGCTCGGCGGCGACGTGACAGCTTTCACAGTCGGTACCCCCGGCGATCCGGCGGATGAAACCACAGACGCGACGAACACGGCTCAGCGATTGGGAGTTCGTCATCAAGTGCTCGAATTGGAGGCCGAACCTCAGTCGAACATCGACGAAATGGTCTCTGCCTATGGTGAGCCTTTCGCATGCGCATCCGCTCTCGGAATGTTGCGCGTTTCGAAGGCGGTGCGCGGCTCGGCTACCGTGTTGCTGACCGGAGACGGCGGCGACGACGTCTTTCTTGGCTACCCGGAGCATCGTCACCTGTGGATGGCCCAAAAGCTTGCGCGATCGTTGCCCGACTTTGTTGCAAAGGGCTGGCGGAGTAATCGCGACAAGGTTCCACAAGTCGGATCCTTAAAGCGGCTGAGTTCGTTCTTGAACTATTCAGCCGGCGGACTCGGCGCAGTCGCTTGCGCACACGATGGGTTGCCTTCATACGAGCGACACGGAATGCTAGGTGAAAGACTAGCGGGTGTTTGCGTCAGACAAAGAGATATTGAATGGTCCAATGAATCGGGCCGCAAAGTGTTGGCAGAGTTCCTCGAATACGATCGTGGCAACAGGTTTGTCGGCGAGTACATGACAAAGGTTGATGGCGCCACAATGTTTCACTCGCTCGAAGCTCGATCGCCTTTCCTGGACCAGGACCTTTGGGAGTTTGCGTCTGGACTCTCTTTTGAAACGCGTCTCCACGGCGGACGTCTAAAAGCCGTCTTGCGCGAGCTCGCCCGCAAGAAACTGGGCGACCGAGTAGCGAATGGACGAAAGCGGGGCTTCACCATTCCGGTTCAACGTTGGCTGGTTGGGCGTTGGCGAAACGCGATGACTGAGGCACTGCAAACGTCTATTCTCGACCGCGAAGGCTGGATCAACTCACGCGCAGTTCTCGACCGTCTGAAGTTTGCGACAGAGAAAGGCTCGGCTCCCAATCAACTCTGGTACATCTTTGTGCTTGAATCGTGGCTGCGGCATGAACAGAACGTCGGAGGCGAAGCTGACGTCCATGCTTTCACGCCAGAAAGTGCAACGGTCCTCAGTTGAGATGATGCGCAAGTCAACCGCACTCCTGATCGTGGTGGTGACCGTTTCAGTGGTTGGAGCGGGCGTCGCGTTCATGCAGCGAGCGAGGCGAGTCTCGACCGCCCAGAGAAACGGTTCGATTTTACGGCTCGACCGCGACGGCGATCTGCAGAGCGCAATTGATCAGGCTCGACCTGGCGACACGATCGTGCTTGAGGCAGGCGCCGTGTACACAGGCCCCTTCACACTGCCCGTAAAGTCTGGTAACGAGTTCATCACTATTCAAAC
>Ga0207708_10001495_pt1 | contig 17422 bp, 11 predicted proteins | sample KBSK5101metaG_FD_184340 | JGI IMG/M metagenome (GOLD analysis project Ga0207708, IMG submission 184340) | Corn, switchgrass and miscanthus rhizosphere microbial communities from Kellogg Biological Station, Michigan, USA - KBS K5-10-1 metaG... | ecosystem: Host-associated > Plants > Roots >...
GGCCGAACTCGATCGCGGCGTTCACGTCGGACAGCATGATCGTCTGGCCGTTGACGGCCGCCATGATGCGATCGATGACCTGCGCCTCTACGACGGAGGTCGCGGCGACGAGCAGCGCCAGCAGGAGGATCGTCCGCCTGAAGGCGATCTTCCGCCTGAAGGCGGAAGCCACGGGATTCATCATTCGCGCGTCATCCGTCAGAACGCCTGCCCGATGGAGAAGTGGATCGCGTAGCGCTTCTCGAGCGAGGTGCCGATCAGCCGCCGATCGAGCTTGAACCCGATGTCGAGGCGGATCGGGCCGATCGGCGAGCGATAACGGAGCCCGAAGCCGACGCTGCCCCGCAGCCGGCCGAGGTCGAGATCGGTGGACTTCTCGAAGATGTTGCCGCCGTCCACGAAGAGGACGCCGCCGACCTGGCCGAAGAGCGGCGTGCGCAGCTCGGCGTTGAGGACGACCTCGGCGCCGCCGCCCTGCGGGATGCCGTTGGTGGCAATCGTCTCGGGGGCGCCGACGCTGTCGAGCGCGTAGCCGCGGATCGTCGTGTCGCCGCCGGCGAAGAACCGCTCGCTCGCGGGCAGATCGCGCACCGGCACGAGGACCGGGTTGCCGTTCTGATCGACGACCGGATTGCCGGCGTCGTCCAGCGCCGGCGCCAGGCGCTCGAAGGGCTGCGCCAGTCCGAGCCGCGCCCCGCCGGCGAAGACCAGGTGCGGCTTGCCGAGGTTCTTGAAGACGAACCCCTGGAGGAACGTCTTCGTGAAGCCGACCTCGGAGCCGATCGCGCGCGCCGCGACCGTCGCGTCGGCGCTGAGGAACATCCCGGCCTGCGGCTCGAGCGCGTCGTCACGCGTGTCGCGGGTCATCGCTCCCGAGAACGCCGAGATGCGCACCTGCGAAAAGGCGCGGTCGACCGAGAGGCGCTCCGACTCCGGGAGCGTGAAGTCGAAGATGTGCGTCGTCCCGAACGAGTAGCGCAGGCTGCCGCGGACGATCGGGTTGAAGCGGTGCCCGACCTCGGTGTTGAAGCCCTTCCGGCTGAAGTTGAAGCCGGTGCGCACGCCCTGCTCGACCGCCGCCGTCGCGATCAACTCGCCGTATCGCTGCAGCGCGCGCGGCTCGCGATAGGTGCCGATGACGCGGTACTCCGAGAAGCCGAACGGCTTCCGTGTCGTCGGATCCGGGCTCGGACGGAGGCTGAGGCGCGAGTAGAGGTTGACGGAGCGGTTGCGTCCGGCCACGTTGCGCCGGCCGATCTCGAAGAATCCCCGCGGCGCGAACTCGTAGCGCTCGATCGGGGCGCTGTCGGGATCCGGCGAGCGCAGCACGCGGTCCACCTGGAGCCCGCCGCCGTAGCCGACCGACGTCTGCGGCGCTTCCTCGACGGCCACCACGATGTCGCGAAGCGCCGGATCGCCGTGCGACACCGCAGAAATCTGGATGCGGCGGAACAGGCCGAGGGACGTGAGACGGCGCCGGCTCTCGGTGAGCGCGGCCTGCCCGAGCGGCTGGCCCTCGGCGATCTCCAGCTCGCGTCTGATCACCGATTCCTTCGTCCGCAGGTTGCCGGTGATGAAGATGTGCTCGATGATGGTCTGCGGCCCCTCGACGATCTTGAAGATGACGTCGGCGGTGGCGCCGTCGCCGCTCTTCACCGGCGTCGCCGGGGCCAGCGACACGTCGGCGGCGCCGTAGCCTTCGTTCAGGTAGAAGCCGACGATCGCGTCGCGATCGCGCGCCACCGCCGGTCCGTAGTACGGATCGCCGGCGCGCATCGAGATCATCGGCATGATCCGCTCGGTCGCCACCGCCTGGTTGCCGGCGACCCCGACCTTGCCGATGGTGACGCGAGGCCCTTCCTTGATGCTGATGACCGGCTGCACCACGGCGTCGCCGACTTCGTTGACGGCCGACGTGATCTCGGCGGTGGCGAACCCCTGCGTGCGGTAGTGCTGCTTGACGGCGGACTCGATCGCCGACAGCCGCGCGCCGACGAAGGGATCCCCCGCCGGCATCTTGGACAACGGACGCAGCTGATCGATCGAGATGAACTGGTTGCCGGTGATCTGGACGCCGCCCGGTCCAACCCGGTAGAGGCGGCCGTGCGCGATCGCGAAGGTGAGCGTCAGCCGGCCGTCGGACTCGCGGCGTGTCGGCGTCTCGACCTGCGCCTTCCAGTAGCCCTGCTGATTCAGGTAGTCGGTGATCCGGTGCGCCGAGTCCTCGAGCAGATCCTGGTCGACCGATCCTTCGCGCTCGATCGGCACCAGGTCGTCGAGCTTGTCTTTCGGCAGCGGATCGCCGGTGAACTCCACCGTTACCAGCGGGCCGGGCTGCACGTTGACGGTCAGATCCACCCGCGAGCGATTGTCGGAGAAGGCCGCTTTCTCCACGCTGGCGTTCGCTTCGTAGTAGCGGCGATGGCGCATCGCCGTCACCAGATCGCCGAGCCGCTTCTGGAGCTCCGCGGGGCGATACGGCTGGCCCGGGGCGATCTGCAGCCGCTCCTGGAGCTTCACCGCCGGATCGAGCGGACGTCCGGCAATCGCCGACGAGGCGATGGTCGTGGGCGCGCCGGCGTCCACGTCGAAGACGAGCGTGGCGCGATCGGGATCGTGCTCGATGATCGCCGCCCCCGGCTTCACCGACGCCGACAGGAACCCTTCTTCCTGGTAGAGCTGCTGGAGCGCGGCGGCGACGTCAGCCGCGCGGTTCGCCGGCGGCGTCTGCCCGAACCGATCGACCATGCGGCTGCGCAGCGTGCCTTCGGAGAGTCCGAGCTGCCCGTGGAACTCGACCCGCGTGACGGAGTGGATCGGATCGACGATGTAGCGCAGGGAGACGCCGCCGTCGGGCGCCGCGGCGGCTTCGACGCGGACGTCCTCGAAGCGGCCGAGGCTGTAGAGATGCATGATCGTCTCGCGGACGTCCGTCATCTTCAGCGGCGCTCCCTGTTTCGACTGGATCGCGTCGAGCAGCGCGGGATCGGGCGCGGGGCGCCCCTCGATGATGACGGCGTTCGACGAGACCGGCCGGTCGACGTAGGCCGCCGCCGCCGGTTCCTGCGCCAGGACCGGCGCGGCGAGCGAGGCCAGCAGCAGCGCGACCACCGGCACGGCGCGACGCGTCCCCACGCTAGAAGGTCCTCCGCACGCGGAAGTCGATGGCGAACGTGTTCGCGCCGTTCTGCGTGAGCACCCAGCCGAGGCGATCGGACTGGTCGTACTCGAGGATGATGATCTGCTCGCCGCGGGTCGTCGTACCGAGGGCGCGCGAGAACGTCAGGTAGGCCCGTCCCGACAGGCGCTTGCCGACGATCAGCCGCGCCGTCGGCGTGAGCGGATCCGCCTCGGTGCCGATGCTCGGCGAGATCTGCACGTTGTCGACCCCGAGCGTCTGCTCGACCGCACGCCCGACCGAGCCGGTGATGCCGCCGGCGAGGACGCGCAGCAGGCCGACCTTCAGCAACTGCTCTTCCGACTGCGTCGCCGCCTCGGGCCGCAGCCGGCGCAGCTCGGGATTGGCGAGATCCGACGCGGTGGCCTGCCCGAAGATCAGCGACAGGATGTCGACGTTCGACAGCGGCGGATCGGAGTTGGCGGTGAGGTTCAGCTTCCCGCCCATCGTGCCGGAGACGGCAATCGTGACGCGGTAGGTCTCGCTGGCGCTCGCCGAGCCGGTCTGCGCATCGCCGAGGGAGCGGATCCGCGCTTCCGCCTCGATGTCGAAGAACGGCTCGATCCCGTTGGGGTTCAGGAAGTCGATGGTGCCGCGCGTGATCCGGTAGCGGTTGCCTTCGAAGATCACCTCGCCGCGCTCGATGTCGGCGCGGCCGAAGATCACCGGCTTGTCGTAGGTGCCGTTCAGCGTCAGATCGGCGCGCGCGACCATCCGCGCGAGATTGCTCTCGAGGCGCAGGGTACCGGGCGCCTGCACCTTGATGTCGTAGCGAAGCGGCAGCGTCGCCGTCTCCGACGCGGCCACGGGAAGGCCGGTGCCCGATCCGGAGGTGAGCGAGAAGATGTCGACGTTGGGCTCGATCCGCTTCTCGTAGACGCCGTCGCGGACGACGACGTTGCCGCCGAGCACGAGCGCGGCGGTCGTGCCGCGCAGCGTCAGCGCCGCGTCGACGGTCGAACGGAAACCCTCGGGGTAGCGCAGGTGCATCTGATCGCCGGTCGCGGTCAGGTCGACGGTGCCGATGGCGTAGCCGTCCAGCCCGATGCGCCCGCCGAAGTGCACCGGACCGCCGCCCAGCTGCGCCACCGCGTCGACGATGCGGATGCCCTGCGCGTCGAAGGCGAGCCGGCCGTTGATGCCCTGCAGGCTGTGCGGCAGCGCCGAGTAGCGGACGCGCCCTTCCGAGATCAGCGCGTCGCCGGAGAACACCGGGTTGTCGAGCGGCCCCCGCACCTGCGCGTGCAGCGAGGCGTTGCCGGAGCTGCGGATCTCGCGGTAGAAGGCCTGCAGGATGCCGAGGTTCGCGTCGCCGGAGGCGTCGAGGGCGATCCGGCGATCGTCGAGGCCGACCGTGCCGCTCAACTCCAGCGCGGTGCCTTCGCCGACCAGCCGGAAACGCGTGACCTGCACGACGCCCTGGTTCAGCGCCAGCTGGATCGGCCCTTCGTTGGCAGCCGGGTAGTCGAACAGCTTCAACTGCAGCTTGTTGACGCTGGTCTCGACGCGGAGGTGATGGAGGTCGGCGAGCTCGCCGACGACGCGGATGGTGCCGTCGGCCACCGCGGTGGTGAACGGCGACATCTTGGGCGCGACGAACCGCAGGTACGGATCGAGCGAGGTGTCGGAGAACCGGAGCGTCGCCTCCGTGTCCATCTCGGGCGTCAGCGCGATCCGGCCGGAGCCGGAGACCGACAGACGATTCGACGAGGCCTCGGCGTCGAGCGTCATCATCTCGCCGCGCAGCGCCAGACGCCCCGTGACCTGGCCGATGCCTTCGTCGCCGACGAACAGGTCGGCGATGCCGATCTTGACGTCGTAGCGCGGCGAGTCGAAGGTGCCGGTGCCGGTCGCGTCGAACGACATGATCCCCGACAGCGGCGCGCTCGGGAACGACACCGTGGCCAGCGACTCGACCGGAATCTTCGATCCCGTCGCGTCGAACGAGTAGTTGCCGTCCCACGCCACCCACGCCGCGCCGGTGACCTTGCCGGTGCTCTTGCTGATGTTGATCTTGTCGAGGCGGACGCCGGTGCCCTCGAAGCGGAGATCCGACGTCGCGACGTCGAAGGTCTCGCCGTACGCGGTCCCCTTCTCGATGATCAGCTTCCCGACGCCGTTGGGGCCGAGGTAGTTGCCGTAGACGTGGAACTCGCCCGAGGTGAGCCCGTCGACCGGGTAGTCGTAGAGGGCGAACGCGTTCCGCAGATCGGCGAGCGGCCGCTTCGACATCGTGACGTTGGCGTTCAGCTCTTCGCCGCCGTCCTTGCGCGGGTAGCCGAGCGAGAAGCGCCCCTGGGCGCGAATCGTCGAGCCGTCCTTCTCGATCGTGCTGTTGCTGATGTCGACGTAGCTGTTCTGGATGACGAGATCGGCGGTGCCGCGTCCCCACAGGGTGTCCCACGCGCGCATGCGATCGCCGGTGAAATGCCCCTCGATGCGCGGCCGCGTGAACGACTCGGTCATCACGCCGTCGAATTCGCCGCGGCCGCCGATGGCGATGCCGCCAGTGGGCGCGCCGAACGCCGTCATGATCCCGGCCAGCACGCGATCGCTCTCCTGCCAGTCGGCGCTGGTGACGTGGAACGGCATGTTCGATCGCTGCCCCCACCCGGTCCGCCCCGTGAACTCGACGTAGGTCTTCTCCGTCGCGGCGACGCCGCTGGCGACGGTGATCCAGTCGGGATCGAGCGCATAGACGATGTGCCCGGCGATCGGCACGTGGCCGATCTCCAGGTTCCGGTTGAACGGCCCGAGCGCCGGCGGCAGCGGATCGACCTTCGCGATCAGATCGGGATCGATCGTCTTCGTCATCGGCACGGCGCCCGGCGGCATCGCCGCGGTGACTTCACCCTGGCCGTGCTTCATCGACCATTTCCCGAGCGGCCATTCGAGGCGGTTGCGTCCCGTCGCGCGTCCCGTCAGGCGAATGCCTTCCAGCTCGAGGAAGTCGGTGAGCTGCGTCAGATCGACGTCGGCGTACCGGGTGTCCCAGACGACCTGCGTCGGATGCCCCGGCCGGCCGAGCGGCTCCATCGTGTAGTCGAACAGCGCGTGCCCGCCGTAGAGCGCCGTGCTCACGTCGGTGACGCGGAAGGCGCCGTTGTTCCAGAGCAGCGATCCCTTCACGTCGGGGAAACGCCAGGCGTTGACGCCGGCCTCGGGGCTGGTGAACGTGCCCTTCAGCTCGCGCCCGGTTCCCGTCGGCGTCTTGAAGAACCGGAACGTGCCGAGGAAATCGCCGCGGCCCGCCACGGTGAAGTTCATGTCCTTGAAATAGATCGCCTTCTGCGTCGGGAAATCGATGCGCGACTTCACGTTGTAGAGCATTTCCGGCCAGTTCCTCAGATCGACGTAGCCGGTCACGTCGGTGGAGGCGCCGGTGCTCTCGAGTTTGATCGCCTCGAGCACCACCTTGCCGCCGTCGATCCTGAACCGCGTCTGCATGTCGGCGCGGAACTCGTCGTAGGAGAGGATCTTCACCGTCCCGTGGCTGAACTGCGCGGTGCCCCGGTAGGTGTCGAGCCCCTTGAACACGCTGACGTCGAGGTTCGGGCACACCACCTTCCACGGCGTCGTGTGATCGTCGTAGACGAACCGGCCGTTGCGCGCCGTCACCTGCCGGGTCGTCGTCGTCAGCTTGAAGCGCGACGGCTGCTTCGGGGCCGTGCGCGGCGGCCCCATGACGCGCGGGAAATTGTGCTTGCCGGGAAACTGCTCGACGAGCATGTCCCAGTCGGTCATCTCGACGTTCTCGATGATCAGGTCGTGGGTGAAGACGGTCCACCACGGCAGGTTGACGAAGACGCGCTTCGCCTTGAGGAACGGCCGGTCGGTGGGCTTGAGCCCTTCGATGACGAGGTCGTCGAGCTGAAAGGCGCCGCGATCGAGGCGGATGCCGAGCTTGCCGATGTGCATCGGGCGGTCGAGCCACTTCGATCCGGCGTCTTCGGCGCGCTTGCGCAGGGCCGGGCCGAGGTCGATGGTCAGCGACGCGACGATGAGGGCGACGACGATGCCGACGAGGACGCCGAGCGCCCGCAGCACCGGATGCCTGCGCCGCCCCGGCGGTGGCGCCGCGGGAGCCGGCTCTGGCGCGGCGTCGGGCTGCTCCGGTGGAAGCTCGGGTTCAGCGGTCACATTCGATCATTCCACCACGACGAGGACGCGGCCGGCCTCGACCGACGCGCCGGCCGTGACGCCGACGTCCTTGACGCGGCCGGCCTTCGGCGATCGCAGCTCGTTTTCCATCTTCATCGCTTCGACGACGACGATCGGCTGGCGCGCTTCGACGACGTCGCCGGCGGCGACCAGCACGCGGACGACGCGCCCGGGCATCGGCGCCACGATCTTCTGTTCTCCGTGCGCGGCGCCGCCGCTGTCGCCCGCGCCGCGGCCGGTCCGGCGGCCGTTGACGGTGACGGCGACGCTGCGCCCCTGGAGATATGCGAGAAGCGCGCCGGGCGCCGCCCCCGGCGCGAGCTGCACGGTCGCACCGGCGTGCGCGTCGCCGTCCACTAACAGGGACAGGCCGTAGTCGCCGCTGCGCTGCGCGTCCACGAGGCGCGCCTGACCGTCGATCGACACGCGGAACTGTCCGCTGCCGCCGGTCCGCTCGATCGACACGCTGCGGCTCCTGCCGTTGATCTCGATTTCGAACGTCAACCGCGGAGCGCCTCCTGCCGCGCGGCGATCTTCCAGGCGCTGCCGGTCTGTCGGGCGCCGCCCGCCGCCGTCGCGCTGGCGCGGAACCAGGCGTCGATCGCGGCGGCCATGGCGATCGTGCGCTCCTCGCTGTCGGAGAACCGGCTGAACGACTCGCCGTGACGCGACTTGAGCAGCGCATCGAGGTAGGTCGTGTCGAAGCGCGCCGCGAGGAAGTCGGGCTCGGCCATCAGCCACAGGAAGAACGGGAGGGTCGTCTTGATGCCGACGATCTCGTATTCGCGCAGCGCGCGCGACATCCGCTCGATGGCCTCGGGGCGCGTCCCCGCCCAGGCCACCAGCTTCGCGATCATCGAGTCGTAGAACACCGGAACCGTGAAACCCGCGAGCACGCCCCCGTCGTCGCGAATCCCCGGTCCGCTGGCGGGATGGATGGCGCGCACCAGCCCGGGCGAGGGCATGAAGCCTTCGTCGGGATCCTCGGCGTAGATCCGGCATTCGATGGCGTGTCCCTGCGGCGTCAGCGCGCGCTCGGGATCGATGGTCAGCCGCTCGCCGCGCGCGAGGCGGATCTGCCAGTGCACCAGGTCGATGCTGCTGACCATCTCGGTCACCGGGTGCTCGACCTGCAGCCGGGTGTTCATCTCGAGGAAGTAGAACGACCCGTCCTCGTCGAGGAGGAACTCGATGGTGCCGGCGTTGGTGTAGCCGGCGGCGACGGCCACCTTCGCCGCCGCGTCGGCGATGCGGCGCCGCAGGTGCGGGTCCACTGCCGTCGACGGCGACTCCTCGACCACTTTCTGATGACGGCGCTGGATGGAGCACTCGCGCTCGACGAACGGCACGACGGTGCCGTAGCGATCGGCGAGCAGCTGGATCTCGATGTGTCGCGGCTTCATGATGCGCCGCTCGAAGTAGACCGCCGTGTCGCCGAACGCGGAGCCGGCCTCGGATCGCGCCGTCCGTACCGCGTTGAGCAGTGCGTCCGCGGCTTCGACGACGCGCATCCCCTTGCCGCCGCCGCCGGCGACGGCCTTGACCATCAGCGGAAAGCCGACGCGCCGCCCTTCCGCGATGATGTCGGCGTCGGACGCGTCGGCGCCGAGCGGTGCGTCCGTGCCCGGCACGACCGGCACCCCGGCGCCGATCGCGATCTCGCGCGCGCCGGTCTTGCTGCCCATGCGGCTGATCGCGTCGGGCGACGGCCCGATGAAGGTGAGCCCGGCGTCGCGGCACGCGCGCGCGAACGCCGCGTTCTCGGCGAGGAACCCGTACCCGGGATGCACCGCGTCGGCGCCGGTCGCTTTCGCCGCATCCAGCAACTTGTCGATCCGCAGGTAGCTCTCGGACGCCGGGCTGGGCCCGATGTGGACCGCCTGATCCGCGTCCCGCACGTGCCGCGCCCCGCGATCGCAGTCCGAATAGACCGCGACCGTCGGGATCCGCATCTCGCGACAGGCCCTGATCACGCGCACCGCGATTTCGCCGCGGTTCGCTATCAGCACTTTCACGTCGTTAATTGTAATCGGTCCAAAGGGTTCACGGGATAAGGCGCGTCCCCCACCGGGATCGGCTCACCACCGGTCGACCCCGGCCGCCACCGCGGGGCGAAGACGTTTCACGCGGAGCTCCCTTCGCTGATCCGCGGTGAAAACAGAGATCGCAGAGGTCGAGGGCCGGTGGACGCTGCGCGTGGTGCCGCGCGTCGCGCGGCAGGAGGGTCACGATCCGGGAGATACGAGCCGCACTCGAATACTCCGCGGTTCGTATCTCCCGGATCGTGACTCCTCCCGACGCCGGGCGAAGCCCGGCGCGCCACGCGCAGCGCTGACGGCCATCGGTTGTTCACTTGTCTTCGCCGGTAAGCGGCCGCGGCCAATGAAGCACTCGAGCAGTACCCTTGCCGCAAATCGAAGAGCTCTGCGGGTCTCTCCTTCTCCTGTGACTCCGCGCGTGAAAGCGAGCAGCCGCAAGCGACACGCCCGGCGGCGACGTGTCAGAGCGGGATGTTGCCGTGCTTCTTTGGCGGGTTCTTGTCGCGCTTGGTCTCCAGGCCGGCGAGCGCGGCGATCAGCTTCGGGCGGGTCTGGCGCGGGTGGATCACTTCGTCGATGAAGCCGCGCGCGGCGGCGACGTAGGGATTGGCGAACTTCTCGCGGAACTCGGCGATCCGCTCGGCGCGCGCGGCCTGCGGATCCGCCGCCTTGTCCAGCTCGCGCTTGTAGAGAATGTTGACGGCGCCTTCGGGGCCCATCACCGCGATCTCGGCGCCCGGCCAGGCGAAGTTCACGTCGGTGCGAATGTGCTTGCTCGACATCACGCAGTAGGCGCCGCCGTACGCCTTGCGCGTGATGAGCGTGAGCTTCGGCACGGTCGCCTCCGCGAAGGCGTAGAGCAGCTTGGCGCCGTGACGGATGATCCCGCCGAACTCCTGCACCGTGCCGGGCAGGAAACCGGGCACGTCCTCGAAGGTCACCAGCGGGATGTTGAACGCGTCGCAGAAGCGCACGAAACGCGCTCCCTTCACCGAGGCGTTGATGTCGAGGGTGCCGGCGAGATACGCCGGCTGGTTGGCGACGATGCCGACCGATCGGCCGCCGAGGCGCGCGAAGCCGACGATGATGTTCTTCGCGTAATGCCGGTGCACTTCGAGGAACGCCGCTTCGTCCACGACGGCGTGAATCAGATCCAGCATGTCGTAGGGCTGGTTCGGTGAATCCGGCACGAGACGATCGAGCGCCTGGTCTTCGCGATCGACCGGATCGGAGGTTTCGACGCGCGGCGGATCGTCCACGTTGTTCGACGGCATGTAGGACAGCAGCTCGCGGATCAGCCGCAGGCACGCGCGGTCGTCGGCCACCGCGAAGTGCGCGACGCCGCTCGTCGCGTTGTGCGTCATCGCGCCGCCGAGCTGGTCCTTGGTCACTTCCTCGTGCGTCACCGTCTTGATGACGTCGGGCCCGGTCACGAACATGTAGCTCGTGCCGTCGACCATGATGTTGAAGTCGGTGATCGCCGGCGAGTAGACCGCGCCGCCGGCGCACGGCCCCATGATCGCGGAGATCTGCGGGATGACGCCGGAGGCGAGCGTGTTGCGCAGGAAGATGTCGGCGTAGCCGCCGAGCGACATCACCCCTTCCTGGATGCGCGCGCCGCCGGAGTCGTTGAGGCCGACGATCGGCGCCCCCATCTTCATCGCGAGATCCATGATCTTCACGATCTTGGCGGCGTTGGTTTCGGAGAGGGACCCGCCGAAGACGGTGAAGTCCTGGGCGAAGGCGTAGACGGGGCGGCCGTCGATGCGGCCGGAGCCGGTGACGACGCCATCGCCCGGCACCAGTTGCTCCTCCATCCCGAAGTCACGGCAGCGATGCGTGACCAGCTTGTCGGTCTCGTCGAAGGTGCCGGGATCGAAGAGGAGATCGATCCGCTCGCGGGCCGTCAGCTTGCCCGCTTCATGCTGGCGGCGGAGGCGATCCTCGCCGCCGCCCAGCTCCGCGCGCCGTTCCAGTTCCTCGAGGGTCTTTATCGGATCCATCAGCGCGCCGACGCGGCGCCGTACGCCTTCTCCCAGTCGGCCAGGAACTTCTTCAGGCCGATGTCGGTCAGCGGGTGATTGAAGAGCGACTCGATCACCGCCGGCGGGCAGGTGCAGATGTCGGCGCCGAGGCGCGCCGCTTCGACGATGTGCATCGGGCTGCGCGTGCTCGCCACGAGCACCTCGGTCTTGAAGTTGTAGTTGGTGTAGATCTCGACGATGTCGCGGATCAGCTCCATGCCGGGCGTCGCCACGTCGTCCAGCCGCCCGACGAACGGGCTGATGTAGGTGGCGCCGACCTTGGCCGCCAGCAGCGCCTGCGACGGCGAGAAGCACAGCGTCACGTTGACCTTGATGCCCTCGCCCGACAGCGCCTTGCACGCCTTGATGCCGTCCCTGGTGAGCGGCACCTTGACGACGATGTGCGCGTCGATCTTCGACAGATCGCGACCCTGGCGGATCATCGCCTGCGCCTCGGTCTCGGTGACCTCGGCGCTGGTCGGCCCCTGGACGATGCCGCAGATCTTCTTGAGGTTGTCCTTGTAGTCCCCCGGCTCCTTCGCGAGGAGCGAGGGGTTGGTCGTAACGCCGTCGATGATGCCGAGCGCGACCAGCGACTCGATATCCTTCAGGTTGCCGGAATCGATGAACAGTTTCATGACGTGCCTCCAACAGGGTTCGTGAGCTCCCCGACACCCGCTACCTTGATCGTAACCTCGTCGCCGGGCTGGAGCGGTCCCACACCCGACGGTGTCCCGGTCGCGACGACGTCTCCGGGCAGAAGCGTCATCACGTTGGTGATGTAGGCGATGAGATAGTCGATGGAAAACACCAGCTGCGCCGTCGTCGAGTTCTGGCGCCGCTGGCCGTTGACCCACCCTTCGATGCCGATGCCGGCGGAGGCGCGGTGATCCACGCCGGCGGCGATGCAGGGCCCGAGCGGCGCGAACGTGTCGAATCCCTTGGCGTGGGTGTACTGGTACCCCTTCTGCTGCAGGCCGCGGGCGCTCACGTCGTTGAAGCAGATCAACCCGAAGACGTACTGGTGCGCATCGCGCTCGCTGACCTTGGTGGCGCGCCGGCCGATGACCACGCCGACTTCCGCCTCGTGATCGACGCGGCCGATGCCCGGCGGGATGACAATCGTGTCTCCCGGGCCGATCGCCGCGGTCGACGGCTTGATGAACATCAGCGGCCACTCGGGCAGCGGCTTGTTCTGCTCGGCGGCGTGGTCCTTGTAGTTCAGGCCGATGCACACCATCTTCGACGGCGTCACCGGCGCGAGCAGCCGGTGGCCGGTGGACGCGATCTCGTCGCCCGTTTCGTGCCGGCCGAACAGGTCTCCCTCGAGCAGGCGCCAGCGGCCGCCCTCCTCTACGGCATGACGCGGCGCGCCGTCGTGCTCGATGCGATAGAACTTCTTCATCTGGCGGTCTCTTCCACCTTGTTCGATGGCGCGCTGCGGTTCGGCGGCGCCGCGCGGTCCACGGCGATGACGGCGTACACGTAGCGGACGCCTGCGGTGACGGTCGTGTCGCGATAACGGGTCTCGCGAATCGGCTGCGGCGTGAGCGGCTGCAGTGTGTCACTCGGCGCTTCGGCGCGCAACACCAGGTAACCGCCGAGATCCGCGTCCGTGTTCGCGTCCCAGATCAGGTTGATCGCTCCCGAACCCGACACCGCCGCGAGCCCTTTCGGCGCGGCCGGCGGGAACGTGTCCTTCGGCGTGACGCAGATCGGCTCCGACGGCGCGCTCTCGATCGCTGCGGTCTCGACCGTGGCCACGCTTCGCACCACGAAGCACTGCTCCTTGCCCGCCTCGGCGCCCGCGTGCGCGAAGGTCGTCACGGTGAGCGGCGTGTCGTTCAACGGCGCGGGCACTACGGCGGGCGCGCCGTTGCCCGCGGCCGACGCGGGGTAGACGTTGTAGGAGACGCCCGGCGCTTCGTCGGACGAGCTCAGCGGCGGGTTCCACGAGATCGTCACCGACGAGGCGTCGTAGGTCGCGGCGCCCGGCCGCGCCGGTCCCGGCGCAGCGAGCAGCGGCACGTTCACACGCGCGGACGGCGCCCCCTTGTTGCCGTTCTTCGCGACGCCCTGCACGACGTAGAGCCGCGTCAGCACGCCGACGCCGGTCGCGGCGGGGGGCGGCGTGGCCGGAGGGACGCCGGCCGGAGACGCTCCGGCCGCGGGCACGGTTCCGGGCGGGCCGCCCGGCGCCGGCGCAGGAGTCGCCGCCGCCGGCATCGCCAGCGGAACGAGCTGCGCGCCGGTGATCGTCTCGGTGAACGTCGCGATGTCTCCGGGGTGCGGGCGCGTGTCCCCGCCCGCGGGCTCCTCGGGTTCCTCGTCGGGATCGATCGGCGGCCGCACCTCGACTCGCCCGACGATGTTCTCGGTCTTGAGCACGAAGCGGTTCGCCGGCGACACCATGCCGGGCGCGAGCGTCACCGCGTAGACGTCCAGGTGGTCCACCGAGTATGGGCCGGGGCCCGCCGCGCTTTTCGCCGGTACCTTGAACTGCAGGTAGATCGTGTCGGCCAGACGCCGCGCCGTCAGCGCCTGCGGCGCTTCCGGCCCCATGTTGAGCGGCGCCAGCGGCGGGCCTTTCTTGCCGCACGCCGCGGCGAAGACGATCAGCACCGCCGCGCCGAAGCGACAGCGAGGACGCGTGAGGATGGCCAAGGGTTACAGGATATAGCGCGACAGATCTTCGTTCTTCACGATCTCGTTGAGCATGCGGTCGACGTACGCCGCGTCGATGGTGAGCGACTTCTCCTGGAGATCCGGCGCGTCGAACGACACGTTGTCGAGCAGCTTCTCCATCACCGTGTGCAGCCGGCGCGCGCCGATGTTCTCCATGCGGTCGTTGACCAGCGTGGCGATGTCGGCGATGCGATCGATCGCGTCCGGCATGAAGGTCAGCGTGATCCCTTCGGTTGACAGCAACGCTGTGTACTGACGCACCAGGGCGTTCTTTGGCTCGGTGAGGATGCGGATGAAGTCCTCGCGGCCGAGCGACTCGAGCTCCACGCGGATGGGAAAGCGCCCCTGGAGCTCGGGAATGAGATCCGACGGCTTGGACACGTGAAATGCGCCGGCCGCGATGAAGAGAATGTGGTCCGTCTTGACCATCCCGTACTTGGTGTTGACGGTGGTGCCTTCGACGATCGGCAGGATGTCTCGCTGCACGCCTTCGCGGCTGACATCGGGCCCCTGCCCCCCTTCGCGCCCCGCCACCTTGTCGATCTCGTCGACGAAGATGATGCCCGCTTCCTGCACCCGCTCGACCGCGGCGCGCGCCACGCTGTCCATGTCGACCAGCTTCTGTTCCTCTTCCTGCCGCAGCGCGTCGAGCGCCTCCGGCACCGGGACTCGACGCTTGCGCGTGCGCCCCTGGAACAGCCCCGGCAGCATGTCCTTCACGTTGATGTCCACTTCCTCCACCGACGAGCCGGCGATGATCTCGAACGAGGGGAACGACTTCTCGCGGACGTCGATCTCGAGCTGCTTGTGATCGAGCCGTCCGTCGTGCAGCTGCTCGCGCAGCTTCTCGCGGGTACGCTGCGCCTGGTCGCGAATCGCCGCGGCGTCGGCGTCGAATTCGGCTGAGGCGGGCAGCGGCGGCAGCAGCAGGTCGAGCACGCGCTCTTCCGCCGACTGCTTCGCCTTCTCGCGCACCTCGGCGGTCCGCTCCTCGCGCACCAGCTCGACGGCGATCTCGGTGAGATCGCGGATCATCGACTCGACGTCGCGGCCGACGTAGCCCACCTCGGTGAACTTCGACGCTTCCACCTTGAGAAACGGCGACTGCGCGAGGCGCGCGAGGCGGCGCGCGATCTCGGTCTTGCCGACGCCCGTCGGGCCGATCATCAGGATGTTCTTCGGCGCCACTTCCTCGGCCATCTCGGCCGGCAGCTTGCGGCGCCGCATGCGGTTGCGCAGCGCGATGGCCACCGCGCGCTTCGCCTGGTGCTGGCCGACGACGTACTTGTCCAGCTCGGCGACGATCTGCCGCGGCGTGAGTGACTGGATGGTGGACGCGGTGGTTTCCGGGAGGTAGATGGGCATCGGGGGGCTTACAGCACTTCCACGGTCAACTGATCGTTCGAATAGATACAGATCGCCGCAGCGATGTGCATGGCCTGTTCCGCGATGCCGCGGGCGTCGAGCGACGTGTGCGCGGCGAGCGCCTTGGCGGCGGCGAGCGCATACGCCCCGCCCGATCCGATCGCCACGATCCCGTCGTCAGGCTCGATCAAGTCGCCCGTGCCAGACAGCAGGTAGGTCGTCTGGCCGTCCATGACGACGAGCATGGCCTCGAGCCGGCGCAGCGCGCGGTCGATGCGCCAGTCCTTGGCGAGCTCGACGGCCGATCGCTCGAGGTTGCCGCGGTACTGTTCGAGCTTGGCCTCGAAACGGGCGAAGAGGGCGAAGGAATCCGCGGCCGAGCCCGCGAACCCGGCCAGGATCCGGTCGTTGTACAGGCGGCGGATCTTGCGGGCCCGCTGCTTGACGACGGTTTCGCCGAAGGTGACCTGCCCGTCGCTGGCCATGACCGATTGGCCGTTATGACGGACGGCCAGCACTGTTGTCGCTTGAAACATGAGGCAAAAACCCGAGTCTATCAAATAGTACGGGCCTGACCTCCCGGCAGGACAGGCGCACCCCGGCCGCGGGCCGACGCGTCCCAAATAATGTGGAGAAATGATGGCAGATCTGTTGCAGAATCAGGATGCGTACTGCCAGGTCTTCCCGCGCGGAGGGGCGCTTATGAAGGTTCGCAATTTCACGCTCGGCATCGTGCTCGCCGGAGCCACGCTCGTGGCGGGGCCGGCGCTGGCACAGAGTCCCAAAGAGGGCGGCAGCGCTGCCGGAGGCGGCTCGGGTGCGCGCAGCAACCCGAGTGGCGGCGGCGAATCGGCCGTCTCACGCGGCGGTGGCGGCACTGCCGTGTCGAATGGCGGCGGCAGCGCGACGACCACGAGCGGCGGGTCCAGCGCCGGATCGAGCGTCAGCACGCCGAGCAGCGATTTCGGCGGGTTCGGCACGATGCGTGAAGCCGCGCCGGCACACCGGTTCAGCGATCGCGGCGGCGCACGCGCGACCGATCCCGGGCAGCGCGCCACGCCGCGTTCCGCGTCCGACGGTTCGTCGTCGTCGGCAAGCGGCGGCCAGGCGGTCCCGCGCGGCAGCTCCGCGGCGCCGGCGAGCAGCGGCAACACCCGTGGCAGCGCGAGCGGCACGCGCTCGCGCGCGACAGCGCCGGACAACTCGAACAACGCGTCGGGCGCGCGTGAGGTGCCGAACTGGAGCCGTCCGCGCGGCGATCAGCCGGTGACCGGTACCGCGGTGACGCGCGTCGGGCCTCCGCCGAACGGCGATCACGGCCGCTACTACGGCGGCGGCTACTACTACGACCCGTACTACTACGGCAACTATTACGGCTACGGCTACTCGCCGTACTACTACTCGCCGTTCTATGCGCCGTACGGGTTCGGGCTCGGCTACGGTCTCTATTCGGGTCTCGGCTGGAACCCGTACTTCGGCGATCCGTTCGCGGACCCGAACTACGGCGGCTACGGCGGCTACTCGAGCTCGCAGTACAACGAGGAGCAGGGAAACCTGAAGCTGAAGGTGAAGCCGCGCAACGCGAAGGTGTTCGTCGACGGCTACCTGGTCGGAACGGTTGACGAGTTCGACGGCGCGTTCCAGAAGCTCGCGCTGAACGGCGGACGGCACAAGGTCGAGGTCAAGGCGGACGGCTATGAGACCGCGGAGTTCGACGTGCTGGTCGCGCCCGGCAAGACCGTCACGTTCCAGGGAGACTTGAAGCGCATTCAGTGATTGTCGAATGCCGATTGGAGGTTGCCGATTCACGGATTGGTGATTGACGATTGGCGAATAGATTGACGATTGGCGGTGAGCCGGTGAAGACGACCGCTCACCGCCTTTCGTTTGTACGCGCGATCGCCGCGCTCTCCGGCGTCTACGATCTCGCGGTCGGTCTCTTCCTGCTGCTGGCGGCGGATCGGCTCGCC
>Ga0207708_10001496_pt1 | contig 17408 bp, 8 predicted proteins | sample KBSK5101metaG_FD_184340 | JGI IMG/M metagenome (GOLD analysis project Ga0207708, IMG submission 184340) | Corn, switchgrass and miscanthus rhizosphere microbial communities from Kellogg Biological Station, Michigan, USA - KBS K5-10-1 metaG... | ecosystem: Host-associated > Plants > Roots >...
GATCGGCGCCGCGACGCGCGCGCTCGCCACCTCCGTCAGCAGGCCGATCTGGTTGTGCCACCAGCCGCTCCACGCCATCGCCCCTTCCCAGAAGTTGGTGTAGGTGGAGTTGTAGATGATCCCTTCCTTGCCGGCCGCCTCGAGCGCCGCCGCCTGCGACTGTCCGAGGATGCCGTTCCAGCGATAGATCAGCGGGTGCACGTTCGGGTTGATCGGGTCGGTCGCCGGCATGACGAAGATGCGCGCGCCGCTGCTGCCCATCTGGTGCTCGTCGAGCCACACGGCGGGGAACCAGTCGTGCCACAGCAGCCGCGCGGTGTGCTGGCTCTCCTTCTGCGTGAACATGTACATGTCGCGGTTGTTGTCGTGGCCAACGTACGGGTGATACAGGTACGGGATCGGGCTGTTCGCGTACTCCGTCCCGACGTTCCGGTTGAACCAGTCGGTCACCATGATCTGGCCGTCCGGGTTGAGGCTCGGCACGAGCACGAAGATCACGTTGTCGAGAATCTTCTTCACCGCCGGGCTGTCGTCGGTCGCCAGCCGGTGCACCAGCTCGAGCGCCATCTGCGAGGCGCCGATTTCGGTCGCGTGGATGCTGCAGGTGATGAGCAGCACCAGCTTCCCCTGCCGGAAAATTTCGTCGCGCTCCTGATCGGAGGGCGCGCCGCCCTGGAAGTACAGCTTCCGCTCGAGCTGCTTGTAGCGGTCGAGATTCTTCAGCGTCTCCGGCGCGCTGATCTCGAGCGCGATGAACGGGTTGTTGTTGCTGGTCTTGCCAAGCTCGCGGAAGCGGACCCGATCGGAGTTGGCGGCGGCGAGCTTCATGTACTCGACGATCCGGTCCCAGCGCGCCAGCTTGTTGTCGGCGCCGACTTTGAAGCCGAGAAACTGCTCCGGCGGCTGCAGCGTGCCGGCCGCAGCCACGGCCAGCGTGGCGATCGACGCGAGGAAGAGTGCGGCAGGCAGGGTGCGGCGACGTAACATGAAGGCCTCCGGAGGCACCCAATATAATGCAGGCAATGCAGACCGCGAGACTTCAGACGCGTATGGACGCCGTCCAGGCGCCGATTGTCGCCGTCGTCGGCGACCTCATCCGACAGGTGCCGGGGACGATTTCGCTGGGCCAGGGCGTCGTCCACTTCGGTCCGCCGCCGGCGGCGCTGGACAGCGCGCGCGAAGCGCTCACGAATGCGGACACGCACACCTATCAGGACGGCGCCGGCAACCCCGAGCTGATTGGCGCCATCGAGCACAAGCTGCAGCGCGACAACGGCATCGACGTCGCCCGCGGCAGCCGTGTCATCGTCACCGCCGGCGGCAACATGGCGTTCCAGCACGCGATCCTCGCGATCACGAGCCCGGGCGACGAAGTGATCCTGCCGGTGCCGTTCTACTTCAACCACGAGATGGCGATTCAGATTGCAGGGTGTACGCCGGTGCGCGTGCCGACCGACGAGCGCTATCAACTCGACGTCGACGCGATCAAGGCCGCGGTGACGCCGCGGACGCGCGCGATCGTCACCGTCTCGCCGAACAACCCGACCGGCGCGGTCTACCCCGAAGCGTCGCTGCGCGCGATCAGCCGGCTCTGCCAGGAGCGCGGCGTCTACCACATCAGCGACGAGGTCTACGAGTACTTCACCTACGGAGAGACGCGGCACGTGTCGCCGGGCTCGTTCGAGGGCGCGCATGCCTACACCATCTCGATGTTCTCGCTGTCGAAGGCGTACGGCTTCGCCGGGTGGCGGATTGGCTACATGGCATATCCGGAAGCGCTGGAGCCGGCGATCGCAAAAGTGCAGGACACGATCCTTGTCTGCCCGACGGTGATCGCGCAGGTGGCCGCGGTGGCGGCGATGGAGGCCGGCCCCGCGTACTGCCGCCGGCACCTGCAGTCGCTCGCCGAGATCCGCGATGTGGTCGCCGCGGAACTGCGCTCGCTCGAGCCGCTGTGCGTCGTCCCGCCCGCCGACGGTGCGTTCTATTGCTACATCCGCGTCAACGCCGACGTCGACCCGATGACGATCGCCGAGCGCCTGATCCGCGAGCACCGCGTCGCGGTGATTCCGGGGACGGCGTTCGGGACCACCGGCGGGTGCTACTTCCGCGTTGCCTACGGTGCGCTGCAGAAAGAGACCGTCGCCGAGGGGATCGGCCGCCTCGTCGGGGGACTGCGCAGCCTCCTCGCCTGAAGGCTGGGGTCGGACACCTGTCTGACCCCCGAAGCGCGAGATTGGGGGTCGGACACCCCTCCGACCCCCGTTTCCGGCGACTGCGGGGTCAGACAGGTGTCCGATCCCAGGTCACGGGCGCCGGCGGGGGGCCGCCGAGGCTTCTTGCTCTTTCACACTCTCCGGCGGCCGCGACGCGGCCTTGTCCTGATACATCCGCGCATCCGCCTCGCCGACGAGCGGCAGCAGGTCCGTAATTCCGGATGGCACTTCCACCGATCCGACGCTCAGGCCGATGCCCGGTGGCAGATCGACGGCCTCCGGCGCGGCGTCGAACGCCTTCTTCAGCGCCGCGGCCTTGCGCGCCGCTTCTTCGCCGACACAGGTGATGAGCACCAGGAACTCGTCGCCGCCCCAGCGGAAGACGTAGTCCGCTTCGCGGATGTGACGGGTCAGAAATCCGGCCACGTACTTCAGCACGCGGTCGCCGGCATCGTGGCCGAGCGTGTCGTTGATCGCCTTGAAGCGATCGACGTCGATGAAGAGCAGCGACAGCGGCAACCCGAAGCGCGTGTGCCGCTGCAGCTCGCGGTCCATCACCTGTTCGAGGAAGCGGCGGTTGTGGCAGCCGGTCAGCGGGTCGGTCGTCGCCGCCAGCATCAGCTCCTCGCGCGCGATCTCGAGCCGGCGATTGGTCATCCGCAGCTCATAGGTCATGTCCTCGAAGACCAGCAGGTGGATGCCGACCGCGGCCAGCACTGCTAGCGCGACGGTGACGAGAAAGATGTCCGCCGCGGCTTTCTCCGTGCCGGGCAGCCCCACCTGCGTCAGCGCCGAGGCGATATTCGTGACCGCGAGGCCGAGCAGCACCAGCGCCGTCAGCCCGGCGCCAACCATGCGCCGCTCGATCAGGATCGCGGCGTACATCGCGGCGGACGCGGCCAGCAGCACGGCATCGATGAGGAAGCCGGGCGCGAGCACCGCGCGCGGCCCGAGGAGCACGGGGGCCAGGAGGAACCACACCGCGCCCGGCGCCAGCAGCCGCAGCCACCGCACCTTGAGGTAGCCGGTCTGCCGATAGAGATCGGCGCTCCAGACGAAGAAGATCGCGCTGCAGATGCGCAGGAACTGCGACAGGCCGAGGGCGGCGTTCGCGACCCCGACGCTCGAGTACGCGGGCGAGAGGACGAGGTAGGCCGGCGTCAGCATCAGCCAGCCGGCGGCCCAGGCGAGGATGAACGGTTTTCGGCGGTGGGCGTACTGCAGCAGCAGCAGGCCGCACACGATCGCGGCGCCGACCGCCCCGGCGATCCGCGGATCGATGACAATCGGCGGCGGAATCGGGGTGGCGCCCGTCAGACGTCGAGTTCCTCGGCTTCGTCCGCCCGCTCCATGATGAAACGGAAGCGGGCGGACGCGTCCTTGCCCATCAGCTCGTTGATGACCCGGTCGGTGACGATCTGATCCGACACCTCGACGCGCAGCAGCCGCCGCGTGCGCGGGTTCAGCGTCGTCTCCCACAGCACCTTCGGCATCATCTCGCCGAGCCCCTTGAACCGCGTGATTTCCGGCGTCGATCGCGACGAGCCGTTTTTCGCATGCTGCTTCAGGATCACCTCCTTGTGCGCATCGTCGAGCGCCCAGAAGGTGTCCTTGCCGATGTCGATGCGGTAGAGCGGCGGCTGCGCGAGGAAGATCTTGCCGGCGGCCATCAGCTGCGGCAGATGGCGATAGATGAAGGTGAGGAGCAGCGTGGCGATGTGGTTGCCGTCGGAGTCGGCGTCGGCGAGGATGATGATCTTGCCGTAGCGCAGCTTCGCCAGCTCGAAGTTCTTGCCGAGGCCGCAGCCGATGGCCGTCACCAGGTCCGACAGTTCCTTGTTCTCGAGCACCTTCGCGAGCGATGCGCTCTCGGTGTTCAGCACCTTGCCGCGCAGCGGCAAGATCGCCTGGCGCGCGCGGTCGCGCCCCTGCTTCGCCGAGCCGCCCGCCGAATCGCCCTCGACGATGAACAGCTCGCTGCCTTCGCTCGACGAGTTGGTGCAGTCGCTCAACTTGCCGGGCAGGTTCAGCCGCGCGGACGTGGCGCTCTTGCGCGAGACCTCGGCCTGCGCCGCGCGGCTCGCCTCGCGGGCGCGCGCCGCGAGGATGATGCGCGCGACAATCGACTCGGCGACGCTGATGTTGTGATTGAGCCAGTGCTCGAGCGCCGGCCGGACGACGCCGTCGATCGCCGACACCAGCTCGGGGTTGTTGAGCCGGTCCTTGGTCTGGCCTTGAAACTGCGGTTCCTGGATGAACACGCTGAGGACGCCGGTCAATCCTTCGCGGATGTCTTCCGCGGTGATCGTCACCCCTTTCGGCGACAGGTTGTGCGTCTCGATGAAGTTGCGGACCGCCTTCCCGACGCCGGCGCGCAGGCCGCTCTCGTGCGTGCCGCCCGACCCGGTGGGGATGCCGTTGACGTACGAGCGCACGTGCTCGTCGGTCGCCTCGGTCCACTGCAGCACGAGATCGAGCCGCATCCCTTCGTCCTTCGACAGCACGAACGGCGCCTCGTGCACCGCCCTGGCGCCGCGCGCGACGACGATGGTCTTCAGGTAGTCGACGATCCCCTCGGTGTGCTCGAAGACCGTCTTCGTGTTCGTCGTCTCGTCCTCGAAGACGACCTTCAGCCCCTTGTGCAGGTAGCTGGCGACCTCGAGCCGCTCACGGATGATCGCCGGGTCGAACTCGATCTTCGGGAAGATCGCGGCGTCGGGGTGGAAGTAGACGGTGGTGCCGGTGCCGCGCGCGGCGCCGAGCTTCTTCAGCGCCGTGGTTGCCTTCCCCTGCTTGAAGCGCATCTCCCACTGCGCGCCGTCACGTTTGACCGTAGCCACTAGTTCTTTTGACAGTGCGTTGACGACGCTGGCGCCGACGCCGTGGAGGCCGCCGGCGGTCTTGTAGCTGCCATGCTCGAATTTTCCGCCGGCGTGGAGCACGGTGAAGATGACTTCGAGCGCGCTCTTCTTCGAGGTGGGGTGTTTGTCGACCGGAATGCCGCGGCCGTCGTCTTCGATCGTAATCGACGATCCATTCTGGTGGAGAGTGACCCAGATATTGGACGCGTAGCCGTTCATCGCCTCGTCGACGGCGTTGTCCAGCACCTCCCACACCAGATGATGCAGTCCAGCTGAGCCGACACCCCCGATATACATGCCGGGTCGGCGGCGGACCGGCTCGAGACCCTCCAGAACGGTGATGTCTTTCGCGGTGTAGTTGGCGGATGCCATGTCTATAATGTGCGCCTTGTGTCAGCGAAAACGCGAGGCCGGGCCGCGGTCTGCCTAACGATTGTACTGGCATTTTCGCTGCGTCCCGCGCGTGCGGCGGTCACCGAAGACGTGCCGCTTCCGGGCGGCACGGCGGCGCTCGCGCAGTCGCTCGGCATCGACCCGGTGCCCGATCGCGGCCGCTTCATCTACGAGCTGACGCGGCTGCTCTACAACACGCCAGAAGGCCGGCGTCCCTCCGCCGATTCGGCGCTGCTCGCGCTGCGCCAGGCGCAGCTGCGCGCGTCGCGCGGCATCCCGCAGATCGATCCGCGTCCCGCCGAGAACGTGCCGATCCCGCTGAGCGCCGATTTCTGGAGCACCTCGATCTTCAAGCGGCGGATGACCGCGCGCGAAGTGATCCCGGCGATCATCGCCGATCGATCGGCGGCGCTCATCTGCCTCGGCCTCTCGGGCCTCGACGATCGCACGCTCGATTACCTCGGCGATCATCCGTCGATTCTCGAGCGCATCTACGAGCGGCCGACGACAGTGACCGCGTTCGGCGCCTTTGCCGGCAGCCTGCAGATCGACGGCAACCGTGTGATTCCACCCGGCGGCCAGCGCCAGCAGAACGTGCCCGACGACGCGGTGGTGATGTGGGAGGCAGTGGTCGGCGAGAAAGTGACGCGCGTCGACCGGTTCATCGTCCAGCTGTTCGAGCTGAACGAAGGGCGCATCGCTTACCTGTACGACACCATCGGCCAGCTCGACCCGGCCCGCCGCGCGTTCGCGCTCGGCCTGTGGATGCCGAACGCGCCGGCGCGGCTCGACCGCTTCAAGGCGCTCGCCGGTGCGATCGCGGCCTTCCGGGAAGCGCACCTGCGGACGCTGCCGTTCGGCCGCGCCTCGTACGACCTGTCGATGACGTTGACGCGCATCGAGGTCGACGAGAACGGCGCGCCGCGCGAGCCGGCGGCGCGGGCGTTCTGGTCGCGCGTCTTCGGCGGTCCGGAGCTCCCCGACGACGCGGCGCGCCAGGTGCGCGCCCTCGACGAGGATCCGATCGATGCGGCGTGGCTGGTGCAGGAGATTGGCGCCGCGGACGTCCGCCTGCGCGCGGAGCGCCTCGATCAGCTCGCCTTCGGCCAGCGTGTGTTCGGGAAGACGGCGGCGGCCGAGCGCGGCGACGTGCTGGTGGCGCTGCGCGCGCTGTCGCGCTACCGCATGTTGATCTGGACGCTCGAGCGCATCGGCATCACCGCGCCGGCGGTCTACGCGGGCGCGGCGCGGCACGCCGCGCGCTTCAGCACGATCGAGGGGCGCCGCGGCTTTGCGGTGCAGAGCCAGTTCCAGGGCGCGCTGGCGATGATCGCGCGCATGACGACGGTGAGGACGCTCGACGCAAAGGCGGCGCAGAAGCTGGTCGAGCAGCTGGCGGCGGTGCCGCTCACCGAGACCGGCGAGTACGCCGGCGCCATGGCGCGGTGGCTCCGCGACACGCTCCTCGTCGCCATCCCGCGCGCCGAGACCAGCGAGCTCGCCGTGCTCGCGGCGATGTCGGGCCCCGCCGCGGGCGACGGCATCGCGCGGCGCGTCACCTGGGAAGGCCAGCCGTACCGGCTCGACCTCGGCGCATCGGAGCGGCAGCGGCTGCAGCGCGTGCGCGAGAAGCAGGAGGGGCCGGCGCTCGACGTCGGCATCGAGCTCGCCGCCGCCGCCCGCACGCTCGCCAGCGAGAAAACCTCGCTCGACGACGCGCAGACCATCGTCGAGCGGCTGGCGGCGATCGCCGCCGACATCCCGCGTCGCGTCGGCCACGATGCCGCCGACACCACGCCGCCCGGCGTCGCCCCGCCGCCGAACCCGTCGGAGGCGGTGAAGCGGGCGGTCGACGAGCTGACGCGCCACATCAAGAGCAAGGACGTCAAGCGTCTGGCGCGAGCGGGCGAGTCGCTCAACGCGCTGGCCGACGAGCTCCTCGCGCAGGCGCTGCCCTCGATCGCCTATGCCGCCGACGTCGGCGATCCCGAAGGCGCGGTGCTCCTGGCCGACGATGTGTCGCGGCGGCACGACTTCGGGTTCGGCGCCAAGGATGCCGAGGTGCGGCTGCGAACGGCCTGGAGCATGCCGCGTCCGGAGGTCACGCCCGGCGTGCCGTGGCACGTCAACGGGTCGCTGCTCGGCCTCGACATCGCCCTCGCGCCGCTGGCGCTGCGCCGGCTGAACTACGAGCGCGTCCTCGAGGCGCCGAAGCTCACCTCGAACGAGCGCGACAGCTTCGCGCTGAGCGTGTCGCTGTTGAACCCCTTCCTGCTGCGCGACGCCGATCGCGACGCGATTGCCGACGCCATCGGCCGCGGCCGCCGCCGCGTCGCCGGCCTGCGCACCGTCAACGCCACCGGCGCGACCGCGGCTGCCGCCGAGACCGCCTTCGAGCGCGTCGCCGACGAGATCGGCATGGAGGGGTGGCGGCGCCGCGCGGTGCGGTGGATGCTGACGCACGAGGGCGAGAAGGTGCCGACGATGTTCTCCGCCATCGAGCTGCTCGTGCTCGGCGGCGGCCGCCCGGCCGACTTCAACGCCTGGGGCATGGCGATGGTGACGGCGCAGGGGTGCGCATGTTCGCGCTTGACGCCGCCCGGGAGCTGGCCGACCCTTTTAGGACGTCCGCCGTTGGGGCTGACCGCCTCATCCGTGGCCGACATGCACCTGCACATCGCGATCATGCTCCGCGAGCTGCGCCTCCCCGCCGCCATCGCCAAGGTCGTCCTCGCGGGCGCGGTGCAGGATTTCATCGACGAAGTCAAACCGACCGACGACTCCGACTACCTGACGCTGGCGCGGACCGCGCGCACGTTCACGCGCGACCGCATCGAGGACTACGTGTCGGCGGCCACCGCAGGCGGGCCGCTGATGCCGGACCAGGGACGCTCCGGGCCACTTGACCAATGACCGCTTACCATCGGGGACTCTCGCCGCTCCTCCTCTGCGCGGCGCTGACGGCCGTTGCCGTCGCGCAGGGCACGCCGGATAACCCGGAGCTCAAGATTCTCTCGCCCGGCGCCGACGCCTACGTCAGCGGCCCGACGCTGCTGCGCGCCAAGGTCGATCCGCCGGACGGCGTCACCGCCCTCACCTTCTTCGTCAACGGCCGCCAGGCGTGCGCGCTCACGAAGCTGCCGTTCGAGTGCGAGTGGGACGCGGGCCCGGCGATTGCCGAACACCAGGTGCGTGCGGTCGCGACGCTGAAGGGCGGCGCGCGGCTGGTGCAGACGGTGCGCACCAAGTCGGTCGGCTACACCGAACGCGTCGACGTCGACGTCGTCCAGGTGACGGTGACGGTCAGCGACGACCACGGGCGCTTCGTCCGCGACCTGCCGCAGTCGGCGTTCCACGTCTCCGAGGACGGCCACGCGCAGACGATCACCCACTTCGCGTCGGAGGACGTGCCGCTCGAGCTGATCGCGGCGATCGACATCTCCGGCAGCATGGGTCCGGCGATGCCCCGCGTGAAGAACGCGGTGAAGGGCTTCCTCGGCGACGTCGCGCCGGAGCACCAGGTGACGCTGCTCGGCTTCAACGACAACATCTTCACCCTCACCCGCAAGACCACGGACCGCAGCGAGCGCGTCAAGGCGGTCGACCGCCTGGCGCCGTGGGGATCGACGGCGCTCTACGACGTGCTGCTGCGCGGCGTCGAGATGCTCGGCCGCCAGACCGGGCGCAAGGCGCTGGTGGTGTTCAGCGACGGCGAAGACCAGGGGAGCCACGCGACCATCAACGACGTCGAGCGCCGGCTGCAGTCGAGCGACGTGACGCTCTACATGATCGGCCAGGGGCGCGGCGTCACGCTCGATCCGCTGCGGCGCGTGATGGAGCGGCTGGCGACGCCGACCGGCGGGCGCGCGATCTTCACCGACAGCATGGAGGAACTGCACAGCGCGTTCGCCCAGCTGCTCGACGAGCTCTCCAACCAGTACCTGATTGGCTACCAGTCCACCAACACGCGGCGCGACGACGCGTGGCGGAAGATCAAGGTGGACGTCGAAGGGCACACCGACGTGCGCGCGAGGCAGGGCTATCGCGCGCTCGCTGGCAAGTGAAGGGCGGGTAGGGCAGGTGGGGCAGGTAGGGTGGACACGAGGGTGCGTGGGGCAGGCTGCGCTTGCCGGTGGAGTCGCGGCAGCGATCTTCGTCGCGTCCGGCTTCAGCCGGACCCTCCTCGCACAGACCGCGCAGCCGCCGCAGGAGCCGCGCTTTCAATCGTCGGTCGAAGTCACCTCGCTCGACATCTCGGTCGTCGACGATCGCGGCAAGCCGATCGACGGGCTGACGCCGGCTGATTTCACCGTCCGCGTCGACGGCAACCCGCGCCGCGTCGTCACCGCCGAGTGGGTGCCGCTGGCGGCGCCGGCGAGCGACGAGCCGGTCGCGCCGCCGCCGGACGGCTACAGCACCAACGAAGGCGCCACCGGCGGACGGTTGATCGTGATGGCGATCGACCAGCCGAACATCCGCTTCGGCGGCGCGATGGCGATCCAGAAGGCGGCGCAGGCGTTCATCGATCGGCTGACGCCGTCCGATCGCGTGGCGGTGGCCGGCTTCGGCATCGGCGCGCCGGCGACGCCGTTCACCTCCGACCGTGAGCGGATCAAGAAAGCGCTGTCGCGGATGGTCGGGCAGCGGCAGCTGGGGCGGTCGGTCGACGTCGGCCACAACATCGCGCTGGTCGAGGCGCAGGCGATCGAGCGCGGCGATCGCGACATGCTGGAGCAGGTGCAGATCCGCGAGTGCATCACCGCCGGCAACTCGCCGGGCGCGCAGGAGATGTGCCGCAACCAGGTCGAGATCGAGGCGCGCTCCTACGCCTTCGACGTCAACCGCGACGCCGACTCGACGCTGCAGACGCTGCGCGACCTGTTCAACGCCCTGCGCACGATCGACGCGCCGAAGACGCTGATTCTCATCTCCGAGGGCTTCGTCCTCAACGACGAGGCGCTGATCATCGAGCTCGGCAAGATGGCGGCGGAAGCGCGCACCAGCCTCTACGCGCTGAAGCTCGAGAACGAGCTGTTCGAGATCAGCGACTCGCGGATGCCGATCAACCCGTTCGCGGATCGGCAGGCGCGGTCGGAGGGGATGGAGCTGCTCGCCGGGGCCGCGCGCGGCACGCTGTTCACGGTCACCGGCACCGGGCAGCCGCTGTTCGAGCGGATCGAGTCGGAGATCTCCGGCTACTACCTGCTCGGCGTCGAATCGGATCCGAAGGACAAGGACGCGCGCACCCACAACGTGCGCATCGACGTCGGCCGGAAGGGGGCGATCGTCCGCTCGCGGCGGCACGTGATCAACACCGCCACCGATCGCCGGGTGCGCGCGGCGCGGTCGTCACGCCAGGCGGTGGGGATGGCGCTGGGCTCGCCGCTGCTGGCGTCGGCGCTGCCGCTGCGCGTCGCCTCGTTCGCGCTGCAGGGACCGGAACGCGACAAGGTGCAGCTGCTGATTCACGCCGACGTCGGCACCGACTACGCCGGCTCGAAAGTGGTGTCGCTCGGCTACATGATCTCGGACAAGGACGGGCGCCTGGTCGACAGCAAGGCGGTCGACATGCGGCTGCTGCCGGTGATGTCGGGGGTGCCGTCGGCGCTGCAGTTCACGGCCGGCGCCAGCCTGGCGCCGGGCGACTACACGATCAAGCTGGCCGCGGTCGAGGGCGAGCGGATCGGCACGGTGGAGCACACGATTCACGCCGCGCTGCCCAGCTCCGGCAACGTCACGCTCAGCGAGCTGATGGTCGGCGGCCCGCTCGAGAGCAGCGAGCTGCTGACGCCGACCATCGGCTACCAGATCAACTTCGGCGCGGTGCACGGCTACGTCGAGGCCTATGGCACCGGCACCGACGGGATCACGATGGAGTACGAGGTGGCGACGGCTCCGGACGCGCCGGCGCTGCTCAACGCCGACGTGCCGCCGCACCAGGTGAGCGACTCGCGCATCATCTTCACCAAGGTGCTGCAGGCGCAGCAGCTGCCGCCGGGGAAGTACGTGCTGCGCGCGATCCTGTCCTCCGAGGGCAAGTCGATCAAGACGCTGACCCGCGGCTTCGAGATCGCGCCGCCGAAGGTGCTGCTCACCTCGGCCGACGGCCTCGGCGGCGAAACCTCGGTCGACGCCGAGCTGTTCCTGCCGATCGACGATCGCGTGATGACGCCGTCGTTCGAGGTCGACAACGCGGTGGACGAGACGACGATCGCGCCGTTCCGCGAGCGGGTGGCGGCAAACGTGAAAGAGTCGTTCAACCAGGGGATCGAGCACCTGGCCGCGGGCGACTACTCGAAGGCCGAAGCCAGCTTCAAGAAAGCGATCGAACCGGAAGGCGACGCCACCGCGCCGCTCGCCTACATGGCGGCGGCGTTTGCCGCGTCGGGGCACGATCGCGAGGCGGCGAGCGCCTGGCAGACGGCGCTGGTCGACGGCACCGACTTCGCGCAGATCTATCACTGGCTCGGCCAGGCGCTGCTCCGCTCGCACGATTTCGGCGAGGCGCGATCGATCTTCGAGGAGGCGGTCGGCAAGTGGCCGACCGACGTGCGCTTCACCAAGCCGCTGGCGATGCTGTACGGCACGTTCGGCAAGGGGCGCGAGGCGGTGCGCACGCTCGAGCGCTACCTCGAGGAGGAGCAGGAGGATCGCGACGCCTACATGTACGCGGTGCAGTGGATCTACACCGTCCACGCCGGCGGCGCCGTCGTCCACAACCGCGCCGAAGATCTCAAGCGCGCCCGCGAGTACGCGGATGCGTATGCGTCCGCGAGAGGGCCGCAGCTGGCGCTCGTGCGCCAATGGGTGGATTACCTGGAGAAGGGCAGCCGCTGACGCGGCTGCCCTTCTCCAGGGCGTAGTGGCTGGGGGCTAGGGGCTGGCTTCGGCTCGATTGACCGCACCAGCTTTTTCGCAGCGACCGGGCTCAGCCAGCCCCCAGCCCCTTCAGCGAAGCAACCGCCCCAGCCCCTGCTTCGACACCAGCCCCTATTGCGACGACGTCTTGGCTTGGGGCTTCAAGTATTTCGAGTACCACGCGATATACCGCTCGAACCGATCCTGCTGAAAGCTCGGTCGACGGATCGAGTGCGTCTCGCCGGGATAGATCACCAGCTCGGTTTCGCGGCCGAGGCGCCGCAGCCCCTGATACAGCTGCTGTCCGCCGAGAATCGGAACGTTCATGTCGGCGTCGCCGCCGAGCACCAGCGTCGGCGTCACGATCTTGTCGAGCCGGTAGAACGGCGACAGCTTGATCCACAGGTCGGTGTGCTGCCACGGCAGGCCGAGCTCGGCTTCCCACTGGCGCTGGTAATGGTCGTTGCCGTAGTTGGCGAGGTAGTTGAACTCGCTGGCGCCCGAGATCGCCGCCTTGAAGCGCGTGGTCTTCGAGATCACGTGGTCGGTGAGGATGCCGCCGTAGCTCCAGCCGCCGACGCCGAGCCGATCCGGATCGGCAACGCCCATCGCGATCGCCGTATCGACCGCCGCCAGCACATCTTCGTAATCCTTGTTGCCCCAGTCGGCCCAGATCGCGCGGCTGAACTCGCGGCCGTAGCCTGACGACCCGCGCGGGTTGGCGGCGACCACGGCAAAGCCCTGGGCGGCGAGCATCTGCCATTCGAGGTTGAAGCCGGTCGAGTACTGCGCCACCGGGCCGCCGTGGATTCGCAGGATGGTCGGCAACTTGCCGGCCGGTGCGTTGGGGGGGCGAGTGAGGTACGCATCGATCATCGTGCCGTCGGCGCTCTTCGCCTTGAAGCGCTCGACGGTGCCGAGGGCGACCTTCGCGAGGAACTCGTCGTTGACGTGGGTCAATTGCGGCGGCACCGCCGAGACGCGCACGCCCGTGGGGGCGGAGCTTGCTCCGCCCCCCTTCAGAAGGTAAATCTCGGCCGGTTGTTGGACCTGTGTATCCAACACGGCGATGTCGCCCGTCTTCGCGACGTCGAACGCCGCGAGGTCGCGCTCGCCGGCGAGGATGCGCGTGACGGCGCCGCCCGCCACCGGCACCTTGGCGAGATGGGTATTGCCGCCGTCCTCGAGCAGGAACAGCACGCCGGATCCGTCGGGCGCGAACTGCGGCCGCGACACGTTGCGATCGAGCCCGGTGGTCAGGATCTTCGACGCGCCGCCGGCCACCGGCACGAGGGCGACGTTGTTGATGCCGTACCAGATGTCCTTCGAGTCGCCGCCGTTGAGATAGGCGATCCATTTCCCGTCAGGGCTGAACACCGGCGAACCGTCGCTGTTGGTCGACGTCGTCAGCACGCGCGGCTTCGCGCCGGCGCGCGGCTCGATCACGTAGATGTCGCTGTTGTCGTTCGCATCCGGGTTGTCGGTGCGGTTGGCGCTGAAGGCGAGGAGCGATCCATCCGGCGACCACACCGGCGCGCCATCGTCGAACTTGTCGGAGGTGAGCTGGATGTCCTTCTTCGTCGCGATGTCGAAGACGTGGATGCGGCGCTTGACGTCGGTGAGATACCCGTCGCCGTCGCGCATGAACTGCAGGCGGCTGATGACGTGCGGCTTCGGCTTCCGGTCCTTTTCATCGCCGCTTTCCGGATCGTTCGGATCCGGGTCGGAAACCAGCAGCGCCAGCTTGCTGCTGTCGGGCGACCACGCGATCGCCGAGGCGCCGGTCTTGTAGTCGGTCAGCGCCTGCGCGTCGCCGCCGCGGCGATCGAGCAGGAACACCTGCGCCTTCTTGCCGTCGCGTGCGGAGAGGAACGCGAGGTAGCGGCCGTCGGGGCTCCAGCGCGGCCCGTTCTCGGGCTTCTTGCTGCTGGTCAGCCGTACCGGCGCGCCGCCCGACGCCGACACCATGTAGACGTCGGTATCGGAGTTGTCTTCCTTCTTGTCGAGCGTGGTGACGGTGTAGGCGACCCACGCGCCATCGGGGCTGATGCGCGGGTCGCTGACCGACTTGAGCTGGAAGATGTCGTCCGGCTGCAGCGGCCGGCGCGACTGCGCCTGGAACGCGCCGGATGCGAAGAGGACCGCGACTGCTATCACTGCCAGCATTCGTCTCGACATATGTCGCTCCTGATCGTCGCCGATGCTACTCCAGCCAGCCGCCAGGCCCGACAGCGAAGCGGCGGCCCCAGTCCCTACTCTTCGCTCGGTTCGTCGGCCGCGGTTGCCACCGCCTTCTTGCTGCGCGTGGACTTCCGCGGCGTCGCTGCCTTCTTCGGCCGGGCCTGCTTCGCGGCCCGCGTCGAGGCCTTCGGTGACGCCGTCGCTGCCGGCTGCCGCGCCGCGCGCACGCGCGGCTTGCGCGGCTTGGCGCGTCCGAGCAGCTCCGCGGTGGTGTCGATCGGGATCGGCTCGATCTCCGGCTGCTCGCCCGCGGCCGGTTCGGCGGCTTCCATCGGCTCGCCCGGCTGCGCCTCGATCGGCTCGACGTCGAGAATCTCGCGCGGGCCGCCCGGCGTGATGGCCGCTTTCTGAATCGCCGGCCCCTGGAACACACGCAGGCCGCCGCGGCGGTCGCGTTCGATTCTGACGAAGCCTTCGCGCTGGCACGCCTTCAGCAGATCCATCAGGCCGCCGAACCCGTAACGCCGCTCGTCGAACCCGCCGTCGGCCTGGCGCAGGATCTGTTTGACGTTGCGCAGGTACATCGGCCAGCGCGCCGAGGTCGCGGTCGCGAGGATATGGCCGGCGCGCTGCACGCCGGCCTGCGGGTTCTCGGACGGCCGCGCGTCGGCCGCCGGCGCCGGCGGCTGGTCGTCGTCGACGTCGCGCGCCGCCAGATCTTCGGCGGCGCGAAACATCTGCGCCACATCCGAGGTGGGCCGTGCCGGCGGTTCCGGCGGCGCGGCGACGGCGCCGCCGCCATCGTCCGACCCGGCTGCGTTCAGCTCCACCATCACGCTGCGCCCCGCGTGCTTCAGGCTGACGACGCCCGCCTGCGCGAGCTTCTCGACGAAGTCGAGGAACGACGAGGCGCCGTAGTTGCGCTCGGAGAAGGTGGAATCGAGCTGCAGCAGGGTGCTCTTGAGCAGCCCGGTCTGCGGCGACACCTCGCGGTCGGCGAGGATCTTCAACGCACGGCGCACGATCGGCACCGCCTGCGCCACCGGCGAGCTGGCCGCCGCGGCCGGCATCGGCCGGCCGCTCTTCGCCGCCGTCCGCCGCACGCCCGACAGGTTCTCGTAGGCGATGAACTCGTGGCAGTTGCGCTGCAGGATCATGCTGGTGAACGCGCGGCCGCCGACGACGAACACCTTCTTGTCGTACTGCTTCAGCTTTTCGACCAGCGAGAGGAAGTCGCTGTCGCCGCCGACGATCACGTAGGCGTTGATGTGCGGGTGGGTGAACGCCATCTCGAGCGCGTCGAGCGCGAGGTTGATGTCGGCGCCGTTCTTATCGCCGCCGGGCGTGAGGTTACGCTGGACGAGGCGGATGGCGTGCTGGGTGAGCGTGCGGCTGTACTCGCCGGCGCGCGTCCAGTCGGCATAGGCGATCTTGGTGACCACCTCGCCGCGCTCCTTGATCGCATCGAGAATGGTGCCGACGTCGAACTGTTGTCCGAGCGTGGTCTTGACGCCAATCTCGATATTGTCGAAGTCGATGAAAACGGCGATGTTCAGACGATCCTGGTGAGGCAAATCGGAATCCTTGCGAGCTGCGAAACATCCTGGAGGCTCGGCCCGTCAGCGGCCGGCGGGATGCCGGCCAACGTTCGCAGCGAGGCGAGCTGGCTGCCTCAGGGGTGAGGCGCGCCTCAATTGTAGTGCATGGCCACGTCGAACAACCGGCTGATAAGGGGTCGGACCCGAAAAAGCGTGTCCAGCCCCGCTTTCACGTATCGCCGAGCGGTCCGGGCGCCTCGGGTGTCGCCCAGACGACGTGGGTGAAGCCGCCGCGCTGCAGGAGCTCGCGACCCTTGCCGCCCCGGCCGGTCACTTCGTATTTCGCGGTGCTGATCGTCTGTTCCGCCCCGCGCGTCGTCTCGACGGTGAGCAGGTCGCGGTCGCCGCTCGAGGCGATGGCGCCCAGCACGCGGTCGTCCTCGCCGAGCTTGATCAGGATGACCCCTTTCCCGGGGCCGGACAGGTAGTTCACCTCGTCCGCCTTGCACAGGATGCCGCGGCCGTCGGCGGTGGCGGCAATCAGCACTTCGCCGCCAGTCAGGCGGTGAACGGCCACCACCTCGGCGCCTTCGGCCGGCCGCGCGTAACGGCGGCCCGACCGCGTGCTCGGCTCGACGAACGGCTCGAGGCCGAAGCGCAGCGCGTAGCCGTCGCTGGTGACCGCCACGGCGTGCACCGGCGGCGCCAGCTCGACCTCCTCCGCCTTCTTGCCCCTGGGCGGCGGCGGCACCTTGATGTCGCCGACGGCGCGCGGGTCGAGGCTCATCGCGGCGACGATCTTCTCGCCGTCCTTCAGCTTGAAGAGGCGTTGAATCGGCTCGCCGTAGCCGGTCGACGCCGGCACATCGATGAAACGGCTGGTATAGGCCGCGCCGAAGTTCGAGAAGAAGACGCAGCTCGCGCGGGTGCTGCCGGCAAACGCCGCCAGCACCGCGTCGCCCTCGCGCAGCCGGGTGGTCGACAGATCCTTCACCTCGCGCTGCCGCTTGACCCAGCCGTCGCGCGAGACGATGACGACGTTGTCTTCGTCGACGATGAAGTCGTCGGCCTTGTATTCCGGCTCGTCGCTGTCGCTGGCGATCGAGCTGCGGCGCTTGCCGCCGTACTTCGTGCCGATCTCCTCGAGCTCGGTGCGGACGACTTTCCACCGGCTCTCTTCGTCCTTCAAGAGCGCGGCGATCTGCCGGGCTCGCTTGCGTTTCTCCTCGAGCTCCTGCCGGATGACGAGGATCTCGAGGCGGGCGAGGCGGTAGATCTTCAGCTCGAGGATCGCGTCGGTCTGCTCGGCGTCGAGCTTGAAGCGCGCCATGATCTTCTCGGCCGAGTCCGCCTTGCCGTCC